>OJBM01000056.1_pt1 | contig 66759 bp, 77 predicted proteins | sample 1591061 | NCBI WGS metagenome assembly OJBM01 (sample SAMN05416872, study PRJEB24817) | seawater metagenome | isolation source: Sea water | place: Canada:Atlantic | collected 2013-11
AAAAGCCGCTACAGAAATGTAGCGGCTTTTTTGCTTTCTGACGTTTAGTTAATTACGCGTGATGATAGGTCCCATCACTGTGTCATGGTCGCTCCAGTGCACCTATATGCACTTGCGACATTCGGACGCCTGTCCATCAAACGATTTAGCGCTGAGGCTCTGCAATGTGCTCCGTACCGACATCTATGTCGGCAAGCACTCGCTCCCATGTAGGAGATTGTCGGAACTGTGGCAGCGTGGGGCGTCTCCGACGTAGTTGAAACAAGGGTTGGATATCTAGCCGTATGCCTTTTTGTTGAAGGTAAATCTAGAGCCTAAATTGCTAGATACCTTAAAGTAGTTAGGGGAAGTATTCACGAATGGGTAATAAATTACCTAGTACAATGCGTAGGTGCGCTACCTGAAACTGAGCATGCTAGTCGCCCATCAAGATTGTCACCCGAGCAATTTGAACATGTAAAAGCCTATGGCAAACGCCTAACTTAAATGATAATGGCGGGCGATTATAAGCAAAGGATGTTACATCAGTTCATTGTCTTAGTATTTGTCATTAGTTATTAGCGGCTTTTAAGAGTTCGCTTGCGCTTAATGGGCGTGCATTTGAAATAGGCTTTTTCGGTCGCTTATTATTGATATTTCGACGACGCTTAAACCCAAGCATTTCGTACAATGCGCCCTCTTGAACCCGCTGTTCAGCAGTACTAATTAAACCTTGGCGTTGATATTGCTGTAACAGTGAATGCAGAATGGGCTGTAATTCTTGGCGAGACATCCCTGCTTTGACTGTATCTTCGGCTAATAATCGTAATAATATTTCGTCTAATCCGGTGAGAAGCGCATTACGCGTTTTATCGTTGAATATTGATGGGAATACGAGTTCGGAGTCTCTGATTAGTCCTAAAGTTTGTGTTAATTCTTCAACAATGCATGCCACTAATTTTCCGTGCATTCTGGCTTGATCGACGGGAATAAATATATGTGCTGACGTGATGTGATTATTACGGTCAGTTTTTACATTGGCTAAGCAAATTGCCCCATGTAGATATTCAACAACAGAAGCCCCTAGCTCAGTCCGGACGAGCTTTGGCAGCATTGATTGCTTGGTAAAATAGTAATAAACGTTAGCTTGGGATTTTCGCTCTACTCGGCGAATATCAAAGTTTGTAATCTGCACGAGCTGATTGATGTGTGCATCTAGTAGCTGATTATGTAAAGCTTGATCACCGATCTGGTGTTCAACATAAATACGCAGCGGTTTTTTCCACTTTCTAAGATTTAAATTTGGACTTACACCATGTTCGGCCCCTAAACCTACTTCAAAAAAACTATTAGTAATGTAATCAAGATTTGACCATGCATTGCTTTTTGCGTATACATGCTGAACGGGTATATAGCTCAAGATAAAAGCAAATACGCAGGATGTTATCTTCAATTCTTACCCCAAGTTTATTGGTCATTATAGATTTGTGGTATGTTTCATTTTCTTTCAACCAAACTATCATGTTGAGTATTTAATGAATACGCTTATTTTATTAACATTTATTGGCGCGTTATTGCCGTATATTACAAAGATTCCTGTCATTGTTGCGATGCACAAAAGCGGTGGCTATGATAATTGCCATCCCCGACAGCAACAAGCACAGTTAACTGGGTTCGGTGCTCGCGCTTTAGCGGCTCATCAAAATGCATTTGAAGCGTTGATAATTTTTGGGATCGCAATGTCAACAGCGATGGCGACGAACACTACGAGTCAGGAAGTTGTTTATTTAGCCATCGCACATATTGTAGCTCGGATTTTTTATAGTGCGATGTATTATTTAAATATAAATATAGTACGGTCGGTATTGTGGGCTGTAGCGACTGTATCGAGCTTTTCGATTATTTTATTGTCGATGATCTAATTAATTATCTAGGTCTGGATTGTTCGCTTCAGCCTGTGCCGCTATTTCTCGTTGTTGTTTTCTATAGATACTCATTTGATCATAGAAATGATCCCAAACACAAGGACAACACGAACCGCCGCCGCAGCAATCATCATCAAGGGGCTTCTCAGGTTTTTCGATTAAATCTGTCATAGTTTTTATGATTAATGTAAATAATGATCTAGTTTAGCATTGTGGCTGACATAAATAAAAAGACCGCCTGGGATAGATACCTAGGCGGTCTTTATTTGTACGATAATGTTAATGAATTAAAGGCTTGGGCCAGCAGCGATTAACGCCTTACCTTCATCAGTATCGGTGAACTTCTCGAAGTTGTTAACAAAGCGTTTTGCTAAGTCCTGGGCTTTTTCTTCCCACTCGCTAGCATTTTGGTAAGTGTCGCGTGGGTCCAAAATGTCACCTTCAACACCACCTACTTGTGTTGGAACACTCAGGTTAAAGTGAGGTAGATTTTGACATTCAGCGCTATCGATTGAACCGTCAAGAATCGCATCAATAATCGCACGAGTTGCTTTGATCGAAATACGTTTTCCTGTGCCATTCCAACCAGTGTTTACTAAATAAGCAGTCGCACCAGCATCTTCCATACGCTTGGTTAGTACTTCTGCGTATTGAGTCGGATGTAAGCTTAAGAAAGCCGCACCAAAACAAGAAGAGAATGTCGGTGTTGGTTCTGTGATACCACGTTCAGTACCAGCTAGTTTAGCGGTGAAGCCTGAAAGGAAATAGTAACGTGTTTGCTCTGGTGTCAGTTTAGACACTGGCGGTAGTACGCCAAATGCATCAGCAGTTAGGAAGATAACTTTCTTCGCATGGCCGGCTCTAGAAACTGGTTTAACAATATTTTCAATATGGTGAATTGGGTAAGATACACGAGTATTCTCAGTTTTTGAGTTATCATCGTAATCAATCTTGCCATCGCTATCTACTGTTACATTTTCTAGTAGCGCATCACGGCGAATTGCGTTGTAGATATCTGGTTCGTTTTCTTCACTTAAGTTGATTGTTTTAGCGTAACAACCACCTTCGAAGTTAAATACACCGTTATCATCCCAACCGTGCTCGTCATCACCAATTAGTTGGCGCTTTGGATCTGTAGATAATGTTGTTTTACCAGTTCCTGACAAGCCGAAGAATACTGCTGTATCACCGTCTTCGCCAACATTTGCACTACAGTGCATAGATGCGATACCTTTTAATGGCAATAGGTAGTTCATCATTGAGAACATACCTTTTTTCATTTCGCCGCCATACCAAGTACCGCCAATCAACTGCATACGTTCTGTTAAGTTGAAGGCAACGAAGTTTTCTGAATTAAGACCTTGTTCTTTCCAGTTAGGATTTGTCGTTTTTGCACCATTCATTACAACAAAATCTGGTTCAAAGGTTTCAAGCTCTGCGTCTGTTGGACGAATGAACATGTTTTTCACGAAATGCGCTTGCCATGCTACTTCAGTAATAAAGCGAACTTTCAGACGTGTATCTTCGTTTGCACCACAAAATGTATCAACAACAAATAGGCGTTTGCCTGAAAGTTGTGTTGATACTAAGCCTTTTAATGAATCCCATGTTTCAGGTGTCATTGGCTTGTTGTCGTTTTTACCTTGATCTGACCACCATACTGTATCGCGTGTTACATCATCACGCACAATATATTTATCTTTTGGAGAGCGGCCTGTGAAAATCCCTGTATCAACAGATACTGCGCCTGATTGCGTTACTACGCCTTTATCAAAGCCAGATAATTCCGCTTTTGTTTCTTCTTCAAATAACAAGTCATATGACGGGTTATAAACTACTTCTTGGACGTCGTTAATACCATATTGGGTTAAATCGATAGTGGTATTGTTACCAGCTGTGGCGACGGTCATTTTTCTAGCTCCTAAGGATGGTAAGTGGTATGTAATGATTACATCAAGGTTTGTAATTCAAACGTATTTTCTGACGCGATTGTACAGGATCTTAGGGTGTGATTTAAACCACGTATTTAATAAAAATGTCATTAAGTACTTTACAGTCCTACAGTAATTAGTCTAATTCGTTGTTTTGTGGGTGCTTGAGGTTAAATTGAGAAGCAAAATTAATTGTGAAAGTCACTATGAAAGTCTTTCATTTTTGTCGTTTTGGGGTATAAAAAAGCCCGATTATTAAATCAGGCTATTAGATTTAGATGATACAATTTATTGATTTAGCTTGGGGTCTAGTGCACTTGATCGTTATTTTCAGATGGGTCATGGAAAAGCTGCGCTATTTCATCGCTGCCAAATTCATACTTGGTATTGCAGTAATCGCAATGCATTTGAATATTTCCTTGCTCGCTAATAATCGATTCAGCTTCTTCACGGCCAATAGAAATGATGGCGGATCCACTGCGTTCTAATGAGCAGGTACATTTAAAGCTCAGTGATTGCGGATCAAATAAGCGAACATCTTCTTGGTGATATAAGCGAGTCAAAATAACTTGTGGCTCTAACTCAAAAAGCTCCTCGTCTTTGATTGTCGCACTTAACTGGCGTAAGTTGTCATAACCGTCATCATCAGCGTCACTTTCTTCCGGCAGTGCTTGCAACATCAGTCCAGCCGCATTTTTTTCATCTGCACGTAGCCAGAAATGAGTTTTCAACTGCTCTGACTGTGCAAAATAACCTTCTAAGCATTCAGCAATAGTGTCTTTATCTATGGCTACAATGCCTTGATAGCGCTCGCCTTGTTTGGGCGTGATAGTGATGACCATGTAACCCTTTTTGAATAACTCAGTTAGCTTGGTTTCGGTGACCTCGCCAGTAATATTAGCTACACCGCGTAATTCTTGTTGGTCATTACCGTTGACAACCATCGCTGGGATAGGGCCGTCACCTTGCATTTGAACGGCAATATCCCCTTCAAATTTTAACAAAGCCGTTAGCATGGATGTTGCTGCTAACAGTTGACCTAACAATTGATTCACCGCTGTTGGGTAATCGTGATTGTTAATGATTTCTTGATAAGTGTTTGACACTTGGACAAGCTCGCCACGTACGTGGACGTTATCGAATAAATAACGGTTTAATTGATCGTTCATAATATTCCAGTGCTATAGAGGACTACTGATTTTTAAATTGAATAATTTTACGGCGTTGCTTTTTATCTGGGCGCTTGTCTGGGTGTGGATTATCCAGTGCATGTAATCTTCGAAGCTCAGCATTTTGTTGGCGCTTAGCAATGCTTGTTGCTGTCTCTTCATAAAGAGTTTGTGCAATAGGTGCCCCACGACGTTGATCGCTCAATTGAAGTATGGTGACTTCTTTAACATCGTTACCTTGTCTTAAGGTAACTACGGCGCCAGTTTCAACCAGTTTGCTAGGCTTACTGCGTTGATTGTTATATGACACTTTACCAGACTGAACCATGTCACGAGCGACGGAACGTGTTTTATAGAATCGAGCTGCCCATAGCCACTTATCCAAGCGAACAGTAAGAGATGATTTTTCAGCTAAATTCATGGTGTTCCAACGTCATAAAAAGTTCCGCAAAAATTAACATAATTTGTGTTTTTTTTCTATGCTGATTTGGGGATGATCGTTAGCGATTTCAATGGTTGTGACACAGACAATAACTTAGTATAGTGTTGAGTCTTTGATAATAATTCGCATATTCAGATCCTGCGTTATGCTAAGTTAGTAATTTTACTGTGATATTTAATGTTAATAATAAATAAATTCATCGCCTATTCGACGAAAAACCTTTCTAAAATTGTCGCTTTAATTACCAGTATTTTAATTATTTTGGCGATTTATTATGCCGCGAAGTTAACATGGTTAGTTATAACGCCTGCTCCTCAAATTGAGCAGTGGACACCACCTTCAGTAGCATCTTCCAGCGCAAAAAATTCAGCTGTAAACTTTTCGAACTTTCATTGGTTTGGTCAGCCTAATGCAGAGCCGGTGGAAGTCGAACAACAAGAGATAACTGACGCACCTAAAACATCGCTTAATATGACGTTGACGGGTGTTGTTGCAAATAATGATGTTAAGCGCTCGATGGCTATTATTGAATATCAATCGAAACAAGATACTTATGTGATTAACCAAAAAGTAAAATCGTCGCGTGCCAGTATTGCTGAAATTCACAGTGATAGAGTTATTTTAAAAAATAACGGTCGGTACGAAACTTTAATGCTTGATGGTTTTGATTACACTAAAAACTCTGCCCCAAAAGCATCAGAGAGGCCGACAGTATCCAGCAGTTCGCGTAAGCAACTTGGTAAGAAGTTTTCGAAAACACGTCAAGAGATTTTAAAAGATCCCGGTAAAATAATGGACTACATTTCGATTAGTCCAGTCAGCACCCAAGGGAAAGTTCAAGGTTATCGATTAAACCCTGGACGGCGTCCTGAATTGTTTAAGGCCTCAGGTTTGAAGCCTAGAGATCTTGCTGTAGCCATTAATGGCTATGATTTATCGGATCCGTCGCAGTCAATTCGCGTGATGAGTGAACTGCGAAACATGAATAATATAATGATCACCGTAGAGCGCGATGGTCAGTTAACTGATATAGAATTTGCATTGCCTTAGTCTATGAATTGCCAAGGAAATAATAACATGTCTGGAACTAGACGCCTTTTTTCACCACGTAAATGTGCTGCTGTCATGTTAATGGCAAGTTTATTAGCACTGCCTGCGACATCATCAATAGCTAGTCAATATTCTGCAAGCTTTAAAGGTACCGATATTAATGAATTCATTAATACGGTTGGCCGTGCGTTAAATAAAACGATAATTATTGAGCCAAATGTTCGCGGAAAAATTAATGTACGTAGCTACGAAACCTTTAATGAAGAGCAATACTACCAATTCTTTTTAAGCGTATTGGAAGTTTACGGTTATGCCGTGGTTGAAATGGATAATAACATCCTAAAAATCATCAAAGATAAAGAAGCTAAGTCTTCCGCTATTCCTGTTATTGGGGCAAATGATACTGGATATGGCGATGAGATGGTGACGCGGATTGTGCCTGTCTACAATGTTCCTGTTCGTGATTTGACACCTATTCTACGCCAGCTCAATGATAATAGCGGTGGTGGTAACATCGTGGCGCATGATGCATCAAATGTTATTATGCTAACTGGCCGAGCATCTAAAGTGAACCGCATTGTTGAAATGATCCGCCGTGTTGATAAGCAAGGTGATCAAGAAGTCGCTATTGTGCAATTAAAGTATGCTTCAGCACCAGAGCTCGTTCGTATCATTGAAACGATTATTACCAATACTGGCGGCAGTAAGTCAAAGTCTGCAAATCAACTCACTCCGAAACTGGTTGCTGACGAGCGTACAAATAGTGTTGTAGTAAGTGGTGAAAAACGCGCCCGTGATCGCGCTGTATCGTTAGTTAAGCGTTTAGACAATGAACAAGAGAGTTCAGGCAATACCAAGGTTGTCCATTTACGTTATGCACAAGCTAAAGAGGTTGTAAAAGTATTAACTGGTGTTGCTGATTCGATTAAAAATGGCGGTTCAACGTCAAAGTCTAAAACCAAGAAATCTAATCGTGACGTTAATATTCAAGCCCATGAGGACACCAACTCATTGGTTATAACTGCACAACCTGATGTGATGCGCAGTCTTGAAAGTGTTATTCGTCAGCTTGATTTCCGCCGTGCACAAATTAATGTTGAAGCGATTATTGTTGAAGTGAGTGAAGGCGACGGTATTGATTTAGGCGTGCAATGGGCAAGTGCTGATGGTGGCGTGATTCAATTTAATAATGGTGGAGCGTCTATTAGTGGTATTGCTGCTGGTGTTGAAGCAGCAAGAGATATTACGACACCAGCTAGTCAGACAACAACAGGCGCAGGGGATAACCAAGTAACAACAAATAATCCAGCACTCGTAACGCAAGGCGATTACTCGTTACTTCAAAGTGTACTTGGTGGTGTAAACGGTGCATTGGCTGGCTTTGTTAAAGGCGACTGGGGCGCGGTGATTCAAGCAGTTAGCGCGGCTTCAACCTCTAATATTTTGGCAACACCGAATATTACAACCCTTGATAACCAAGAAGCGGATTTTGTGGTTGGTGAAGAAGTACCTGTAATTACCGGATCGGCGGCAAGCAATAACAACAGCAATCCTTTCCAAACTGTCGAACGTAAAGAAGTGGGCATTAAGCTCAAGGTAACGCCACAGATTAACGAAGGTAATGCTGTTCAGCTGAAAATTGAGCAAGAAGTGTCAGGTGTTAAACCTGGTACTGCGGGTACTGCGGTTGATGTTATCTTCTCAAAACGATCAGTCACTACAACTGTAATGGTTGATGATGGTCAAATTGTCGTAATTGGCGGCTTGATTGATGAAGATGTACAGGAAACAGAGTCTAAAGTGCCGCTACTAGGTGATATTCCGATTCTTGGCCACTTATTCCGCTCGACGAAAAGCAGCAAAAGTAAACGTAATTTAATGATCTTTATTAAACCAACTATCATTCGTGATGCGGCAACAATGCAGCAGTTAAGTTCTAGAAAATACAATATGATCCGCGCTGAGCAGTTGGCACAACAAGAGGATGGTATTGCATTAATGCCATTCACCGATCAGCCGGTAATTAATGAAGATCCTGCTGCGATTGAATTACCAAAGCCGCTTAAAGATTATGTAGAAGAGCATAACAAGAAAATGGCTAAAAAATCGGCTAAGCAAGATGATGAATAGTGAAGCTAAATTAAATGATGCTCTTGTAGAAGAGATTGAAACTAATGAACCGGAAATCGATGCTGATGCTCCAGACATCGTCGCTCCTGGTGAATTTAGTTTCGCATTCGCCAAGCGTCATCAAGTGCTCTTAGTACGTAGTGAGGATGCGACAACGATTTTCTATAGCGACGCTACAAAACTTAGTGGGCTAATCGAAGCACGTCGATTTGTTGGGCAAGATGTTGCGTTAGTTCATCTGTCAGCTGATGACTTTGAACGTGATTTAACCATTAAATATCAGCATGACACTTCACAAACACAACAGTTAGTCGAAGACTTAGGAAATGATGTTGATCTATTTACATTGGCCGATGAATTAACAGAGACTCAAGACTTACTTGAGTCGGAAGATGATGCACCCATCATCAAGCTTATTAATGCAACGCTAAGTGAAGCGATTAAAGAAGGCGCCAGTGATGTTCACATTGAAACCTTTGAAAAGCAGTTAACGATTCGTTTTCGTGTCGATGGCATTTTACGTGAAGTACTTAAGCCAAATCGAAAATTGGCCTCGTTGTTAGTATCACGTATTAAGGTAATGGCGCGGTTAGACATTGCTGAAAAACGTGTACCGCAGGATGGTCGTATTTCTTTACGCATTGCCGGACGTGGTGTTGATGTTCGTGTTTCAACGATGCCATCCAGTCATGGTGAACGCGTGGTTTTACGTTTATTAGATAAAAACCAAGCTCGCTTGAATCTAAAAGATTTGGGGATGACGGAGAGTATTCGCGAACGCTTTAATACGCTTATTCATCGCCCGCACGGTATTATTTTGGTTACTGGCCCTACAGGTTCTGGTAAGAGTACAACTCTATACGCAGGCCTCACAGATTTAAACAGTAAAGATCGCAATATCTTAACGGTTGAAGATCCTATCGAATACAACATCGAAGGTATTGGACAAACGCAGGTAAATGCCAAAGTTGATATGACCTTTGCGCGGGGTTTACGTGCTATTTTACGTCAAGATCCCGATGTCGTCATGATCGGTGAGATTCGTGATTTAGAAACCGCGCAAATCGCTGTTCAAGCGAGTTTAACTGGTCACTTAGTGATGTCAACGCTTCATACTAATACGGCGGTGGGCGCAGTAACTCGTATGCAAGACATGGGAGTTGAAACCTTCTTGTTATCATCGAGTTTGTTGGGCGTTCTCGCCCAGCGATTAGTTAGAACGCTTTGTAGCGAGTGTCGTGAAGAGCATTTGGCTGATGACGCTGAACTGACATTATTGGGGCAAACAGCTCCTACTAAAATCTATCGTCCAAAGGGCTGTGAATCTTGTAATTATAGTGGTTATAAAGGTCGTACTGGTATTCATGAGTTACTAGAAGTTGATGATACAGTTCGTGAAATGATTCACAACGGGGCGAGTGAATCTGAAGTTGAACGTCAGGCGCGAAGTGTTAGCAATGGTATCCGTGGTGATGGCGTATCTAAAGTGTTAGCAGGTATTACAACACTTGAAGAAGTGCTTCGAGTAACTAAGGAAGAATAGCGTGGCAGCATTTGAGTACAAAGCGCTAAATAAACAAGGGAAGCAGCTAAAAGGCGTGCTTGAAGCTGACTCATCGCGTCAAATTCGTCAACAATTACGTGACAAAGGCTTAATGCCATTAGAAGTCAATCAGGTTGCTAGTGTCGCCACGAAGAAAAAATCGAGTTTATTTGCGAAGAAAATTAGTGCGGGTGACTTGGCATTGGTTACACGCCAATTGGCCACTTTGGTGCAATCATCTCTTCCTATCGAAGAAAGCTTACAAGCGGTTGCTGAGCAATGTGAAGAAGCTAAAGTTAAATCCATCGTAATGGCAGTGCGCAGTCGTGTTGTGGAAGGATATAGTCTGGCTGATTCAATGGCAGAATATCCTGATGTGTTTGAAAAGTTGTACACAGCGATGGTGGCAGCTGGAGAAAAGTCAGGGCATCTTGATACGGTATTAAACCGGTTGGCTGATTATACTGAACAGCGCCAAGCTATGCGTAGTAAATTGATGCAAGCGATGATCTACCCAATCATGTTAACGACTGTTGCTCTTGGTGTTATTGGCCTGCTCTTAGCGCTCGTAGTACCGCAAGTTGTGCAGCAATTTGATCATATGTCTCAGGAGTTACCTTGGGCTACTCAACTTTTAATTACGCTTAGTGATTTTGTTCGACATTATGGTTTATTGATTATTGTGGCAATTATCATTGGTATTATCGCGTTTAAACAACGATTAAAGAACGAAGCATTTGAGCTTAAAGTTCATAAACGGATCTTAAAAACGGCCGTTATTGGTAAGGTCTCACGCGGCATTAATACGGCACGTTTTGCGCGAACACTCAGTATTTTAACCTCATCGAGTGTACCCTTATTAGAAAGTATGAAAATTTCAGCAGAAGTGTTGGCTAATCAACATATGCGAAGCGCTATTTTAGATGCAGCTAACTATGTACGAGAAGGCTCTAGTTTGAGGGCTTCGTTAACGCAAACGAAACTATTTCCACCGATGATGCTCCATATGATTGCATCTGGCGAAAAAAGTGGTGAGCTCGAGCAAATGTTAGGCCGCGCTGCGGATAATCAAGATCGAGAGTTTGAATCAACAGCAAATATTGCGTTGGGTATATTTACTCCGGCGATTGTAGTGACAATGGCAGTCATTGTATTTTTTATAGTGATTGCGATTTTACAGCCAATTTTGGCACTAAACTCCTTAGTTGGAGCGTAGTTTTTTATGTTAGTAAGAGAGAGTGTTATGAAAAACAACAAGCAAAAACAAGGCGGTTTTACGCTTATTGAATTAATGGTAGTTATCGTCATTTTAGGCCTATTAGGTGCCATGGTTATCCCTAGTGTGTTTGGTAGCAAAGAAAAGGCTGATTTCCAAAAGGTACGTTCCGATATTGGCCAATACGAAGCGGCGCTTAAACGCTATCGTCTAGACAATGGCAGCTACCCGACGACTGATCAAGGTCTAGAAGCGTTAGTGACAAAGCCATCTATTGATCCAATTCCGCGTAACTTTAGTGATGAAGGCTATGTTGATCGTCTATTTAGTGATCCATGGGGCAGCGAATACTACATGGTATCACCGGGCGAGAATGGCAAAATCGATATTTATTCTGCCGGTCCTGATGGTGAAGAAGGTACCGATGATGATATTGGTAACTGGAATATGCACGACAAACCAAAAGAGCAATAAGTAGCAATTTGTGAATACTGGTACCGCTAAGCGACACTCTCATCAACGAGGCTTCACGTTAATTGAAGTCCTTATTGTGGTGCTCATTATGGGGCTTGCGACAAGCTTTGTTGTGATGTCGGTGGGCGGTTCTACTCATAAAGATAATGTAAAACGTGCTGCTCATAAAATGGCGGCACTGTCGAATATCGCACTTGATCAAGCTGTCTTATCTGGGCGTGATTATGGTGTGGTAGTTGCGCGAGATAAGTATCATTTTGTTGAGCTCAAAGAGCAGCGTTGGGGCCCAGCACAAGACGAGTTACTTAAAGAACAGCAATTAGAAGATATCTATTTGCAGGCCGAAGTGGATGGTTTTGTATGGTTGCCAGACCAAGTTGATTATTCGTCTAGCGCGTTGTTTAGTGAACGCGAAGCCGACGAAGAACAAGATGAGAAAGAAAAGCCTCATATCCCACAATTACTCATTTTATCGTCAGGCGAAATGACGCCCTTCAAATTAACCTTCGCCGTTGACCAAGAAAAGTTGTTTAATCTAGATACTGACGAAATAGAATACTTTGCCATTGTCAAAGCTAACACTTTAGGGCTATTAACTGTGTTTGATTCAAATGATGAGCAATCTTATGAATAGTCAAATGACAGTGCACAGATTAAAGAGACAATGTGGTTTAACACTAATTGAAGTAATGGCGGCATTGGCTATTTTCGCGGTAGCCGCGTTAGCCATTGTTAGTGCGACCGGTGAACATATTCGCAGTCTGAGCTATCTCGAACAAAAAAACATGGCGTTGTGGGTAGCTAACAATCATCTTACTCAATTAACGTTAGATAATAAATTTCCCCAGCTTGGTGATAAAAAAGGCAATGTCGAGTTAGCTAATGTCACTTGGTATTGGCAACAAAAGGTGGTTAAAACTACCGATCCAAAATTTCGTTCGATCACTATTCGGATTCTGAGTGAAGAGAAAGGTGATTACGCCTTGGCTGAGTTAACAACCTATATGGCGTCTAAATCATGATGCAACGTGGCTTTACGCTCATTGAAGTGTTAATTGCAATGGCTATTGTTGCGATTATTGGTGTGGCATCAGCGCAAGTTGTTTCATCTGTGATTGCCAGTGATGAAGCATCGCGAAAAGCCGATAAACGAATTACGCTGCTACAGCGAACGTATCAAACCATTCAGCGTGACATGTTACAAATGACCTCGCGCGCAGTGCGGTTCAATGGCGGAAAACCGCGCAAACAGTTTATATTGGCAGGTGAAAATGTCATAGAAAGCGATGATGATGGCATAGTATTTACGCGAAAAGGATGGAGAAACCCCGCGCAAATGTTTCCCCGAAGTAATCTGCAAGGTGTTGGTTATCGTGTTGTCGATGGTAAGTTAGAGCGACTTCATTATCTTTATCCTGATCAAGGAGCTGGTGTTGAGCCTCAAGTAACAACGTTAATTGAAGGTGTTATTGGTTTTAAAATTGAATACTTTGATGCAAAAAAGTGGCAGAAACAATGGCAAAAGCCATCCTTACCACAAGGAATTGCACTTAACATCACCACGCAAGCCTTAGGTGAAGTTCGGTGGCAGTTTTTAGTACCCTCAGCGCCGTCGACATCTAAAGACGGAGGCGATAAACCATAATGAGTATTCATTCAAGTTCAGGGTTGAAACAACAACGTGGTGTGGCGCTGATTACGGTATTATTGGTTGTCGCAATCATAGTCGTCTTGGCCACCAATATGACGGGAAGACTACAGCTGTTGATGGGACGTAGCATTAATATGCAAGCCAATCAGCAAGGCTTATGGTCTGCAATGGCTGGTGAGCAATTAGTATTTAACGTGCTCGAACAAGATCATAAAGATGATCCTCAAAAAGTTCATTTGGCGCAGCTTTGGGCGCGAGAAGGCATGATTTTTCCACTCAATGATGGAGCGCTGTCTGGCGAAGTTCGGGATTTGCATAGCTGTTTTAACATCAATGCATTAGGTGTTAAAGCAGAGAATGAGCAGACGCAAAAGCGTCCATTACCGCAACGTCAGTTTGAGATTTTGTTAAGACAGTTAGAAATCGAAGACTATGTAGCTGAAGTGTTGTCTTATACTATTGCCGATTGGGTAGATGAAGATAGTAGAATCAATGGTAATTTTGGTGCTGAAGATGAGACATATTCCAGCCGTACAGTGCCTTATATTACGGCCAATGGCCCTATTGGTGATATAAGTGAATTATTAGCAATTGAAGGTATGACGCCAGCGATATATCGTGAAATAACACCTTATTTGTGTGCGTTACCTGAGCTGAAAAACAAACTTAATATTAATACGATTAAAGAAGAGCACGCGCAATTATTAGTGGCACTATTTGATAATAAGCTCAGCGTTGAAGATGCGAAGTCTTTAATTAGCAGTAGAGATCCTGAAGGATTTAAATCAGTGGACGAATTTTTAAGTAGCCCTGAAATAAGCAGTATTGGCACACTAGCAGACGAAATTAAAGAGCAGTTTGATGTTAAGAGCCAAGACTTTATGGCTAAGTTAACTTATACATTAGACGATCAAAGTTTTACGCTAAACAGTGTCTATCACAGGGATGACGGTGGAAAACTCCATGTTGTATCCAGACAAATTGGCGATGATAGATAAATCATGAGGAATTATAGGTGAGTGAACGTTTAGTAATACGTTTAGGTAGCAACGATGGTGATTCGATCCATTGGTTGCAATTTGACGATAAAGCCCAAGAAGTTATAGCTTCTGGGTCGTTGAACAGTGCCGAAGAATTATCGCAATTAGCACAGCAAGCCGCTGCTGCTTTCGTGCAGGTGCTAGTTCCAGGTAGTGACGTTAGTTACTTTGAAGTGGATGTTCCTAAAAACAATCGCCGACAAGCAATTGCTGCTATCCCATTTATGTTGGAAGATGAACTCGCTTCAGATATTGATACATTGCATTTTGTGTATGGCGCTGTCGTTGATAGTCGCCAGAGCGTTTATGTGTGCGACAAGCTAACCATTGCTCGTTGGATAGATTGGCTATCACAGGCAGGCATCAATGCTAGTCAATTATTACCTGACTATTTAGCCGTTCCAATGGCTCAGGAGCCAGAACATATCAGTGTCTTACAACTTGATAACCAATTATTGTTCCGACTCAATAGTAATCAAGGTTTGTGTATTAATCAGCAGTGGCTAAATGTCACTCTTGAAAAGCTACGCGACGGTGAAGAATCGTTATCCATCGAACATTATGATGTTCAATCTGATAATCAATTGTCTCCTCATCAATGGTTAGCACAACCACTGATTTTACCAATGCAACAATTTGCAATGTCACTGACAAAGCTGCCAATTAACCTGTTGGTTGGTGAGTTTACTCAAAATAAAAAAACTAATAATCACTGGAAAGTATGGCGTAGTGTTGCTATTGCGGCGTCTTTATTAGTGGTGATGTTTTTCGTCGAACAATTCATTCGCGTTAATCAATTAGAACAGCAACAAGCACAGCTCAAACAACAAAGCGAAGATATTTTTAGACAGCTTAATCCCAATGTTCGTAAAGTAATCAAGCTAAAATCGAGAATGCAAAACGAAATAAAATCGCTTGCTGGTGGCGGTGGCACGAATGAATTATTCGATATGTTAGAAGCGATGAATAGTGCACTCAATGCTGTGCCAGAGCTAAAGCCAAGTACCATTAAATTCGATAAGCGTCGTAATGAATTGCGTTTACAAGCGCAAGCGGGTTCTTATCAGCAATTTGAAAAGTTTAAGGGGTTACTAGAGCAACAATACTCTGTCACCATGGGCGCCATGAACAACAATGGCAACAAGGTTAATGGCTCATTAGTAGTTAAGGTGTCCTCATGAAAGAATGGTTTAATAATTTAGCTGAGCGTGAACAGCGCTTGATTTCAGTGATGGCTGGCGTAGTGATGATTGCTATCATTTACTTTATGCTAATCAAACCTTTACAAGAGCGAGTGGCGAAAGCTGAGCAAGGCGTAAATCGTAATCAGCAATTGCTGACTTGGGTTGAAAAAAATGCCAAAAGAATTGTGCAATTGCGTGCGCAAGGAGGCGTTACTTCTAACGCCAGTGGCTCAATTGAACAGCGAATTAATAGCTCTGCTCGCAGTTTTAATATCACCATCAATCGACTGCAACCGCAGAATAATAAAATGCAAGTCATGATTGATAACGCGCCATTTAACAACATTTTACAATGGGTTCAATCATTACAGTTTAAACAAGGTTTAATTATAGAAATAGCGGATGTCCGTGCCGAAAACCAACCCGGCTTTGTTAAAACAAGGCTAGTGGTGAGTCAATAATATGGTTAAAACATTAAAAATAATCTTGGCCATTACCTTACTTTATATTGTTTTTTTGGTGGTGTTGTTTCCAGCTCGTTTTGCGACAGCGATGCTACAAGAAATGAATGCGATTCCTCCTGTTATCAAACTTGGAAACGTTAGTGGTTCAATTTGGAATGGAAAATTAAGCACTGCTTCTTATCAGGGCATTGCTCTTGATTCAATTAACTGGCAATTATCTCCGTTTTCAATGCTTACAGGCACAATGTTAGTCGACTTTAAAGCGGGTAGCCGTCGCAGTGATATTAAAGCGAAGGGACAAGTGGCCTTTAACAGCGAAGGATTGGCTGCGAATAATTTATCACTTAAGGCGCCGCTTACTGCGATATTACAGCATTACCCTTTACCCTATGGTTTAACGAGTACAGGACACTTAGATTTATCTATTGCCCATTTTCAACAGGATAAACCGTGGTGTGAATCGCTTGATGGCGTCGTAAAAGCAAATGATTTATTGATCAAAAGTGCATTCGGCCAATTAGCCGTTGATAATGTCTCTGCAAAGTTAGCATGTCCGAACGGCGTGCTAACCGCATATATGCAGCTATCGACTAATAGTTTAGGTATTAATGGCAACGTTCAATTGACAAAAACACGTCAATATATTCTCGATGCTAACGTCAAGCCACCGAGCAATGCGACCCAAGACTATATCAATGTACTGAAGTTTTCTGGCTCACCAAATAGTCAGGGTCAGTATGTATTCAAATATAGCGGTAAGCTTTAGCTCGTAAATAGAGGATGAAGGATGAGTAAATCAACGTTACCGCAAATATTATCCGTTAGCACTGTTGCGCAAAGCAGATTGTTTACTATTGAGCAGGTGGCTTTAAAGTTCTCTAACGGCGTTGAGCGTGAATATGAACGTATGAAAAATCACGGCCGTGGTGCTGTGATGGTTGTTCCTTTTATTGATGCTCAAACACTATTGCTTATTAGAGAATATGCTTGTGGTACTCATCGCTATGAACTAGGCTTTCCTAAGGGAATGATTGATGCGGGTGAAACACCTGAGCAAGCTGCAAATAGAGAGCTCAAAGAAGAGATAGGTTTTGGTGCTAATAAATTTATACCGCTTAAACCGCTTGCGATGGCACCGACATATTTTGGGTCGACAATGCATGTATTCATTGCACAAGATCTGTATCCAGAACGATTAGAAGGTGATGAACCTGAAGAGCTTGAAGTTATTCAATGGCCATCTGGCCAAGTTGATGAACTACTAAATAACGATGATTTTTCCGATGGTCGCTGTGTTGCGGCATTATTAATGGCAGATAGATTGTTAAAACCCAGTCGTTAAAGTTATAAATTAGGGGATGAGATGGATTTATGTGAGTTAACGTTAGCTGTAGAAAAAATAGCTCGGGAAGCAGGCGCGGAAATTCAGCGAATTTATGAACAAGGAAAATTCACGACTTACACTAAAGACGATGAATCCCCTGTTACCAGTGCTGATTTTGCGGCTAACGATATCATTGTGTCTGCACTTGCTACATTAACGCCTAATATCCCCATTGTGTCTGAAGAATCTGACAAAGCAGCAATTGAAAAACGCAGAGAGTGGCCGGAATATTGGCTCATCGATCCGCTTGATGGAACCCAGGAATTTGTTGCTGGTAGCGGTGACTTTGCCGTTGCCATTGCACTAATTGTTAATCATATTCCCACTATCGGTGTTATCTATGCGCCTATTCATGATCGTTGTTATTTTGCCTCTCGCGATAAGGGAGCCTATCGTCGCGATGCTGACGGTTTGTCGCCTATTAATGTCGACACACAATCACGTGATGCTATACGAATTGCTGTGAGCTTACGCCAAGCGAAGGAACTAGTTAAATCACGACTTAGCAGTGACTTTAATTATGAGTTTATTGCCATGGGGAGTGCTACATTAAAAGCCTGTTTGGTGGCGCAAGGTGGCGCTGATATCTATATGCGTATCGGGCCAACTGGCGAATGGGATACCGGCGCAGCGCATTGTATTGTGAGTGAAGCTGGTGGTGATATTTATGACTTGTTCATTAATCGATTAACATACAACGAGCGTGATACTTTAGCTAATCCAAATTTTATCGTTTGTGGAAATCAAGCATTGCCATGGTCTCAAATTGTGGATGAGCAGTAAGACTGACACATCTTATGATTTTGAACTAGACTTATAGTTTAGGGGGAAGATTGTAGAGGTGATGTATGACGTCTGTAACTCAATTTGAATTTCGTTTAAAGGTGATGCAGTCAGAGCTCAATAATAAGCTTGATAGTATCAAAGAAAACGTCACAACAGCGGCAAACGCAGATTGGAATGAACAAGCCCAAGAGCGTGAAAATGATGAAGTGTTAGATGCGTTAGGCAATGAAGTTCGCCGAGAGCTCAATTTAGTTAATGGCGCGTTGCACCGGATTAACATTGGTGAATATGAATTTTGCGATGATTGCGGTCAAACGATCAATCCATCCCGCTTAGAGATACTGCCATATACTCAATATTGTATAGATTGTGCGAGTAAACGTGATTAATCGGCCCGTATTGCACAGTTTCTTCCTTGTGCCTTAGCGATATTTAGTGCGTCATCAGCACTTGTTAATAATTGTTCGCTACTCAACTTAGCAAGTATCGAAGGCGTGGTGACACCAATGCTGATAGAAAGTGCAATATCATATCCTTTGTACATCACCGTCTCCTGGTTTACACGGCTTACTAACTTTTCTGCAAATCGCAACGCAGAATCGATTTTGGTATTGGTTGCTATAATGGCAAATTCTTCACCGTCGTAGCGAGCGAATGTATCACTTTCACGTAAGGATTGTTTAACAGATTCTGCGAATGCTTTTAGTACAATATCACCACATTCATTGCCGTATTTATCGTTAATTTGTCTAAAATGATCAAGGTCGATTAACAATAATGAAAAATCACTTTTATAACGTTGATAACGTTTCAGCTCGTTTTTAAGTGACTCTAGTAAATGACGACGATTACGAATTCCTGTAAGTGGGTCATGGGTTGAAATTCGTTGGAGTGTACTTCTGACTTCTTTGTGTTGCTGAATTTCTTCTTTGAGTACCGCTGTCTTTTCTTCAATAATTAAATCGCGATTTGCTTTTTCGTACTCTAACTGACGCACCAAGCGTCTAATACCATTGAGGGATAGCAAGCTAATACTTGTCATTAATAAAAATATAACGATGTGAATCATCAAATTTTGACGGTGAAGTGGCTTTTCTTGCTCTATCAGTTCACTGATATCATAAGAAATAACGAGTCCACCCAACGTATTATTCGGTTCTAATTGTGATTTATCGTGACAAGAAAAACAGCTGTCGTTAGCAACAAATGAAGAAAAATAATGAAATTGATTATTTATGATTTTCTTGAAATCGTTAGTTGGTGTTAACTGATGTGCGAGGACTTCTTTTTGCCATCCCTTTACTTTGTTCTTTGGATTGATTGGCTTTAAGCTGATCAGCGAGAGGGAGAACGTGGGATCTAAAAATGATTCATTGAGCTGTTCAAGCATTCGACCAACCGAAATTTGCGTAAACTTTTTACCGTCTTCTCGTGTGAGATTCTTATTGGCAGTATTTAAATAAGGGTTTTCAGGGTTATGCGCTGATATTGGTACGTAAATTTGTTGATGTTTTGTCGTCCAACGAAGCAGAATTTCAACCATTCGTTTACCACCAAGGCCTTTAGCTTGAATAGTCTTCTGAGTTGATTGACTGATAATTATTTGATTCCAATAATAGGAAACACTGGTAAGCATGAGCCAGATAGCGACTAAAACAACAGTGGCAATGGGGGCTTTAATTAACCGCAACATTGGAATGTTATTCGTGCTCACAAATTATCCTTCGATTAGTAATTTATTCTATTATAGCCAACAAATTGTCGACTCGGCGATGAAAAATCGTCAATTTCTTTCAACAATAGTTGTTAAATTTTGATCTTCTTCCCAATTAAACAGGGGATCGTGTTTTTAACACCTTGCTATCTCGGGAGGTTCAAATTACAATAACGCGCTAAATTTTGTAAGTCCTGTTCTTAACAGGGTAAAGGGCCTGTTTTTTAACAGGCCCTAGTTTATGGTTTCAATGTAAGATTTTATGTGAAGAGCAGGTTGCTGGGCAGGCTGTTTGAGTACAACTATTAGGATAGTAGTAAATGAACGCAACAAATACTGAAAATCAGAACGGATCGATGGATCTAGTAAAATGGATCCTTGTTATCGGTTTATTAGCGGGTGCCGTTGTTGGTAACTACATGTATGGCGAAGAAGTGTCGGTACTTTACCGCGCATTAGGCGTAGTCGCTGCTATCGGCGTTGCACTTTTTGTTGCAGCGCAAACTGAAAAAGGGCGTGAAGCGGTTGCTTTCGCCAAAGAATCTCGCCTTGAAATTCGCAAAGTAGTATGGCCAACCCGTAAAGAAGCAACCCAAACGACGTTAATCGTCTTGGCAGCTACTGGTGTAATGGCATTAGTACTTTGGGGTTTGGATGGTGCATTAGTAAGAATCGTCGGCTTTATCACAGGCATCAAGGTTTAAAATTATGTCAGAAGAACAACCAAAATTCAGATGGTACGTTGTACAAGCTTTCTCAGGCTATGAGCAACGTGTACAAAAAACCTTAGTCGAGCATGTTTCGATTCATGGTATGGAAGATTTGTTTGAAGAGATTCTTGTTCCGACTGAAGAAGTCGTTTCAATGAAATCTGGTAAGAAAACAAAAAGCACGCGTAAATTCTTCCCTGGCTATGTATTAGTTAAAATGGTGATGAACGAAGACAGCTGGCATTTAGTTAAGAATGTTCCTCGCGTTATGGGCTTTATTGGTGGTACGAGTGATCGTCCTGCGCCAATATCTTCAAAAGAAGCTGAGCGCATTTTACAACGTCTTGAAGATGCTGTGGACTCACCAACACCAAGTTCATTGTATGATCCAGGTGAAATTGTTCGTGTTATTGAAGGTCCATTTGCTGACTTTAACGCAACTGTTGAGGAAGTAGATTACGAGAAGAGCCGTGTGAAAGTATCTGTGCTTATCTTTGGTCGCTCTACGCCTGTTGATCTTGAGTTCGGTCAAATCGAAAAGGATGATGCGTAGCATTATCATCTCGAGAATTTAGAGGGAGTTGTTGGGAGTTTAACTTTATTGGTTAAATAACTAGCAATTTTCTTGTCTGGGGCGCGAATTATCGCTATAATTCGCGCCCTTAATTAACTGGGGAGCCGAATATTTGTCAGTAATGACTGAATTAGTAAGCGATTGTACCCAAACTAGGAAATATGAAAAATGGCTAAAAAAGTCCAAGCTTATATCAAGCTACAGGTTGCTGCTGGTGCAGCTAACCCGTCACCACCGGTTGGTCCTGCTCTAGGTCAGCACGGTGTAAACATCATGGAATTCTGTAAAGCGTTTAACGCAGCAACTGATTCTATCGATAAAGGCGCTCCGGTTCCTGTAGTTATCACTGTATATAACGATCGTTCTTTCACGTTCGAAACAAAAACTCCACCTGCTGCTTACCTTCTTAAGAAAGCTGCTGGTATCAAATCTGGTTCTGGTCGTCCTAACACTGAAAAGTGTGGCACCGTTACTCGTGCACAGTTAGAAGAAATCGTTGCTACTAAGCAACCAGATCTTACTGGTGCAGATTTGGAAGCTAATGTTAACTCTATTGCCGGTTCTGCTCGTGCAATGGGTCTGAACGTAGAAGGATAAGAATAATGGCTAAATTAACTAAACGTATGAAGAACATCCGTGAAAAAACTGATGCTCTAAAATCTTACGATATCAACGAAGCTGTTACTCTTTTAAAAGAATTAGCGACTGCTAAATTCACTGAAAGCGTAGATGTTGCTGTTAACCTTGGTGTTGATCCACGTCGCTCAGATCAAAACGTTCGTGGTGCTACAGTATTACCACACGGTACTGGTCGTACAGTTCGTGTTGCTGTTTTCACTCAAGGCGCTAATGCTGAAAAAGCAAAAGAAGCTGGTGCAGACATCGTAGGTATGGACGATCTAGCTGCTGCTGTTAAAGGCGGCGAGATGGATTTTGACGTAGTTATCGCTTCTCCAGATGCAATGCGTGTTGTTGGTCAACTAGGTACAATCTTAGGCCCACGTGGTTTAATGCCTAACCCTAAAGTTGGTACAGTTACGCCTGACGTTGCTACAGCAGTTAAAAACGCTAAGTCTGGTCAAGTACGCTACCGTAACGATAAGAATGGTATCATCCATTCTACAATCGGTAATGTTAGTTTTGACAATGACAAGATCAAAGAAAACCTAGAAGCTCTACTTATCGCTTTAAATAAAGCGAAGCCAAGTGGCGCTAAAGGTACTTTCCTTAAGAAAGTTTCTTTATCTACTACAATGGGTGCTGGCGTTACAATCGACCAAGCAACTATTGATACTAAAACAGCTTAATCGCGTTTTAGAAAAATCTTAGGGCTCAATCACAGAGTTTGTTTGGTTACATATTGTGTTATCAAATAACTTCTGTATAATTTTGCGCCCTAATGGGTTGAGGTTCGAGTAAAATCGTTGATTTTATTCGGGCTCTCGTCCAAGACCGTAGGAGCCGCGATTGACTGATATTAAGAAATTAATATCGTAAAAACAACGCTTAATCTTATTTGTAAAAAATGAGTCCTACGCAGACGGTGTGAATCCAAACATTCCTATGTTTTGTTTTTTTACCGTGTTCACACTCTAAGTTGTTTTGATTTAGGGTTTTACTAAAGTTCCGAGTTATCTCGGAGTGAACCAGGAGTTATGCCAATGGCATTAAGACTTGAAGACAAAAAAGCAATCGTTGCTGAAGTCAATGAGGTCGCCAAAAGCGCTCTGTCTGCAGTAGTTGCTGACTCTCGTGGTGTTACTTTAGGTGCAATGACAGCTATGCGTAAGCAAGCTCGTGAAGCTGGTGTACATGTACAAGTTGTACGTAATACACTAGTTAAACGTGCTCTAGCTGGTACTGATTTTGAGTGTCTTTCAGATACTTTTAAAGGTCCAACTCTAATTGCATTTTCAAGCGAACATCCGGGTGCTGGCGCACGTATCTTTAAAGACTTCGCGAAAGCTGAAGAAAACTTTGAAGTACTAGCAGCTGCATTTGAAGGCGCTTCTTGTGATCCAGAAGTTCTTGCAACGCTTCCTACGAAAGACGAAGCTATTGCACGACTAATGAGCGCAATGAAAGAAGCTTCTGCTGGCAAACTTGTACGCACTATTGCGGCAATTCGCGATCAGAAGGAAGAAGCAGCTTAATTCTTGTTTTCAGCTTTTTAAAGCTGTTAGAAGAGAAGTTAACTGTTTTTATAATCAATTTTTTAGAACGCAAATTCATTTTGAATTGTGTTCACAATATTAGGAATGTATACCATGTCTGTATCTAAAGACGATATCCTAAACGCTGTTGCTGAAATGTCAGTAATGGACGTTGTAGAACTAATCGAAGCAATGGAAGAGAAATTCGGCGTATCAGCTGCTGCAGCTGTTGCTGTTGCTGGTGGTGCTGCTGAAGCTGCTGAAGAACAATCAGAATTCGACGTAATTCTTACTTCTTTCGGCGACGCTAAAGTTGCTGCAATCAAAGCTGTTCGTGGCGCTACAGGTCTAGGCCTTAAAGAAGCTAAAGCTATGGTTGAATCTGCTCCTGTTGCCATCAAAGAAGGTGTTGACAAAGCTGAAGCTGAAGAGCTTAAGAAAACTCTGGAAGATGCAGGTCTTTCTGTTGAACTTAAATAAGGTTAACCCTTATTTGAGTGCCGCTTAGTTAGCAATAGCTGATTAAGCGCGAGGCTGGTGATTATTTAATCACCAGCCTTTTTGCGCTAAAAAACATGGTGGATTTCGCACTACATACACCATGAGTTTTAAACACTTATTAAATGATGTAAAACTATGATAAATAGTAATTATTTTATTTAGTGTCCAGTCCCTACCAGAGATTACTGGGTAGGTTCTTACCAAAGTGTTGTTATTTTCGAGGTTGTTTAGCAATAAGGCTACAGATAGCGCTTATTGAAGACTAGGCAACAGTTGTCAAACGTCAGCTAATTTGAGGAAACCCATGGGTTACTCTAGTAACGAAAAAAAACGTATCCGTAAGGATTTTGGTAAGCGTCCGCAGGTGGTTGAAATTCCACAGCTTTTGGATATCCAAAAGGACTCTTTTGCCAGATTTATCACGATGGACTCTACCGGTGAGCTAGGTTTAGAAGCCGCTTTTAGATCTATTTTCCCTATCAAGAGCTTTTCTGGTTATGCAGAACTGCAATATGTAAGTTATAAGCTTGGTACACCAGTATTTGATGTTAAAGAATGTCAAATCCGTGGCATTACTTACAGCGCACCGCTACGTGTAAAACTACGTCTTGTACTATTTGATCGTGAAGCGCCGAAAGGCACAATCAAAGATATTAAAGAGCAAGAAGTATACATGGGCGAAATTCCATTAATGACAGACAACGCAACGTTTGTTATCAATGGTACTGAGCGTGTTATCGTTTCTCAATTACACCGTTCTCCTGGTGTATTCTTCGATCACGATAAAGGTAAAACACACTCTTCAGGTAAGATTTTACATAACGCTCGCGTTATTCCTTACCGTGGTTCATGGTTAGATTTCGAATTCGATCCTAAAGATGCTGTATTTGTACGTATCGATCGTCGTCGTAAACTACCAGCTTCTATCATCCTTCGTGCAATGGGCATGGAAACTGAAGAAATCTTAGATTTATTCTTTGAGACAACTTCATTTAAAGTTAAACGCGGTAAGATCATTATGGATCTTGTACCTGATCGTTTACGTGGTGATACAGCATTATTTGATATTAAAGACAATGACGACAATGTTATTGTTGAGACTGGTCGTCGTGTTACGGCTCGTCACGTTCGTCAAATGACTAAAGCTAAGTTAACGACTGTTGAAGTGCCAACAGAATACGTGATTGGTAAAATTATCAACCGTAACCACGTTAACAAAGAAACTGGTGAAGTAATCATTAACGCTAATGATGAAATTACACTAGAAAACTTAGCGGCTCTTTCTGAATCTGGCGTTAAAGAATTCGACACTATCTACTTCAATGATTTAGATAACGGTCCATTCATGTCAGATACTTTACGTGTTGATTCTTCAACTAACCGCCTAGAAGCGCTAGTTGAAATCTACCGTATGATGCGTCCTGGTGAGCCACCAACCAAAGATGCTGCTGAAGGATTATTTGAAAACTTATTCTTCAATGACGAGCGTTATGATCTATCTAAAGTAGGTCGTATGAAGTTTAATGCTCGTGTTGGCGCTGATGTTGAATTAACGACTGGTACTTTATCAAAAGAAGATATCATTGCCGTTATGAAAACACTTATCGACATTCGTAACGGTAAAGGTGAAGTGGATGATATTGATCATCTTGGTAACCGTCGTATCCGTAGTGTTGGTGAGATGGCTGAAAACCAATTCCGAGTTGGTTTAGTACGTGTTGAACGTGCTGTTAAAGAACGTCTATCATTAGGCGATCTAGCTGAAATCATGCCACAAGATTTGATCAACGCTAAGCCTATTTCTGCTGCTGTTAAAGAATTCTTTGGTTCAAGCCAATTATCTCAGTTCATGGATCAAAATAATCCATTATCTGAAGTAACGCATAAGCGTCGTATTTCAGCATTAGGCCCTGGTGGTTTAACGCGTGAACGTGCTGGCTTTGAGGTTCGAGATGTACATCCGACGCACTACGGTCGTCTATGTCCTATCGAAACACCTGAGGGACCAAACATCGGTTTGATCAACTCACTAGCTTCTTACGCTAAAACAAACGATTACGGTTTCTTAGAAACACCTTACCGTAAAGTTGTTGATGGCGTTGTAACTGATGACGTTGAATTCCTATCTGCAATCGAAGAAACAAACTTCGTTGTAGCACAAGCATCTGCTGTTATCGACAAAGATAACCGTTTAGCAGAAGAACTTGTGGCTTGTCGTACTAAAGGTGATTCAACCTTTATGCACGGTGACCAAATTGATTATATGGATGTATCTCCACAACAAATTATCTCTGTGGCTGCATCAATCATCCCATTCCTAGAGCACGATGATGCTAACCGTGCCTTAATGGGCGCGAATATGCAACGTCAGGCTGTTCCAACATTAAGAGCTGATAAGCCTTTAGTTGGTACAGGTATGGAACGCACAATCGCTGTTGACTCTGGTGTTACCATTGTTGCTAAGCGTGGTGGTGTGGTTGATTATGCTGATGCTGGTCGTATTGTTGTTAAGGTTAACGAAGATGAGTTAGTTGCTGGTGAAGCAGGTATCGATATCTACAACTTAACTAAATACACCCGTTCTAACCAAAATACTTGTATTAACCAACGTCCAACTGTAATGGCTGGTGAAGTGGTTGTTCAAGGTGATGTGATGGCTGATGGCCCATCAACCGATATGGGTGATTTGGCACTAGGCCAAAACATGCGTATTGCATTCATGCCTTGGAATGGTTACAACTTTGAGGATTCTATCTTAGTTTCTGAGCGTGTAGTTCAGCAAGATCGTTTCACAACAATCCACATTCAAGAACTAACGTGTATTGCACGTGATACTAAGCTTGGTAGCGAAGACATCACGGCTGATATTCCAAATGTAGGCGAAGCTGCACTAGGTAAGTTAGACGAGTCTGGTATCGTTTACATCGGTGCTGAAGTTAAAGGCGGCGACATCTTAGTGGGTAAAGTTACTCCTAAAGGTGAAACGCAATTAACGCCAGAAGAAAAGCTTCTAAGAGCTATCTTCGGTGAGAAAGCATCTGATGTTAAAGATAGCTCACTACGTGTTCCTAATTCAGTTAGCGGTACTATCATTGACGTTCACGTATTTACACGTGATGGCGTTGAGAAAGACAAGCGTGCACTTGAAATTGAACAAATGCAGCTTAAAGAAGCGAAGAAAGATTTATCAGACGTATTTACTATCTTAGAAGATGGTATTTTCGAGCGTGCTGAAAAATTGCTGCTAGCTTCTGGTCTATCTAGCGACCAGTTAAGTGCTATGCCACGTCGTGAATGGTTAGAGCAAACATTATCTGATGAAGCTTCTCAAACAGCGCTTGAGCAAATTGCTGCACAACACGCTGAAACTAAAGCTGATTTCGACAAACAGTTTGAAAACAAACGTCTTAAAATTACTCAAGGTGCAGATCTGCAACCTGGTGTATTGAAAGTTGTTAAAGTTTACTTAGCTGTTAAACGTCGTATCCAGCCTGGTGATAAGATGGCTGGTCGTCATGGTAACAAAGGTGTTATCTCTAAACTGTGTCCAGTTGAAGATATGCCACATGATGAAAATGGTCGTACTGTAGATATCGTACTTAACCCGCTGGGTGTACCGTCTCGTATGAACATCGGTCAGATTTTAGAAACTCACTTAGGCTTAGCCGCTCGTGGTATCGGTGATCAAATCACTGACATGCTTGCACAGCAACGCCAAGTGTCTGAACTTCGTGATTATATCCAACGTGCATATGCATTAGGTAACTGTAATCAAGAAGTTAACATTGACGACTTCAGCGATGAAGAAGTTGTTCGTCTTGCGAAAAATCTTCAAGGTGGTATGCCGATGGCAACCCCTGCGTTTGATGGTGCAGACGAAGCTGAAATCAAAGGTATGTTGAAACTTGCTGGCTTACCTGAGTCTGGCCAAATGGCATTGTTTGATGGTCGTACTGGTGATCAGTTTGAGCGTCCAGTGACTGTTGGTTACATGTACATGTTGAAACTGAATCACTTGGTTGATGACAAAATGCATGCGCGTTCTACTGGTTCTTACTCACTTGTTACTCAGCAGCCACTAGGTGGTAAAGCTCAGTTCGGTGGTCAGCGTTTCGGTGAGATGGAAGTATGGGCACTTGAAGCATACGGTGCTGCTTACACGCTACAAGAGATGTTAACTGTTAAGTCTGATGACGTTAACGGCCGTACAGAAATGTATAAGAACATTGTTGACGGTAAGCACGAAATGAATCCAGGAATGCCGGAATCATTCAACGTATTGTTGAAAGAAATCCGCTCTCTAGCGATCAACATCGAGCTTGATGAAGAGTAAGCCCAAACTATTTTTATAGTTTGAGATTCTAATTTATGGCACGCATTAGTGCGTGCCCTAACTCCACTAGGAGATAAAAGTGAAAGACTTACTGAAGTTTCTAAAACAGCAGAACAAAACCGAAGAATTTGATGCAATCAAAATCGGTCTTGCTTCTCCTGAACAGATCCGTTCTTGGTCATTTGGTGAAGTTAAAAAGCCAGAGACTATTAACTACCGTACCTTCAAGCCTGAGCGTGAAGGTCTATTCTGTGCACGTATCTTTGGCCCAATTAAAGATTACGAATGTTTGTGTGGTAAATACAAACGTCTGAAGCACCGTGGTGTTATTTGTGAAAAATGTGGCGTTGAAGTAACGCAGTCTAAAGTTCGTCGTGACCGTATGGGCCACATCGATTTAGCTAGCCCAGTGGCACACATTTGGTTCTTAAAATCGCTTCCGTCCCGTATTGGTCTACTACTAGATCTTACATTGCGTGACATTGAGCGTGTTCTTTACTTCGAATCATTCGTCGTAACAGAGCCAGGTATGACAGATCTTGAAGCATCTCAAATCCTGACTGAAGAAGAATACTTAGATGCCTTAGAAGAGCATGGCGATGAGTTCGAAGCTAAAATGGGTGCTGAAGCAGTTCTAGCCCTATTAGGTCATCTTGAACTTGCGCGAGAAATTGAAGAAATGCGCGAAGAGCTACCTTCAATTAACTCTGAAACTAAGCGTAAAAAGATCACTAAGCGTCTTAAATTAATGGAAGCATTCCACGAATCAGGTAATAATCCTGAGTGGATGATCATGACTGTATTACCAGTTCTTCCGCCAGATCTTCGTCCATTAGTACCGCTAGAAGGTGGCCGCTTTGCGACGTCAGATCTCAATGATTTATACCGTCGTGTCATTAACCGTAATAACCGTCTAAAACGTCTTCTAGACTTAGCTGCACCAGATATTATCGTACGTAACGAAAAACGTATGTTACAAGAGTCTGTTGATGCGCTACTAGATAACGGACGTCGTGGTCGTGCTATTACGGGTTCTAACAAGCGTCCACTTAAGTCGCTTGCAGACATGATTAAAGGTAAGCAAGGTCGTTTCCGTCAAAACTTACTTGGTAAGCGTGTTGATTACTCTGGTCGTTCGGTTATCACCGTTGGTCCTACGCTACGTTTACACCAATGTGGTCTTCCTAAGAAGATGGCTCTTGAGTTATTCAAGCCGTTTATCTACGGAAAATTAGAATCACTTGGCATGGCAACTACCATTAAAGCTGCTAAGAAAATGGTTGAGCGTGAAGTTGGCGAAGTTTGGGATATTCTTTCAGACGTTATCCGCGAACATCCAGTCATGCTTAACCGTGCACCTACTCTTCATAGACTAGGTATCCAAGCGTTTGAACCTGTACTAATCGAAGGTAAAGCAATTCAGCTTCACCCGTTGGTTTGTGCGGCATATAACGCCGATTTCGATGGTGACCAAATGGCGGTACACGTACCGTTAACTATCGAAGCACAACTTGAAGCGCGTGCGCTAATGATGTCGACTAACAACATCTTGTCACCAGCAAATGGTGAGCCGATCATCGTACCTTCACAGGACGTTGTATTGGGTCTGTACTACTTAACACGTGATTGTGTTAATGGTTTAGGCGAAGCGATGGCATTTAGTGATATCGATGAAGTAGAAAAAGCTTACCGTACTGGTCACGCTCAACTACACGCTCGCATTAAAGTACGTATTACAGAATATCAAAAAGACGAAAACGGTGAATTACAAGCTAGCACTAAGCTAACTGATACGACAGTTGGTCGTGCGTTATTCTCACGTATTATGCCAAAAGGTCTGTCTTATTCTTTATTAGACAAGCCATTAGGTAAGAAACAAATTTCAACGCTACTAAACACTTGTTACCGTGAAGTTGGCCTTAAAGATACTGTTATCTTTGCTGACCAATTAATGTATACCGGTTTCGGTTATGCAACAGTGTCTGGTTGTTCTGTTGGTATCGACGACATGGTGATTCCAGATGAGAAGAAGACGCTTATCGAAGAAGCACAAGCAGAAGTTGCAGAAATCTCTGAGCAGTTTGCTCAAGGTCTGGTAACAGCTGGTGAGCGTTACAACAAAGCAATCGATATTTGGGCTGGTACCAATGAGAAAGTATCGAAAGCGATGATGGATAATCTTTCAACTGAAACGGTTATTAACCGTGACGGCGAAGAAGAAACTCAACCATCATTTAACAGCGTATTCATGATGGCCGATTCAGGCGCTCGTGGTAGTGCTGCTCAGATCCGTCAGCTAGCTGGTATGCGTGGTCTGATGGCTAAGCCGGATGGCTCAATCATCGAAACGCCAATCATTGCAAACTTCCGCGAAGGTCTGAATGTAAACCAATACTTCATCTCGACGCATGGTGCGCGTAAAGGTCTAGCGGATACGGCACTTAAAACGGCTAACTCTGGTTACTTAACACGTCGTCTAGTTGATGTTGCACAAGATTTAGTTATCTCTGATCAAGATTGTGGCACATTAAACGGTCTAATGATGACGCCATTAATCGAAGGTGGTGATGTTGTTGAACCACTACGCGAACGTGTATTAGGTCGTGTAGTTGCAGAAGACATTATCAAGCCAGGTACTGAAGACGAAGTACTTGTCGAGCGTAACGTTATGCTTGATGAAGGTCTTGTTGATATGATTGAAGCTAACTCTGTTGACCAAGTTAAAGTACGTTCTATTATCACATGTGATTCTGACTTTGGTGTTTGTGCCAACTGTTACGGTCGTGATTTAGCACGTGGTCACTTGATTAACATGGGTGAAGCAGTAGGTGTTGTTGCTGCTCAATCAATCGGTGAACCGGGTACACAGCTTACGATGCGTACGTTCCATATCGGTGGTGCGGCATCTAGAGCGTCTGCTGAGAATAATGTTCAAGTTAAGAACGCTGGTACTATTAAGCTTCATAACTCTAAGCACGTTGATAACTCTGAAGGTAAGTTAGTAATCGTTTCTCGTTCATCTGAGCTTACAATCATTGATGAAATGGGTCGTGAGAAAGAGCGCTATAAAGTGCCTTACGGTACGATCTTAGAGAAGGGCGAAGATGCAACAGTAGCTGCTGGCGAAATCGTAGCAAACTGGGATCCGCATACGCATCCAATCATTACTGAGGTACAAGGTAAGATTCAATTCGTTGACTTAATCGATGGTATTACCATGGATAAGAAAACTGATGATCTAACTGGTCTATCTTCAGTCGTTGTTATTGATGCTGCACAACGTGCTGCTGCTGGTAAAGAAATGCGCCCTGCAGTAAAACTTGTTGATGCTAAAGGTAATGACGTATTAATCGCTGGTACTGACGTTCCTGCTATCTATTTCTTACCGGGTAACGCAATCGTTAACCTAGAAGATGGTGCATTAGTAAACGTTGGTGACGCGCTAGCGCGTATTCCACAAGAAAGCTCGAAGACTCGTGATATCACGGGTGGTCTTCCACGCGTTGCAGATCTATTTGAAGCGCGTAAGCCAAAAGAGCCTGCGATTCTTGCTGAAATTAGCGGTACGATTTCATTTGGTAAAGAAACCAAAGGTAAGCGTCGTCTAGTTATTACTCCAGCTGATGGTAGCGATCACTACGAGGAAATGATTCCTAAGTGGCGTAACCTGAACGCGTTCGAGGGTGAGAAGGTTGAAAAAGGTGAAGTAATCGCCGATGGACCTGAATCTCCACATGATATTCTTCGTTTACGTGGTATTACTCACGTTGCGAATTACATTGTGAACGAAGTTCAAGACGTATATCGTCTACAGGGTGTAAAAATCAATGATAAGCACTGTGAAGCGATCATTCGTCAAATGCTACGTAAGTGTACTATTACCTTCTCTGGTGACAGTAACTTCCTAGTAGGCGAAATGCTTGAGTACTCTCAAGTTAAAGTGGCTAACCGTGAATTGGAAGAAGCTGGTAAAGAGCCGGCACGTTTTGAGCGTAACCTAATGGGTATCACTAAAGCGTCGCTTGCTACTGAGTCATTTATCTCAGCAGCATCGTTCCAAGAAACAACACGTGTACTTACCGAAGCAGCTGTAAGCGGTAAACGCGATGATTTACGTGGTCTGAAAGAAAACGTAATCGTAGGTCGTTTAATCCCAGCAGGTACTGGTTTTGCTTACCATGAGAAGCGTCGTGCTGCTCAAGTTGAGCCAGAAGTTGTTAAGATTGACACGGATGAAGCAGAAGCTAACTTAGCTGATTTACTTGGTAGCCTAGGTGGCGACGAGTAAGCAACTAATTAGTTGATGTATAAAAACCCGATGATTATATCATCGGGTTTTTTTATGCCTGCTGTTCAGCTAAAGTAGGCTAATATTAATCAAAATAATTAGAATAAAACAGGAAGTAAGTTTGTCCATTTTCAAATCACGGAAGATTAAATTATCCACCTCTGCGCCTACCGAATTAGTCATATCCCGTAACGAGCATGGGATTATGAATGTTAAAGCACCCTCTCTTGGCTCGCTATTATGGGGCAGCGGCTATGCCCATGCCTATGATCGTTATACCCAACTTTTATTAATGCGAATAATAGGCCAAGGGAGGCTATGTGAGTTACTAGAAGATACGCAAGTTAATCTTGAAATAGACACGTTTTTTCGTAAAGCCAATTGGCATAACAACATAAACAATGAAATCGACAAGCTCGATCCATATACGAAATCTATGTGCCAACACTATTGTGATGGCGTCAATGCGGGAATAAAGCAGAAGAATTGGTCGATACTCAAGGCCATGGGTTATAAACATGAACCGTGGACTATAGAAGACTCGATATTGATCTCACGTATGACTGGCTATCTTACGTTAGCGCAATCGCAGACAGAAATTGAGCATTTTTTCGTTGAGTGCATTCAAGCGGGTATTGAAACCGACCTCTTGAAAGAGTTATTCCCGCTTAGTAAGCAGGACATCGATCTCGACTTACTCAGTAAAGTTTCTCTCGAAGATTCTATTATTCCATCGCACGTTTTATGGAACAGTGTTCTACCGCGAATGATGGCTTCAAATAATTGGGTGATTAGCGGTAATAAAACACAGAGTGGTAAAGCTATGCTCGCAAACGACCCGCACCTTGAAGTTAATCGACTACCTAATGTGTGGTGTGAACAAATCCTCGAATACGGTGAAAACCGTGTTAAAGGTCTCGGCATGCCTGGGTTGCCTGGTGTGGTTATTGGTCGCAGTAACGATTTGGCTTGGGGAGTAACTTATGCATTCATGGATAGTGTAGATAGCTGGATTGAGGATTGTAAAAGTGGTCAGTATCTTCGGGATGGTATCCGCTGTGATTTTCAAATAAGAGAGGAAATTATCAAGCGTAAGAAATCTGCTGACCATCTAGTAACATTTTATGATAATCATCATGGCGTGCTAAGTGGTGATCCTTGCGTCGATGGTTACTACTTATCGACCAAGTGGAGCGGTGCTCAAAGTGGCGCAGCATCACTAAATGCCGCCATAAAAATGTTTACTGTCGATGATACTCGAGCCGCGTTGGCTACCCTTGGGCAAGTCGAATCAGCGTGGAATTGGGTTGTCTGCGATAAGAAAGGTGATATTGGTTATCAAATGTCGGGTTTAATGCCATTGCGTACTAACGGATGGAATGGGTTCGCACCACAGCTAGGATGGTATAGTGAAAATGATTGGCAAGGCTTTGTCGACGCCAAAGAATTACCTAGATCTTACAACCCCGAGTCAAACTACATCGTAACAGCCAATCAAGATCTCAATCACCTCGGAACTTGCTCGCCTATTAATATGCCAATGGGAGATTATCGTGCACAGCGTATAGCAGACTTAATTGAAGAAGGATCTCAACATGATATATCCAGCAATCAGAAAATTCAGCTGGATGTGCACTCCAAGCAGGCTCGTCAATTTTTAGATATTTTATTACCGCTATTGAGAATCGCTCATGGCAATCATGCGCTGTTTATTATCTTGGATAACTGGGATTGTTGCTATGATCTCAAGTCCAAAGGTGCAGTGGTATTTGAAGCGTTCTACAGTCAATTACGTCATATCGTTTTTGCCAATAAAAACTACGGATTCTCCAATAAAGTAGGAAGCTATCTAACTCAGGAGACGGGAATATTCATTGATTTCTACCAACAGTTTGACCAAGTGTTATTGAACAAAGATTCTGCGTGGTATCAAGATGCTTCTCAAGAGGAATGCTTTGAAAGTGCATTCCTTAACATTGAACAGCATTCTCTTAAACCTAGTTGGGGAGAAGAGAACAAATTGAGTTTTGTTAATATCTTACTAGGTGACAAATTGCCTCAATGGATGGGGGCGACAACATCCCCAATTTCATTGCGAGGCGGCAGAGCAACGCCAAGTCAAGGGCAAATATATCGCAGCGCTAACCGACAAACGAGTTTTGCACCAACGATTCGTGTTGTGACTCAAATGAATGATTCTGTGTTACATACGTCAGTGGCTGGTGGCCCTTCAGATAACTTTCTATCACCATGGTATCGCAGTGAATTAAAAGCTTGGCAAAATGGTCAGTACAAGAAACTAACTTGAATCAAAGGAGTGTTATAGATGGAGCAGCTTACTAATCATTCGCAACTTATGGTGAGGCAGCAAAAAGAATGGGGCGAAATAATCACCGGATTCGAAACTAAGAATAAGTATGCGATTGTGGACAGCCAAGGTAATCAGCTTTATTTTGCGGCTGAGCGGAAAGGATCTTGGCTCGCTAGGCAGTTTCTAAAAGCCAATCGTCCTTTTGAATTAGCGATTCTAAATAATAGTGGACATCAAGTGATGAGCGTCGTGCGACCTTTTCGTTTCTTATTCCCAGAAGTAACCGTCTATGATGAAAATAATAAGGTATTGGGCGTTGTGAAGAAGAAGTTTTCGATCATTAGCAAACATTACTGTCTATATGATGCGTCCGGCAAAGAGTTATTTACACTTAAGGGGCCACTTCTCAAACCATGGACATTTAATATTATGCAGCGTGATCGAGAAGTAGGGAAGATAACAAAGAAATGGAGCGGCCTTATGAAGGAAAGTTTCAGCGATGCAGATAACTTTGGGGTGCTTTTTCCTAAAAATGCGGATGTTTCAATAAAGGCGTTTATACTGGGTGTAGTTTTTCTAATTGATTTTGTACACTTTGAAAATAAAGGCGACTAATATCGCCTTGATGTTTAAGTCTTATCATAGAGCTATTGCTATAAATGTTCTGTCAAAAAGGGCGGCAAAATATCAAAATTAGGAATGCCATCCGGTAACGTCGCCCAAGAAGGTGCATAAGCGGTATAAATAAGCATTGCAGGCTTCAAGCCTGTTTGATCATCCAATGTTGAGGCTGAAATTGAATAGAAATTACCAACTTCGATTTCTGCACAGACAGTCACACCACAAGTTTGACAAAAGTTGTACCGAGTTTTTTGACCTGAATCGCCAACACGCACGTAGGTTGAAGGCATGCCTTTGGTAAATGTAAAGTTGTCTTTGTGAGCCCATACGCCAAACCACTTGTCTGAACCTGTATGTAATTGACATTGTTTACAATAACAGAAAACAGTATTAAGGGGCTCGCCAGTATAAGCATAAGTTACCTGCCCACATGCACAGCCACCTGTCTTGTGCTTCATGATTTACTCCATCTAAATCTTAAGAAGCTTAAAGCTAACAGAGAGTTGATTCAGGTGCGAGATAAATTTGAAATTACCCATACGATCAAATAACCAAAAATACGATCCCGTTCACGCCTAAAACTGGTTATTTCTTGACTATTAGCTGTGATGAGCATAGAATTTCGCGTCCCTATTTTTATGGGGATAGATTTTTCACCTAACTGGCTTAGGTAACTAAGCTGAATTCAACTAACTAGGAGCTATAATGGCAACAGTTAATCAACTAGTGCGCAACGCTCGTACAAAGAAGGTATCTAAGACAAACGTACCTGCTTTAGAAGCTTGTCCACAACGTCGTGGTGTATGTACTCGTGTATATACTACTACACCTAAAAAACCTAACTCGGCACTACGTAAAGTTGCTCGTGTTCGTTTAACTAACGGCTACGAAGTTACTTCATACATCGGTGGTGAGGGTCATAACTTACAAGAGCATAGCGTGATCTTAATCCGCGGTGGTCGTGTTAAAGATTTACCTGGTGTTCGTTACCATACAGTTCGCGGAACATTAGATTGTTCTGGCGTAGCTGATCGTCGTCAAGGTCGCTCTAAATACGGTGCTAAAAAGCCTAAGGCTTAATAGATCTCCGACAGTAAGGCCAAGCAAACGAAACTAAGTATTAACCTGTTTTGGGGTAACCTGAACACATTGGAGAATTAAGATGCCAAGAAGACGCGTCATAGGTCAACGAAAAATCCTTCCAGATCCTAAATTTAAATCAGAGATCCTGGCAAAATTCGTAAACATCGTAATGGTTGACGGTAAGAAATCAACTGCTGAAAAAATCGTATACGGTGCACTAGACATCGCCGCTGAGAAATCAGGTAAAGGCCATGTTGAATTATTTGAAATCGCACTTGAAAACGTGTGCCCAACGGTAGAAGTTAAATCTCGCCGTGTTGGTGGTTCTACGTACCAAGTACCGGTTGAAGTACGTCCTGTACGTCGTAACGCACTTGCTATGCGTTGGTTAGTTGAGTTCTCGCGTAAGCGTGGTGAAAAATCTATGGCTCAACGCCTAGCTGGTGAATTAGTTGACGCTCTTGATAACAAGGGTGCTTCAGTTAAGAAACGTGAAGACGTACACCGTATGGCTGATGCTAACAAAGCATTCGCTCATTACCGCTGGTAATAAATTAAGTAGTTGGCTGATTCAATTAGTCGACTACGTTTGTTTTGCATATGCAAAACGTTGCAGTATTAAGGGAAACTATTTTGGCACGCACTACCCCAATTGAACTGTACCGAAACATCGGTATTGTTGCCCATGTTGACGCTGGTAAAACAACGACAACCGAGCGCGTATTGTTCTACACTGGTCTTTCTCATAAGATCGGTGAAGTACATGATGGCGCTGCGACGATGGACTGGATGGAGCAAGAGCAGGAACGTGGTATCACTATCACGTCTGCTGCGACGACGACATTCTGGCCTGGGATGAACAAGCAGTTCAAAGAACACCGTATCAATATCATTGATACTCCTGGACACGTAGATTTCACTATTGAAGTTGAACGTTCATTACGTGTTCTAGATGGCGCTGTAGTCGTGTTTTGTGGTGCATCTGGTGTAGAACCACAGTCTGAAACCGTATGGCGTCAGGCTGATAAATACGAAGTACCTCGTTTGGTATTCGTTAATAAGATGGACCGCACGGGCGCAGACTTTGAAGTTGTTGTTGAACAAATTCGTAATCGTTTAGGTGCTACTTGTGTACCTATGCATTTGAATATTGGCACAGAAGAAGACTTTAAAGGCGTTATTGACCTCATTAAAATGAAGGCCATTAACTGGAACGAGGCCGATCAAGGTGCCACATTCACCTACGAAGATGTTCCTGCTGATCTACAGGATCGTGCAGAAGAGCTTCGTGAAGAATTAGTAGAAGCTGCGGCAGAAGCTAATGATGAATTGATGGACAAATACCTTGAAGAAGGCGAGCTCTCTGAAGAAGAGATTAAAGCTGGTCTTCGCCAACGTACTCTTGCAAACGAAATAGTACTCGCCACTTGTGGTTCGGCATTTAAAAATAAGGGTGTTCAAGCAGTACTTGATGCTGTTGTTGAATTCCTACCGGCGCCAACCGAAGTTAAAGCCATTACTGGCGTTGATATGGACGACAACGAAGTTGCACGTCCATCAAGTGATGAAGAACCTTTTGCTGCGTTAGCATTTAAGATTGCTACTGACCCATTCGTGGGAACGTTATCTTTCATGCGCGTCTACTCAGGTGTTGTTCAGTCTGGTGCTCACGTCTACAATTCTGTTAAACAGAAACGTGAGCGTCTAGGCCGTATCGTGCAAATGCACGCTAATGATCGAAATGAGATCACTGAAGTTCGAGCGGGCGACATCGCCGCCGCCATTGGTCTTAAAGATGTAACAACGGGAGATACACTGTGTGATCCAGACCATAAGGTCATCTTGGAACGCATGGAGTTTCCTGAACCTGTCATTGCGATTGCTGTTGAACCAAGAACAACAGCCGCCCAAGAAAAAATGGGGATTGCGTTAGGTAAACTAGCGGCTGAAGATCCTTCATTTAGAGTTGAAACTGACGCGGAAACGGGTCAAACCATCATCTCTGGTATGGGTGAACTACATTTAGATATTATTGTAGATCGCATGCAGCGCGAATTCGGCGTTGATTGTAATGTCGGTAAACCTCAGGTTGCTTATCGTGAAACTATCCGCAGTTCTGTCGAGGCAGAGGGTAAGTTTGTACGTCAATCTGGTGGTAAAGGCCAATATGGCCATGTCGTGCTGAAACTAGAGCCTCAAGAAACTGGTGCTGGCTATGAATTCGTTAATGAAATTGTAGGCGGTTCTGTTCCTAAGGAATACATCGGTGCTGTTGATAAGGGCTGTTTTGAATCGATGAATCAAGGTGTTATTGCCGGATTCCCGATGCTTGACATAAAAGTCACGCTTATTGATGGTTCATATCATGATGTAGATTCTAATGAAGTTGCTTTTAAAGTAGCAGCTTCAATGGGCTTTAGGCAAGGCGCACTCGATGCAAGCCCTGTGTTACTTGAACCGATGATGAAGGTTGAAGTAACCACACCAGAAGACTGGATGGGTGATGTTGTTGGTGACTTGAATCGTCGCCGCGGCATGATTGATGGAATGGAAGATGGCGTTGCTGGTATCAAACTAGTATTCGCTAAGGTTCCTTTGTCGGAGATGTTCGGTTATGCAACCGCACTACGTTCTGCGACTCAGGGCCGAGCTTCGTACTCAATGGAATTCTTTGAGTACAGTGAAGCGCCAAAAAACATTTCTGATGCTGTTGTATCAGGAAAAAGATAAATAACTTTATAGCCGACCTCACAGAGGTCGGTATAACACAATAAAAGGTAATTCTCGTGTCTAAAGAAAAATTTGACCGTTCAAAACCGCACGTAAACGTTGGTACAATTGGCCACGTCGATCACGGTAAAACAACTCTTACTGCTGCAATCACTAAAGTACTTGCTGAAACTTACGGCGGCGACGTTAAAGCATTCGATCAAATCGATAACGCTCCTGAAGAGAAAGCACGTGGTATAACTATCTCTACTTCACACGTTGAGTACGATACTCCATCACGTCACTACGCTCACGTAGATTGTCCAGGTCACGCCGATTACGTTAAAAACATGATCACTGGTGCTGCACAAATGGATGGCGCTATCTTAGTAGTTGCTGCTACAGATGGTCCAATGCCACAAACACGTGAGCACATCTTGCTTTCACGTCAGGTTGGCGTACCTTTCATCATCGTATTCATGAACAAATGTGACATGGTTGATGACGAAGAATTACTAGAGCTAGTAGAAATGGAAGTTCGTGAACTTCTTTCAGAATACGAATTCCCAGGTGATGATCTTCCAGTAATTCAAGGTTCTGCTCTTAAAGCACTTGAAGGTGAAGGCGATTGGCCGGCTAAAGTTGTTGAGCTTGCAGAAGCACTAGACAGCTACATCCCAGAGCCAGAGCGTGACATCGATAAGCCATTCCTACTTCCAATTGAAGATGTATTCTCAATCTCAGGTCGTGGTACTGTTGTAACTGGTCGTGTTGAACGTGGTATCGTTAACGTAGGTGACGCAGTAGAAATCGTTGGTATCAAAGAGACTACAGAGTCAACTTGTACTGGTGTTGAAATGTTCCGTAAACTTCTTGACGAAGGTCGTGCTGGTGAGAACGTTGGTGTTCTTCTACGTGGCGTTAAGCGTGAAGAAATCGAACGTGGTCAAGTACTTGTTAAGCCAGGTACAATCACTCCACATACTAAGTTCGAATCAGAAGTATACGTACTTTCTAAAGATGAAGGCGGACGTCACACTCCATTCTTCAAAGGTTACCGTCCACAGTTCTACTTCCGTACAACTGACGTAACTGGTGCTGTAGAGCTTCCAGAAGGCGTAGAAATGGTAATGCCAGGTGATAACCTTAAGTTTGTTGTTGAGCTAATCTGCCCAATCGCAATGGACGAAGGTCTACGTTTCGCTATCCGTGAAGGTGGCCGTACAGTAGGTGCTGGTGTTGTTGCTAAGATCATGGACTAATATTTAGCCTAGCTAAATACCATACTTAGAATAAGGGTTGCTTCGGCAGCCCTTTTTTATGCCTGAGACTAAGATAGATTGATAGGGCTGGCGCAGGTGTTGTTGCTAACTCTTTCCTAAGGTTCAGTGGACTAATATTTGGCTAACACTAAATACCATACTTAGAAAAAGGGTTGCTTCGGCAACCCTTTTTTATGTTCACGACTAACTGGATTTAGGAGTTAGAGCGAAGTTATCTGAAATATACTGATAGCGCTAGGCAAGTTATTGGTTACGGTTAGGTCGCCAAATAACACACTTAGAATAAGAACAGCTTCTGCCAATGATTTGTAAAGTTCTTAACAAGATGCTCATTAATCTAAAAAACCTCCGACACTCTGAACTGGTGTAGGGCTCCCTTCTTTAGTCACCCAAGCAACGATCCCACTTTTGCTGCTTTCGGTTATCGCTTTTGAGAGTGTTTCGGAGAGTACATAGGATTTTTCAGCTTCTTGAAATAAAACTCTTTGAAAACTTAACGCTACAAAATCATGTTGAAGCTGCCTTCCTGCGTTTTCACCTTGATGAATAGTGTTTGTTAAACGAAATCCTACACGAGCTATATTAAGCACAAACCTATCTCCATTGAAAGTCGATGGCGTAAACCGTGCACTAAAATTGCTATCACGAATGAGTAAATCTAAAGAGCCTACTTCTTTTGGCCGAAGAATAGGTAACGCTTTGCCATAAAACCATCCATGCCAACCTTGACCATTAATAACAAAACCCGGTGTTGCAACCACTTGCGTATTACCATGCGCTTTATAAGCGCGTTGACGATTTGTAAAAACAGAAGAAGCATAAGGATCTGGCCAACCTAAATTATCCCAATAGTCGACATGAAAGTTAATCGGAATTATTTGTTGCCATAGATAGGGCTTCGTCAAATATTGATTAAGCCATTTCTCCGCCGGAGGACAGCTACTACATCCTTGCGAGGTATATAATTCTACTAATTGGGTTTGAGTTGTACCACTATAAAAATGTTTAGTTACAGCAGCACCGGCGATAAATGGCGTCAAGGCCAGTACGAGTGTAATTAATCTAATTATCATATTAACTCCTTAATAGAACGCTTAGCCTATCATTCCGAATTAGAAAATATGTCACAGGATTATCACATGTGCATCTTGAACTTTGAGAATATCCTCTTTGTTAGGATTAAAAATAAATGAATGAGAATGCGTAAACTTGGGAGTTTACTCAAGCTTTTCAAATGTGCTGTTTGAAAATAACCCAGCAATTAAAAAAATAATTGATTTTGTTTGTCGATTAAGTATACTGCGCGCCATTCGTTACCAATAGTGTGACGATCTACGACAAATGAGTCGTAGAATTTAAAAGACTTGCGTTTGCTAAAAAATGAGCATATAATTCGCGTCCACTTAAGACATCGGTGTTTTTAAACATTCTTTTTATTAAGTGCCCAATCGTAAGATTGGTACAACAGCGACTCCGATAGGGAGTCGAACTTAACTAAATTAGCTTTCTCCTTTTTTATATAAAGAGGGTAGATTAGCTTTTTTGTCGTGTAAATTTTGATTGGAGTTTGGTCTAATGCAGAACCAAAGAATCCGTATCCGCTTGAAGGCATTTGATCATAAATTAATTGATCAGTCTACTGGTGAGATCGTGGAAACGGCTAAGCGCACTGGCGCTCAAGTTCGTGGTCCGATCCCTTTACCAACACGTAAAGAGCGTTTCACTGTATTGACTTCACCGCATGTAAATAAAGATGCGCGTGATCAATACGAGATCCGTACTCATAAGCGCCTAATCGATATCGTTGAGCCAACAGAAAAAACTGTTGATGCTTTAATGCGTTTAGATTTGGCTGCTGGTGTTGATGTTCAAATCAGCCTGGGTTAATCCTGGGACGGTAAGAGGTTATAACAATGGCTATTGGTCTAGTCGGTCGTAAAGTTGGAATGACACGTGTCTTCACAGAAGATGGCGTATCAATTCCAGTGACTGTTGTTGAAGTCGAGGCAAACCGCGTTACTCAAGTGAAAACACTTGAAACTGACGGTTACCGCGCACTTCAAGTAACTACAGGCGTTAAAAAAGCAAGCCGCGTTAACAAACCACAAGCAGGTCATTTTGCTAAAGCTGGTGTTGATGCAGGCCGCGGTCTGTGGGAATTTCGTCTAGGTACAGACGAAGGTAATGATATCGAAGTTGGCGCTGAGCTAAACGTAGATGTATTTACTGAAAATACAAAAGTAGATGTTACTGGTACTTCTAAAGGTAAAGGTTTCGCTGGTGTTATCAAGCGTTACAACTTCGCCATGCAAGATGCTACTCACGGTAACTCTATTTCGCATCGTGCTCCTGGTTCAATCGGTATGTGTCAAACTCCTGGACGTGTGTTCAAGGGTAAGAAGATGGCCGGTCACATGGGTGCAGAACGAGTTACAGTACAGAGATTGGATGTTGTTCGCGTAGACGCGGCTAACAACCTTCTTCTGATCAAGGGCGCGATCCCAGGTGCAATCAACGGCACTGTTTTCGTTAACCCTACTGTTAAGCCATAGTTAGGAGATAGTAATGGAATTGGTATTGAAAGACGCGGGTAACGCTCTTGAAGTTTCCGAAGCTACTTTTGGCCGTGACTTTAATGAAGCTCTGGTTCATCAAGTAGTAGTAGCCTACGCTGCTGGTGCCCGTCAAGGTACCCGTAAGCAGAAAACCCGCTCTGAAGTGAGTGGTGGTGGTGCTAAACCTTGGAAACAAAAAGGTACTGGCCGTGCACGTGCTGGTACAATCCGTAGCCCAATCTGGCGCTCTGGTGGTGTTACATTTGCTGCTCGTCCACAGGACCACAGCCAAAAAGTAAACCGCAAGATGTACCGTGCTGCGCTACAGTCAATCTTCTCTGAGTTGGTTCGTCAAGACCGCTTAGTAGTGGTTGAAAACTTTGCTGTTGAAACGCCTAAGACTAAAGAATTAGTTGCAAAACTAAAAGAATTAGAACTTAAAGACGTTTTAATCGTTACCGAAGAAGTAGAAGAGAACTTGTTCTTAGCTGCTCGCAACTTATACAAAGTTGACGTTCGTGACGTAGCTAGTTTAGACCCAGTATCTTTAGTTGGCTTCGACAAGATTGTTGTTACTGCAGCTGCAGTTAAACAAATTGAGGAGATGCTAGCATGATCACTGAAGAACGCATTTTAAAAGTATTAGTAGGTCCACATATCTCTGAAAAGAGTACGTTAACTGCTGAAACTAACAACACGATCGTTTTCAAAATCGACCCAACTGCAACAAAAGCTGAAGTTAAAGCGGCTGTTGAGAAGTTGTTCGAAGTTGAAGTTGACACTGTTCGTACACTAAACGTTAAAGGTAAGACTAAACGTACTGGTGCTCGCACAGGTCGTCGTAACGACTGGAAAAAAGCTTACGTAACGCTGAAAGACGGTAGTGATATCGATTTCGTTGGCGGCGCTGAGTAATAGAGGAGTATTTAGATGGCTATAGTTAAATGTAAGCCTACCTCTCCGGGTCGCCGCCATTTAGTTAAGGTAGTGAACTCAGAGTTGCATAAAGGGAAACCTTACGCACCTCTTTTAGAGAGCAAAAGCAAATCTGGCGGTCGTAACAATAACGGTCGTATTACAGTTCGTCATATTGGTGGTGGTCACAAGCATCATTACCGCATGATTGACTTTAAACGTAATAAAGATGGCATCCCTGCGACAGTTGAACGTTTGGAATATGATCCAAACCGTAGTGCAAACATTGCACTAGTACTGTACAAAGACGGTGAGCGTCGTTATATCCTAGCACCTAAAGGCCTTAAAGCTGGTGATTCTATTCTTTCAGGAATGGACGCACCTATTAAAGCCGGTAACACTATGCCAATGCGTAGCATGCCATTAGGTTCTGTGATTCATAACATTGAAATGAAGCCTGGTAAAGGTGCACAAATTGCACGTTCTGCTGGTACTTATGCTCAGTTAATCGCTAAAGATGGCGCCTATGTAACTCTACGTTTACGTAGTGGTGAAATGCGTAAAATCCTAGCTGATTGTCGTGCTACCTTCGGTGAAGTTGGTAACGCTGAACATATGCTTCGTCGCCTTGGTAAAGCTGGTGCAAACCGCTGGCGTGGTGTTCGTCCTACCGTTCGCGGTGTTGCGATGAACCCAGTAGATCACCCACATGGTGGTGGTGAAGGTCGTACCTCTGGTGGTCGTCACCCTGTTACTCCATGGGGCGTACCTACTAAAGGCTATAAAACACGTAAGAACAAGCGCACTGACAAATACATTGTCCGTCGTGCTTCTTCTAAGTAATTTTAAAGAGGAATTACTATGCCACGTTCTCTCAAGAAGGGTCCTTTCATTGACCTACACTTGTTAAAGAAGGTAGAGACAGCAGTGGAAAGCGAGAGTAAAAAACCAATTAAGACTTGGTCTCGCCGTTCAATGATCATCCCAGATATGATTGGTTTGACCATCGCTGTCCATAATGGTCGTCAGCACGTTCCAGTATTTGTTACCGAAGATATGATCGGTCACAAGCTGGGTGAATTTGCACCAACACGTACTTATCGCGGCCATGCTGCAGATAAGAAAGCGAAGAAATAAGGGAGTTAATGATGGAAGTTCTTGCTAAACATCGCTATGCCCAGATTTCTCCGCAGAAAGTACGTCTGGTAGCAGATCAAATCCGTGGTTTATCAGTTGCAGAAGCAATCGATATCTTAACTTACAGCCCTAAAAAAGCGGCTGGTCTAGTTAAGAAAGTGCTTGAGTCAGCAATGGCTAATGCAGAGCACAACGAAGGTGCAGACATTGATGAGTTAACAGTTGCTAAGGTTTTCGTAGACGAAGGCCCAACTATGAAACGCATCATGCCTCGTGCTAAGGGTCGTGCAGACCGTATTCTTAAGCGTAGCAGTCACATTTCTGTGATTGTTTCAGATAGCTAGGAGAAAGCAATGGGACAAAAAGTACATCCTAATGGCATCCGCCTAGGTATCTCAAAGCCTTGGAATTCTACTTGGTACGCAGAGTCTAAAGATTTTGCAGATAACCTAAAGGGTGATCATCTGGTTCGTAAGTTCTTAACTAAAGAACTTGCTAAAGCCTCTGTATCTCGCATCGTTATCGAACGTCCAGCGAAAAGCATCCGTGTGACTATTCACACTGCTCGTCCTGGTGTTGTAATCGGTAAGAAAGGCGAAGATGTTGAAAAACTACGCAAGCAAATCACCAAAATTACTGGTGTGCAAGCGCAAATCAACATTGCAGAAATTCGTAAGCCTGATCTAGACGCTAAACTAGTAGCTGAAGGTATCGCTAGTCAACTTGAACGCCGTGTTATGTTCCGTCGTGCTATGAAGCGCGCAGTACAAAATGCAATGCGTCAAGGCGCTAAAGGTATCAAAGTACAAGTTGGTGGTCGTCTAGGCGGTGCTGAAATCGCACGTTCTGAATGGTATCGTGAAGGTCGTGTACCTCTACATACTCTTCGTGCTGACATTGACTATGCTACAGCTGAAGGTCTAACACAATACGGTATCTTAGGTATCAAAGTGTGGATCTACAAAGGTGACGTTTTAGGTGGTTTACCACTTAAAGTTGAAGAGCCTAAAAAACCAGCTAAGCGTAAGCCACGCAAATAGGAGACTGAATAATGTTGCAACCTAAACGTATGAAGTTTCGTAAAATGCACAAAGGCCGTAACCGCGGTGTAGCTAAAGGATCTGAAGTTTCTTTCGGTGAATTTGGTCTAAAAGCGGTAGGTCGTGGTCGCTTAACAGCGCGTCAAATCGAAGCTGCACGTCGTGCAATGACACGTCATGTAAAACGTCAAGGTAAAATCTGGATCCGTGTTTTCCCAGATAAGCCAATTACCTCTAAGCCATTAGAAGTTCGTATGGGTAAAGGTAAAGGTAATGTTGAATACTGGATTTGTCAGATTCAACCAGGCCGTGTTTTATATGAAATGGAAGGTGTTCCTGAAGAACTAGCGCGTGAAGCGTTTGAACTTGCAGCAACTAAACTTCCAATGAAAACTACTTTTGTAACTCGGACGGTGATGTAATGAATACAGTCGAACTGAGAGAAAAGTCGGTTGAAGAGCTGAATGCAGAGCTATTAAACTTATTACGTGAGCAATTTAACTTACGTATGCAAAATAGCACTGGTCAGCTTGCTCAAACTCACTTGTTAAAGAATGTGCGTCGCGATATCGCACGTGTTAAAACCATTCTGAACCAGAAGGCAGGTTAATTATGAGCGATAAGATCCGTACTCTTCAAGGTCGTGTAGTTAGCGACAAAATGGACAAATCTATTGTTGTCCTAATTGAACGTCGTGTTAAGCATCCTATGTATGGCAAGTTCCTAACTCGCTCTACTAAGATCCACGCTCATGACGAGACTAACCAATGTAAAGAAGGCGATTTAGTGACTATCCGTCAAACTCGCCCTATCTCTAAGACTAAGTCTTGGGCATTGGAGTCAGTAGTTAAACAAGCTTAATTTTTTAAGTTTATTTAACCAATAAAAAAGCGACCTTCGGGTCGCTTTTTTTATGCTTTTAGAAAAAGTGCTCTCTGCTTATATATTACATTGCATCTTTATCTAGCTGCCAATGAGTCGCAAATTGATGAGCTCTGTCTTTTGGCATCGCTTCCGCGTAGTACCATCCCTGAATGACATCGACCTGTAATTCGCTAACCCAGTCTTTCTCATCTGAGTTTTCGACGCCTTCAGCAACGACCGTTAGTTTGAGTTCGCGAAACATTTTCACCAATTGTCCATATATACTCCGACCCTTTGCTGTTTTGCAGCGCTCTAAGAAAGTTCGGTCAAGCTTAATGATACTTAAGTTCAACTTTGAAAGTATCGACAGATTTGAATACCCTGTTCCAAAATCATCAAGCGCGACTTCGACGCCCACTCGATTTAGCCTTTCAATATGTTGATTAATGACATTGGTATTTTCTAAGAAATTTGACTCGATTATTTCTACCGTTAACTGACTGGGAAATGACTCAAAGTTATCACAGATTAAACTTATTAAGTCACGATTGAGTAAGCTGTCTGGACAAAGGTTAATGCTAATTCTTGGCGCGAAGTTCTTTTGGCGCCAATAGGTCAAATCTAATGCTGCACGTTCAATTACCCAGCGGTCTATTGTCTCGGAAATATGATTTTCGTACAAAGTAGTCAAAAAGTAGGGGTTTTTGATGTTGCCGTCTTTGTCACGCAGCCTCATTAAACTTTCATAGCCGTAAAGACGATTGGTGGCGACGCTGATCTGAGGCTGATAATACAATATGAGGTCGCCATGGCTAATTTCTTCGAGTGTATTGACTAAAAAGGAGTCGTCATCGAGTGCTTGATGTTTATAGGTGAAATGCCGAGACTCATCTTTATTCTCTACATGCTGAGGCAACGATAACGCCTCGTCAAAGTTGATAATTGCGGAATCAACGGCGCGATACCGATAACTTAGATTGACAAAGGGAACATAGATTGCCGCGTTAATTGCAATTAGCGTAAGCTGAAACGCGATAACCCACAAACTCTCGCTCACTATCCAACCTTGGATGAAAAAAGGCATACTCCAAGAGACGGTTCCGCCGTTATATGGTAACCAGCCACTAGAAAGAAATTGATAGGCGAGTGTAAAGTTAACTACTGGACAGACAATGAAAGGAATAAAGTAGATTGGATTTAGAACGATGGGTAGGCCATAGAGAATTACTTCATTCATGTTAAATAGCGTAAAAGGAATACTTAACCGCGCGATGGAGTTTTCGTGATCTTTACGGTTCTTTATCAAAATGGCGATGATTAACCCAAACATGCCCCCTGCACCCCCAAGAAATACGAATGTGTCGAAAAACGAAATCATGGTCATATTTGGTAAAAATTCTTCATACAAAAATGAATTACCAAATAATGAGTCGAACGCATTTGAACCATGAACGCCTACCAACCAAAATAGACTTGTTAGCAGTTGCCTGATTAATCCTTTCTCATAGAGCTCTCTTTCTTGGAGGAAATTACTAAACGGTGCAAATATCCAGTCAGTAATCACCGCACCATAAGGAACCACGATATATAAGGTGATAAAGACCAGAATAAATGGCGTCACCATTTGTAAGTTTACCCGTAAGAATCGGCTAATCCCGAGTAAGCTTGCCGTTGTTAGTTTTAAGAGGTGGAAATAGAAACGCAGTAGATAACTGCTTAAAGACGGTATAACTATTGCGTAAATAGTTGCGTGGGACGAGGGGATGACAAGAGCTCCATCTTCGAACAACACATAACTGCCATGTGTTAGAAAACAAACGAGTCCGAGTAATGAACCACCGATGGGGTTGACTCCAAGGTTTTTTGACAAATAAAAACCTATCGAGATAACCATCATTATCGGGTATATCAGCAAGATAATGGATAATTCTCGACTAAAGGACTCCACGCTTATGTCGCCCAGTGAAAAGTCTTGAACTGCGAATGTATTAAAATGGGTAACGAGACTTTGTACCACCAAAAAGCTTGCAGTGAGGGTTAGAAAAGCAATTAAAGTAATAAATGCTTCCCGTAAACTCAGTAAATAAATGCTATTGACTACCTTAACTAAGCGAGCATGTAACATCGAACAACGTCCCTTGAATTGGTTTACTTTGTTAAATGATAGACGAATATCTTATTGTTGCTTTTTATACTGATAAATTGGGATGAAATCGGTGACGACCTCTTCGCCCGATCATGTTACTTAGTTGAAATAGTGGTTTTGTGATCTGTATCTCTTCGTCATAATCATTAGTTCGCTGCCAATGCTATTAGAACCTCTGTAAGTGATTGTTTCTCACGTTGATAAGCTTAAAAAATGCGCAGTTGATGCTAAATTGAACTTGCCCTTTCTAAATTATTTTTACTTTGTTATACTATCGCGCCTCTTAATGGGAAGAGGTCCATATCAATCGGTATGGATTTAGTTAAATTAGCGGAGCATATAACATGATCCAAATGCAATCTAAACTTGACGTAGCAGATAACTCTGGTGCCCGTCGAGTACAATGTATTAAGGTTCTTGGCGGTTCACACCGTCGTTATGCGCGCGTTGGTGATATCATCAAAGTTTCTGTAAAAGAAGCTATTCCTCGCGGTAAAGTGAAGAAAGGTGATGTAATGAACGCCGTAGTTGTTCGTACGTCTAAAGCAATCCGTCGTGCAGACGGAAGCGCAATTCGTTTCGACAACAATGCAGCTGTAATGTTAAATGCTAACTTACAGCCTGTTGGTACTCGAATCTTTGGTCCAGTAACGCGTGAACTACGTAACGAAAAGTTCATGAAAATCGTTTCACTGGCTCCAGAAGTACTGTAAGGAAATTAATCATGGCAGCGAAAATTCGTCAAAATGATGAAATCATTGTTTTAGCCGGTAAAGATAAAGGCAAGCGCGGTAAAGTATTAAGCGTGCAAGCTGACGGTAAAGCAATTGTAGAAGGTGTAAACCTAATCAAGAAACACCAAAAGCCAAACCCACAATTGGGCGTAGCTGGCGGTATTGTTGAGAAAGAAGCACCAATCCAAATATCTAACATTTCACTTGTAGATGCCGATGGCAAAGCAAGTCGTGTTGGTTTCCGACTAGAAGACGGCAAAAAAGCTCGTTTCTTCAAGTCTAATAATGAACTAGTTTAATTCGGAGTTAACGATGGCGAAACTGCATGGTTATTACAACGAGACTGTAGTAAACAAACTTAAAGAAGAGTTTGGTTTTACCAGTGTCATGCAAGTCCCTCGGATTGAAAAGATCACCCTTAACATGGGTGTTGGTGAAGCACTAGCCGATAAAAAGGTACTAGAGCACGCAGTTAAAGACATGACAGCTATCGCTGGTCAAAAACCTGTAATCACTGTTGCCCGCAAATCTGTTGCTGGCTTTAAAATCCGTGAAGGCTACCCAATTGGTTGTAAAGTGACCCTACGTGGCGAGCGTATGTGGGAATTTTTAGAGCGTTTAATCTCTATTTCAATTCCTCGTATCCGTGACTTCCGTGGTTTATCAGACAAGTCTTTTGACGGTCGTGGTAACTACAGCATGGGTGTACGTGAACAGATTATCTTCCCTGAAATCGATTACGATAAAGTAGACAAAATCCGTGGTATGGATATTACCATTGGTACTACTGCATCTAGCAACGATGAAGGTCGAGCTCTGTTAGCCGCATTCAACTTCCCATTCCGCAAATAAGGTGTAGGGTTATGGCAAAGCAATCAATGAAGGCCCGTGAGGTCAAACGCGCGAAATTAGCAGCGAAGTACGCCGAAAAGCGTGCTGCTCTAAAAGCGATTATCAGCAGCGTAACTGCTTCTGAAGAAGAAAAGTGGGATGCAGTTTTAACACTGCAATCATTGCCACGTGATTCTAGTAAATCTCGTGCTCGCAACCGTTGTAACGTTACAGGTCGCCCACACGGCTTCCTACGTAAGTTCGGTATGAGTCGCATCAAGACGCGTGAAGCGGCGATGCGCGGTGAAATCCCTGGCTTAACAAAAGCCTCTTGGTAATCGGAGTACGCTAATATGAGCATGCAAGATCCTATCGCGGATATGCTAACACGCATCCGTAATGGTCAGAAAGCAGCAAAAACTGCTGTATCTATGCCTTCTTCAAAACTTAAAGTAGCTATTGCTAAATTACTTAAAGATGAAGGTTATATTACTGACTACGCTGTTTCTGGTGAAGTAAAATCAGAATTAGAAGTAACTTTAAAGTACTTCGAAGGCAAACAAGTAATCGAAACTATCCAACGTGTGAGCCGTCCTGGTCTTCGCATTTATAAGGGCAAAGACGAGCTGCCAAAAATCATGGCTGGCATGGGCGTTGCTGTAGTTTCTACTTCTAAAGGTTTGATGACCGACCGTGCAGCGCGTAAAGCGGGCATGGGTGGCGAGATCATCTGCTACGTAGCTTAATAAGGAGTTTACAATGTCACGTGTCGCAAAAGCACCCGTTGCAATTCCTGCTGGCGTAGAGGTATCTCTAAACGGTCAGGAAATCACCGTAAAAGGTGGTAAAGGTTCACTAACTCGCGTATTTAACGCGCAAGTAGCCTTAACTGTTGAAGACAATGCTGTTAAATTCGCACCTGCTGAAGGTTCGGTTGACGGTTGGGCACAAGCTGGTACAGCTCGCGCTCTAGTTAACAACATGGTTAAAGGTACTAGCGAAGGTTTCGAAAAGAAACTTGAACTAGTTGGTGTTGGTTACCGTGCGAAAATCGCTGGTAAGTCAATCGACCTTTCACTTGGTTTTTCTCACCCAGTAGTTCACGAACTACCTGAAGGTGTTACAGCTGAGTGTCCAAGTCAAACTGAAATCGTTCTTAAAGGCGTAGACAACCAGGTTGTAAACCAGGTTGCTGCAAAAATTCGCGCTTACCGTCCACCAGAGCCTTATAAAGGTAAAGGTGTTCGCTATGCTGACGAACATGTACGCCGTAAAGAAGCTAAGAAGAAGTAGGTAAATACGATGGATAAGAAAACATCTCGTTTGCGCCGCGCTACTCGCGCCCGCGCAAAAATGGCAGAACTAAGCGCTACGCGTTTAGTTGTACACCGTACGTCTAGCCATATCTACGCTCAAGTAATCGCTGCAGGTTCTGGCGATGTAGTAGCTAGCGCTTCTACAGCTGAAAAAGCGATCCGTACTGAACTAAAGAGCACAGGTAACGTTGAAGCAGCAACTCTTGTTGGTAAAACTGTTGCAGAACGTGCTGTTGAAAAGGGTGTAACTGCTGTTGCATTCGATCGTTCAGGTTTCAAATACCACGGCCGCGTAGCAGCATTAGCAAATGCTGCTCGTGAAGCTGGTCTGAAATTCTAGGAGTTAGATCATGGCAAAGTTTGAAGAACAACAACAAAGCGACATGGCCGAAAAGCTAATCGCTGTAAACCGTGTATCTAAAGTAGTTAAAGGTGGTCGTATCTTTAGCTTCACAGCATTAACTGTTGTGGGTGATGGCGCTGGTAAAATTGGTTTTGGTTACGGTAAAGCACGTGAAGTGCCTGCTGCAATCCAAAAAGCAATGGAAAAAGCTCGTCGCAACTTAATCACGGTTAACCTTAAAGGTACAACCTTACAACACGCAATCAAAGGTAAGCACTCGGGTTCGAATGTTTACATGCAACCAGCATCAGATGGTACTGGTATCATCGCCGGTGGCGCAATGCGTGCAGTACTTGAAGTTGCAGGTGTACAAAACGTACTATCTAAAGCTTACGGTTCTACTAACCCGATCAACATCGTTCGCGCAACGTTTAACGCTCTTGAAGGCATGAAAACTCCTTCTTCTGTAGCTGCTAAACGTGGTCTAAGCGTTGACGAGATCATGGAGTAAGAAATGGCTAATAAAACAGTTAAAGTAACTCAGGTAAAGAGCTCAATCGGCCGTTTACCTAAGCACAAAGCTTGTTTAGCAGGTCTTGGCTTACGTCGCATTAACCACACTGTTGAACTTGAAGATACTCCTTCAGTTCGCGGTATGATTAATAAAGTTTACTACATGGTTAAGGTAGAGGATTAAGACATGCGTTTAAATACTCTTTCACCAGCTGCTGGCTCTAAAAAAGTAGCTAAACGTGTAGGCCGTGGTATCGGTTCTGGTCTTGGTAAGACTGGTGGTCGTGGTCACAAAGGTCTTAAGTCACGTTCTGGCGGTAGTGTTCGTCCAGGTTTTGAAGGTGGTCAAATGCCTTTGAAACAACGTTTACCAAAATTTGGTTTTACTTCACGTAAAGCATTGGTAACGGCTGAAGTTCGCTTGCACGAGATTGCTCAAGTATCTGGTGACGTAGTTGAACTAGCTAGCCTAATGGAAGCTAACGTTATTACTCGTAACATTAAGTTTGCTAAAGTAGTACTTTCGGGTACTATTGAGCGCCCAGTGACCGTTAAAGGTCTACGTGTAACTAAAGGCGCCCGCGCAGCTATTGAAGCTGCCGGTGGCAAAATCGAGGAATAGTAGCTGATGGCTAAACCAGGAAAAGATATGCAAGGTGCACAAGGCGGCCTTTCTGAACTGAAATCGCGCTTGTGGTTTGTTTTAGGTGCGATTATCGTGTTTAGAGCAGGCTCATTTGTTCCAATTCCTGGTGTTGACGCCGCAGTACTAGCCCAGCTGTTTGAACAGCAAAAAGGAACCATCCTGAGCATGTTTAACATGTTTTCAGGTGGGGCCCTTGAACGTGCCTCTATCTTTGCTTTAGGTATCATGCCGTACATTTCTGCAAGTATTATCATGCAGTTAATGACCGTGGTACATCCTGCTATGGCAGAACTAAAGAAAGAAGGTGAAGCTGGTCGTCGTAAGATCAGTCAATACACCCGTTGGGGTACGCTAGTGTTGGCAACCTTCCAAGCAATTGGTATTGCTACTGGGTTGCCAAACCTCATTGCCGGACTTGTTGTTAGTCCAGGCCCTGCATTCTACTTTGTAGCTGTAGTGAGCTTGGTAACGGGCACAATGTTCTTAATGTGGTTAGGTGAGCAAATCACAGAGCGCGGTATCGGTAACGGTATCTCTATCTTGATTTTCGCTGGCATCGTTGCCGGCTTGCCATCAGCACTAGGTTCAATGGTTGAGCAAGCGCGTCAAGGGGATCTAAATCCACTACTGGCATTATTATTGGCCGGAATTATGTTCGCCGTCACATATCTTGTGGTGTTTGTAGAGCGTGGACAGCGTCGCATTGTGGTAAACTATGCGAAACGTCAGCAAGGACGTAAAGTTTTTGCAGCGCAAAGCACACATTTACCGTTAAAGGTAAACATGGCGGGTGTTATCCCACCAATTTTCGCATCAAGTATTATTTTATTCCCAGGTACACTGGGACAATGGTTTGGTCAAACTGAGGGATTAACTTGGTTAGCTGATTTGTCATTGGCAATTGCGCCAGGACAACCGTTGTATTCAATGCTTTATGCTGCTGCTATAATCTTCTTCTGCTTTTTCTACACGGCATTGGTTTTCAATCCGCGTGAAACTGCTGATAACTTGAAGAAGAGTGGTGCATTTGTTCCAGGAATTCGCCCTGGTGAGCAAACATCGAAATATATCGATAAGATAATGACACGTTTAACCTTTGCTGGTGCGTTGTACATTACCTTTATTTGTTTGGTACCAGAGTTCATGACCATGTCTATGAATGTACAATTTTACTTTGGTGGCACATCGCTACTAATTATGGTTGTAGTAATCATGGATTTCATGGCTCAAGTTCAGACCCATCTGATGTCTCATCAGTATGATTCGGTCATGAAGAAAGCTAATCTTAAAGGTTAGTCCTTAAGATAGTATTATTGGAGTAATGATATGAAAGTTCGTGCATCAGTAAAGAAGATCTGCCGTAACTGCAAGGTCATCAAACGCCATGGTGTTGTTCGTGTTCTTTGTACAGAACCACGTCATAAACAGCGTCAAGGTTAAGAAAGAAAATATTGCATCAGGCGTAGTTATGCTTGGTGCAAAATTAATTTGCAAACTGACATGAGGTCGAGTATCCTAACGGGCTTTTCGACCCCAGTCCATTAAACTTAGAGGAGTGCTACAGTGGCCCGTATCGCTGGCATTAACATTCCTGATCAGAAACACACAGTAATCGCACTGACGTCAATTTATGGCATCGGTCTTACTCGTGCACAGGCTATCTGTGCATCAACGGGTATTGCTGAAGATGTTAAGATCAAGGAATTAGACGAAACACAATTAGATGTTCTACGTAACGCCGTTGGCGAATTCACTGTTGAAGGTGATTTACGTCGTGAAGTTTCTATGAACATTAAACGACTAATGGATCTCGGTTGTAACCGCGGCCTACGTCATCGTAAGAGCTTGCCTCTACGTGGACAGCGTACTAAAACGAACGCTCGTACTCGTAAGGGTCCTCGTAAACCGATTAAGAAGTAGGCGGGATAAATTATGGCTAAAACTCCATCACGTTCTCGTAAGCGCGTACGTAAGCAAGTCGCAGACGGCATGGCTCATATCCATGCTTCTTTTAACAACACAATCATTACGTTGACTGATCGCCAAGGTAACGCTCTTTCATGGGCAACATCTGGTGGTTCTGGCTTCCGTGGTTCTCGCAAATCAACACCGTTCGCTGCACAGGTTGCTGCTGAACGCGCTGGTGAAGCTGCGAAAGAATACGGTTTAAAGAACATTGAAGTATTCGTAAAAGGTCCGGGACCAGGTCGTGAATCAGCAATCCGTGCATTAAATGCAGTGGGTTACAAGATCACTAACATCACTGATGTTACTCCTATTCCGCACAATGGTTGTCGTCCACCTAAAAAACGTCGCGTTTAAGACAGTTTTTTAGGCCAGTTGGAGAAAGAACATGGCAAGATATTTGGGTCCAAAACTCAAACTAAGCCGTAGAGAAGGTACTGACCTTTTCTTGAAGAGCGGCGTTCGCGCAATCGACTCTAAATGTAACATCGAGCAAGTGCCTGGTGTTCACGGAGCGCGCAGAACTCGTTTATCAGAATACGGTATTCAATTACGTGAAAAGCAAAAAGTACGTCGTATGTACGGTGTATTAGAAAAGCAATTCCGTAACTATTACAAAGACGCTGCACGTCTTAAAGGTAACACAGGTGAAAACCTATTAGTTATCCTTGAAGGTCGTTTGGATAATGTTGTTTACCGCATGGGATTCGGATCTACTCGTTCTGAATCACGTCAGCTAGTTAGCCATAAAGCTATCTTAGTAAACGGTCAAGTAGTAAACATTCCGTCGTATAACGTTAAGCCTAGCGACGTAATCAGCGTTCGCGAAAAATCTAAGAAGCAAGCACGTATTGCCGCTTCATTAGAATTGGCCGCACAACGCGAGCCTAGTGCTTGGGTTGAAGTTGACAACACTAAATTCGAAGGTACTTTCAAGCGCCTTCCAGAACGTAGTGATTTGTCTGCGGAAATCAACGAACAGCTGATCGTCGAGCTTTACTCTAAGTAGAGCTAATAATAAGAGAGGACACAATGCAGGGTTCTGTTACAGAATTTCTAAAGCCACGACTTGTCGAAATCGAACAAGTCAGTGCTACTCGTTCAAGGGTTATTTTAGAGCCTTTAGAGCGTGGATTTGGTCATACACTAGGTAATGCGCTACGTCGCATTTTATTATCGTCAATGCCTGGTTGTGCCGTAACTGAAGTTGAGATCGATGGTGTACTTCACGAATATTCTTCGAAAGAAGGTGTTCAAGAAGATGTACTTGAAATCTTACTAAACCTAAAAGGTTTATCAGTTAAGTTGGAAGGTAAAACTGAAGCTATGTTGACACTCTCAAAGAGTGGAGCAGGCCCTGTGACGGCAGGTGACATCACCCATGATGGTGATGTTGAAATAGTAAACCCTGACCATGTTATTTGTCATCTTTCACAAGATGGTGAAGTTAACATGCGTATCAAGGTTGAAATGGGTCGTGGTTATGAGCCAGCTACAGCTCGTCAATCTGACGAAGATGAAGAGCGTCCAATTGGTCGCTTGTTAGTTGATTCTTCTTATAGCCCGGTTGTTCGTATCGCATATAACGTTGAAGCTGCTCGTGTAGAACAACGTACTGACTTAGATAAGTTAGTTATCGATATGACAACTAACGGTACTCTTGATCCTGAAGAAGCGATTCGTCGTGCTTCAACGATCCTTGCTGAGCAACTAGATGCATTCGTAGATTTACGTGATGTAACAGAAGTTGAAGAGAAAGAAGAGAAGCCAGAGTTCGATCCGATCCTGCTGCGTCCTGTAGACGATCTTGAACTCACAGTTCGTTCGGCTAACTGTTTGAAAGCCGAAGCTATTCACTATATTGGTGATTTAGTACAGCGTACCGAAGTTGAGTTGTTAAAGACTCCTAACTTAGGTAAGAAATCGCTTACTGAAATTAAAGATGTACTTGCTTCACGCGGTCTGTCTTTAGGTATGCGTTTAGAAAACTGGCCACCGGCTAGTATCGCTGACGCACTATAATCAGCAATTTAGTTAATTGTCGAACAAGATTTAGTTAAAAGGATAAGGTCATGCGCCATCGTAAGAGTGGACGTCAACTGAACCGTAACAGCAGTCACCGTCAAGCTATGTTTCGCAACATGGCGGTATCTTTGTTAGAAAACGAAGTTATCAAGACGACTTTGCCAAAGGCAAAAGAACTGCGTCGCGTAGTTGAACCATTAATCACACTCGCTAAGAGTGACAGCGTTGCTAACCGTCGTTTAGCATTTGCCCGCACACGTGATAAAGCGGTTGTAGGTAAATTGTTCACCGATCTAGGTAAACGTTATGAAGATCGCCCAGGCGGTTATACTCGTATTCTTAAGTGCGGCTTCCGTGCAGGTGACAATGCTCCAATGGCATACATTGAGCTAGTTAACCGCCCAGTAGTTGAGCAAGAAGAAGAGTCTTCAGAAGATTAATTTCTTCCGACTAAGTAGTAATATTTAGTCTTTAAAAAACCCAGCTTCGGCTGGGTTTTTTTATGTCTGAAAATTGTGTTAGGTTAGTGACTCTTCTATTTAAAGGAATGACAATAATGATTGGATACGTAACACTAGGGACTAATGATTTAGCGAAGTCGACAGCATTTTTTGATGAGTTGTTTGCATCCATTGGGGTGGGACGTTTTATTGAGACTGATTCATTTGTCGCTTGGGCACCAGCGCCTGATAAGCCTGGAGTATCTGTCACGAAACCATTTAATGGTGAGAAGGCGACAGTAGGTAACGGTGTGATGGTTGCTTTAGCAATGGATTCTCAAGAGCAAGTCGATGCATTTTATGACAAAGCCATTGAGCTAGGTGCTACGTGCGAAGGTAAAACAGGTCTTCGCGAAGAAATGCCAGGCTTTTATGCTGGCTACTTTAGAGATTTGGATGGTAATAAGTTTAATGCCTTTCATATGGCAATGTAGCTTGATCGAATGCTAATAAAAAAGCCGCATTCGAGTGCGGCTCTTAAGGTGGTTTTTAACAGCTTAGTTTTCTTTAAGCCATAACGCCACGTCTTTGGCATAATACGTTAAAATTCCATCTGCTCCGGCGCGTTTAAAGCACATTAGTGCTTCCATAGCCACTTCCTTTTCATTAAGCCAACCATTTTGCGCTGCCGCTTTGTGCATAGCGTATTCACCACTCACCTGATAGGCAAACGTTGGTACGCCAAATTCGGTTTTAACACGACGTACAATATCTAAGTACGGCATGCCAGGCTTAACCATGACAGTGTCAGCGCCTTCAGCAATATCCAATGCTATTTCGTGCATGGCTTCGTCTGAGTTTGCTGGGTCCATTTGGTAATTCTTTTTGTTACCGCCTTTAAGGTTGCTTGCTGAGCCAACAGCGTCTCTAAATGGCCCATAATAAGCACTCGCATACTTAGCTGAGTACGCCATGATTTGTGTGTTTATATGCCCAGCAGCTTCAAGCGCTTCGCGTATTGCGCCGATGCGGCCATCCATCATGTCGGATGGTGCCACCATATCGGCACCTGCGTCAGCATGGGACAGTGCTTGTTTAACAAGGATCTCTGTTGTTTCGTCATTTAATACATAGCCGTCATCATCAATAATGCCATCTTGTCCGTGAGTCGTGAAAGGATCTAAAGCAACATCTGTAATAACGCCAAGCTCTGGGCAAACTTCTTTGATCGCACGAACTGCTTTTTGAGCCAAACCTTGTGGATTATAAGCTTCACATGCATCTAATGTTTTATGAGTTTGTGGCGTAACTGGAAAGAGAGCAATGGCAGGAATACCCAGCGCAACTAGTTCTTGTGCTTCTTTAACGAGTAAATCAATAGATAAACGGCACACGCCAGGCATTGATTCTATTGCTTCTGTTCGGTTCTTACCTTCTACGACAAACATAGGGTAAATAAGGTCATTAACGCTTAGTTGGTTTTCGGCCATTAAGCGACGACTAAAATCATGCTTGCGTAGCCTTCTCATACGACGGTTTGGATAGCCTGTACTTACGATATTCATATTGAGATCCTATTAACTTTTGGCGGAGTTCGCAAACTCCTGAAATGTTTTAACCATATTCCGACCTGACTCCTTGGCAAAGTATAGTGCTTGGTCGGCTTGTTCAAAGAGTTGGCTATCTGGTGTTTCTTGTTCGATAAATAAAGTCGATATACCTATACTGACAGTCACTTGTAAATCAATGTTTTCTGTTTTTACTGTCGTTTCAGCAATGCGCTGGCGAATGACTTCTGCCACTTTTTCTGCGCCTTTTTGCTCGGTGTTTGAGAGTAATATTGCAAACTCTTCACCGCCGTAACGACAAACATAGTCGTTTGGTCGCTTGAGTATTCTACTGGCTATTTTGCTGATTTCGACGAGAACTTTATCACCAGCTAAATGGCCGTGATTGTCGTTAACGAGTTTGAATTTGTCGGCATCAAGCAACAATAAGGACAGTGGAGTATGTTGACGTCTACTGAGGCGATATTCAGCTTGTAAGCGTTGGTCAAAGAATTTACGATTTTTAACGCCCGTTAGCGCATCATTGGTTGCTTGCTCTTCGAGCTGTCGATTAGTTTCTTGTAATTCTCTGAGGGTAACATTGAGCTCAAAAGTGCGTTCATCAAACAACGCTTCCATAGATGTCTGCTCTTCTCGAGCTTCACTGAGTATTTCTTCGAGTTCTTCGTAATCGTGTTGATTCTCAGCTAATTGCTTACTTTGAATGGTTAGTTTACGTTCGTTTAGCTTGATATGTCGGAGCAATATAATGGCTCCCCATAACACAAATTGAGAGGTATAACTAACGGTCGCCAAGTTAAAAACTAGTGTTGGGAATTCAACAAAACCAGAAAAATAAAGAGTTTTTACAAAGAGTGAAACGATAAAGCTTATCCAAGCTGTGATCAGCAAGAAAGGAATTTGTTTAGTGTGTCTGCTAAAGAGTACTAAAGCGATTACAACTAGTACCAATGCAATATGGAGTGTAATTAGTGAGGCCAAAACAGCTATAAATGCTGGTAATGCTAATAAGATAGCCGCTATAACTACGACAGACCGGGATAGCCACTTCAGCAAATTATCAATGAGCGAAAAGTCTTCAACTTTCTCTTGTAAAAGAGCTCGCGTAATCTGAATTGAGCACCATGTTGTTAGCACAAATAGCGGCGGTAGTAGCAGATTTTGAAGCCACGGTAAATAGCCCCATATATAGGTCGATGCAACGCCTTCTAGGCCTAGGATACCGAGAGAACCGCATGAAACTAAACCAATAAAATATCGATAAATGGCGAGTTTTTCTCTGTTATAAAAAACAATAGCTGTAACAAGCAATAACAGAGACACGCCAATAATCATTCCTATAAAAATGCCATGTATGCTGACTTGCTCAAACGTTTCTTTACTATTTGTGATTGCTAGAGGTAGCACGGAAGCGGCTTCGTCTTGATATCGAATGTAGACATCAAGTGTTGAATCGGTGCTTGTCGGAAGTGGGAAATATAGTTCGGGTGTTGCAATGGGCCGCTTTGATACGAGGATTTTATCTCCTGCAATATAGTGTCGCACTTCCTTGCCCAAAACTAAGTGCACATCTATTTGATCGACAAGTGGATTTGCAACTTCAAGATATAACGGACTTCGAATTATTTTTGGCGTTAATTCGATTGAAAACTTCATCCAGTAATTACGGTCAACTAGGCCGTATGGCGTAAAGTTATTACTGGCTATCCACTGTTGTTCACGAAGTTGTTTGATCTGTTCGAAGCTATAGTTACGATTATCACTGGTAAAATAGCTGAATTCTGTATTTGAAGAATCGATGGTTATCCGAATGTTTTCATTCGCAATACTTAATACTGGCAAAGAGATAAGTAAGAAAAGCGCAAATAAGCGCACAGCAACACTTATCATACTTGTTCCTCATTCTTGATTAGATTAAAAAAACTCAGGCTATTGTTATAGCAGCTCTGTCGTAACATTTCGACAGGTTGTTTTCTTGCCGCCGCTACCGTGTCTGCAATATGATACAGGTTGGCTGGTCTATTGTTGCGAGACTTTGGTTTAGGCTTGATGCTACGTGGCATTAAATACGGTGAATCGGTTTCAAGCATTAAGCGATTATCAGGAATTGAAGGAACGCTTTCTAACAAATGCAGGCCGCGACGTTCGTCGCAAATCCAACCAGTAATGCCGATGTGGCAATCAAGGTCAATATAATCTAATAATTCTTGATGGGTGCCTGTGAAACAATGGACAACGACTTGAGGTAACTGACTACGATATTTCGCTAAAATCTCCACAAAGGCATCATGAGCATCTCGTTGGTGCATCACTACTGGCATTTGGAGCTCAACGGCAAGTTTGAGCTGTGCTTCAAAAGCAGACTTTTGTTGGTCTCGTGGCGAAAAGTCGCGATTAAAGTCTAAACCACACTCACCTAGAGCAACTACTTGTGGCGAAGCTGCTAACGACTTGAGTGTTATTAAGCTGTTGTCATCGAAGGTTTTAGCGTCATGAGGATGAATGCCCGCAGTTGAATATACACAATTAGGGTATTGTTGAGCTACTGCTAATGCGTCGTGACTACCTTGAATACTACAGCCTAAAGCAATCATGTTAGATACATTTGCAGCCAATGCTTGTTCAACAATTTCAGGGGTTCTATTAGCTAGCACACTAGCACCAAAGTTAACCGCGATATCGAACAATGGAGCCATAAAGCCTAATTCTCGTCTTCTGTTTCTTCGTCTTTATTACGATAAATTGATGCCACTATAATTCCTACTTCATAAAGCAAGAGCATAGGCACCGCGAGCATTGACTGTGAAATAATATCTGGTGGTGTTAGTAACATACCAATGACAAATGCACCGACAACGACATACGGGCGTTTTTGGCGAAGCTTCGCTGGTGTCGTGACACCAGCCCAACAAAGTAAAATAATCGCAATAGGAATTTCAAACGCAAAACCAAAAGCAAAAAATAGCTTAAGTACAAAGTTTAGATAGCTCTCGATGTCAGTTGCTATGGTGACATCGTCTGGCGCAACACTGGTAAAGAAACCAAAAATAACGGGGAATACAAGAAAATAGGCGAAGGCAATACCAGCGTAAAATAAGATGGTGCTTGATAATAACATTGGAAAAACTAGGCGTTTTTCGTGCTTATATAGCGCTGGTGCAATAAACGTCCATATCTGATGTAGCACAAAGGGAATTGCTAAGAAAAATGACAACATCATTGTTAATTTAAACGGCGCAAAAAACGATGACGTAACGCCTGTCGCTATCATCGTAGTGCCTTCCGGCAGGTGATTCTTTAGTGGCAGTGCAACGTACGCGTAAATATCATTGGCAAAATAAACGAGTCCAATGAAAATCACTAAGATGCTGGCAACCGCTTTTAGCAGGCCATTACGCAGTTCAATAAGATGACTAATAAGCGGTTGTTGCATTGATGACATGATTATTCTTTTGTTATTTTAGCGTTGTCTTGCGAAGTCTGCTCGGCTTGATAAGGCTGGGTGACGTCTTGTGCGGCTTGTTGTAATGTAGCAATGGATTCCTTTAATTCATCAGGAATGTCGCTACTATTCACATCTTTGCTAATATTTTCAGCTTTCTTTAAGTCGCTATGAAGCTTTTCGATCTCAAGCTCTTGCTCAAGTTCGTTCTTCACGTTTTGCGCTAGCCGGCGCATGGTTTTTATCCAGCCGCTAACGGTTCTAACGGCTGTTGGTAAACGCTCTGGGCCAAGGACTACTAATCCAATAATGCCGATGAGAATTAGCTCCCATAACCCAATATCGAACATCTAAATTAAACCTGTTCTTTATCTTTAGTTTGCGTTGTTTTTTCGTCGCTAGCTTCTTTAACGTCTAAAGACTCTTGCTTATCTTGCTGGTTTTCATCCTGCATTGCTTTCTTAAAGCCCTTCACAGATGAACCTAAATCACCACCAAGGTTACGTAGTTTCTTGCTGCCAAAAATAACGATAATAATTACAGCAACAATTAATAATTGCCAAATACCAATGTTTCCCATGGTGTCTCCGAATACTTATAATAATAAATTGTCACCTAGACATTCTAAGCGTTTTACTAGCGTGCTGTATAGCTTCTTTTTTGCTAAAACAGTTTTTAAAACAATAACTACCTAGTTCAGGTAGCGATCTTTACTATGCCATGCTTTTATCCAACTTAGCAGGCTTGTTGCACCACTAAGTATACAAGGTAACTCTACTCCGTCCTTGATATAAAGCAAGGTTGAGCAAATACCTAACATTGCAGCTAACAATGTCCAGAATTGACTGCGTTGCTGTAAATGTTGATTACGTAGTAATCGTTGTTGGTTTTGTTGCCAAAAAGCCTGTTCTTTCTGACTGCGCTTTAAATTGTCATAAATAAGGTTTGGCAACTCAGGCATTTTTTCAACCCAAAATGGCGCGTTGGTTTTAACCGATTGATATAGCGCTTTTGGCCCCATTTGTTCTTTGAGCCAGTTTTCGAGAAAAGGTTTTGCTGTTTTCCACAAATCAAGTTCTGGATAAAGCTGGCGGCCTAAACCTTCGATATAAAGCAAGGTCTTTTGCAGCAGCACCAACTGTGGTTGTACTTGCATATTAAATTGACGGGCAGTATCAAATAGGCTCACTAGCACGTGCCCAAAACTAATTTCCGCTAAAGGCTTGGCAAATAATGGCTCTAATACTTGGCGAATAGCGAATTCAAATTCGTCAACATTGGTATCGCTTGGTACCCAGCCAGAATCAACATGCAGTGTTGCTACTTTACGATAATCATTATTAAAAAAAGCCACGAAGTTTTCGGCAAGGTAGCGCTGATCTTCTTTATTAAGAGTACCAACAATGCCGCAATCAATGCCAATGTATTTAGGGCTTTGTGGATTTTCTCGCGATACGAAAATATTGCCAGGGTGCATGTCGGCGTGAAAGAAGCTATCGCGAAATACTTGGGTAAAAAATACTTCGACACCGCGCTCTGCAAGCACCTGCATATTCGTGTTTTGTGCATTAAGCTGTGCAATGTCGGCAACAGGAATGCCAAAAATGCGTTCCATTACAATCATGTTATCAAAACAATAATCGCTGTAGGTTTCTGGAATATACAGAGACTCAGAATCAATAAAGTTGTTACGTAGTGTTTGAGTATTTGCTAGCTCTTTAGTGAGGTTAAGTTCATTTAAAATAGTGCGGCGATATTCTAAAACGACTTCAACAGGACGTAATCTTGCGCTTTGTTTAGGCAGAACTTTCGTTAGTAATCCCGCAAATGTCAGCATTAAATCGGTATCGCTAACAATGACCTTTTCAATATCAGGGCGGATTACTTTAATAACCACTTGTTGGCCATTACTCTTTAATGTGCCGCAATGAACTTGCGCAATCGACGCACTGGCGAGTGGCTTTAATTCAAAATCGTCAAATACTTCGTCAATTGGACATTGTAAATTGTCACTAATTAGCTTCATGGCAGCATTGCCATCAAACGATGGCACGTTATCTTGCAGTTGCCCCAACTCTTTTGCTAATTCAACGCTGAGTAAATCACGACGGGTCGACAGCATTTGACCAAATTTAATATAAACGGGTCCTAATGCCTCAAGGCATAAACGCAGGCGCTGTGCTTGGGATTTGTCTTTATGTTTATTGCGTAACCAGAAGAAACACTGACGGCCAAATTTCACATACCACGGTAGGATGTGCCATGGCATAAATTCGTCTAAACCATATTGTAAAAACAGTTTATTGATTAGATAAAAACGCCTGAGACTGCTTAATTTCATGATTTATCCTTAAGCTGGTCAATTTGCTTTTCAAGCGCGGCGCTGCGATGAGTTAGTTCGTTAACTTGATCGGAAAAATGAACAAATTCTAACTTTCCAACCATGATACGAGCTTCGTGAGTAAAGTAATCACTCGCTTTGTTTTGTACTTTTGTTAAGCCTTCAGTGACAGATTTTTTTAGTTTGCTGGCGCCTTGGCCTAATCGATAAGCTGCTACGTCACCTGTGTATTGCGATAAATGTTCCTGCCAGTCGATATCTAGCTTGGTAAGTAAATCAGCGAAGTATTGGAGGGTTTTAATATCGCCTTCAATAACCAATTGATCTGACTTAATTAAATCACCAATGTTGGCATTGTTTTTCAGTGCAATAAGCGTATTAAAATTAAGCTTGAGATGAACAGCTACATCGCCTTCAAATTGACTTAATACTTCAACTTGAGCGGGACTAAAGTGAAAGAATAATGGCTGTTTAAGTTCGCTGATTTCAAGGCCAACCGTTTGGCCTTGAAGAGGCGTTTGTCGCTGCGCACTGGTGCTATCTAGCGCCAATAATTTATTTAAAGACGTTTCTATACTCGCGCAAATCAAGCTTGATAGGGGCATCTGCTGTCCTAAAATTTATATCCACGGTGCAAAGCTACAATACCGCCGGTGAGATTATAATATTGCGTTTGTTCAAAGCCTGCCGTATCCATCATGCCTTGGAGTGTGTCTTGATCTGGATGCATGCGAATTGATTCCGCTAAATATTTATAGCTTTCACTGTCATTTGCCACAACCTTGCCCATTGTTGGCAATAAGTTGAAGCTATACATGTCATATGCTTTAGATAGTAATTCATTGCTTGGCTTAGAAAACTCTAAAACCAATAGGCGACCACCAGGTTTCAATACGCGATACATCGAGCGCAGCGCTTCATCTTTATCTGTGACATTGCGCAGACCAAAAGCAATAGTAATTAAATCAAAGGTATTTTCCGGAAATGGCAGCGCTTGTGCGTTGGCTTGCACGTAATTAACGTTAGAAACAACGCCTAAATCGCGAAGCTTATCGCGACCAACTTTAAGCATTGAATCGTTTATATCGGCTAATACGACTTGGCCTTTTTCGCCAACAATACGCGAGAACTTTGCCGTTAAATCACCCGTTCCGCCGGCTAAATCAAGTACTTTTTGACCAGGTCGAACACCAGAGCAGTCAATGGCGAAGCGTTTCCACAAGCGGTGAACGCCAAATGACATTAAATCTGTCTCTTATACACATCTGACGCTGCCGACGAAGAGGATAG
>OJBM01000057.1_pt1 | contig 66171 bp, 44 predicted proteins | sample 1591061 | NCBI WGS metagenome assembly OJBM01 (sample SAMN05416872, study PRJEB24817) | seawater metagenome | isolation source: Sea water | place: Canada:Atlantic | collected 2013-11
CCGTAGCCTTTTTTAGGATATCTTTCTCCCATTCAATTTTTTTGATTTTTGCTTCAAGCTCTTGAATGCGAATTTTATCGGAGGTAATGGCCCCTGATTTTGGTGTAATACCATCGCGTTCATCTTGTAACTGCGTGACCCAGCGCCTTAGGGCAGTAGGGCCAACACTCACTGCTTGGCAGCCCTCAGGTATACTGTAACCTTTATCGAGCACTAACTCTGCGGCACGTTGTTTAAATTCAGGTGTATAAGTTGGGCGTTTTCTCATGATCAGTACCTTGCGTCATTGATGGATATTTTATCCCATCAAGGTGTACAAAATCATTAGGCCACATCACCTGAAGCCAGTAGCGCTATTCCTAGAGTGGGAATCCATATTTCGGCTACGGGTATTGTTAATGCGGACATGGCAGATAGCAATAGAATAGCGGAGACGATTAAACCGGTTAATGGCTCAATAACCAAATAGAAAGCCATTAGTGGCAATAAGGCAATTATTGCCATGTTAACGGTTGTAGTCATATCGATGGCCAGCATCAATAAACCCGTTACTAAATAGGCTATGCCACACAGCTGAATGGGTGTCATTATTTTATGAACCAAATTATTAGTGGCGCTTTGATGGTAGGCCAAATGAATGCCCATTCTTTTTTTCCAGTCAAACATTCCGTGTGTCATAAGTTTCCCCTAAAAAGCGAATGATTTTTATAGCATTTAATTCTGTTTGTTTGTAGGTTGAAAATACAAAAGAAAAGGGGGTTGGCTTCGCTAGCGAATAGTTTGGCCTTGGCAGTCAATGGGTTTGTTTTAAGTGTTCAAGTATGAGTTTTCCGATCAAGCCATTTTTACTATTGTATAATAGTATGCCGTGGCGTTTTGTTCTTACTGGTTTATCAGTAATGTGAATTTTTAATTTTTATGATGCCAAAAATTATAGTTTTGGCGCCTTACTGATTTAAAATATTATTAATGTAACACTAGAATAGAACTCCTAAGTTTTCCCACCTTAATAATTTAAGCTACTAGTGCTTTCAAAATAATTAGCGAAGGCGTACCGATAAATGATAAAGCAAACTTATTACTTGAAAGCTTATATTTTATTTACTCAGTAACCGAAATAAAATCTTTCTGAATTTATTCATCAAAAACGACAGAATAGGGTTGCTTAAGGTACTGGTGTTTGACGTTTGATAATCCCGTAGGCCCAATTCTTTTTGAGCTTCACCACTCATAGCATTAACGATGCCGTCCAGTGATATGCCTGTGGCGTTGGCTATTCTGTTCATGCGCTGAAAGCTGCCCACTAATGCCGATATTTCAACCGAAGCAGCTTTATTTATGTTTTTCTCGATGGCTTGGCGCGCAAGCTTAATGGCTGAGTCGTCATCTTGCATGAGGGCATCAACAAAGTTGCTAATGAGTGAAAGTGTGTCTTGAGACTCTGTACCAGCAGGATTGGTAATGGCTTTAAAATCAGTTTTGGTGCCGTTAATTTCTGATGTTACTTGATACATCATCGAATGGGATGTAGTGCAGTAGAAACATTGGTTATTTGCAGAGACACGAGAGGCCACAAACTCGATTTGTTGGCGGCTAATGGCACGACCTGCATTATCGCGGGCATTTAAAATATTTTTAGGGGGGCAAATAATAGCGATTCTCCAAATAACGCTGACAGCGTACAGAGTCAGGTACAGAACTTAGGGCCAGTAGCACATTGGTGGGTTTGTTACGAATATCTGCATATAAATCCGCTTCTGTGGGGGACAGCTTTTTCATGTTGAGCATAGGCACCCAAGCATCAGCGCTGAGCAGTTCGCTGGGTTGATAATTTGACGGTTGCCCAGCTGTAGGCGAGGGCAGAGGTTCTAAAGAAATGCCCAAGCCTTTGTGTAGCGTGTCGATATTAATTATGAACACGACCACGCCTAGTAGCTCAACATAGTGACTACTGGAAATACCTATTTTCTGTAAATTTTGCACCCAGTCTTTTGTTAATCGAGAAGAGTCAGTGGCGATACGGTGCACAATATCAACAACAGCTTCAGGTAATTTAGATCCCTGCTCGTGTGTGCCATTCACCGCAAAGGGCGATATGGCGAGCTTGCGTTGCTGGCAAAAGGCGCATTGCGTGGCTTGTCGAGTTTCTTTGGCAATGGCGATTTTTTCTTCAGCACTCCACCAGTTCCCAGGTTGGCTTAAATAGTGCCATGTGTAACGGTTGGCGTCTTGCAGCTCACTGCGGATGTCATAGCCAGTATGATTGTAATTGAAAGCTTGCATAGCTTATTCCTTAAATGGCAAATGAAATACAGCCTTATCGCTTGGTAAGCTGTCATTGTATTGTTGAGTGATTTTTACTTGTTTTTTTGGATTTTTTTAAATCTATTAACATTGCTACCAAAGCAGTAAGCGCCTTTTTAGCGATTATTAATCAACGGAGGTTACCGTTAGGTTAACAGAGCTTAAAAGTCAGCCTAGATATCCCACTATTAATGGCGCAATAAATTACAAGGAATATTAGCGTTAACCGTTTGTTAACTTGCACTTTGGTATATTCGTTTGATGCTTGATTGATTTTAAAATAGCCCTTGGCCCTTGATGAGAAATAAATGATTAAACTTAGTAGATTGGCATTGGCCCTAATAATAATATTGCCTTTGACAGGTTGTGGTGGGGAAGGTGAAGAGGATTCAGTGTTTAATCTATGGGAGGACGACAGTAATGGCGAGTTGTTAGACCTAAGGGGTTATGAGACTGATAATACCGGAGTGGTGCGCAAGAATATTTTAGGCGACTCTGTTAAGTGCACTTGCGATATAGATTTTATAGGAGATGAGGAAGAAGGCACTTATGTCATATCAGCTTGTGAGGCTGATAATGAAAATAATGATGAAGCGTGTCGTGATGAAATGGAGGTGTCTGTTGAGTATGAAGTGGATGATCGTGACATGAGTACCATCAATCATACCAGTACTCGCGTTCGTTACTGGACTATCTATGATGACGATGATTGATTTTCGGGTCATGTCCTTAGGTTTTTAAGTATAGGCAGCACTGTGCTGCTTGTTTATTGGCAAAGTATGATTAGAGACTGTCGCTAAAACTGTGTAGTAGCCAATCAGTGAAACTACAAGTTGTCCGTAGTTGATAAAAGCAGTATTAAAAATCTTTGACCGATAGGGGTCAAAGATTTTTTACAATGAATTTTATAGTGCCAATTCAGCGCTCCACACACCATTTGTTTTTTGGTAGTTGATCCAAATGTCTTCAGAATTTTGGCCTGCATTATCGCGGGTATCTCTTAATGCTTTCATGTCTTTAGCATTCATAGGTGCAGCAAATTGATATTGGCTGCCTAATTCTGTGCAGGCGTTTTGAGCGTTTGATAAATTATAAGCCATGGGAGTGATGGCCCAGATGTAATCTTCATCAGTATTTCGGCAAGCCACTGCCAATTGGCCAGTGCAATCGTTTGATGCCATGCGGTTATCACTGCTTTGTACAGCAGCGCAGTTATCCGCCGTTTCTGGCTGATAACTATTTTCCGACCAGCTCCATACCACATCTTCAGGGCCTTCACCATTGTGACGCCAAGCATCACCGCCACCAAAACCGTATACTTCAACTATGTTTAAACCGGCCTCCATGAATTCCATAATATTGTTTTCATGCATTTTAACGTCGTTATCACCCAATATACCGTCTTGTGTGGCGCCGTCTTTAGCACGAGCCATCACTGATAAGTGTTTGCTTAAATTCAATTTGTCATTGAGTTTATCTGCGTCACTCACGTCTTCAACCCAGCTGCTGTTATGGTCGTAAAAGGTGGTGCGATTAAAACTGCCGTCATTGATGCAGTTGTTGCTGGTGTAGGCAATGACGTTTTTATTTGCCGCAAGAATATCGGCTTTGGTTAAGGTAGTCGCAGGAAGGTTGGTGCAATCATTGGAGCCTGCATCACCTAAATTGTTGGTGGTGTCTGGGCGATAAAGAATATTATCGAGTTGTCCTTCTAATTTTTTCTCAAGTTTATTGATGTTGTTTTTTACATCCGAGCCAAACTCTAGCTTCAATAAAATCATTTGATCTCGATGGCCGTCTTTTACCCAATCGTTAATATCATCTAAAGCATTTTTTAATTTACGATTGCCGGTGATGCCATCCATGCATTCACCGTATTTGGTGACATTGTTGTGGCAAACCCGTAGTGCCCCCCAGTCACAGTGAATGTCAAATACCAACTCCCTTACGCCCATGTCTAGCTGGTTTTTAAGGCTGTATTTTTGATTGTAATCCATCATGTTGTCATTTTCAGGATTCGAAGTTGAATTGTGGGTACCTACCCTGGTGGTTTGTGTGAAAGGTGCATTGAGGTCAATGTTGGCTTGTAGATTAAGGGCTCTAGCAGACCACTCATCTTGTGTTTCGGCATTTACATGAGGGCTGGCTAATATAGCTAAGCAGGGTAGCCAAGCTAATGAGTGTGTGAGTCTATTTATTCTTTTAGAGACAGAGATGGAGTGTACATGTTTTTCCTCGTATATTTTGGGTGCTTTTGGGTTCGAGTAAGGGAGCCCTGAACTTAAACTAGCTTGTCACTTTTCAAGAAATAAATTAAGTAATGCCTAGTTTAATTTTTTATTATTAATGTAAAACCAAAATCTCAGCATGATTATAAATATTAAAAATGAAAGCACCGATTCAGTTTCAATATATACGCTTCCAATTATATTATTCTGCCAATAATCCTATTATCACGACAGATAACTCAGTATTAATGATGATTTTGAAATAGCGCCAATTAAGGTGAGGGCTAATAAGGCGAATGCCGGCTGGAGTTTGAGTCAGTAGTAACAGGGATTGTTATAGCCAATTATTCTAAGCTGGTGTTTAGAAATAAGATATGTCGGATCAATGTGTCTACAATTAAGATGGGGGATGGGTAATACGAACATTAGTAAGCTGTACGTCTGCTAACTCCCGTTCGGGTTAGTAGCCTCAGCTTTTTTTTGGGGTTGATGATATGTACTTTTATATTAGGCGCTGTTTTCTAACTCTGTTACTGCTGGGGTTTATGGCACCAGCTTCAGCGGACAAGGTAATGCGATTTAGTACTATGGAGGGTGGGGCGGCATCTAAAATTATTATGCCTATATTGACTCGTGCCTATGGTCAATTAGGTATTAAAGTAGAGTTTAAGTTTTATCCCGCATCCAGAGCGGCGCTAAAGTCCAGCTCAGGTTTATACGATGGCGAAACATTTAGAGGCATGGATTTCATCACTGAAAAAAACGACTTGTTACCGGTTACTGTGGTTTTGGCCGAAGTGAATTGGTGGGCTTATAGCAAGTATGTTGATTTTAAGGTAGATGGCTATAAGAGTTTGGCACCCTATAGTGTTAGCAGCCGCCGAGGAATATTGGCTGCCGATAATATTTTGCAGCATGTTCGTCAAAAACTAATGGTTAATACCTTTAAGCAAGCGTTACTTACGTTGGAAGCGGGGCGGGTGGATTTAGCAATCATTCCCGAAAAAGTTGCCTTGTCTATTTTAAAGGATAACCCGATGGATATTCAACTATTACAGCCCGCTGTGCGAGTTGATAAGCTTTATCACTTTTTACATAAAAAACATAAGAAATTAATTCCTAAAATATCGGCTGTTTTGAGAAAAATGGAAAAAGCAGGTGAGATTAAGTGAGGATGGATGATTGTTGAGTGTATGCCAAGCATATTAATTTTAAAGTAGATCGTTAGTAAGGGTTTTTCATTCTATCGTGTAAATAGTCGCAGAGGAATATTGACAGGTGATAATGCCCTGTGGCATGCACGTCGAAAATTACTGCTATTCAAAAAAGAATGGGGGAGTTAAGTGGAATCTCCCCTAAGTACATGTGGGTTTAAAGTGCGTTGAGTATTAAGCTGCTCGTATCATTGAAAAGACATTGTGACTGTTAAGATATAAATCTATTTTTAGGCTTTGATGCACTTCAGCGTTGAATTCACGTTGTAATGTAATTATTTGATTGTATTTAACTTAATCCAAATCTAAATTGTTTTTAGTTTTTTTAAAGTACCAGGGGTTATGGTAGTAATTTAAGGTAATTCTCCAGGATCGGGTATAAAAATGTGTTGTGAGAATTTCGTAAACAGATTGCACAAGCCTATTGGATGTGTAAAAAATACCAATGAGCTGATAAATATTTTAGAAACATATAACCAGAATAATGCTGTTGAAATTTAAGTAAAACAAATAATTGAAACTTACCTTTTAAATGGGTGCAAGCCCACACTTGATATGATTGTCGATAGATTATGTATTTCAAGTAGAGCTTTACGTAGGTAATTTAATTCGGAGGGTTTCGGTTATCAAAAAATATTGGGGGAGAAAATTTTAAGTAAGGCTAATGAAATGATTAGGAGATGTGAAGCATTGACTGCAGTGTTTCGGAGGCTCGGATTTTCAATAGTAGCCGGTTTTAAGAATATGTAACACAAGGAACGATAGCGATAGGCTTTAGTTAATGAGTCTATTTAAGGTGATCATTCTTCCTTGTAGTTGTACTTGTACCGAATTTGGTGAAATGCCAATTTAGAGCGTTACTCATGGGGGGGGAGCATTGACAGCCCAGTTACGTGCAAGCATTTTGATAGATTTATAGATTATAGGCGGTGGTGGCAGCAGTAAAATATCATTGTCATGGCTATCTCGATAAGTCATGACGGCCTAATTTTTTTATTTATCTTAGTGGTACTGATATGGATTGCTGATTTTTATGAGTTGGTAAGACTGCGAGTGTTGGTGTTATGGGGTTGTTATGTCACGCCAAATGAAACTAATAAAGTAAAAAATAAGAAGGTTTTCGAGCGATGCATAGGTGTACTGAAAGAAAAAAATCAATTCAATGTTAAGCTATATTAATGGATTTATTCACATTTTTTACAGTAAAATGTATTCAGAAACCGTGAGTTCTCCTTAAACTCCTTGGGCGTTATGCCATGACAACGTTTAAAAGCAGAGCTCATCCCCGCAACCGATTTAAATCCTAATTCAAAGGCTACCGTTTTTAAAGGGCAGTTATTAAGAATCAGTAGTTGGGCTCTTTGTGCGATGCATTCATCCAGCAGTAACTGGAAGGATGTATTTTCTATTTTTAAAATACGAGACATCTTTCTTTCGGAACAATTAAGTTCCCCTGAAATATAGCTAGAATTGGGCTTTACGCCTTCTTTTAATGAGCGTTTTAGAATATGTTTGACTTTATCAGATAGTGAAGAGGAGTCACGCTGGTGATATTTGTAAGAAAAAAAACGCTTTATATTTGTATTGAATAAGTTTTCATCGAAGATGGGAGAGGTAGTATTTAAAGTTTTTGTATTTATTAGGATTGAATTATTTTCAAAACCAAAATTAATTTTTTCTTTTGACCAATTTACAATATTCTCATCTGAGCCATTATGTTTTAATTGCAATGTAGAGTCATAAAAACTACCTGTACAAAAGCTGATGTAATCCTGGATTTTCATTAGTGTGACCTCGTTAAAAATTTGCGAATACTCCCTGTATATCTGACAACCCTCAACTTGCAACCTGATGAAGTCACCCTCTCTATTAAACGTTGCTGTCATGGGAGTTGCTTGATTTAAGTAATTCTCAATTAAATTTAGCCCATTAGATATGTAGCGACCTGCTAATAGCGTGTGACCAAATTGTCCCAAATAAGTAAGGGGCATGAAACGACGAATAATACATGAAAGGGGTTCAGCTGTTTTTCGATATTTTTCGATTAGATCGAAAGATTGAATGAATGAATCAATCGGGACTACTGTAAGTTCATCGCATAAGCTACTTGGAGTAATGCCACAGAGATCCCATAATTCATTTGTGTCATAGTTTTTCTCTTCTAGAAAGTGATAGGCAATATTTAAAAAACGAACGGGCACCTTAGAAGGATCAATGCTCATAGATATATCCAGATAGAAATACAGTGCTTCTAATTGTTAATAGAAAATTCATATTCGGTGAATTTCAGTCAATTAATTTCACTCTGTAAATTAGATGATTAATATTATTTAAAGGGGGCAGTAAAATTAGTAATTCTATATCGTACTAATTTAACAACAAGGAGTACAAATTTAATCATAAAAACCTCCAAGTAAAACTAGCTACAATTGAGTGGAAAGTCAAATATAGAGCTAAGAAGGTTGTCGAAAAACTCTAAGTAACTTTGGGAAAACGCTATGGTCGAGGTCTGATATTTATACCGTAGAGTAAAAACATCTGTCCAAAAAGTCAGTTATTTATTGGTGAATAGATTTTCGGTATAATTTAAAAATGTGACCAGTGGAGGTTGAACTTAGGCATGTAAAGTATGAACTCTAAAAGCGAGTGGCCCGCTTTATTCCAGTGGCTTTCGCTTAGCTTTGCACTATCATTTCGAAGAGGAGTTATCAAGTCGTCAAAGATTAAGATCATTTCTGCCGCAGGTGAATGGAATAAAACCCAAAGAGATTTAATTTCAAAAATATTTCTTGATTTTACAATAATGAAGTTGGCGGAATCATTTATGATTTTGGCGGCATATATTACCTAATAATCTGTAGTCTAATTGAGTGCTCATAGAAAACTGTCTATGAGTAAATATTCAACATTCTAATGAGGTTACAATATGTTCAAGTCAGACTTACTTTTAATTCATCAAAAAAAGTACGTGATGCGTTGTGTTACCGCGGGTTTATTTGCTGCGATGAGTTCAATTTCCACAGCTGATTATTTATCAGTTGATGGTGTAAAACAGGTTCAAATTCAAGCAAATGTCGATGTTAAAGAGCCCTTCAAAGATACTTTTTGGATCGGTACCCATAATAGTTATAACGCCCGTGAATGGGGTTATATGACAGACCCTAATCAAACACTTAATCCTGTTCAGCAATTAAAAGCAGGGGTGCGTGAAATTGTTTATGATATTAAGGCTTCCGGCAACAAAATTGTTCTTTGCCATGGGGCATGTGGAGCGGGTGATAAGCTTTTTAGGAGAGGGCTAGAGGAACTCAAAGAGTTTATTGAGAAGGGCAATAAGGATCAGGTAATTTTGTTAAAAATAGAGCCTGTTGATTCTGAATATGCTCAAATTGGTCGACAGCTAGAAGGTGAACTGGATCCTTATTTATATAAACCCGAGCATTTCCTTAAGGACAACCCTGACCTAGTAATGGGCAAAAACGAAAATTGTACCAAATTATGGCCTGGATTATTAACAAAGCAGGATATATTAAAAAGAGGTAAAAACATAGTCGTTGTAAATGCCACAGGAGCGGCGCGATGCCCTGACAGTGCAAAATTTAGAAATCGAGTATTTACAAAATTGCAGTATGAAGACTCCGGAGTAGAAAGTAAATTTTCTAAACCATCAAATAGCGAGAATAGTCGAGAGCTAAACGAAAAAGGGAAAATGACCCGGCTACATGATGCACGCACGAGGTACGGTATAGGAGGGGGGACTACAGATCGTGAGCTAAAACCCGATAATATTGCCAAGTATATCAAGAGCGGCCTAAATATCCCGGAGGTATTTAATTACCACGGTAATGAAATCAGTGGAAGAGTAGGCCCCAGTTTGGATGCGAAAGATTTTAGTTGGTTATGGCAGGATAACCAACCCAAAGAAGTATCCAATACAGGTATAAAACGTCATTGTGCTGCGATAGACAAAACAGCTACCGATGATGAAATGGCCGAGAGAATAACCAGTAAAGGTAGGGTATTGATTGCAGAAAATTGCGAAAGTAGCTTACCTTTTGCCTGTCAGAATGAGAGCGGGGATTGGTTGATTAGCGATAGTGAAGCTACTTGGGAGGAAGGTGTAAGGGCTTGTAGTGAGCTTTCAGCTATATTTTCGTCACCCACTTATGCGCCTAAACTGCACTCCCTTTTGAACGTTGCAGATGTATCTGGTGTAAACAAGTTTTGGGTGAATTATCAGCGAGTTGCCAAGAATAAGTGGTTGGCCAATGACAGTATGAAACACGATGTGGAAAAGACTGCTGCAAATGGAAGCTCAGAAGGTAACGTTGTTTTTAATGATACCGATCAAGTATTTTTAGCAGCACTTTCACAGAATAAGCGTCGACTACAGGCGATTAAACTAATAGGAAACCCTGATAGTCGAATGCATCAAGTTCGATTGAGCTTCTCAGATGGCCATCAAGTTAAATACGGTCGCTCTGAAGGTAAAGGCGTAACTCGCGAACTTAAACTAGATGACAAAAATGGTGAAAAGGTATCGCAGATTGCCTTTTGTATCGATCGAAATGATAAAAAAGAAAAGATATTCTACTTAGAGTTTCGCACCACACTTGGGAATAGAATCAAAAATGGAAGTGAACAGGGCAGTTGTGAAAGCATTATGCTGGATCCAGAGCAAAAGCTAGTCGGTCTTCATGGCCAATCAGGTGACCGACTTAACAAGCTAGGGTTCTACTTGCTTAAGTCTTCACTGATGAACTAATAATTGTAATGAAGTACTAAGACTTGACCTAACAACGCCCGTTTTTGAGCAGTGTTTGTTAGGTCACTCTGGGTAGGATTCAATTCATTTTTACTTTGATAATAATGAACTCTTCGAAAACTCCAAATTTGTAAAATAGTTTAATCGCTCTAGTCATTCCGATAGATTATAAACGTGAAATAAAACGAGTAGAAACCTTAATTCCGAGACACCGCTATGGTGTATCGTGAAAAATTAATAGGTTGGGGGAAGGGCAAGTGATTCTTGGTTTAATAGTTAATTAAAAACTAGCCTCGCTTAATATCTGCCTATACCATAGCCATATTTTTAAAGCTTTAATGGGTTTAGGCGGCATCGTTTATGCGAATATTCAAAATGTTACCCGGGTTAGTGTTTGGTTTGATCTTTTTAGCTGGCGGTTTGTTTTTTATGTGGCAGTTCGCCGGCACAACGTTAGTCAGTTGGCAGCATATGCAAAGCTGGCAAGCATCACAGGCTCACTTATTGGAAGTGTCGGGGCGTGATAATTCAACCTATGCCCGTTATCGCTATGACGTATCTGGGGTGATTTATGAAAGCGAGCGGGTATCGGTCACTCAATTTAATGACAATATTGGTGATTATCAAAATAAATTGCAGTGGCGTTTATCAAAAATGCATGAAGCGGGGCAGACCATTTCCATTTGGGTGAACCCACTTGATCCTGCTCAAGCGGTGATTGACCGCAATATGCGGTGGGGATTGTTGGCCTTTATGGTGGGGTTTTGCAGTATCTTTGTTTTAATTGGTTTGCTGGTGATGGTATTCACTGTTAAATCTAAGGCTTCCAGTTCCCATCATTCCACCTCTAATCGCTTAGCTAAAAACGCCAATAGCAGGCCACTTCCTAACTTAACTGCATTGCGTCACGAATGGCAGAAAGGGCTTAAAGATCCTGACTATAAGGAAACGTTTGTAGAGTATCGGCAACGGCGAATTAAACAAAATAAACAGCAAGATAAAGATATTGAAAACCAAAGTGACTGGAAAAAACGCAAGGGTTGGCAAGCCGCTCGTATTCGCTCTAACGCCCGTTACGGTATGTGGGTCAACTGGGGTTTTGCTGTTTTTGTCAATGCTTTTTATATGCCCTTTGTGTTAGATATTCCCAAAGAAATGGCCAAAGGTAATTACGCCTTATTAGTGCTATTACTGTTTGTATTAATTGGTGTTTTATTAATTTATCGCGCCATTAAGTCAACCTTAGAATATAAGCGCTTTGGTAAAGTGGTGTTTGAGATGGACCCATACCCAGGTGCCATTGGTGGGCATGTGGGTGGTCATGTGATGGTGCCGAAATTGGCATATGAATTATTAAGTACTGCCGGTGCAAATTGTACGGTGCGTTTAGAGTGTGTTTATAGCTATGTGTCGGGCAGTGGTGATAATCGATCTAGAAATGAAAATATACGCTGGGCCCAAAAGGGCGAACCTAAAGTCACAAGGCGTGGTAAAGGCGTAGCGCTAGGGTTTCGCTTTGATATTCCTGAGAAATTACCCAGCAGTGATGTGGTACAAAAAAACGCTTATAATTTTTGGCGACTTATCGTTAAAGCCGACATTAAAGGGGTGGACTTAAATCGCGAATATAATATTCCGGTGTTTAAAAATATTGGCGCCCCCAAAACATCTCGCCATGTACGCCATGATGTGAGTGCTCAACACGTTAAGCAAAAGCAGGTGGATGCGCAGGCAATAAAAGTTGCCATTAATAAGGGTGACTTAAACATTAAAAACTTGTCTCGTGCCATGCGTTATAAAGAGCACAATGATGAGATACATTTGTCTTTTCCCATGTTTCGCAATAAATTATTAGTGATTTTTTCGGCCATTTTTGCCGGTGGATTTGGCTTTGCCAGTGTCTCTATGATTTTTGGCGCGATAGATGGTGGCTGGGCGGGAATCTTTATGGGGGTTTTTAGCTTGCCATTTTTATTAGTGGCCGTTGTTTCTGTGGTGGCCTTTATTTATATGGCCTTTAATAATTTAAGGGTTCAAGTCAGTTCAAACGGCGTTCATGTTTTGCGCCGCTTATTATTCATTCCAATTTATCGTCGCCATCTAAACAGCCAAGAAATTGCCCAATTAAATATTAAGCGCACCGGTAGCACAGGGCAGGGCATTGATAAAGTTGAGCACTTTAAAATACTGGCCGAAGACAAGCTAGGCAAGCGCTTCGCCATTGCCGAAGACATAGACGGTGAAGTGGCGGCTGAGCACTTTAAGGATTATCTGGCGCGCCGCTTAAATCTAGAATCGACTCAGGTTAACGTTAAGGCTGACATGGCATAGCTGAAGCGACAGGTTAATCCCAGTCACAGCTAAGGGCCGTTTTAAGAAGGGCGAAAGGTTCTTCGCCTATTTTAAGTCTTATTTTTTCTTCAATATTGCCCATGGCCTCACCGGCCACTTTTCTCATGTCATGGCCCTTGTTTGTGATGTGAACCACTTTGGCACTTTTGTTTTCCGTGCAGGGCTTTAACTCTAACAAACCGTAGTCCACAAGCGACGATACGGTTTTTTGAGCGGCCTGACGGCTTACCCCCAGTTGTTTGGCCAAGTCTGAAATATTTTTAGATTGGCCTTTTAACTGCCCAAATACCCGCACTTGGTTGGCCGTTAAGTTTTGGTAACCCTGGTGTTGCAAGCTGGCCAATAAATTGGATTCGTACCATTCATACTTAGCCAGCAGCAGGCCTTTGATGTTGTCTGTTAGATCTATTTTAATCATAGGTGACAACCATAATTGACACTATTTGTGGTTGCAAGGTATATTGCGTCAACCACGTTGACGCTTTGGAGGCGATTATGCTAAATAAACTTGAAAAACTCTACTTTCCTTTTTTTATGGCGCTGTTTATGTCGTGCTTAATGTCGCTGGTGTTGCTGGCTATGCACACTGGCTTTACCCCTGAATTCATGTCTGTTTGGCTAGAGTCTTGGCTGCTGGCTTTCTTGTGTGCTTTTCCATCTGTGGTGATACTGGCGCCCATAGTACGTAAATTGTGCGAGGGCATTATTCGAGCCACTCATTCATAGCCTCTATTCATTCGTCGTTCATGGTTCTTCATAAATAATTCCTAAGGTCGCCACATGCGCGGCCTTAGGATTCTTTTCGCAGCGTGATTTTTATTGCCTTTCAACCACATAATGAAACCATCTTTAGGATACATTTTAAACAAGATAGGTAAACTGCCGCTTCCCAAACCCTTGGGGCTGTTGTTAATCATCTTTTTTAAAGTTTATCGTGACCTATATTCGCAATTTATTAAACAGCACTTTAAAAAGTGTCGCTCAGGTGTGCCTGCAAGATAACCCCTATACAGGGGCTTTATTTCTATTAGCCATAGCCCTGTATTCCCCGTTGTATGCAGCTTGTGCGTTGACAGGCGCGTTGCTGGCTAACGCTTACGCTTTTACTCGGGTGAAAGATGGCAGCGTAAAAGTATTGGATGTTGAAAATGGTTTATATGGTTTTAATGGCAGCTTAATTGGCATTGCAGTGGTCGCTTTTCTACCGATTAACGATTGGGCGTTGTTGTTTTTGTTATTGGCCAGTATTTTTTCAGTGCAATTGGTCATTTGGGTGGCAGCCCGTTCCCAGGTGTCGTTATTTACCATGCCCTTTATTATTGTGGCCATGTTGGTATATGGCTTGGGGCAGTCGTTAAATGTCACCGGGCAGGGCGTTACGCCTATGTTTACTCAAACTTACGCTTTGCCATTATTTGAAAGCATTGGTCAAATATTTTTGTTACCTAATGCCATGTCGGGCGTCTGCATATTATTGGGTTTTTTAGTGGCCAGTGTGCGTGCCTTTTTTATTACGCTTTGGGCGGTGGGGCTGGCGTATTTTTTAGCGCAAGAAATAGGCATGAATGAGACGGCATTAACCACTGGCTTATTTGGTTTTTGCGCCATATTAACCGCCCATGCTTTGTGTTTGCCCAGTGACAGTGAATCAATGTGGAATCAAAAACACGTTGTGCCTTACAAAATAATATTGGGAGTGGTTTTATCTGTAATGATTACCCAAGTATTTATTCTGGCTCATTTAAGCTTTTTCACCTTGCCTTTTGTGTTGTCTGTGTGGGCGATTCAAGTACTGGGTCAATTACCTATTGGTAAGGTAAGCGGTTTATTGAAACGCGTGCGCGCCTAGTTTTTAATTCCCAAAATTAGTCCTGCTCAATGGTGTCTTTGAAGGTTTGCCACAAATGTGCGCCCACAGGTCCTAAAGTGGTGTCTTGAGTTCTTATGGCACGTACCTCCCCTGTGATGATTGATTCCATGTCTTTTAGTTGAAGTTGCACTAAATCCCCCTCTTGAATCTCACGCTTTACAAGGTGCTCAGGCACCAACCCCCACCCTAAGCCCGCTAATAACATGTGTTTTAAGGTTTGCGTGTCCTTGGTTTTCCATTGGTGTACACCGGTGAGTAGGGTAAGATTTTCGGAATCAAACCCCAATTTACTTTCATAACTGGTGAGCTCTACTAAAGATTTTAACTGCTGCGCCTCTTCAATTTTTACCCCAGCTAATAGCGTGGGGGACGCCACTAAAATTAATCTAAATTCCCCTATATTAACGGTATCGAAATTGCCTAATGCGTAGAAGGTAGGCCACCAAGGGCTGATGGCTATATCCACTTCGGATTTTTGTAAAAGCTCAAGGGGCCTGAAGCGAGATTCACCAAACAAGTGAACGTCGGTATCAGGGTATTGCCGTTGCGTTTGAGCAAGGGCCGACATAAGCGTGTAGTGCGGGCAATATAAATCATAGGTAATACGAAGCCGTGCTTCATTGCCAGAGCCCAAATGCTGCCCCATGGAACGCAGCTGCTCTGCGTTGGATAAGAGGGCTATGGATTTACGGTAAAAGGTTTTACCTGATGATGTGAGGGCTAAGCGGTATTGGCTACGGTCAAAAATAGCAAAGCCGTATTCTTTTTCTAGCTTTTTAATGGCCATGGTGAGCGCAGGCTGGGTTTTATGCAGGCTTATGGCCGCGGCCTTAATGCTGCCCAGTTCCACTATGTGCTTGAGGATGTGTAATTGCTCTAGAGTCATATAAATAAAATTTAGTAAGATGCTAATAAAATGTAAATATTATTTTATATTGTTTATGGTTAGAATCCAGCCTATTCAAGGTGTTTTAGATAGCTCTGAAGGATTGATATGTCTAATAACCACCTTTCTTGTCTATTGCCCTAAGCCCACTACATTTTCATGAAGGATGTATTCCTTTACGCAATGTTTGGTGCGCTTAATGAGGTTCTTAATGCTTAATTCTATGATTCCTTTGAGATTGACTTGGCTCGTTATGTTGGCAGGCACATTAACAGCGTGTGGTAACAGCGATGATGCCTTGCCCAAAGAAGAGGTCTTGCGCCCAGCGAAAATTTTTGAAGTGGGGCAAAATCGGCAAAGTGATCTTCGTAATTTTCCGGCTGAAGTAGAAGCCAATGCGGATTCTAAGCTTGCCTTTAGAGTCAGTGGACAAATCATATCGTTAACCGTTAAAGCGGGTGAAAATGTAAAGAAAGGACAGCTATTAGCCAGGCTTGACCCTAAAGACTTTAAATTACGCCTTGATGATCGCCAAGCGAGGTTTGATTTAGCCAGTTCACAATTCGAGCGGGCGAAATCAATGTTAGATAAAAAGCTTATTGCTCAGTCTCAGTATGATGAGGCGCAGGCAAATTTACGGGTCTCGCAGTCTAGTTTAAATACCGCCCAAACCGATTTAGACTACACCTATTTACGGGCACCGTTTGCTGGGTCCGTTGCGCAGCGTTTGGCAGAAAATCATGAAAATATTCAAGCTAAGCAAACCATATTTACCCTGCAAACCAGTGACCGCATTGATATTTCCATTCAATTACCTGAAAACCTATTTGCCCATATTAATCGTAATTCTCAATACCAACCCACAGTGTCTTTTCCATCTTACCCAGAGCGCAAATTCTTAGCCCAAATTAAAGAGTGGGATACCGTGGCTGATCGCGGCACGTTAACTTATAAGGTAGTGTTTTCCATGGAAGCCCCTAAGGAAATTAATATATTGCCGGGCATGACGGCCAACCTCAGCGCTGACATGTTTCAAGTAACCGATTACCAGCAAGGCAGCTTTCAATTGCCCATTGAATCGGTGTTCAGTGCGCCGGATTCAAACTCAAATGATAAGGGTCGTTATATTTGGAAATTAGATTCCAGCACCATGATGGTGGCCAAAGCACAAGTGGTGGTGGGCGATATTAAAAACGGCACCATAGAAGTATTAAGCGGTGTTAGCGAAGGAGACAAGGTGGTGGCCGCTGGGGTGCATTTTTTAAGCGAAGGCATGAAGGTACGTGTTTGGAATAGAGAAGAGGGGTTGTAAATGAATCTTGCTCAATATTCCATTCAGCACAAAGTAGTGAGCTGGATGTTCGCCTTAATCTTATTGATTGGGGGAGCCATTTCTTATAACGATTTAGGCCGTTTGGAAGACCCTGCGTTCACCTTAAAAACCGCCATGATCATTACCGCTTACCCAGGGGCTTCTCCTGAGCAAGTGGAGGAGGAGGTCAGTTACCCCATTGAAAATGCCTTACAACAATTGCCCTATGTTGATTATGTGAAATCTATATCTTCAGCTGGCTTGTCACAAGTGACGGTGGAAATGAAAAACCACTACCGCAAGAAAGATTTAAAACAAATTTGGGATGAATTAAGAAGCAAGATAGGTGACTTGTCGCCAAGATTCCCGCCGGGTGTGCAGCCATCGCAAATATTGGACGATTTTGGCGACGTATTTGGCATCTTATTGGCGGTAACTGGAGACGGTTACTCTTATGAAGAACTGAAAGATTATGTGGATGTACTGCGTCGTGAATTGGTGCTGGTAAAAGGGGTGGGCAAAGTCTCTATTGCAGGTAAGCAACAAGAGCAAGTGGTGGTGGAGATTTCACGCAATAAATTATCAGCCCTAGGAATTTCACCTGCTCGAATTTATCAGCTATTGCAAACTCAAAATCAGGTATCTAATTCGGGTAGCATTAAAATAGGCAGTGAATATATACGCCTGCACCCTAGCGGCGAGTTTCAAAATGTCAGTGAACTGAATAATTTAATTATTTCTAATCCGGGTTCGTCTAATTTAATTTATCTAGGTGATGTGGCAAAGGTACGTCGCGATTATGCAGATGTTCCACAAAATATTACCCATTATAATCAGCAGCAAGCTTTGTTGATTGGCATTTCTTTTTCAGATGGTGTGAATGTCGTGAAAATTGGCGCTGCTATTGATGAGCGTATGAGCGAGTTAGAATACGTACGCCCCATTGGTATGGAAGTAAACAGTGTTTATAACCAACCTAGCGAAGTGGCTCAATCTATGAGTGACTTTATGTTAAGTTTGGTGGAAGCCGTGACCATTGTTATTTTGGTGCTGTTGGTTTTCATGGGATTGAGAAGCGGTTTACTGATTGGTTTGATTTTATTATTAACGGTGCTAGGAACGTTCATTTTCATGAAGCTGTCTGGCATTGATTTACAGCGAGTGTCATTGGGTGCCTTAATTATTGCACTGGGTATGTTAGTGGATAATGCCATCGTGGTCACAGAAGGAATTTTAATTGGTTTAAAACAAGGCAAGACAAAGCTGCAAGCCTCAGTTGAAATTGTTAAGCAAACTCAAATGCCGTTACTGGGCGCTACGGTAATTGCCATTGCTGCATTTGCCCCCATTGGTCTGTCTTCTCATGCAACCGGTGAATTCGCCGGCAGCATGTTTTGGGTGTTGTTAATATCACTGTTATTAAGTTGGCTGACAGCCATTACTCTAACGCCATTTTTTGCAGACTTAATGTTTAAAGAAACCGCAGGGCAAGGCGCATTAAATAAAGCCGGAAATCAAGAAGAGCAAGCGCTTTATCAAGGGGCGTTATTTAATGCTTATAAATCTTTGTTAACCCTGTGTATGACCCACCGCATTAAAACCATGTTACTGATGGTGGTGTTATTAGGGTTGGCGGTATTAGGCATGGGGCAAGTGAAGCAGTCATTTTTTCCCGCTTCAAATACCCCCATGTTTTATTTAGATTACTGGCGTGTGCAAGGATCGGACATTCGCGAAACTCAAAAAGACATTGAATCGATACAAGCGTATTTAAAAAACAATGCAAAAGTGAAGCAAGTGACGTCTACCACGGGGCGAGGTGCTCCAAGGTTTATGCTGACTTACACTCCCGAAAAATCATATTCAGCGTATGGCCAATTAGTGATTCGAGTGGAAAACCGAGAAGCCATTAACCCTGTGATTAAAGATTTACAAGATTACATGCAGGGCAACTATCCTCAGGCTGAATTTAAAATTAAACGCATGGAAATTGGCCCGTCTACCGATGCCAAAATTGAAGCGCGTTTCAGCGGCTCGAATCCTGATGTATTGCGAAAATTGGCCTATGAAGCGCAATTAGTGTTGCAGCAAGATCCAGGGGCTCACAATATTCGCCACGATTGGCGTCAGCGCACAAAAGTAATTCGTCCACAATTTAACGAAGCCATGGGGCGGCGTGTGGGTATTAGTAAGCAAGACTTAGATCAACTTTTGTTATCGAGCTTTTCAGGAAAGCAGGTGGGCTTGTATCGTGATGGCACACAATTATTGCCCATAGTGGCGCGCCCGCCTGAGAACGAACGTTTAAATGTTGATAGCTTAACAGACTTACAAATTTACAGTCAGGTGACCAACAATTATGTGCCCTTAACACAAGTGGTAAGTGGTTTTGATACCGATTGGGAAGACAGTTTGATTATGCGTCGTGATCGTAAGCGCACCATCACCGTGAAAGCCGATCACGATATATTAGGAGAGGAGACACCGGCCAGTGTCTTTAACCGAGTACGGCCAAAAATTGAGGCCATTGAATTACCAGCCGGATACACAATGGAGTGGGGCGGTGAATTTGAAACTTCCTCTGATGCGCAAGCCGCTTTATTTGGCGGTTTACCCATAGGCTACCTGGCCATGTTTGTCATTACGGTGTTGTTGTTTAACTCCTTAAAAACACCATTAGTGATTTGGGCCACCGTGCCTTTGGCGGTCATTGGTGTGGCATTTGGTTTATTGCTGATGCAGGCCCCGTTTAGTTTTATGGCTTTATTGGGCATGTTAAGTTTAACGGGTATGCTCATTAAAAATGGCATTGTGCTGGCGGATCAAATTGGTTTAGAGCTAGAAAATGGTAAGGAGCCTTATCTGGCGGTATTTGATTCTGCGTTAAGTCGTATGCGACCGGTGGCCATGGCAGCCATTACTACTATTTTGGGAATGATCCCGTTGTTGTTTGATGCGTTCTTTATTTCCATGGCGGTGACCATTATGTTTGGTTTGGCATTTGCCACCGTTTTAACGTTAATTGTGGTGCCGGTGTTGTATACCATGGTGTATAAAATACCTCGTTCTTTCTAGTTTTACGGCCAGGCATAAAAATGGCGACACTTTAAAATGAAAGTGTCGCCATTTTTTATTCAGCCAAGTAATAACGGGTCTTTTGAAAACTAGCCAATAAACCCGGGCTTTTCTAACGCTTGTCGATATTCACTTTTAAGTTCATCAACCAAATCTTTCATGAAAGGGATAGAGGAAATGCCTGCGGTACCGTGACCTGCACTCCAAACATCTTTCCAACTTTTAGTGCTGCCTAAATCTAAATCTACTTCTTTTTTACCGGCTACTGCGTCCATGTCTATGCCTTCTTTTTCAATAGAGGCTTTTAAATAGTTGCAATTTACGCCTGTAAAATAATCGGTATAAACAATGTCGCTTACATCACTTTCAACCAGCATGTCTTTATATAAAGGATCTACGCTCGCTTCTTGGGTGGCAATGAAACGCGTGCCCATGTAAGCCATGTCGGCGCCCAATACTTCGGCAGCACGAATGGCATGGCCGTCGTTAATGGCACCGGCTAAAGCGACAGGGCCATCCCAAAACTCACGAATTTCACGAATTAAAGCAAACGGATTAGTGGTGCCGCCATGGCCACCGGCACCCGCCGCCACAATAATAATGCCGTCAACACCAGCGGCAATGGCTTTTTTAGCGTGCTTGGCATATATCACGTCGTGAAACACAATGCCCCCCCAGCTGTGTACATCTTTCACTATGTCAGCGGGATTACCTTGGCTGGTAATCACAAACGGCACTTGGTGTTTGCGAATTAAATCTTGGTCGGCTTGTAGACGCGTGTTACTTGGGTGTACCACTTGGTTTACACCAAAAGGGGCCACTGGTAAATCTGGATTTTGAACTGAAAATTCGTTCAGTTCAGTTTTAATTTGTAAAAGCCAATCATCTAACAAAGCTTGTGGGCGAGTGTTTAACGCAGGAAAAGTCCCTACCACGCCACTTTTACAGGCGCTGATAACAAGCTTAGGGTCAGACACCAAAAACATCGGTGCACAAATTACCGGAAGGCTAAGATTGCCTTTGAAAATTTCGGGAAGGGCCATGGGTCACCTGAAAATAGAACGTCAATAAAAATAAATATAAGTTTAAAAAGTGGGCGTATTTAATTTAGACATAAATACACCCGCACTTTACGCGCAATAGCGCTTATTTCTTTGGTGGTTTTGGCATGATGTCCATGTACTTGGCAATAATGCTTAGCATGACTTCATCGGCGCCCCCTGCAATAGAAAGAATACGAGTATCACGATATGCACGGGAAATAGGGTTGTCCCAAGTGAAGCCCATGCCGCCCCAATATTGTAAGCAACCATCTGTAACCTCACGCCATAAACGACCTAACTTTAACTTAGCCATGGAAGCAAGCTTAGTGGCATCACGACCAGCAATGTGTTCATCACAAGCAGCCCAAGTTAATGCACGCAAAGCTTCTACTTCAGATTGCAATTCAGCCATTTTAAAATGAATGGTTTGGTTATTAAGCAAAGGCTGGCCAAACACTTTACGTTCACGAGTGTAGTCCACGGTTAAATCAATGCATCGCTCCATGCTTTTTAAACCACTGGCGGCAGCGAACATACGCTCTTCTTGGAACTGCATCATTTGATACATAAAGCCTTTGTTTTCTTCGCCAATGCAGTTGCGTTTTGGAACGCGCACATCATCAAAAAAGATTTGGCCTGTATCGCTGGCCCGCATGCCTATTTTATCGATAGGGTCAGACACGGTAATGCCTTTAGAATTCATGGGCACCATGATTAACGACTTGTTGGCGTGCACTTGGCCTTCGCTGGTGTTGGCCAATAGGCAAACCCAATCGGCTTGCAAAGAGTTGGTGATCCACATTTTGCTACCGTTAATAATGTAGTCATCCCCATCACTTTTGGCGGTGGTTTTAAGGCCTGCCACATCACTGCCGGCACCTGGTTCACTCACCCCAATGCAACCTACCAATTCACCGGCAATAGAAGGGGCTAAAAATTCAGTCTTTAAATAGTCGCTGCCAAAGCGGGCCATGGCAGGGGTACACATATCGGTTTGTACACCAATGGCCATAGGCACAGAGCCTCCAAAAGCACGGCCAATTTCTTCGGCAAAGGCCAGTTGGTAGCTGTAATCTAAACCCATGCCACCAAATTCAACGGGCTTAGAAATGCCCAATAAGCCAAGGTCACCCATTTTTTTAAATAAATCGTGTAATGGAGCCTGGCCCGCTTTTTCCCATTCATCTACAAATGGGTCCATTTCTTTATCAACAAAATCGCTGACGGTTTTTCGCAGGGCGTTGTGTTCTTCGGTGAAAATCATCGACTGTTCCTTAATTATCTATGGGTCAATGGGTGTTGAAGTCATCATTGTCTTATTTAGATCATAATCACTTTTAGGGGGATTGAAGGGGACAGTCAGGTCTTAAAAGTGGCTATTCGGGCCAAAATGATAAATAATGACAAAATACAGCGTAGTTGGAGTGGATGCCCCATGGCCCTTAAGCATGTAACTTTTTATGGATGCAGTCCCACCTTAAGCCTAGGGCTGGGCATGACACAGGATGTGTGGGCCTTTGCGTCTATGATGCAAAAAAAGTTTTTAGGTGAAGAGATGAAGGTGGAGCTTTATACCTTAGATGGGGCGCCTCTTAAATCTTTTAGTGGCATGCAAGTAGAGGCCGCAGGTGATATTCATGCTTTACCCAAAACCGATCTGGTGGTGTTGCACGCATTGTGGGGAAATCCAGAAGAAGCCTTGAAGAGTCAGGCCCCTTTGTGGCCTCAATTAAGGAAGTGGCACGAAGAGGGGGTGCCGATATTGGCCTACACCACAGGCTCCTTTTTACTGGCTGAAGCTGGATTATTAGATGGTCGTATGTGCACCACTCATTGGCACCAGCATAAACGATTTGAAGCCCGTTACCCTCGGGTGGACTTTCGTAAAGAACGTTACATCACCGCCACAGGTGAACTTTATTGTGCGGCAGGTATGAATGCCGGCATGGAAGTGATTGTGCATTTGTTAAGTCGTTTATCCTGCACCCAAGTGGCTAAAGCCATTGAGGAAATGTTCTTAATTGATTTTCGCCGCGAATACGCCTCGGAATTTATCGCCGTCGGTGGGCAAACCTACCATCATGATGAAAGTATATTGCTGGTTCAACAATGGATGGAAATGCATTTTTCAACCGCCATTAGTCTTCAACAATTGGCTGACCGAACCAATATGAGTTTGCGTACCTTTAAGCGACGCTTTAAAGAAGCCACAGGGGAAACCCCTATGCAGTTTTTACAAACCTTAAGGCTTGAGCAAGGTAAAGACATGCTGCAGCATACACAAAAAAATGTATCGCAAGTGGCATGGGCAGTGGGTTATGAAGATGCTGGACATTTTAATCGACTCTTTAAACGTCATTTTGATACAACCCCAGCCAAGTGGCGAAAAAAGCAAATACGCTGATGCTTTGTTCGTCTCTTGTTAGGGCCCTTTTGGGGGAGGCCTTTGTGTAAAAACTAAATGATCGTATTACTGTCCCCAAGTTTTTTATTTATCTTTTGACTTAACCAACCGCCTTTTTGATCTTTATTGATTTTTTGCAATTCAACCCCAGCTCGCTCTAGACTAATGCGTCGATCAGCTAAATCTTGGTAGATTTTCTCGGCTTTTCTTCTGCGTTTAACAGACTGTCCAGCGTCTAGAAAAGCCTCTAGGCCATCAATAAATTTATTTATGATATGGCGCTTATTTTGTAAGCCAAGATTATTTTTGATGGTGCTAAGTTGCTGCTTAATATGACTTTCAATATTATTGAGTTCCGCTTGAAATAATTCTGTTTGGGCGAGTTTTTTGTCTCGTACTTGACGACAGGTTTCTTTCACCCATTCTTCATCAAGCAAACCAAAATCGCTAATGTTTGCCAATGCTTTGGCAGCGTTTTTTGCCAAACTGGTTTGATTGCCATTAAGTTGCTCACATAATTTGTAATTGTTATCCCAGCTTTGCCAACGGTAAATAAAATCCAAGCCTGTGCCTTTAATATTTTGTAACCCCATCATTTTATTATGAAGGCCCGGGGGGGTGTTTTGTATCATGTGTTGTATGAGCTCATTGCCACTGACATGTTGATCCTCAATGATAATGAAACGTTTTCGAAACCACTCCCATAGATGATGACTCAGCTTAGAGCCCTCTATTTTTACCTTCTCATTGTTTATGTCTTCGTGCCACTGCTGAAATAGAAGCATATCCTTTTGTGCAGTGTTGCAGTAATCAATGATCATTGTAAGATCTTCTTTTTCAATATCGTCTAGAGCCTCAGTTAATTTTTCTGGACTATTCCAATGACTGGCCAGTTCTGTGGCGTCATTAACGGCTAACCCTTGCAACATAGAGTTGAGTCGTACTTGAATGTCAGAGTCTTTTTTTGGAATACGTAAATAGTTACAAATCTCTAGCCATTTTTCTGAAAGTTGATTTCGTTGTGTAGTATCTTTAGGGTCAAGGCAAAGTTGATCAATACGCAATTGCCATTGGGCTTCGATGTATTTGAGTAGCCCATCTACATTACTGCCAATTAAAAAGTGTTGGTCGGCGCTTAAATCATTAGCCAGAATTTTAGCAAATACTTGCGAGCGAGCAATGCGATCAGCACGGTTGTTAACCACTGTGGTCAGCCAAATTTGTGGGTCGTTACGTGGGCTTATTTCATTTAAACCCAAGCGATGCCAGTTATTTAATGCGGCAAGGCGCTCGTTGGCTGAGAAACCGTTAATTAGGTTAAATGTGCGTCTTTGCAAATGACAATCTGGGTACACCTTGAGAACGCCTAAATCGGGTACCACATTATCAGCCATGGATTTAATGGCCACATCTTCCGGAAAACCCAGTACCTGGGCCATTTTTAATACCAACGCAATGTTGGTCGGATGCTCCTCGTAGGGGAAGCGTTTAAGAATATCAGGGGCCAGAAAATGCCCTTGATGCCAACTGATCTTATGGTATTCACTGTTGTTCTCATGTGCGGCGCTTTCCAACAAAGGACTCATGCTGTCTTCACTGGTAATCAGGGTGGAATTTTTAGGCACAAAGCGCGTCATCACTTTAGGGATGTCAATGCCGGATGGGCCCTGAATGTCTTCATGGTCTGGATAGCAATTGGTGATGGTGGCTAGGTCATCGCGCATCCACTGCTGCTGTAAAATATTAATATACCTAGGGGTGAGCCCCATGCATTCCCACAACAATACATTCACTTTAAGCTTTGCCGCCAGACGTGTGAGATGTAATTGTTCCCAAATAGTGGCTTTATCGTAGGGGCGAAATAAAAACAGTTCTTTAAGAGGGCGGTGCAAGGGGGCATATAAGAACTGTGCTTCACAGCCAGTTGATTTTGATACCAAAGAAATTCCATAGGCGTTAAATAAGGCGGCTTTTAAACGCTCGGTACCAGACTTGCCACGAGTGCCCCAACCACCGATTACAAAGGGAATGATTTTTCTGGCTTTTCTAAATTGCTGATTAATAAAATAATGCTGGCCAAAAAAAACAGCACTAATGGCCACTAAAAAAATACTCAATTGCTCCAAGGTGTTTTGATAAACGGAATAAAAATAATTTTGCAGTTCTGTGAAAAATTCAGAAAAAGAATAGAAAGGTAGAAAAGAGGGGAAAAATCGCATTACCCTTTCATCCACCGATTGGGAAATATTTTTCTCTTCATAAGCTTGCAATGAAAATACAAAGCCTAGTTGACTAAATGTCATTAAATATTGATGGGCAGGCGTATTACTTTTCTCATGCCAGTTACGCATGTCTGATAATTTTTTAAATCGAAAGGTAATGTAAAGTTTGGCCCATAGTCGTTTAAAAGGATTCTTGGGAGGGTGGATGCAGGTGATGCCTTCACTGGTATACAGTTTAATGGGTTGAGTGGGCCACCCCTGATCTAGGCTTGATAATATTTGGTCTACCAAGGGCAGGTAGGGTCGCCAGCCATGTTCTTTTTCATTTAAAACAGGCTCTCCTGGAACTTGTGTTTCACTGGATTCGGCCAGATGCTGAGCGGGTACTTGCAGCTTCCCCATAAAAACACGGCCTTTAGTGTGATTATAATTTTGTCGTTTGTCGGTAGAGGGGTGGCGCCACTCGTGAAAGAAACGCCAGAAACGAAAATTTAAACGGTAGCCGCCGCGAACTTTGAGCTTTCGCTTTTTAGGTGTGATGTCGAATCCCACTCCTTGTTGACTTAATGCCGCAAGTCTTCTGCCTAATTCCTGCTCGGAGATATTGGGTTTGGGTATTTTAATTTCTTGCTCTAATGATAAATGATTAAGCGCCGTTAAGGTGGGTTCATTAAGGGGAAGCTGGTTGCAATGCCATAATTTCTCGCGGGCTAACGCTGCCCAACGGCGTACCCGAGTTTCTATGTGTTCTGTATGAAGCTTGCTTAACGCTTGCTGGCAATCGCTATAAAATTGTGTTTTTTCAACGATTTGTGAAGAATCAAAAGCAAGCAATATTTCGGCCGCCATTTCCATTAATAAGCGTAATATCATGCTATCAGATTGGGCCGCTAAGGCTTGTAGATAACTGTTTATATAACCATTGACACATGCCAAGGCAACTTTTTTTTCATCGTTTGTTATGGGGCGTTTTACACTGTCATTAGCGGCTTTTGAGTTGGGCACATCAGCAGGCTGGTGCAACGACGCTTTATGGGAAGACGCTTTTAGTAAGGGGGCCATGGCTATCCAAGCTTTAGCTTGAACCTGTGGGGCATTATCATGCTGGATGATTTGTTCAAAAATGCTAAAGCACATGGGCGCTTGCATTTTTCCCAATTGCTCACAAAGTTGTTGGCGCACGTAAATGCTAGGATCTTCCAGTACCAGATAAATTAGCGCGCCTAATTCGTCGTCATTAAAATTATGCTGATAATTAAATAGAATATTTATGGATCTGGCCCTGAAGAATAAATCGTCGTTTACTCCTGATGGTTTTTTAAGGCGATGGGTTAATAGACGCATGGCACTGTCTTGGCCAAAGCTTAACAATAAAGCTAAGGCTTCGGATTGCAGCCAAACCGGTTGATAAGGATCCGATGCCACACGATAAGCATGTTGAATAATCTTAGGGTCTAGCTGATTAATGATGGAAATACTTAAATGATCAAAGGCCACTCGCAGGCAACGCATGGCCTCAAAGGCCACTCGTTCATCCGCTTCGTAATGCAATAGCGGGTCAAGATGTGTTTCAAGGTTAAGGGCTTTTAACAGAGTTTGTGTATCATTTGATGAGCGGTTAATGGCAAAGTCTTGAATGAGATGTCCTAAGCGCTCCAATAGAAAACATAGGCTGTGTTCTAACTTGGCCACTTTCTCCTGGTATCGATCTTTAATGGCATCGTTACCAAACCAGCGCTTTTTGGCCTTATTGTCTTTTTGTATGTGACGCTTTGAATACCCCATGTATTTTAAAAAGGTCATCTGATGCTGCCACAGCTCTTCTTCACTGATAGAGCGCTGGCTTTGATTGTTAAATATGGTGAAGTGTTCGTGTAGTGTTTCTATGTGTTGGTATTTTGTAGAAACTTCGTGGGCAATGAATCGACACAGCTGTTGGCGCTGTTGATTTTTGTTTGCGTCATTTGTCAGTTTATCTGAATTGCTTTGCCAAATTTTGAACGCTGTTAATGTATCTTTAATTTCCTGATCGTGAATGCGTAACCAAAACTCTAACATGTTAACGGTTATTAGGTTTTTTACATTTTCCATTAGTGCTGCTCCCCTTTGTTTTCATGGGAAATATCAAATTGTCGTAAACCATAAAACGCCGATTCGCTAGGTGAGAAATCTGTGAGTGCTCGGCCACGGTTAAAGTCCCAGCTGACTTCTAATGTAAAGGTCAATTCATTTTGGTCTAGATCTTCATTAAAGCGCGCTTGCCATTGTATAATTTCACCCTGTTGTAATGTTTGCCAGAACTTAATATTGAGGCCTATTAAGGGTTTATGAGCCTCTGAGTTACGATCATCATCTTTTAGGTAGGTTCGATGGCGATAACGGATGCTCAGCTCCGCTGGCTTGATGTATTGATACCAAGTAAAGCCAGCTTGTAGATATTCTGCTTTAAGAGAATGCTCTAATTCATTGCTGGCCAATCGAACGTGACCGCGCCAGCCACTGTCAAGCCAAGGGCGCCCGCTAAGAGTTTCTTCTAGTTTTACGCCCCATGAATGCTGATTTTGATAACCAGAATAAATGTCGTTATCGGTAATGAAATTAGGACTGTCTTCAGAAAGATGACGAGCAAACAGCTGAATTTGGTGAGCATGCTGTAATGTTTGGTTAATGTGGTGGCGCTGTTTTAAGGTGCCGGACCCTAACCACTTGAAGGAAGCGTCTTCATTATTTTGGATAAATAGAGATTGCCTTAATTGCCATGACCAACTGGATTGTGACCAAGCCCCTTGCAACCATTGGTGAGTGCCAATGATTTGAATGACGTCTTTGGTGTGCTTACGAGCGAATAAATCACTTCGCCAATAGCAGCTTTGGCAGTCGAGTTTACGTCTGTGGCGCCACCCTGCTTGTATAAAGGTTTCGCTTAAGGGTTCGGAACTGTCGCTGTCCAAGTCTTGGCGTGATTGATATTGCAAGTAAACACCATCGGTATAATTGCGACTGCCATTAGGCTTAGCGTTTGTGAATAGATTATCTTGGCCCATAGACCATGTTAATTTACGCTCAGTTAGATAATGGCTTTGCATAGCATCAGGTGGGGGAGGAAATTGAAAAGGGAGTAAAGCCGTATCGTCTACGTTTGCTTGCAGGCTTAATACTCGTACCATGGCCTGCTGTTGCCCTGACTGAGGCTTAAGAATGAAGGATCCCGCCTTGTTTTGATGTTTAAATGAGTGAGTGATTTTTCCCTGTTTAAATTCATCTATGCGCAACCAGCTGGGTTTATCCAGATACAGTTCTAGGGGTTGTTGATGGGTAGCCACATGATAGGTTTTTTGCTTGCTCTTTAATAAGGATTGCCATTTATCTTTTAGTCGTGCGTCTGCCTTAACGTATAGCCAATGATCCTGGCTGGGTTCTATTAACCGTATGCCCACCTTGTGCTGGCCTGATGGAATGTTCAGATTAATGGCTTGTTGGCTCGTTAACGAAACGGTTTTTAATGTTTTGTCATTTAATGTAATTAACACTGAGGCCCCTGGGGATTGGCGATAAGGAAAGTTTTTTAAAGAAAGATTTACCCTTACCGCCGTGGTACGTTTGAATCGGGTGATGATCGCCAACTGATTGTGACCAAATAGACGTTCTCCTATGGGTTGCTTGCCAGCCCATAACAGTTTCTCTCGCTCAGCTATGTATACGCTATTATCACTGGCGTTTGAGCGTCGTTGGCCAGCGCTAGCAATAATGATTTGCTCTGGTTGCCAGCTGTATTGTTCATTTATTTTATTAAGTAAATTTTTGATAAATGTTTTTTGCCTATGTGGGTAGGCTGCGGCATTGCCTAATGCCAGCCAGTGTGACTTTTGCTCTAGGCTGGCATTAGGCCAATGCCATAAAGCACTTAATAAGAGTTGCTCAAGCTGATCAATATTTTCGTTATTATTTCCAATTAAAATGTCAAAATTGTTTTCAATATTTTGTTTATTCAATAGCGCTTTTTTTGAATCAAAGGGGACACTTGCAAGTGTGTGTTCTGCTTGCCATTGACTGGCCATAACAACGTTTGACCATTGAATTTTGGAAGTTGTTTTATTACTGAAGATTGTATTGTTTGGCTTATGGCAGTCCTGAATATAGGTAATATCTACATTGTCTAAAATTGAGCTGGCTGGTAAATAATTGGCCAGCAAGTCACTGTGTAAATCGTGAGGTTTTTTGTCATGTAAATCATGAGGGCTTAAAGGTATAGGGTTACTTTGTATATTTTTAACCAGATTTCGCAGTAATGCAGGGCTGAATACTCGGGCACTTACTAGCGCTTGGTGACTTTTGGGTTGAAAACTTAATTGGTGAAAACCTGGGCCTAAGGATAAATTTAGTTGATGGGAATTCCCCACAAGTTTACTTTTGCTTGATAGCATCTTTATATTTTTACTGGCCTGACTGTTAAGAATGGGTAGCCACTTGGTTTGGCCGTTATTATTTATTTCAATCCAGTCATCTAGGGTGGTTTGCTTAGCGTCGTGATGGTGTTGTAAACGAATGGACACTTGCATATCAATGGGGCCTACCACTGAGTATCGAACAGGTGATTGCGAGCTTGCCTGAGCCATTTGATAATAAAGGTCCCGTTTGGCTTGATAAAGTTGAGCGCTACCATAACTGTGAGTGGGGTTAAGTGTAATGGGCACATGGAACTGTGTTGTTTGTGTATCTTCAGGCGTTGCTTCATTAACAAGCGATGTAGTGGGCGTTTTTTTAATCCAATTTAACCAATCTACCGGATTTTGTGGCCCAACGGATTTGCTTAATGACATGCGTTGGAGTGTCTCAAGCCAATTGATAGAGGCGGCGTTATGGGGGTTTTGTTGTGAAAAAATGCGCCATGGATGATTCGTGGGTAAGGCTTGAATGTTGTCCATGATTTGCTGCCAGTCTTGATTCCAAATACTCTGCCATGTTTTTAGCAGGGGACTATGAGGCCCTTGATTGTGTTGCCAGTTTTGTTGCAATTTTACGTATTGATACGGTAGGTGAGAATTAGGAGGGGGCGTTAGTTTAAATAATTTTAGCGCTAATTTTGATTGCCCTTGGCCCACTAACCAATCGGCCAATGGTTGAATATGTCCTTTCGGATTTTGTTGAAATTGCCAGCTATGATAGGCACTTAAATTCGCGTTATCCTGTTCTTCTTGGTAATGCTTAAACAACCAATCAAGGGCCAGTTGACGCCGTGTTGAGTCGGGATCTTTTATTGCCATCGATTTAAGTAATTGGCGTAACAATGGGTAGTCGGCTTGATCGCTTAAACGGCTAATAATAGTTTGTGGGTTTTCGTGGCGAAGTGGATTTTTTTCAAATTGCTCTGTGCTTAATCCAGTTGACCAGATTTGCTGATTAGCTGATAGCCAGAGCCGCAAAGGTTGCCAGTCTAACCAAACCTGCTCTTTTAATGGCTGAAGTCTAGTCCTCTCTTTTTTTGTTTGTTGGTTGGATTTAACCGTTTCAAGGGTAGGTGATTGTGTGATTAAAGACAGCATTTGGTCGACTCCGAGCTGCTCTAATGCGCTTAACCAACTTTCTTCATTGAGGGAGAATGTGGTGGTATCTTGATAAAACGGGCTAAACCAGAGCCCCTGTTGTGCGTTATGGCTGACACTGATGGGGAAGCTGTCGTGTGTTAGGGTAGTGATCCCTGAGGCGGTGGCAAAAGCTTGTTGATGAGGAGCACTATTGGCCAGAACCAATAAATTTTCAGCTGAGGCCACATCCAGTTCATTGATGTTCATTAACCCAGGGCGCCAAAGCCATTGTGTTTCATGGCCGTTGTGAGCTTTTAGATTAATATCAAAGGCTTTTTTTTGAATGGGTAATGACAGCTTAATCGTATGCTTTGGAGCTTCGCTTGGTGCGTGCATAAGTGCGCTGGTGCCGGGGCCTAATTTCAGTAAGGTATCTTTCTTTTGGCTGGTGTTTGTATTTTCTAAAACAAACCTTTTATCAGCTTTATGATTGTTACTTATTTTTACATCCACCAACCAGGCAGACTGTTGAAATAGCGAGCCATTACTGGTGCTGAGTGGGCGCCATGCTTGATAACGCTGCTGAATAAGTTTGAAGGTATTGTGCCTATTCTGGATTTGACTCACGCTTTCATGGTGATTTTCTTGTATGGGGCGTGGTTTTACCTCCCTTGAAAAAAAACTATTTAATAGTGACGCATTGTATTCAGGCTGTACCCAAGGGGGGGTTTTCTCCCTCAGTTCATTCTCTATTGATTGTGCATGAGTGTTATTTGAGTTCGATTCAATCAAAAAAGGGCTTTCATTCATTTTTAAAAGCCGCACTTTCATGGCGTGTGGCGCACTAAAACTTAGCTGGTGCTCACCCTTAGGTAGGGAAATGGTTAAGGTTTCAGGATGGCTGGTGATCAGCTCACATGCATCGGAGTCCAGTGTCCCGCTATCATCTCGATTGGGGTGCAGTCGCCAGTTTTGCCAGTCTTTTTTGTTCAGTAACAGTGAAATATTGACAAAGCGTTGCCAAGGCTGTGTGCCATCCAGCACTAACCTAGATTCTAATTGCCATTGTCCTGGTCCCTGTAGGTTAATGGCAAAGTGTTGGTTTTCTTTTAAATCGGTTAATTTCAAATGTTTTCCCTGACGGGTTTGATAATGCCAAGACATTTTGTTTGATGGAGATTCTATGGGATCGCGAAATAAGCGATGTGGTGTGATCGATGGCGGGCGCGCACGGCTTAGCCACCAAGTTTGTGTTTGATTCTCAGAATTTTTTAACATGAAAGTTAGGTCATTTTCTAATGGTGGGGCGAATAGCCATGTTTTTTGTTTATGCTGATGATCATGTGCTTGCAAGGGTGCAGGCACAAACAAACCATTGCCTGGTGAATACCATAATTGTGGTGGACGATTTTTTTTCATTGGTTTAGATAGTAATTTTAGCCAGTAGCCCTTGGGTGCCTTAAAAATTGCCATGCCATTGGCTTTTATCTGGAGCTTCTTCCCTTGGGGTGTTTGTTGCAACAGGGCAGCCTCCTGAGAGGCGTCATGTAAATGTTCAATGGCTTCCCAAATCCAAGGTGTTGGCTGGAGTATTTTTTTATCATCTCCAGATGCACTAAAGGTATTTAAAGAAAATAAAATACTGGTTATGAAAACCATGTAGTTAAGAAACATTTTTGGGACATGTCGCTGAGCATTCATGGCATTGACTCCAATAAGCAATTAGCAAACTGGTTCAGTTTAGTATTGTGTGTGGTTAGGGCTTTTCGGGTAGGCAAGTTTAATTCTATATGGGTGAAGCCTAAATGGCCCAAGTGACGCATTAGGATGCCAATGCTGTTTTGGGTGGCACCCAGTTCCGAAGTCTGGTGTGGATAGGACACGCTTTTCCAGCCCTGTTTATTTTGACAAAGTTGTAACTGCAATAAATATTCCGAACGGTTAACACTGCCGGTACTTAAAATGATGTGGGCTTGCTGAGCCTGAGGTGTTAAGCGCTTTGCTGCGCTAAAGCCGTGCAGTTGAATGAGCTTGCCTTGTGGGAAAGTAGCGGCAAAGGCACGGGCGTATGCACTATGAAAGCTATGGGGTAAACGAGCCAGATCAGCCAGGTTGTTTTGTTCTTCGCTGTTGGCATACCTTGGCAGGCTATTTAAAGCAATGCTGCTTACGACTCCTTTGGTAAATAGCTTCTTGGCGATTACGCCGGTATGTTTATCGTGATAGCGGTGGGGGGCTTGCAGTGCAATTGCGTTGTGAATTTTCTTACTGAAGCGATACTCCCCCCAACCTAATTTATTTTTGTCTTTTAGAGAAATAAATGTTTCATTATCGCGCCAGTGCAACTTTAGTTTAATAGCCAGCGACTTGGCTTTTTTTAGAGACTGTTGGGTCATTAGCCAACTAAAAAGTAATTGGCCTTGCTCAAGCTGAGCAGAACTTGGGGAATGATATAGGGCCGCTGTAGGTCTTTTTGTATTTGCCATTGAGGGCCAAGAAAACAACATGAATAAGGCCGTGAGCATGTACAAGATTAAATATTTATTGCACATCAAGACGCTCCTTTACATCATATGACGAGCTTAAACCCGCCGAGATGATTCCTGCGCTGGCCAATACACCAGGTTGATCACAGTTAAGTTGTGCACGTGCACTTTGTTCTGGTAAATCTGTATTTAATTGAATGGTTAATGGGATAGGCCCGTGTACCGCACTACCTTTTTGCTGCAAGACCTGAGATAACGCATAAGACTGGCTGGCAATTGAATAGTGATAATGACGAAAGCTGTGGGTAGCTTGGCTGTCACCGAGGCGTGTAGCTTGTAAAGAAACGTCGCAATTGAGATTTAGCGTATTTTGTGGTGCGAATAACCATATCGCCAGCTGCTGTCCGTTACCGTTAATGGGTAAATCTAGGGTAATAGAGTAATTTTTTTTGTCAGAAGCGCCCGTTGACTTTGAGTGTGTCACTGATTTCAAAGGATAGGCTAAGCGCAACAAATGGCTGCGTTGAGATTGCTGAGTATTATTGATATACCAGTTGATGGCCGGGCCTTTGGAGCGTATTTCTATGTTGTGGCTTCCCGCTTTAATGTTGGGTAAGCGAATTTTGCCACTGGTTCCTGCTATTGTGGTGTTTAAAATGGGTTTGTTATCTAACCATACCTGAATAGCTTGGGGGGTGCTTTTATTGCGTAAATACACTGCACTTGGGCGCAAAAGCCTTTGCTGACTTTTTCCGGCCAGCTGCACTTTTTTTCCTTTCATTATCGGCGTATATGAAACGCTGCGTGCTTCCATACGTGTGCTTTGCTCGCTTGGATGGTTAGAAAAAAGTTGTTTTTCCAATGCGTTTGTATCCAGATTATTAAGGGCTTGCCATGAAAATTGGCCACTGCTCAGGATGGCGCTGCTTTCAATGGGTGAGAGATACCACAGTAAACTGTGGTATTGCTGGTTGGTAATGAGCTGCTGCGCATTTTTAGGTTGTAAGGTAAACCAGGCGGGTTCTCGGTCTGGGTAGGCATGCCAATAGTTTCTGTCCCGTGGAAGTTGACGACGGATGGGATGAGTTAAAGGGCGAGTACTCACACTGATGAGTGTGGGGGTGTTACATTGAATGCGTAAACTATGACTGTTGTTTGGGGTATCGATATAACGATGTACTGTTTCAAACACTTGGCTGTTAATTAAACTGGCGTCATTAAAATGCTGATATGGGTTAGGGGTCTGGGGTAAAAATAATGTATCCGTTACTAAGTCTGAGCCATTTTTAGTTAAGGTTTTTATAATGACGCTGCCTGGCTGAGAAGCATTTATTTGATCACTGCGTGTATAGCCTTTGGCGCTCACTTTTAACGATTGATTTTTTTGCCCGGGTGCCAGAGCGAAATATAACGACGCTTGGTTGTTGCAAATATAAGCTCGGCTGCGAAGTTTTTCTGGGGTGATATCTCGCCACTGCTGATCTTGCCATTGGTAAAGTTTCAATATGGCGCTGCTATTGGGGGTCACTTGCAACAGCCCCTCGGCTAACTCCCCTTGCCACTGGCTTTCAGTGACGGGTGCTTGCCAGAGATTATCTGTTGTTAACGGCACGTTTTGCCAGCGCAGTTGCATGCTGGAAGGAGTCAATGGCGTTTGCTGATGAATGCTGTGCCATTGAAGTCGGTAGCGAGCGAATGAGCTGGGCAATTTAAATGTGAGCCAATGATGATCACTGGCAAAAAGCCCATCGGCTACAATGCTTTGCAGTGGCAGCGTTGGGGCAGTATTTTCCCTAAGGTAAAGGGTTTCAATACGATAATCTTCATCGAGTACACCTATCGGGCCCACGGGTTTCCAATAGGCACTTAATAGATTACGGCGTTCGTAGTCAGAAAGGAGAAAGCTTGGGTAGACCGAACCATTGCTTATGGCTTCCCGCTGAACGAGACTCATGCGTTGCCATGCCACTTCTATATCCTGAGGGTCACGATGAAATTGAATATAAGAACGTACACCAATTTCATCTATGCCCGCATCTTTAGCCAATACACGAAAGCGCAATGTTCGAGCTTGCGGTTGATTGCTTGGTGTTAAATACAGTGCCTGGTCTAAACTGGGGGCACTGCGATCATGATTATAAAAGCGAGTGGCCAATGGCACCCCATCATGCTTAGCATTTAGGCTAGGCAGTGTGGGTATAGGAAGAAATGGGCTGGGGCGAGTATTTATGTGATAAATATTCTCGAACAATATATTGTCATTATCATCAAGCCATTGATAATTAATTTGGTATTTAAGGGTGTTATTGGCTTCACTTGGCAGTATACCGGCGTGAAAATAGAAACGGAACATACGAGATTGCTTGGCAATGTCATAAATGATCCACCGGTCTTTTTCTAATGGAAAAAAACTACTGGCCCGGGCTTGTTGTGGGTCTTGTTCTGATAATTTTGATTGTAGCCACAGTGTCTTAAGAGCTGGGCTCAGCCAAACATACAAGCCAGTAAACAATAGGATTAACATTAAAAGTTGGCTGATCCACCTCATTGTAAAGTGTCCCTTAATAACCAGCGTGCTCGTTCATCGACGAATTTTTGTGTCAGTGCCAAGGCGGGTGGTGCTTCTTGGGTAATGAAGTGATTTATATCATTATGGGTTTGCAAGTTGATGAGTGCTAATAATCCCCCTTGGTTTTGTTTGATGGCTAAATAGCCCTGACGGGTATTAATATCAATGAGGCGATGGAAAGAAAGCTGATGATGAATTTCAATGAAGCGCTTAAGCATGACGATATTTTCACTGATGAAAAACTGCTTTAATGACGAAAAATCAACCATGATAGATGCATTGTCTGTCAGTTTAGTTTGGTTTGCCCATTGAGCGATGTCTACTTCAAAAGTAGCAATGCCTAGGGTTAAAAATTTTTCTTTTTGCTGCCTATTAGTTTCTTGATCGAGAAAACTTCTGCGAGTTTTTGGGGATACCCATAATACGTAAAAGGGTTTGTTGTGAGTAAATGGGCTATAGCGAGCTTGTGCATTCCAAGATACTTCGTAACCTCTGGCTTCTGATGTGCCTGTGACGTATTGAAAATTCAGGCCATAGGCTGTCAATGCCTGTTCAATGGGGCGAGTTAAGTTAGGGGTTTTTTGATTGAGAGTCCCTAGCTTGGCCAATAGTATGTCAGTGCTGGCTGAGGGGGTATTGTCTTCATTGGCGAATGCGCGTAATTGCAGCACCATTAATGGCCGCTCTTCACTTTGACGCAATATCACCTGATGAACTAAGTTAAATAAATTGATTTTATTGGCGCTGTGCAGAAGATTGGCGCTGCCATCAAAGTTGGCAAAGGGGTGTGTGCCAGCAATTAATAATGCTTTGGCATTGAGTTTTTCAAATAAACCCGCCCCAAATTCCAGAGTGTTAATTTCTGAAAGGGGACGTGATACCTCAACTAAATAGGGTGCACTGCTGCCTATGCGAAATACGTAGGTACCCCAGTGTCGAATGTTGCCGGAAGGATTTTCTTGAAGAATTAAAAAGTCATCACCAGAACTTTGATGGTGATAACGGATTAGTTGATAATTAACCGCATGAGCCAAATTATTAATGCGGTGCATTTCTAACGATATGTCATCGCGCCAGCCACTGGCCAGTTCATCGTCCAGCATGTCCATTATGGGGGTGATAACATTTTGGTCAAAGAAAAGCATTTCATATAATTTTGCAGAGACATAGTTCTTGCTGCCTTTTGCTGCAATGAGTTTTTTATTGTCTTTAATCCAATTTAATAAATAACCATCGATGCGCTGACTGTTATTTTGTACCGCGAAAATGGTCCCTGTGGCTGAAAAGGAGAGTATGCTTTTCACGCCCGCTGGCGATAAAAACAGCTCGGCAAACCCTTTAGGGCTTGCATCTTGTTGGCGATTCTCTAAGGGGGCTGATTTCCATTTAATGTCAAACTGGCTCAGCATGCCATCGAGCATGTTTATGTTTAAGTGTTCAGGAAGGGTCTTTTTTACCCATAATTGATTTTTTTCCAAACTAAGGGTTTGGGTGAGGTTTTGACTTTTTACACCAAGTAAACGTCGACTACTTTGTTGAGTAAACTGACGCACTTGCAAGGTATTTTGTAATGCGAAGTTACGATGAAATAATTGAAAAGCCGTTTGAGAATTTTGTAAGGTGTCACTGGTGCCATCGGCAGAGTGCTTACGTTTTGTACCTGCCAGTGCTAAGCCTTTAGCCGCTAAATTTACATACAAACTGCTGGCCGCATCACTGGCTTGGGGTTCATCTAAGGGAGCCGGTACCTCAATGACTAAATTACTTTGATTGCTTTTATTTAAAATATACAGCCCCCAGCCACGTTCAGGTTGTTGGTCGGAAATAATAAGGTAGCGTTGGTTCAATTCTGAAATTTTTAAGTTAAGTTGGTTGGCCAGAATAATCATTTGGTTGGATAAGTGGTTATTGGGCTGGCGTAAATATGACTTGGTGAGTTGAAATAAGGTATTTAGCTTATCTAGTTCAACAGGGTTTGCTTGACCACTGGCGGTGGTTTGTTCAGATGTGTAGAGTTGAGATCTAAGCTTTCCTAAATGTTGATCAAAGTTAGTGGATAGCTTTTCTATGGTGTTAACGTCTAGGAGCACTTGATTGGTATCTTCAACGTCATGCACAGGGATAAGGGTAAGGGAGAAGCCAATGAGGCTAGCTGCAATAACCGCAGTTAAAGAGGTTTGTAATGTTGCCCGCGCCATGCGGATGGCAATGCCCTTTTGATACATTTTTATGGCTAGTAAAGTAGATAACAAATAACCAAAGGCATAATAGTCGCTGACTTTTTGATTGGGAAAGAATTCAATGAGAAAAAATCCAAGGGCCATCTTGTATAAGAAGCTAATATTAAAAAACAGTAATATTTGGCGAGATCCTTCCATGTGAAACTGTTTAAAGAAATTAAGTCGTAACACCGAAGCAGCAAGGAAATAAATGACCACCGCTTCAATTAGGGTGATGAGTAGTTTTTCAGGCTGATACCATTGCAGTGCCAATAATGACGGAATAAGAATGCCATTAAATTCCCACCCGTATTGCAGGTTCATGCGTGAAGCTATGAACGCGGAGGTTAATAAAATAATGTAAGCTTTTGGGGATGCGAGAATAGAGCTGGCTAAATCTTCATACATGTAACTCATGGTGCTGATGTTGAAGTTGGTATAGCCCATTAATATAAAGCGTACGATGATATAGCTGAGCAATACATACAAAGCGATAGAGGTTGCACCGATACGTACACCGCCATTCCACATTTGATTGGCAATGAGAGCGACAATAATTAAACCAAAACTATGGAGGTTGTTGCGGTAATCGTAATCAAACCCTAAATCTAATAGTTGTTCACCTAATTCAGGTAAAAGCAAACCATCAAATACCAGTCGCACGATGACACTGATTAATATCAAGGCAAAAAAACGGTCTCGGCCAAATATTTCTGAATAGGAAAAAACTTTAGGGAGTCTCTGTGCTAACAAGTAAGCGATGAAATAGGTTAATAGTCCTTCTAAAACAATCACCGTAGCGCTCATGGGGCGCAAGATAATCAGTGGCACAAGGTAGCCAGGCACCACTAATCCAGACAACGTCGTGCCGAATCTTAGATTCAGCATGACCACCACAAAAACACCCACCCACACGGTGGTAATGACCGAGCTACTCAGGGCCCCTGTGGGAAAGATGTCCAAAGGAAAAAAGCCGTTCATTTTGTCTGTTTATCCAGATCGTAACAGGGTAAATATTTGGTTTAATTGCTCATCGCTCAATGGCTTAATAAAAATATGTTCAACGCCTTTTTGTTTTAATCTTGCTGTGACAGCTTCGCTACTCGATCCACTCATGATGATGGTCATGATATTTATGGACTTGGCTGCTAAAGCATCTACGAGTTGTAGGCCGTCTATGTTGGGCATATATAAATCGGACAATATGCCGTCAAATGGTTGTTGGGCTATTAGCTCTAGGGCTTGAGCGCCATCTTGTGCGTGAACGGGATCAAAGCCAGCTTCTTCAAGCTCCATCAATAATAGAAGTGACATGGTATGATCATCTTCAACCAGCAGTATTTTCTTTTTCATAATGCTTTCTGACTTATATGACTATTATTTTTTGCAGTGAAATCAAATGTCTTGAGGTCTAGGTCAATGGAGAACCCTGAGCCGATGTCGGTCATGATGCTTAATCTTCCTCCCCATGCGTTAATTTTTTGGGCAAGAATCGTAACTTGAGTGAGCGGATCATCCTGATGGTCGGTAAAGGCATGAGGAGAGGCTAATAATTTCTCTAACTGTTCTTTGGGAACCCCGTTGCCCATGTTGGAAAAATTAATGCTTATTTTCTGTTGATCATCGTCTGACTCATCCAACATGATGATACTGATGATAGATTGGTGGGCGGCGTCACTAATAAGTAACTTTATAATAGCATTAATAAGTTGCTCAAACGTTTGAAGCTCCACATAGGAAAGAATGTTTAAATCAGGCTTGTGAAAAACGAATTGTAATTCTTTACTTTGTGCACTTTCCTCGGCACCGTCGATTAATTGGGTGATAGTAGGCGTGATATTTACCGGAACAATTTGTTGCTCGCTCAAATAAATTTGTTTGTTTAGCTCATTTTCTATTTGATTGGTAAGTTCACCTGATTCGTTTATTTTTTCTTTAATTATGTTAGTCCATTGATCGATGCTATTGCTTTTTGAGGTGGAAATTTGTCTAGTGGCTAGGCTAATGGTGGACAAGTGATTGCGTATTAAATGGAAATATTTTTCGCTGACGTCTTGGCGAATATCGATATGTTGTTGTATTTGAGAAATATCAATAAATTCAAAGAGTATGCCCAGTATTTGAAATGGATGAATCTGGTTAGATTGGGTTTGTTTTTGAGAAAGCAAAGGGCGTATGCGTAATAAATGTGAACTGTGACTTGAAAAAGCACGGGTGCTCATGGCGATGGTTTTATTTTTAAGGGTGACATAGCGTAGCTTTTTACGTGCCTGATCTAAACTGATATCACCGGCTTTGGCTAATAGCTCCATGGCGGTAAGTTTATAGATAGGCGTGTCATTAATACGCGCAAGGTACTCCATCATACTGCTGGTATGCAATACTTGGCCAAAAACATCATAAACCACTGCGGCGGTACTTAAACCATTAAACACGTCTTCCAATGTGTCTAGCCTATGTTCCAGTAAGGTAACGCAGTGGCTGAGTTTTTGATGCAGCGATTGGCCAAGCTCTAACGAAAATAATCGCCTCCATGGATTTTGTGAACTTTTTGCTTCTCGTTTCCAATGATTTCTATGATAGATCAATTCGGCAATTTGATTGGCGAAATTTTTAAGATTGTTTTCAAACAGAATTTTATCAAATTTTTCATCTGGATTTAGTGTTAGCGCCCAAAATCCAAGAATGTCACCGGCGAAGGTAAGCGGTGTTAGATATTGTATTTCATTGTCTTCTACTTCTTTAAAGTAATCCCGAAAGGGGGTGATGGGGCCGTCGACCGCTAATGCCTCGCTATAGGGCTTGCGTTGATAATCTCGGCGATACTCAGAAATATCATCGATGTTACAGTTGAGTGCGCCAATTTCTTTAAGGCGATGCTCATTGCTGATTTTTTCTAAAAATATCGAGCGGTGTAAATTAAGCTGTTGGTTGATAAAACTTAGAATTTTTTCCCATGGGTCATCGGCATGATTGAAGTTTAATGGCTGTATTCTTTGTGATAGCCGGCTATTGGTTTCTGCAATAATTCTATTTAGCGCTCGCTCCTCTTTATTTCGGCGTAGCTGATAAATGCTCAGTAAGGTGAAGACTTGTGCAATTATCCATTCCCACCCTGGTAAAATGAGTGCGTAGAATTTGATGGACAGCCATTGCAGCAGCACGATCGTTATGCAGACTAAAATAGTGTAAAAAGCAGAGTATTGTGGTGAGAGCCATTGAAATAGCAAGACTGATATGGCGCCAATTAGTAGGGTGCCAATGAGTGTGAAATTAACCCCTGCGTAACTTAGAAAGCGCTGCGATATGGCGCTGTGTAGTGCATAGCCATGTAATTCAAGTTGAGATATACCACTGTTAGGCCGAATAGGAACGGTGAAACCAGGCTGGCCGGGTTCAAGGGCATCACCGATTAATATGAACTTATTTTTAATTAGACTTGCCGCTAATCCTTCATCTAATACCCGCCGTGCTTTGATCATGGGTATGAATCCGTCTTCCATTGAAAAATCAATTATGGCTGCGTCTTTTGGGGTAGAAATGAGTGTGGCTGTTTTATCCAGTTTATGAATTTGTGCCTGAAAAGCGGTGTATTCTTTTTCTTTGGTTTTAAGCGTATTTTGCCAATACCTGAAATGACCTGCGTGTAATGTCACCACGGTCATATAACCCAAGTTATGGACAGGGCGGGATGCATGGGCTGTGGGTGGTGTAAGTTCTAAGCGAGCAACCGACTCCACCAGGGTCAGGTTGTTCGGGCCGTTTTTATCCGATAGCAGGCGCGCAGCCGTGCCGGCCTCTTGGTCTAGTAAGTATAGGTGTCGAGGTTGGTATGAGCTGAGTTTATGGGTTAATTTTTCTATAAACATGGGGTTGTTTCGATCGGATCTTGTGGTGCTAATGAGCAAAATTGGAGGCGTTGCTTGCTGATTGGGAAGAATCTTAAATAATTGGTCAGACATGGCCATATTAGATTGGTGCAGCACCCCAAATGCGGTAATGGCTGATAACCCCGCTATAAGAATCATCCCTATCAGAATAGAGCGCTGTAGAGGGGTAGTGGCCATGCTATATCTTACGTATTAGGTCCATTAATTAAGTGTAGCAGGCTTATGTTTTAGCGCTCCAAAAGGGCGTGAGGCTCTCATTAAAAAGGTAGGCGTGACCCAGTCTAAATGCTCAGACGGCATCATGCTTTTGTTACATACGCTTGGGTAAAGAGTTGGGGGAAGTGGGCATATGAGGAGGCTAGGCTTATTTGGAAGAGTGCCTTCCAAATAAGCCGTTTTACAGGTGCATGACAGGGCTATGCTGATTCATGGAATCATTGATCGAGCAAAGTGTTATCTTAGTGGGTGGCTAGCGGCCAAATTCTGAGCAAGTATATTTAAAAAATTTACTGCTATCTGATTGACTGCGTTTATATTTAAAGTCACAGCTGACACCCCCATCACGCCATGTCCAATTATAGGTGTCATTGTTCATTTTTGGTTTGCCAAAGCCAAGGGATTGCATTCTGGAAACCACCTTTTGGTTTGATAAATTTAAAAACGGGTGGGATTTTTTTCCTTTTATATTTAACTCATACCCAACAGAAAAAACATTTTTAGTATTGCCACGTTTGATATCGGCAAAGTATTGCAGGGTTTCGGATTTTTTTGGGTTGGCAGGGTGTTGAATATTCTCTTGTCTTAATAAATACGAAAGTTTTACACCGTGAAAGCGCCTAGTTTGAATGCCGCTTAATACCTCACTCATATTATTAAAATCTAAATTTTGAGTGAATTGATTAAAATCATCTTGATTATTAATGATGACTCGCTTAATCGCGGTGTTCTTTAAACGGCGATTTTTCCCTGCTTTAGCATCTAGGGTACTTAGTGTTGTGCTTTGTTCTTGGCAGGGTTCGCTGCTAAAGGACATATTTCCTTGAGCATCTTCACACTGATGAATGGAACCTGCGTAAAGGTTAATCGAAATGGAGAATACAAGGCTGCTGATAAAAAATTTCATGGGCATGTCCGTATGGCCGTGTTTAAAAATACTACAAACGAAATTAAGTTTAGTGTCAGGTCTTGCTCGTTAAACTGATCGTTCGTGGTGTATTTGAACTTAATAAATAATAAAACAAGGATCGCGTTAATATTATTTGTGGCGCAGTTTGCCATGGGAATGAATAAATTTCTAGCATTGCCAGAAAATGGCTTGTTTAAAGCAGGCTAAAAAGGTGATGGTTTATTGTACACGGCGGCGTTTTTGAGAAATAGCAACCACCAGTAGTAGCAGCAGAGGAGGAATATAAAACCAATATTTACTGGGGCGCTCATTGATGCTTTGCACCGATTGAATAATCCAGTCAAAGTCAATGCCGGCTTTCTCTGCTGGGCTATCAAAGGCAACGGAGTCCACTTGAATTTGGTCATTGGTTTTTAATAAATTTAGCCCCATCTCTCCAAGTTTTTGTTGGGCGTTGTCTAATGAATGATCGATAGCAATGGAGACAGTCTTAGAAATTAAACGGCCATCGTTATTTTCACCCTGTGTAATGAACCGAAGCTGTTTATTGCTTGGGTTCATGATTTCCTTATAAATCTCTTCCCCCGGTAATTTAGTATAAGCGGGCATGACTTGATCTAGCATAAAGCCTGGCCTAAATAGCATGAAGGTTATGGCCAGCAGAGCAATGGTTTCATACCAGCGACTTTTCACCAGCCAAAACCCTTGGGTGGCAGCGGCAAACACCAATATGGCAGCGGTGGCACCAAAGACGGTGAGCATTAATACCCCAATACTGGGAATATCGATTAACAAAAGTTGTGTATTAAAAATAAACATAAAAGGCAGTATGGCGGTGCGGATATCATAGGTGAAACCTTGTATGCCTGTTTTAATGGGATCCGATTGGGCAATGGCGGCAGCAGCAAAGGCAGCCAGCCCCACAGGGGGGGTGTCGTCAGCTAAAATACCGAAATAAAACACAAACAAATGCACCGCTATTAACGGCACAATCAACCCACTTTGGGCACCTAAGGTCACGATAACAGGGGCCATTAAGGTGGACACCACAATGTAGTTGGCGGTGGTGGGTAAACCCATGCCCAGAATAAGGCTGATGATGGCGGTAAAGGCCAGCATCAATAAAATATTTCCCCCTGATATAAATTCCACAAACTCGGTCATGACTAAACCAATGCCGGTAAGAGTGACGCTGCCTACAATAATACCCGCCGCGGCCGTGGCCACGCCAATGCCAATCATGTTACGCCCGCCATTAATAAAGCCGTCTCTGACATCTAGCAGGCCTTGGTTTATTTCATAACGCCAAGCGGGAATTTTCCTAAAAAATGCCAATAACGGTTTGTGGGTAAGGGTGATTAAAATCATAAAAAGGCTAGCCCAAAAAGCGGAGGTTCCAGGTGACCAGCGCTCTACCGTTAAGCACCAAACCAATAAAACAATAGGCAGTAAAAAATACAAACCCGATTTAAGAGTGGGCCCAATAGGGGGGGGTTCTTCAATGCTTTGATGCTCGGGTGTGTGTTCCAAATCAGGGTAATTGGCTGCATATTTAACCAAAGCCATATAAATACTTAAAACCACGATAGAGACCACATAAATGGAAGCGTCCCCGAGATACGCTTTACTCCAACCAATGCCGTAATACACCACCGCGGTTATTAAAGCGATGCTGATAAAACTGCCTAAAAATGAGATGAGTGATTGAATAGCAGAAGGCTTATGTTGGCGTTTGATAGGCTGCATGTTGGCTTTTAAGGCTTCAAGGTGCACGATGTAAATGAGCGCCACGTAAGAAATGAGTGCAGGCAGTAAGGCGTGACGAATGACCTCCACATAAGAAATGCCCACATACTCCACCATTAAGAAAGCAGCTGCCCCCATAATAGGAGGCGTGAGCTGGCCGTTTGTGGAGGCCGCTACTTCCACGGCCCCGGCTTTGCTGGCAGAAAATCCCACACGTTTCATTAAGGGAATGGTAAATGTGCCGGTGGTCACCACATTAGCAATGGACGATCCAGATACCACACCACTTAACCCAGAAGCCACCACCGCCGCCTTGGCAGGGCCACCTCGCATGTGCCCCATTAAGGAGAACGCCACTTGAATAAAGTAGTTTCCAGCTCCGGCTTTTTCTAATAGCGCCCCAAATAAAACAAACAAAAAAACAAATGTAGTGGAGACCCCAATGGCAACGCCAAAAACCCCTTCGCTGGTGAACCATTGATGCGATAACAGTTTATTTAAACTGGCGCCTTTATGAGAAATAACCTCAGGCATATAAGGGCCAAAAAAACTGTAGCTTAAAAATACGATGGCCACGATCATTAATGGCGGCCCAAGGGCGCGTCGAGTGGCCTCTAATAATAAAATGATGCCAACACTTCCCACCAAAACATCCATGGTGTTGGGGGCGCCCAGGCGCTCCACAATGTCTTCACGCATCACCACTAAATACAATAGGGTGCTTAATGCCGTAAAGGCCAATATCCAATCCAGTGGGGGAATCTTTGCAACAGGGGATTTTTTTCGGGCAGGAAAATATAAATACACTAAAAAAATGGCAAACGCCAAATGAACGTATTTAGCAATGTCTTCATTTAGCCAGCTAAAGCCCATTAATTGCGGTAAAGCCGAGGCATACCATAATTGCCAAGCCGACCATAATAGAGGCACTAATAATAAAAAATGGTAAGTGTGCCCTGTGGGGCGACGCCTACCAGTTTCTATGTTTTCAAAGTGGCTGGCGCGTTGGTTGTCTGCCATGGTTGGCCTATTAAATAATTATTTAAGTAAGCCCACTTCTTTGTAATATTTTTTAGCACCGTTATGTAAAGGAGCTGAAAGCCCATCTTTAATCATTTGCGATTTTTTTAAATGTTTAAAGGCTGGGTGCAGTTTTCTGAAGGTGTCGAAATTTTCAAAAACGGCTTTCACCACTTGATACACCACCTTTTCAGGCACATCACTAGAGGAAACAAATGTGGCTCCAACCCCAAATGTGTGGGTGTCTTTATCTGTGCCGCGATACATGCCACCGGGAATGATCGCCGAGCGATAATAATCGTGCTGATTGATCAGCGCATCAATGTCTTTACCGCTCACTTCCACTAAAACAGAATCACACGAGGTAGTGGCCTCTTTAATGGAGCCAGATGGATGCCCCACTGAAAATATCATGGCATCTATTTTATTGTCACAAAGAGCTCGAGATTGCTCGGCAGACTTAAGTTCTGATGCCAAAGAAAAATCTGATTTACTCCAACCCATCACCCCCATGACGACTTCCATGGTGCCCCGTTGCCCAGACCCTGGGTTGCCTATGTTGACTCTTTTTCCTTTTAAATCTTTAAAGGTTTTAATGCCCGAATCTTTTCTGGCCACCACCGTAAAGGGTTCAGGGTGTACTGAAAAAACGGCCCGTAAGTTTGGGTTCGCGCCACTTTTTTTAAATTTACTGGTGCCATGATAAGCATGATACTGCCAGTCAGACTGGGCCACCCCCATGTCTAATTCACCTGCTTTTATAGTATTGAGGTTGTATACAGAGCCTCCGGTACTTTCCACCGAACAGCGAATGCCGTGTTGCTTGCGGTTTTTGTTCACCAATTTACATATGGCCCCGCCAGTGGGGTAATAAACGCCAGTGACCCCTCCTGTGCCGATGGTAATGAATTGCTGTGAGTAACTATAACCACTTACCGTGAGCAATAAGGCCATGGCCCAAATTTTAATATCCATCAATTTATCGTCCCTATAAAAATCAATTTTATTCAGTGTAGGTTAAATGGCACCTTCTGTTATCACCCTGACTAATTAGTGAAACATAAAGTGTTTTTAATAACTTTTTATCATAAAGGAATGCTTATTCATTGGTTAAAGTTGTGAATGAGCCTTGTCATTGGGCTATTTAAGAAACCTAAATTCAAGGGGTTTACTACAATGAGATAATGTACTCTCAAATTGGCCATTAGAAAATGACAAAACACATAGGCTTAATCCTTCTTCTATTAGGGTTAATAAACAGTAATTTATACGCACAAGAAATAAAGGTGGGGTTTCATGATTTCCCGCCCATGATGATTAAACATTCTAATAGCGGAATATATAAAGAGATATTTGCTGAGTTAACCAAAAGAACAGGCGACACCTACACCATATTATATTCTTCAGCGGCACGTATAAATGAGCAATTTATTAAAGGAGATGTGGACATAGAGCCCGGGATAGCACCTATTTGGCGGGCCCACACTTCAGTTCCAGGGGTATTTAGTGAGTCGTTTAAAAAGTCTGAAGTGATTTTACTTTTTGCCCCAGGTAATGCATTTGCGTACACAGGGGTAAACGACTTAATTGGCAAGGAGATAGGCGCGGTACGCGGTTATCACTATTCGGGTTTTGGAGATTTGATCAGCACAGGTAAAATTAAGCGAGTTGACAGTGTATCAGAAGAGCACCTGATTAAGTTTTTAGGTGCCGGAAGAATTGGCGTGATATTAATTGAGAAAAGTGTCGCGTTATTTCACATGTCACAAAATATGGCATTACGCAATTTACAACCAGGCAGTGTGTATGAGTCGGCAGATATTGCCATGCGAGTTCATCCCAGTAAAAAGCACATTTTAACGAGTATGAATAAAGCGTTAAGCAACATGAAACGCCAAGGCGTGATTGACGAAATTTACTTGAAGTACCAATGACTTTATTTGTGGGGCTAGAGCTTTCGTGAATGTGCCTATATATTCGTAATAAGACTTAATAAATATGAAGACGACGTCCGTTGCTTCTCAACTTATGCTGCGTGTGTTCACTGTTTACATGGTGTTGGCCACGACGATTACGATTATTCACATTTACTTAGAATACACTGAAACTTTTCAAGCGCTTCGAAATGAATTGGCCACCGTGGCGAAAAGTATGGAGCCAGGATTAGTCACCGCTTTGTGGGATATTAATTTCAACCAAACTTATTCAGTATTTAAGGGAGCAATGGAAATTCCTGAGGTGACAGGGTTGCTGTTGTATGATGAATCTAAAGCTCTAGTGGGCGCATTGGGTGTGGTAGAAAAAAAGGATGGTAAAACCTATCAGTTTGAGTCTTTGTCAAATTTCACTGAAGTACAATTAGGCAACAGTTTGATCCCCCATGTTAATGATCTGTATATCAATTATGGGGAGAATAATCATCAAGTGGGCCATATGATTGTTTTTTCAGATACCTCTGTGGTGTTTAATCGGGTAAAAGTAGATGTCTTATATATTTTAACCGGGGCCATTTTAAAAACATTTGGTTTATGGGTAATCTTTCTTTATTTTTCTGAACGTTTTTTAGGTAAACCTTTGCGGGTATTTATTGAATCCATCGCTGGCATGGATACGCAGAGCAGTGAAAAAGCCCATGTGAACATAGGGGTTAAAACAAAAAACGAATTGTCTCAACTTGAAAGCACGTTTAATGAATTAATCGATAATGTGTATGTGGCTGGGCAAGAAAAACAAAGAGCCTTTAATAACCTTCATTATTCAGAATCCTTGCTCAGCAATTTAATTGATATATTACCGGTAGGGGTGTTGCTGACAGACATTAATGGCAAGTGCCTTATTTATAACCAGCATTGGAGTAATATTACCGGTCAAACGGCTATTGATTTGAATCAACATGGTCCTTTTCATGTGGTTCATCCTGAGGATTTACCCAGAGTGATGTGCGCTTGGCAGCTCAGTTTGAAAAACGGTGATATGTTTTGTCAAGAATATCGAATTTTAAGGTCAGGTGAAGAGGTGGATTGGGTGCTGGCTCAAGCCTGTCGCCAACGAGATTTTGTGAATGATGAAGGTCAGACAGAGTTCAAATTTAAAGGTTTCTTTTGGACCTTAACGGTCATTACTGAATTAAAAAATATTGAAGAACAGGTATTGGACTTAAACAGAAATTTAGAGTCCCGCGTCGCTAATCGCACCATTGACCTTAAGAATGCCAATCAAGAGCTCTCAGATACAATTAATTCACTTAAAGAAGCGCAAGGGCAACTCATTGAAAGTGAGAAAATGGCTGCGTTAGGAGAATTGGTTTCGGGGATTGCCCATGAAGTAAATACCCCCATAGGCGTGGTACTAACCGCGTCCACTTATTTTGAAGAGCAAGTGGAGAGATTGGAAAAGCAGTTTAAAGATCAGTCGCTCACTAAGGGGCAGGTGGAAGCATTTTTGAAAACATCAAAAGATGCAGGTCAAATTATTCATAAAAACATTCGCCGAGCCTCTGAGCTTATTTCAAGTTTTAAGATGGTGGCAGTAGATCAACACTCAGATGAATCAAGATTATTTAATGTAAAAGGTTACATGGATGAAATATTATTATCTCTAACACCTATGCTTAAAAAGTGGGCAGTGAATATAAAAGTGGATTGCCCCGTTGATTTAGAAATAGAAAACTGCCCCGGCGTGTTTTATCAAATGATCAGTAATCTTGTGATAAATTCTCTTACACATGGTTTTGATGAGGGTGACGAAGGGACTATCACCATTGCGGTTTCTTGTAATCAGCATCAGCTGTTCATCGACTATACCGATAACGGCAAAGGCATGGAAAAAGAAGTACTTGAAAAACTGTTTAATCCTTTTTTTACGACAAGACGAGGCACAGGAGGCAGCGGCTTAGGTGCCTATATTATTTATAACTTAGTGACCCATCGTTTAGCTGGAACCGTCACCTGTACCAGCAAAGTGGGTGAGGGTGTGCACTACCGTATAGAAATACCTGCTAAATAGTCATGTCGCCTTATTAAGCGCTAGGTTGGTTCCAAAATTCACATTTCTCTTGTTTTAACCCATTGATGATTTTGAGCGGGCTATTTAAATTCAAAACACTGCCTGTTGCCGGCTCAAAAAGTGGCCAAATAGGTTGTGATGGCAAAGAGATGGGTTTGTTGTGGTAACTGAAGCTCCCCCACAACTGTTGCATGACAAAAGATGTGTTCATTGCTGCCTCATCAAGTTTGCCAAAGATACTCTCTACCCCAAATACATAAGGAATTTCCGATGCGTGAAAGGTGCCTAATGTCATGCCATTGCCCCCAAATAAAGACAGTATTGGCAACATATGAGAATCCACAGGTTGAGTGAAGTAATAAAAATAAACTTGGCTGCCGCTTTCAGCTAAGTGTTGCGCCAGTTGTTGTGAGCGACATACAAAGGTTTTATCCCCTAGGATATCGGCCATGGCCTGATTGGCATTTGAATAGCCACTTAAAGGGTACAGGGCGGCTACTTTTTGATAGGTTAAAGGGTATCGCTCTTTTAATTCAAGGGAGTACTGATGATCATTTTCAAGGTCTTGATCAAATGTAAAAAATAATGTTCCTTCATTTTTATTGACGCCCATCAGGATATTTTTATGAGCTAATTTTCCCTGCCGAAAAGTGGTGAGAGGTTGCTCAGTTAAAAAATAATTATCAATATTGGCCCTTAAAGGTAAGGCATTACTGGTGTGAATAGGGCCGTTTTTATACCCCTTGGCAAATAAAGTTAGGTTGAGTTTAAATATCGATTTATCTCGTAAACATTGCAGAGTGTTTTCTTGGCAGTTAACAATACTTGCAAACGATTCACCTAGCGCCTCACTTGCTTGCTGGCTGGGTAAATTAATGACGCAGCTGCTATAAAGCCCTTGGCTTTGCAAAATAACATTTTGAAACAGATCTTGGCTTAAGGGGGAGGCCAGATGTAAACAGGCACTATTGGCTCCAGCAGATTCACCAAATAATGTCACTTGATGTGGGTTGCCGCCAAAGCTTGCAATGTTTTTATTAACCCATTTAAGGGCTAGGTTTTGATCAAGAAAACCATAGTTACCAGAGTGCCCTTGTTCTTGGGTTAATTCTGGTAAAGATAAATACCCCAAATATCCTAGGCGATAATTAATGGTGACCACAATTACATTTTGATTATTGGCCAATGTTTGGCCGTTGTAGCGGCTTTCTGACCCCGCCCCTGTCGCCAGTCCACCGCCGTGTAAAAAAACCATGACGGGTAAATTGTCTGCGCTGTTTATTGGGCGCCAGATGTTTAGAAACAAGCAGTCTTCATTGCTATTGAATACGCTGTTCATTTGGGCGAACTGCGGGCAGGCTGCTTGAAATTGTTGGGCGGAATAGGGCTCTGAAAAGGGCGCTTTCGCCACGGGTGGCTGCCACCTTAAATCATTGACTGGGGCATTCGCATAGGGAATCCCTAAAAACTCCATATGCTGCTCTTGAAGGTTGCCCACGATCACCCCTGTGGGGGTTGATAGGCTAATCTCTGATTGGCACCCCGTTAGAAGCATTAAGCAAGTCAATAAAATTGAAACACAAAGATAAGAATAAAGATCTTTCATGGGGTGCCTTAAATTGATCATAGAAATGCTCAATCAAACACTACGAGCTAAGGCATTATAGAATTTATAATGTGCCTTTTGTTGTTTGTTAGCGTCAGGGCTTTAGCTATTTACGCCAGTGTTAACTGTGTTGCACTTAGATGTGCAGGAAAAACAATCATGGTAAGCTCAAGCGCTCAATATTGATGCGATTATCATGGTTAAGCACACTCTTGAAAAATCACCCACCACCATAGGTAGCTGGGCATTGGCAGTAGGTCAGGCTTTGGCCAGCTACGGTGTGGATTCCGACTCTTTAGCCAAGCAATTTAAGATCGACTTAAGTCAAGCGCAACACCCTAGTTATCGTATTAATGCCGATGATGCTGGGCGCTTTTATGAAGCGGCTTTAGCAAAAAGTAACGACAGTGCCTTTGCCCTAACCGTTGCCAAGTATACTTCCCCTGCCACATTTCACGCTTTGGGATTTGCTGCGTTGGCCAGTGATAACTTAGCAGGGGTTATTAATAGAGTTCAGCAATATGCAGAGGTGTTAAGCGAGCGTGCCAGTATTTCTTTGCAATGCAAGCAGGATCAATATTGGTTCATACTTCAAGTGCCAGAAGAGCGCTCCATGGGTTCTCACCTTGCTATTGAAGCGGTTATGGCCGCCATGTTTTATTTTATTAAATACTTTCAACATGTAAAAAACATTCAATTGTCACAAGTGCATTTTAAAAGTGATGGATCGGGAAAAGCAGAAGAATACCAAGGGTTTTATGACTGTTCGGTGGTCTTCTCTAGTCATTGTAACGGCTTTGTTTTTCCAGTAACGGCCATTAATAAAAAACTGCCACTTTCTAATGAAGCTGTGGCCAATGCCAGTATTGAAGTGGTGCAAGAATATTTGTCTGAGATTAATAGCGATGACTTTTTAAAAGAAGTGCAAGCGCAAATACATTTGCAGTTATTAACCGATGCCTGTCAGGAAACCGTGGCAAGGGCTTTATGTATCAGCGTGCGCACGTTACAAAGGCGTTTATTGGATTTAGGGCTTACTTACCGACAAGTGGTAGAGAGTGTTAAGCAAAAGGTGGCAAAGTCGCTGCTGTTAGATTCAAAAAACAGCCTTAATTATGTGGCTGAGCAATTGGGGTTCACTGAACAAAGTAGCTTCAGCCGTGCATTTAAGCGTTGGAGTAATATGACCCCTGGCCAGTTTAGAAAGCAAGATAGAAAGTAATGGATTAAGAGAACCCATTTAATATGCTTAAAAGAAATTACCATGTGGCTAAGTGCCAATTATTTTTGTAAACGGCCTTTCCAAGTGTGTAATGAATAATGCTTGCCTATACTTACCCCAGTTAATTTGACTGAGAAGTCTGTGTCGAATGCTTATGTTACGGGTAATAACGTTACTGCTGTGTGTTGTCTCTTATGGTGTCTATGCCCAACAAGGGCCTGCCGTTTTATTGTTGAACTCCTATCACCCTCAATATCGCTGGACGGAAGACATTATTCGCGGTGTAAAGGATTCATTATCAAGCATTGTCAATACCGAAAATTTGCACATTGAATACATGGATAGCCGCCGTTTTGTGGATGACAAGGAATATGAAACGCGCTTGATAGGGTTGTTAAAGCATAAATATAAAGTCTATACACCGGATATTATTATCACCAGTGATGATCATGCTTATGATTTTATGGTGGAATATGGCGAAACATTGTTTCCTGGAAAACCCATCGTATTTTGTGGGGTGAATATCTTTAAACAAGCTACCCTAACAGGTCGTGATAATATCACAGGCATAAAAGAAGGCATGGAAATAGAAGGAAATCTTGAGCTTATAATGCGCCTTCAGCCTAACACTAAGCATATAATTATGTTGGGAGACACCACCGGCCTAGGCTTAAAAATGGGTGAAAGGGCAGAAGAGATAAAAACAAAATGGCAAAAAGACAGGTTTAAGTCAAAAGTCACATTGGATCTTTGGGATCACTTCTCCCTTGCTGAGCTATATGAAAAAGCCCAGAACATGCCTGACGACAGTGTATTTTTAATGCTGGCGATTCATAAAGATAAATTGGGTAACTACTTTTCGTTTGATGCTGAACTGCCAATTTTGGCAAAGCAAAGCCGTGTTCCCATATATGGCATGTGGGGAGGGCTGTTAATTGGCAATGGTGTGATGGGTGGGATGATGAATGATCCCTATCAGCATGGCAATGCAGCTGGGGTAATGGCGACTAAATTGCTCTCGGGAGCCAAAGTGTCTGAGCTGCCCATTATTGAAAAAGCCGAATACACGCCTTTTTTTGATTTTAAAAAGCTTAAGCAATTTGATATTGATTTAAGCTATCTTCCTGTCAACAGTACTGTGATTAATCAGCCTAAATCGCTTTATCATCAATATAAAATCATTGTGAATGCCACATTGGCTTTGCTGGTTTTTTTAGTCATTGTCATTAGTGTGTTGGTGGATAATATTCGTCGTCGAATAAAGGCGCAAAAGTCGTTAGCAGATTTAAATATGGGCTTAGAAAATATTGTTTTAGAGCGCACCCAAGATTTAGATGATAAAAATAAAAAGCTAGAAGAGGCCAGTGTGCGTTTGCAAGAGGTGGCTCACACAGACCCTCTGACAGGGCTGGGCAATCGGCGTGCGGCCATGAAAGACATTGATGCCTATTTACAACGCTTTAAACGCACGGGCAAACCTTTTTCTTTGGCCTTGTTGGATGTGGATTTTTTTAAAAAAATCAATGACACCTTTGGACACAGTATTGGCGATGACGTGTTGTGTGCGTTAGCCATTAGCATTAAACAAACCATCCGCCCTAGTGATCGTGTGTATCGATGGGGTGGTGAAGAATTTTTAATTGCCTTGCCCGACACTCAAATCGATTTTGCCACCGCCGTATCAGAGCGGATTTGCAGTAATATTCGGAATATTCGCGTCGCTAATGTGGGAGGCATTACAGCCAGTTTGGGGGTGGCGGTGTTGCAAGACAGTGACAGCATTGACGAATTGATTCAGAGAGCCGATGTTATGCTGTATCAGGCCAAGAACAACGGTCGAAATCAGGTGCTGGCTGTGTGAAGACGCTTTTAAGAGGCCAAAATTAGATAATAACTATTAAAGCGTGAAGTGTCAGGTGAGCAGGAAGAATGACCACCTGCTCACTAGGGGAAGGCTAGTCTTCTTGTGGAACTACTTTGCCAATGTAAGGCAAATGACGATAGTTTTGCGCGTAGTCGATGCCCACACCCACTACGAATTCATCAGGAATCTCAAATCCCACCCACTTAACGTCCACGTGGACTTCTCGGCGCGACGGTTTATCAAGCAGTGTACAAATTTCAATGGAATTAGGTTCACGCAGTGACAAAATTTCACGTACCTTGGTTAAGGTGTTACCTGTGTCGATGATGTCTTCAACCAGTAATATGTCTTTGCCTAGAATGTCATCGTTTAAGTCTTGCAAGATGCGCACATCATGAGACGTGGTCATGCTATTGCCATAACTTGAAGCGGTCATGAAGTCTATTTGGTGAGGAGTTTGAATGGCACGGGCCAGATCGGCCATGAAGATAAATGAGCCTCGTAATAAGCCAACCATCACTAGGTTTTGAGAATCTGCATAATGCTCAGTAATGGCTTTCCCTAGCTGTTGTACTTTGGCCTGAACGTCCTGTTCAGAAATCATGACTTCAACGGTGTGCTTCATTTTTTCTCCATTAGCCAAATAAGGGGAATCTGGCTAAATATCAACTTGAAGGACTAGTTTAGCATTCATGGCTTATTTTTCTAATTTTTATCTGACCAATAGGTCAGTTTATTGGGGTGCTGATTGTTTATTGCTCAAAATAATCCCTGCAAAGGCTTCGATCGCAGGGGAGATAGAGTCTTTGCGCCAAATGAGCGCCGTATTTGTGCGGTGCCACTTTTTGGGCATTTCATGAAGTTGAACCTGATCAACAAAGGGGTAACTTTGTAAAAGGGCTCTGGGCACGATGCCCACGCCCATGCCAGCCGCTGCACAGCTTAATAAAGCATGATAAGAGCTTATCTCCACCACTTTGGCTAATACACCTTGTTGAGCAGCCCAATTGCATAATCGCGTTCGATAGGCGCATTTATGGTTAAACCCGAGCAGACTGTCATGAATGTCTAGATCTTTAGGGCTTTTGATCGGGGAATGCAGCAGGTTGGATACCAACACCAGTTCTTCATCGAAGGCTGGTTGAATGTGTAATCTTGGGTCTTTTACTGGGTCGGCTACAAGGGCCACATTAAGCTCGGCAGATAAGACCTGTTCAATTAACAACCCTGTGGGCCCGGTTTTCACTTCAAGATTGACCCCAGCGTGTTGTTGGTGAAATTCAACTAGGGCAGGGGTTAAACGGGTGGCGGCCACCGCTTCCATGGCGCCAATGGTTAACGTGCCACTGGGCTGGCTGTCTTGTAGTTCATTAACGGCCTGTTTAGATAACGCCAGTATTTGCTGGGCATAAGGCAATAACTGCTGCCCAGATGGCGATATGTGCAGTCGATTTTTTTCTCGTAAAAAAAGTGCGGTGCCTAATTCTTCTTCAAGTTTTTGTATGCGGGCCGTAACGTTAGAGGGTACTCGATTGAGCTTTTGTGCTGCCGCGGTGATGCCGCCGCTTCTGGCCACTTCTTGAAAGACAATTAAATCTGAGAGTTCCATGCTCACTCCTGTCAGTAATGCATTCTATATTTGTGAATATCTTATTCATAATTATTCATTATTAATGAATGGTCAATTGCTTTATTGTCACCCTTAAATAAGCACACATGAATTTAATTTATCAAATATAACTAGGAGGGCAGCTAGTGGCAGAAACACAAAAAGGCTATGCATACGCGTTGATGGCAGCATTGATTTGGTGCGGCTTTATTCTCGTTTCGCGTATGGGTGGGGTGAGTGAATTATTGCCGCAAGATGTGATTTTTATTCGTTATCTCACCTGTTGCTGTATTTTATTGCCCATATGGTGGTTTAAATGGCGTTTCAATATATTTAATTGGAAGCTATTGGTGTGCAGTTTAATAGGGGGATTGGCTTACGCTATATTTGCGTTTAAAGGTTTTGAATTGGCTCCAGCCTCCCATGCTGCAGTATTGCTACCTGGCTTAATGCCATTGTGCATCATTGTATTGTCCTACTTTGTAAATGCTGAGCGCCATGGTCTACAAAAATGGTTGGGCACCTTAGTCATTACTCTAGGCATTGTGACGTTGTTCCTGTCTTACTATGTTCAAAATAAAACCTTAAGTGCAGGTCATGTTTATTTAGTTATGGCATCTGTTTGCTGGGCTATTTTTTCGGTGTTAATTAAGCGCTGGAATATTAGCCCTTGGCAGGCGACGGTGAGTTTGGCGTTAATTACTTTTTTCATTTACGCGCCAATTTATACGGTATTTTTGCCCAAGGCCATTTCATTGGCTGCTTGGTCGGACATTTTACTGCAAGGCTTTTACCAAGGCTTTATGGCCACCATCGTACAAATGATTTTTTATGTTAAAGCGGTGCAAGCCATTGGCCCTTCATCCATGGGGTCGATGATGGCCGTTGTGCCGGTAATGTCTGGAGTATTGGCCATTTTTATTTTCAAAGAACAAGCTTCCATGGCTTTGGTGGCAGGGCTTGTTTTAGTGAGTTTGGGGGCTTGGCTTGCCCATACTGAATTATTTAAAAAACCATTTATATCGTTTAACGTTCACTTAAAAAAGTAACAGGAGAGCAACATGCCATACGTTAATATTAAGATTACCGATGAGCAAGTGACCAAAGAGCAAAAGGCTCAGTTGATTCAAGGGGCCACTCAATTGCTGGTGGATGTGTTAAATAAAAATCCAGCTACTACCGTGGTGGTTATTGATGAAGTAAACACTGACAACTGGGGAATAGGCGGCGAAGTGGTGACAACATTGCGGATGCGGGCCAAGCAAGAATAAATCAAAGGGGTTTATTGAAATATCTCCTTGTCATGATCACCGTGGTGGTTATGGATGAAGTAAACGCAGATATCTGGGGAGTAGGCGGCAAAGTGGTGACTCAACTGAGGGGACATGCCAAGAGTCAATAATGCACTAATGGCAAGCACCCTAAGAAAAAGCACCTAAAGCATTAAACGATAATGGCCGTTATTTTCTCATGCAAATCTTCTGTTTGATGTGAAAGGCCATTATTGTTATCAGTAAAAGGCCCTAAACACTTTTTCATAAATTCGTGCTTAAGGGTGGTGCTTTTTCCGGTAAGCGCAAACCCAAGCAAGTTTCCTTGGGTGTCCAGAAATTTGGCGGTTAAATCCATGTGCTCACCAGACACTTGCCAATGGCCATCTTGACTCACCGGCGGGCAAATAATGGTGGGGCAAGTGGGTATTTTAACCGCCACCGCTAACGATGGGATGTTAATGATATTGGGCTTGGCCAACAGTGTGTTGGCTAATGACTTAGCCATGCTGGTGGCGGGAGCAATAAACGGCAATAAGGTATTTTGATATTCAACACAATCTCCTAGTGCATAAATATTGGCTAAGTTAGTTTGTGAAAAATCATTAACCACTATGCCTTTGTTGGTGTGGATGCCACTTTTTTCTGCCAGTGTAATGCATGGTTTAATGCCTACCGCAGACAAAATCGCGTCGGTTTCAATCACTTTTCCTGATTGCAGTGACACCTCTAACACAGATCCATGATTGCAGGTTTTTTTATTTACGCTAATGACCTGGTCATTGAAGTGCCATTTGACAGTGGTTTTCTCCATGGATTGTGCAATGGCTTTGCCTAAAGGCTCTGGTAACGATTTTTGTAATGGCCATGAGCCACGGTCTATGACATCCACCTTAAAATTCGCTAATGACAAATCACTGGCGAATTCACAGCCTACAAATCCTGCCCCTATTACCAATACACGCTTTTTATTCTGAATACTTTTGCGAAAATGTTGGTAATCACTGAGATTGTTGACTGAATGTATTTTTTGTTGAGCGTCACCTGTAATGTTTAGGTCAATGGCATTGGCCCCTACAGCAAATACCAAAGATTGATACGGCAGTATTTCAGGGCTTTTATCCATTTTTTGAATAATGATTTTTTGTTTATTTGAGAAAACACTGGTGACTTTTGTGTTTTGTAATATTTTAATATTTAACTCTTCAGTAAGTTCAGTCATGGAACTCATGATTAAATTCTGTGGCGATTTTCCTAAGGAAAGGGCTTTAGACAAACTAGGTTTGTAGTAATGATGAACCGCATCCTGGCTTATAAGAATAATGGGGATGTATTGGTCTTTCATGCGTATTTGTCGTACTAGGGTCATACCAGCATGGCCGGCACCGACAATAATAATAGGGCTCATACTCACCTCTATATGGCTATCATTTGAAAATCACTTTTTCCTTCGCCGCAATCTGGACAAACCCAATCCAGGGGTACGTCTTCCCATCGTGTACCTGGGGCAAGACCCTCTTCGGGCCAGCCTTTTGTTTCGTCATAAATGATGCCGCATACCATGCATTCCCATTTTTTCATGATGCTCTCTCTTTTAATTAATTCTTGAACGGGTGTAAATTGATTTTTGCTATGAAGCTTTATTGGGTTTTAAACTAAAAGCCTTCATGGTGAGTGGTTTGTTTTGTAAATGGGTTTTTTCTTTGGCGCGCCACACAGATATATAACGGTAAAACGGTACGGTAGGATATAGGTGGTGAACCAAATGATAATTTTGCGACAGCAGTAAGGGGGTTAATAGCCACTCAAAGCCCACACGATTATTGGAAGCTTGATATTGATTTTCTTTGGCTTTGGTACTGTGAGGATAATGAGGTAAAAAATCAAACGCCATGGCCAGAAAAAAGATCGCTAATCTGGCCGGTAAAATCCACAGCAACAATGCCTCCATTAGAAACCCTGTTTGGTAAATGGCTGTAAGGGTTGAAATGCCAATTGTCATGGTGATCAGTTGTGATTTTAATTCACTTTTAGGGCGAGTTTTCCAAACGCCATTACGTAAATAATAAAAGGGGTAACTCAGGTCTAGCACTGCCCAACGAAAAGGGAAAGTCCATGGGGCCCCTGTGGCTACCCAATGATCAGGGTCTTTTTGCGGGTCATTGGCAAAGCGATGGTGTTGCATGTGTACAAAGCGCATGACCCTAAAAGAGACAAGTGGGCTTAACAGAAAAGTTGATACTTGCCCTAGGGTATTGTTGATGGTCTTGTTTAAAGACAAAGAATTATGGGTGGCATCATGGGTGACCGTAAAGGCTTGGTAAATGAACAAGCTATTGAGTGCCATGGCCACCCATATTGGGATAAGACTCTGGAATGCACAAAAAGTCGCGACACATAAGCCTGCCACCACAAAGATAAATAAGGCTACGGTGGGCCAAGCAATGTGGGGGCGTGTGATTAATTGTTTGAATAAGGGCTCATTATCCATGGCCACCTTTGATTGAGTTACTTGGGTCATATAATTGATATCCGTTAGTTCATGGAAGTAGGCTTATGGCGCCTTAAATGACGTGGTGATTTATTGGGTTAATCATCTATTTGTATAGTGCGGCACAGGGGTGGGGGGAAATAGTGTAGATTCCGTCAATGGGGGGGCTTTTCTTGCCAGAAGCCTTTTTGGACTTGTGAGCTGAGTCAGGGAGGGATATTGTCCAAATAATCATAACGGGGTATTACATGGGCCTTCAGGAAGTAAATAAGCAATTAGATAGTAGCCAAGTATCCATTATCTATTCTCGGCTATTAGCTCGCGAGATTGGCATTAATAAAGACAATGCTGAGACGTTTTTAAAAGGCACCGGGCTAAGTTACGAGCAGTTGAGCTCACTGGATGGCAAGATTACGTTTGTGCAACAGGCCCAGTTGACTAAAAATGCCCGTGAAATTAGCAATGACCCTGTTTTGGCCCTTTGGATGGGCCCTAAGTTACATTTGGCTACCCATGGGCCGGTGGGCATGGCGTTAATTGCCAGTGAAAATATTCAGGCCATGATGGAAACCTTTGTTAAATACAGCTCGGTTAGGGCGCAGTTTTTGCGAATGTCGTTACACATTACCCCGGAATATTTAGTGGTTGAAATACAAGATGAACCGGGCATGGGGGATTTTCATGATTTCTTTTATGAATTAGTGATGTCTACCTTGCAGTATGTGGTGGAAGAAATCACTGGCGCGCCCCTTAACGATGGCCGTTATTGTTTCACACATGCTAAGCCGGATTATTTCAGTGGTTATCAGCAATGGCTGCACTCGCCAGTTGAATTTAATGGCCAGCGAAATTTATTTTGTGTGCCCAGAGCATTAGGTAAAATTCCTTCGCCGTATTTTGATCAAACCTTACTAGATCATGCCATTTTATTGTGTGAACAACGCTTGAACGAGCAACAAGAAGAATTAGAGGTGGTAAAGCGAATTCAAAAGTTATTGTTTGATAACCCAGGTAAAATTTGGTCTTTGGCAAATGTGGCAAAGGCATTAAATACCTCTCCCAGAACCCTCATGCGAAAACTCAAAGCCCATGATAAAACCTACAAACAAGTGTTGGATGATGTGCATAAAGAGATGGTGGTGCGCTATTTAATGCATAAAAATCTCAGCATTGATCGCATTGGGTATTTAATTGGCTACAGTGACGCCTCCAGCTTTAGGCGCAGCTTTAAGCGCTGGTTTGGCATGACACCTAGCCAATATGTGGAGCAGCACAAGGCTTAATTTGCCTCTGGATTTACTAAGGCCCAGATTCAGTTTTAAAAGCCCATAACGTGGATTCGGCTGGTTGTGCCTGTTTAGGCTGGCCATTTGGCTAATTAAGGGCGGCTTAACAATCCTTTAAAGGCACTCAGGCTATCTTCTGTTAACATAGCGGTATATTTACTAAAAGAATGCCTTATGGAAAACCAACCTAATAACCCCCTTCATGGCCTTACTCTGCAAGTTATCCTAACCCGATTAGTGGAGCATTTTGGCTATGAAGAATTGGGTGAGCGCATCGATATACGCTGCTTTAATTTCGACCCCAGCATTAAATCAAGCTTAAAGTTTTTACGAAAAACACAGTGGGCAAGGGATCAGGTCGAAGCCCTTTATATTGAAAATATTCATTTGCTGGAGCAGGACTAAAAGCGTTACCTCTGCCGATTATTAGCCATGCTTTAGGGTGCGCTTAACTGGAAAGGTGTTAAATGGAATATATTCAGTTATTTGTAACGCGGTCCTTAAGAAAGGTTTCTGAATTATGCTAGGCACAATTCAGAAACCTTTTAAGCTACTGTTGGCGCAAGTACGCGTTGGTTTCTTTTCGGAAATCCGATAAAGATTCATACACAAGGGCTCGCGCTCTGTTTAATGAGCCAAGCGGTTTAATGTTGTCTAGGGTGTTGCCTGGGTTAAATTGCATTTCATCGCAACTGACAGGGTCAATGTTCGTGCTTTCCTCTAGCTGAGAAACGACCACGCTGGCAACCTTAGTTCTAGGTAAATTTTGATAGCTCATGTCATCCCAAGTTTTGGTGTGGGTTTCAATGGCTTGCTTATTGGTTAAGTCGCTAGGGCGGCTAATAACATTTAAATCGTAGCAAGCGTTGCCAGCGCTTAACACTCGTTGAATATTACTTTCTAAGCCTCTGTTGGCTGTTTCTTCACTTGAGTTTAAGCCGAGACTTTCTGGGTTGCTGTTCTCACAATCGGCTTTACTCATCTCAAACTTAAAAACCTGATCGTTGTAAGCGTAAGGGGCTACACCAAAAAACGACTTATCAAATACCGACTCTATTTCGCTGGAATTTTGTAAGTCAACGAAACGAATGCCCGCCCCGACGATGCCGGGTAAATCTAAAATGGACAGTTCAGAATTTCCGATGCATTGTGCCACTGCCAATACACGTTGATTAAAATCGTATATGGGGCCAAAGATGCTGCCTAAAAATCCATCGTTGCTGTCTTCATTGTCGGGAATGATGTTGATGCAGTTAGAAACGCGAGCCACTTTCACTAAGTTGGTAAATTGCTCTGCATTGTCTGTTGGAAATGTTTCAGATGTGAGCATCACAAAGTCATGATTCTGATCGCCCACTGATACTTTAATAGCACCCCCGCGCACGTCCCTAATGGAATCTACCTGAGGCGTATTGGATGCGCTTGAATAGCGGATAACGGCGTTGTGATTGGCAGAGCTGCCTAGAAATGAGCCGTTAGGGAAAATGGCATTGTTATTAACATTGAAAGACGCATTCACGCATTGATGCCCTTTGGGATGAGCGTCTCTTAAAATACGGTATTCTTGTCGGCCACTGGTAATCTCTTCGTCCAGTGAGGTGGTGAACACAGAGCTATCATCAATGACATACGTGCCCAGCATAAGCTTGCCTAATTGATCTAGGGCGTCTTGTATGACACTTAATTCGTGCTGTTTGTCATTATCAATCCATGATTCGCCAAGGTCTTCTCGAATGTTTAAATCGCTTTCTTGAATGCGATAAATTTTATCCTGCAAAAATAAACTGTCTAGTTCTTGCCTGAGTTCTGCTTGCTGTGTATCAGCTTGAGATACTTGTGCCGCTAATATAAGGGCGGTGGTGGCTGCCATATTTAAAAATTTCATTTTAACGTTACTCTCATCATGAATCGGATTTGTATTTTTTTAATTGTTATAAATTTAATTTTGCGCAATTCATACTGGGGAAACCATGCCAGAATGTTTAAAGAAAGAAAACGATTAGAATGGCATTGTGCTAATTGATTTTAAAATGTGATTTTTTGTCAGATATTGCTAAGAAAAATTAACGAAAATATAAAAGAGAAGTTTAACGTCAATAGAATATTTTCATGGCATGGTCATTTTATATTAGACCTAAATAGTCAGTAAGTGTTGGTATGATTAAGCTGTGGGAATATAAAAAAGCTTGCTGAAACTAAAAATTCTTAATAATAATTTTTTATCAGCACCCTCAAAGCCATTATCGCTTTGAGGGTGTCACTGACTTAAAAATATTTACTGATTCATATTTCTAAGGTGTTCGTTAGCTTGCAAGCGAAAAGCAGATAGACGGTCGTATATTGGTACACGGCCACGGTTAATAGAGCCTAAAGGTTTAAAACCATTGGCGTTGCGGCCATTGTTATTGCGCATTTCATCGCAGGCTAAGGATGATATTTCAGTGCCTTGTGTTATTTGAGGAATCACAATAGACGCCACTTTCACACGATCAAGCACTTGGGAGGATTTTTCATCCCAAGTTTCAATGAGTGTTTCTATGGCTTCTTTATCGCTAATGTCGGTAGGGCGAGCCACCACGTTTAAGTCATAACAAGCCGGTCCTGCGGCCAGTACTCGTTGAATATTGTTTTCAAGCCCCTCACTGTGGGCGGCTTCTTCTTCAGTAAAAGATAAATCTTCACTGTTAGGCTCGCCACAAGTAGCGGGGGACACTTCATATTTAAAAACGGTGTCTTCATAAGCGTAGGGTGTCACGCTGAAGAAATCATAATCAAATACGGACTTGATTTCACTTTCTTCACCTACCTGATTAAAGCGCATGATCGAACCCACTGTTTCGGGCAAATCCAGTAAGTTAAAATCCGATTCAATTAGGCACTGGGTTGCTTTATTTAGCATGTAGGCAAAATCAAATAGCGGGCCTAATGGTGAATCGTTTTCAGGGTCTGCGATAATGTTTAAACAGTTACGGGTACGACCCACTTTAATTAGGTTTGAGAACTGCTCAACGTTATCAGTAGGAAAGTTTGGAATGCTCATCATCACAAAGTCATGGGTTTGTTCACCCATTAATACTTTAACGGCCGCGCCGCGTACCATGTGAATCGCATCGCTATCAGGGGTTGGATTGGCACTTGAAAAACGTACCAGTGCATCGTGCTGAATATTGCTGTCCCCTAAGAAAGAGCCGCTTGGGAAAAAATCATTATCCTCAACGGTGAAGGAAGCATTTACACACTGGTGAGCCTTAGGGTGGGCATCACGCATGATGTAATAATCTTGATTACCGCTAGTGATTTCAGAGCTTACATTCGTCACTAAAGCAGGGCTGTTATCTTTTACATAAGTGCCTAACTGCAATTTTCCCAGTTGCCCAATAATGTCTCTGACCACTTCTAGTTCGGCATCTTTACTGTCATTATGCCAACTCTCCCCTAGGTCTTCGCGTATGGTTAAATCACTGTCTAAAACGGAAGTGATTTTGTCCTGAACGTATAAAGCATCCAGCGTATCTCTCAATTGGGTTTGCTCCACAGTGGCAAAGCTTGTGTGTGAAGCAAGCAGCAGTGCACTGCAACTGGCCAACAATATTGTCTTCATGTAATAAACTCTCCGTAATTTTTTTAATTATTTATTTACTGCATCTAAAACCTAACTAGCTTGAGTGATGTTTTTATTAAAAATGTAGCGGTTTATTTTATTGTCTTTTTAAACTCTAAAAAGAAGTGGCATCTTAAGTGCCTTAACTGAGCAAGGCCAAGATGACAGAAAAAATTAAACAGTGAAATACACAAATTGATTAAATAAGATCGAATTCAAATATATTTTATTGGGAGGGGGTAGATGTAATCTATAAATTTTAGCTGACGTTAATAACCTAGTGGCGAGGTATTGAAATTTAGGGTTTTTATTTAAAATAGGTTTCAATTTTTAATTACATGTGCAAATGGTGATTCTTCTGTTAGTGCGTTTGTTTTTTTGCTCTAACAGGTTTAGCCTTTGTTAAAAGACTTTAAATGTCTGATATACTCGGCTGGTTTAATTGATCAAATGGATGATGTATGGCTAAGGTTAGCTGGTTAATAGTGGTAAATGTATTGGTGTTAATGAGTGTTTCTTTATGGGCGGTAGAAACAGAAGAAGGAAAGAATGGCTCAATAACCACCACTAAAAAGGCTTCAAAGAAAAGTGTCGAGCAAACCATTCCCTTAACGGTTGCCAATATTAAAGGTCATGAAACCTTGTATAACGAAGGTTGGTTTATCATTACCTCAAGTGAAAAAGCCTTAGCCTATGCTAAACAATACAGTATTGACTCTTCAGAGCAGGCAATTTTCAAAGCAAAACAATCTATTAAATTACGTACAGAGCAATACCAAAATGACGTAATAGATGCCGCTTCATCATCATTAGTGCGCACTGAAGATCTAATGAATCAAGGTACGGGGCGAACTAAAAACATTTTATCTAACACCAAAGAAATAACTGCTCAACAATGGTCCCGTAGTCAGCACAGTGCTGTGGAGGCTTGGCAAAGTGTGATCAATGGTTATGTATATT
>OJBM01000058.1_pt1 | contig 65943 bp, 62 predicted proteins | sample 1591061 | NCBI WGS metagenome assembly OJBM01 (sample SAMN05416872, study PRJEB24817) | seawater metagenome | isolation source: Sea water | place: Canada:Atlantic | collected 2013-11
CTCGTTCAACAATAGGATAAGTCGCGGCTATCGCGCGACTTATCCTTATTCGTTATGCTCTACAGCGTTCCATATTCTTCTAATAATTGCTTAGCCCTTCATATTTCAATTTATGACGTTTTGATGCTTAGCCTGGCATCGATATCGCTTTAACTACGCGCTCATCAAATAAATTTTATTTAATTGTTATAATATTTTCATGGCTGACTTTAAATTTGGTTTAGCAAAGTCAAATAAAGTCTGACTGGATTGTTTTACAAGGCTATAGCTTATAGCGCTGCGTGCCCCTTTCTTATATGTTTGATTGATTGTCTATTTAAATTTTTAAGCGATGCATTACTTTTAACAAAACATAAAAAGGTGTTTGATGTTTTATTGTATTTACAATAATAAAGCTACGAAAAAATGAAAGTAAATACTCTAAAATAAACAATACCTATCTGTATATAAAAAATTTTAATGCTAACAAATATAGCTCGTTAAGGACGGGTGTACTAAGTATGGAATAAACAAAAAAATAACCATGACTTCATGGTTATTGTGTGATTAATAGTGACACAGCTCATAACTATTAACTAGTTCAAAGAAAAAATTTTAATAATTATTTTTTAAGAAAAATCATTGAATTGAAGTTATTCGTCTCTTTAATGCCTCTCTTCCCCGTCATGTTGTTCAAAATTACAATTTTAATAATAATTTTTTGATTGGCGTTTTTTAAAATTTATAGCGAATGGGAAGCGCAAAAAAGAGGGCTAGAGATGCTAAAAGATATAGAGGAAATGAATACGCACACACAAAGTAATGACTTGGGTTATTTTGGTGCGAATTTAACTGAACAAAACCATGAATTAGATAAGGATATTAAAGGCTACTATCAATCTTATAGTCGCCCTGGTTTAAGTCGATTACTTAAAACATTGGATATGCAACATATCTATACAAGAGGACAGGGGAATTATCTTTATTATCAAGATGAGGGAAAAGAGGTTGCTGTTCTAGATGCTTTAGGTGGATTTGGAGCCTGTATTTTTGGTCATAACTATCCTCCACTGGTTAATCGCCTTCAGGATATGTTAATAAAGCAAACCCCATTTTTAGCTCAGGGCAGCACTCGCCCTAATACGGCGCTTCTTGGTAAGAAATTAAACGCAATGCTAGAAGATAGATTTCATAAATCTTTTGTGAGTATTACGCTGAATACGGGGGCGGATGCCGTTGAAGCTTCTTTAAAGCACTCAGAACTAAGAAGAAAAAATAAACTTGAAAGTAAAATAGACCATTTTATTGGTCAGCTAAGATTAGCCCAAAAAGCACTGCGTAATGACGGCGCAGAATTTAATTCTGAATTTTTAAATTCAGTTTCAAAACACCTTGGCTCACATGTGACGAATTTCCATATGGCTTTTATACAGTTAGAAGCCAAAGCCAAAGGTCTACTGTCTGTTCGACCCACCTGTTTATCGGTAAATCGTGCCTATCATGGTAAAACCACTGGCGCTTTACAGCTGACACACGGTGAGGCTTACCGAACACCGTTTTCCTCATTAGGGCCCATTAGTGAATTTATTTGCCCAGATGAAAATGGATCTTTAAATAACGCCATTGAAAATACCTTGTTAAGCCTTCCAGTCATAAACCTAGTTGGCAATGAAATAGTTTTCAATACTGAAAATTTTACAAACATTAGTGCCTTGTTTGTAGAGCCATTGCAAGGAGAGGGTGGCATACATGCCTTGGATAAATCATTCTTAATTAAATGCCGTGAAGTAGCCAGTGATCATGATTTCTTATTGGTATTTGATGAAATTCAATCGGGCATGGGACGTACCGGTACGTTTTTATATTGTGAACAGGCGGGTGTTTGCCCTGATGTTATTTTATTGTCAAAAAGTTTAGGGGGAGGGTTAAGCAAAATATCTGTTGCTGCATTTGAAAAAAGCATTTATGAGCCTGATTTTGATGAAGTGCATAGTTCAACCTTTGCCGAAGATGATTTAAGTGCAGGCATTGCCTTAGATGCGTTGACCCTGATATCTCAACCTAAATTGTTGGCGCGCGCTACAAACATGGGTGTGTACTTAAAAAACAAACTTAACGAAATGTCAAAAGCTTTTCCTAGTGTGATTCATGAAGTGCGAGGGGAGGGGCTATTTTTAGGGTTAGTGTTTAAACCTCAGGTTCATAGCGAATCGTTTGTGATTCGCTTTTTATCGGATACAAAAATGCTGGGTTATACCCTTGCTGGTTATTTATTGCATGAAATGAACATTCGTATCGGCACAACACTGTCCGATGGCTTGGTACTTCGAATTGAACCGTCATTATTTATTACAGAAGCAGAGTGTGACTATTTAGTACAAGGGCTAATGAGCGCCGCTGAGTGTATTCAAAAGGCCAATGCTTATGAATTAACAAAATATATGGTGGGCTTACAACGAGATAAGCAAGGGGATATTAAAGACTTTAGGGGCATTAACTGTGGGAAGTTACCAAAATTTGAGCCTAATTTGCCAACAGTAACGTTTGTGGCCACTCCTGCTTCGGCATTGCATGTGATGGACAGTGATGAAAGCTTGAAGCTGTATAAGCCAAAGCAAGTAGTGGATTTGTTGGCCAAAATAGTGGAAGTATTGGGGCCAGTAGAAACAGAAACCCGCACCATTGAATCGATCACGGGAGAAAAAATAAATTTCAGAATGCTGGTGTTGATGTATGACCCTATCTTTATTAGCAAGCGTCTATCCTCGGGTTATTTACAAGATATTCTCGAGAATATTATAGAGGTGCAAAAAGATTCAGAGCGCTTAAACCACAAGGTATTAGGCTTAGGTTCTTATACCTCCATTGTCTCTCATAACGGCTTAGATTTAGTGAGTGATGATATATCCCTTACCACCGGCAATGCATTAACGGTCGGGATGGGGGCTAGGGCGATTCTAAAATCGGCCCAAGAGCATCAGCTTGATTTATCTACATGCACGATGGCGGTACTGGGAGCTGGCGGTAATATTGGTTCTGTTTATTCTGAAGTATTGAGTGATCATGTTCCAAGATTAATTTTAATTGGGCGTGAAAATCGTCTGGCTCGTCTTCACCAAACGGCTGTAACGATTTATCGACAAGCTCATGATGCGATCCAACATAAAAATGTGGCATCAGGCAGTGTGGCAGAATTTTTGGCTGCTACTAAAAGCTATCAAGACTGGGTTTTAATGCATGATGAATCTCAAAATAGCTACGAGGCCTTGATTCAGTCTTTACAAGATGAATTAGGGGATGACAGTCCTATTTTAGTGACATCAGATAATGCCTGGTTAAAGCATTCGAACTTAATATTAACCTGTAGTAATGCCCCCACTCCGATTGTTTTTCCGAATATGTTAGGTAAGCAAAAAACCATTATTTGTGATGTGTCGGTGCCACAGGATGTGGATGATAGCGTTGCTCATGACTGTGACAATGTAGAAGTTATCCGTGGTGGATTAGTGAGATTGCCAAGAAACCCTGAAATTGAATGGCTTGGAAATCAATGCTTGGGTAAAGGGGTGAGCTACGCCTGCATGGCTGAAACCATGTTACTGGGACTGGATGGGTGTAGAGAGCACGGTAGCTATGGGAAAATCAGCAAACAAGAAGTGATCAAAATATTGGGTGTTGCGGATATTCATGGTTTTGAATTGGCCAAAATAAAAGTTGAAAAAATATTTTAAAAATAAAAGGATAATGAATATGTCTAAAAATAATAGTTTGAAAAAGCCCGTATTGCCTAAAAATGAAAGTGGCGAAATGAGCGTTGACAATATAGCCCCAAGGCGGTTTTTAATTGATTATGACGAGAGTGCTGATATTAAAAAACACTGGGTGAAAGACGATGGTTTTCTTACGCACTGGATGAATGCTTATACATTAACCATTCCAGGTGGTGAAGATTTTAATGTGCGTACCATTCGCAGCTACATTGATGATATTACAGATGAGTCATTACGCAATACAGCTCAAGGATTTGTAGCTCAAGAGTTATCTCATGGTAAGGCACATGGAGAATTTTTGAAGGTGTTAACTCGACAGGGTTACAATACAAAAATATTCTTGTCTATTTATAATTTTCTATCGTTTAAGGTGTTAGAGCCACTATCTACTAAACTATCAAAGTTAGCGTTTGTGGTAGCGGTTGAGCGCATTAATGAGCTGATTGCCGAGGTTAATTTAGAACATAAGTTATTGGATGAAAGCCCAAGCGAAGCGGCCAATTTATATAAATGGCACTTTGCAGAAGAGATAGAGCATAAGTCTGTCGCTTATGATATTTATCAAAATATATCTGGTAATCGATTCATGTTGGCTTACAGTACCCTGCTTTGTTATATCATTAATTTAACCTTTTTGATTTTTGGTACCACTGCTTGCATGGTTCAAGATGGCAGTATTTTGAATCCTAAAAATTGGTTAAGAGGGTTTAGATATTTCTTTACCAAAGAGAAATTCTTTTGGAAGTTAAGTTGGGGTTGCTTGGAGCTTCAGAAAAAGTCATTCCATCCTTCCCAAAATCAAAATTTGCATTTGGCAGAAGCCATATTAAAAAGCCGTGATATCACGGCTTAAGGAAGATATATGTCTAGTGCAATCACGTACTCGCCAGCGTTTAAAGACATCGATAACTTTTTAAGACGTTATGGCACGGGCAGTATGGCATTCTCGTCATTGCAACCCGAATTGAAATATTTTATAGATAAAGATTTAGGCTATATGGCCTTTATATATCTGAAGGATAAGGTATGGGCACCCAAAGGCTTTAATGTCATTTTAGGTGACCCCATTTGTAAAGAAGAAAATTTCGACCCGTTACTTGATAAATATATGGAAATGGTGGGTAAAGAAAATACAGCATTCGTGCATTTGTCAGCAGCCATTGCGTCAAAACTCAGTGCCAGAGGGATAAGGGTGAATCAAATGGGAGTGGAACATATGATTGATTTACCAACATTTGATGTGAAGCTGCCGGGTGCTAATTTTAGCCACGTTCGTAGATGGAGGAATAAATCAAAAAAAGAAGGCATTGAGGTTCGAGAACAGCCATTTGAGACTATCGACCCTAGCCAGTTTCAGGCGGTTAATAGCAACTGGCTTAGCCGTAAAGGAGGCTCTGAATACATAGGGCTAACTAGGCCCTTGCGTGTAGAGGATAAAAAAGATGTTCGCTATTTTTGGGCATTCAAAGATGAACGCTTAGTGGGCTTTGCTTTTTTTGATCCAATGTACCGTGATGGTAATGTTTATGGTTATATTCATAATATTGCAAGGTTAGATGATACGTGCCCTAACGGCACCAATGATTTAATTATATTAACGGCGTTGGAGAAACTCAAAGAAGAAGGTTACCAAGTGTTGTCTTTAGGCCTGTCTCCTTTGGCTGGCATTGAAGATGATAAGTTGGCTTGCCATAAAGGCATCTCTTCCATATTGAAATTTATGTTTAAGCATTGTGAATTCGTTTACCCTTTTCAGGGCAATTTTTTTCATAAAGAAAAATATCGGTCACGAAAAGAGCAAACCTATTTGGCTATCTTGCCTGATAGTAGCTTATATCGCTTAATGGGTGTTTTTAGAACGCTGAAGATACTTTAAATAAAGGTAAAATAAGAAGCCGAATCAGCTGATTCGGTTTCTTAGGTTTAAACTAAAAAGATGTCATCGTGAGTGATTACCACCAATCGGCCGCCACTTGTATAGGGCTTGGATCACCTTGCAGAGAAACCCAAGAAACCAATGCCTGATTGGTTGATTTAAATTGAATGGCATTTGATAATTTAGGTGTTCATTATTTCAAAGGAATTTACACTTCATATTTGTAAGGTGTAAATGAAGAAAGTAAAATTGCCTGTGTCTCATTACAGTAAAATGGTCCACTGAAATCAAGTAAAGCTTGAAGGATAACCACACGCACATATTTAGTTTCCTAAAATGTACGTCAATTGAGTATTAAAGAGCCCTAAGGCTCTTTAATACAGTTACATGCAAATATTGGCATCTTCAAAAAACTTGCCCGATTGGCAACTTGTCCCTTCGGTACAGTGTTCATCACTTTGACAGTAACATTCACCGGTTAGGTTGCATTCTGGCGTTAAGTAATCACTAAGCGGTACATCCCCAGTGACACGTTTCCAAAATTGATTGGTAAAAACATTGTAAGGGTCCATGTCGGTCTTGGTGGCTAAAAACTCATTCCATTTAGGGTAACGGCTAGGAATATCTTCAAAAATAGCCACTGAGTTTTTTCCCCAATGTGGACGTGCACCATATTTACGTAATGACATTTGTTCTATTTCCAAATTAACAAAATAATTTTTAGGCACCGCTTCACCGGCTTTACGTAAAGTGTATTCAATGCCTAAATAAGCGGTGTCTCGGCCAGCGCTCATGCCTAAATAGCTTGGTGAGGCTTTGCCAAAACGAAAATAAATGCCGTTAAGGGGGAAGCACGTTTTTTCATGACTGGCTAAAATTTGACGAACATCCTGAATCCAATTAGGCAATTCCTCTACTGGAATGGCCACTTCCTGTAAGGCTATGGGAAGTTTATCCCACACACATTTATCAGGTTCCCTGCAGCCAAAATATTGCATCTGATCCGATTGACCTACCGGACTATATTGAATAAAACCGGTATCTAAATCACGAAAGTAGGAGGAATCTCTGGCACCATAGCGAACTTTGGCGGCTAAACATTGCAGGCCTGAATTGGATGTCTCATGAAGGGCATTAAATAATAGCCCAAAGAAATACTCTTGAATGCTCGACACATCGGCCTGAGCATTATAAGCATTGCCTTTCGTCTCCAGTGGGACCTCATCATAAGTGGTGGTGGTGTAACGGCCTATGCCAGGAAACCAAGCGACATTGGTGGAGTAATGGTTTCGAGCCAGATCAAGAATGACATTTTCCAAGTCAGAATCATCTCGGTAACCTTTAACCTGGGCCTCCACTTTGAAGGCATCTTCTAGCTGTATGGTGACTTCTACGACCACCCCCAGTACTCCTAGATTAACCCTAGCTGCATTAAGCGCTTCACCGGTTAATACTCGAACTTCCCCCAGCCCATCTACAATTTTCATCTCGGTGATATAATCTGCCAACATATTGCTGGGTTTCTGTAAGGTCGAACCATGGGTGCCACTGCCAAGCATGCCACCAATGGAAAAGGTACCTAACTCGGTGACCATATTGATCGCCAGTTTTTGTGGTCGTAGAAATTCATTTAAATCATTAAAACGCATGCCCGCTTCAACCGTAACGGTTTTTTGTGCAGCATTAAATACCAGTAAATCGTTCATATTTTCTAAGGTTATTTGAATTTGTCCATTGTCGGTACAGGCGGCATCAATTTGACTGGAAAATTTTCGATTGCCGGTCATGATGGTTTGGTTGTTGGTCAAGGCATCCTGTACTATTTGTTGTACTTCAACCACTGTATTAGGACTGTGAATGGTATCTGGATAGCATTCATAAGTGCCTTGATAATTCTTAATAGTGCTATCGGATTCAAGTGAGTTTATTTTTAAGGCGCCACCTAATATTAGAGCAGCGGTAGTTAAAGCCAGTAATGGCTTCTTTAGTGTCATGTCCAATCTCCTATGGGGGTGAAAAATAAATTTGTTTTAGCCAAAAATAGGCAATATTTTTTCATTAAGAATGGTTTGTACATTTGAGCTATGGCATGACATTTTTTCACGAAAAACATCTGCCAGATTAGACTTGTACGCACTAAGGGGCCTAGGAGCGACTGTCTCTACCCATAAAGCGTGATTGGTGGTGGCAAAATCTAGGTTGCTGCTGGCCAATATGCAAAGCGGGCCTTGTGCGAGATTTTTAGCATCAAAAATCCAAAACTCCTTACCTTTTGAAGCGTCACCAGAAGGATGTTTTCTAACTACCGCTGTAAAAATATAACCATGATCTTGTTCATTCGAATCTGGGCGGTTCATAAATTGTGGTGTGCGCATAACACAGTCTTCTGGGAACTGATATTGGTCTGCGATACTCATCTCTTGGCAATTCATGTGTATTAACGCAGAGGGTTTAGCGTTATTGGGTAAGTTATCGTTATTGTACAATCGATTAGGGTAATCTTCGTAAGCGTCGGCTACTCGTTTTACTAAATGTTCTGGTCGATACCCAATAGCTGCCCAGTATAAGTGATCGAAACTTTCAGGGAATTGAAAGTGGCCTCGATAGGCAGGGTCGTTTAAATCCCACATGGTATGTTCATCACGTAATAAACGAAAATCTGATTTTATTTCTACCGCTGAATTCTGCATCACTTGAATACGTGCTCGAACTAAACCACCTACGTCTACAGGTGCAACTGGATAGCCTGATATATTTTCATTAACACGATCACCAAAATGAAGTCTTTCCCAGTTAAACTGTTGTTCTGATTTATCCATGGCCCCCAAATATTGACCATAAAGCGTGATCTCATCTCCCCAGTCATCGTAATTACACATGATATCGGAAGTATCAAAATCTAATTCTAAATAGTCAGCCACCACATTTTTTTGGCCGGATAATAAATCCGCCTTACGAATAACCCACACGGGAGTGGTGTGGGTTTGAGGTGTCACCGATTTAATGCCTAAAATACGGCCAGACTCTACAAATGCTGCAGTTTCAAAAATAATAATATGATTACGCGTCACGCCCATGGAGTGAGAAGTGGCTTTTATATAGGCATTTTTTCCTTCTCGATCGACAACATTCCATGACTCTAATGCCCCTTGCATGTCCCATTTTATGGCCCTTATAAATCCATTGTTTAAACCAGTGGTACCGATATTTCCGCCATAATTAATGGTAAAACATAACCCTTGTTCAAGATCAAAAAAAGGATGGCCCGTGGTACGTACTTGTGGGAATAGCCATTTTTTAGGGGTAAAGAAATTTAAAAAAGGCGGTAAGCTAGATTCCCATTCATTTGGGTTACCAATGGAGGTCACCAGTTCCAGTGTGCTGGCATCAAATTCAAAAGGCATTCCTCCCTCATAACTTAACGCAAAGCGATTGTCTCCCATGTAATTAGGTGCCGTATTGCAATAATTCATAAACCCCATGGTAGAACTGTAATAAACGGTACCTCCTAGTAAGTGAAACTTATCTAATAACCCTGTGCTGTGTTGCTGCATGATAGCCGATGGGGTGTTAATCATCTTTCGAGTGAAATGAACAGCTTGGTCTGAAAAATCTAGGCGTGTTAATGCACCTCTGCCATTGGGGGTTAAATGGTTTTTTTCTAAAGGTATGCCTTCGGCCATTAAAATGTGGCCGTGTATATCATTAGGTAAAGATCCCTTGATGACTTCTAATGTGCCATTGCTTTCATAAAGGCTGCCACTCATTATGGAAAGTGGGAACTGCGTTTCGGATGCAAAACTTAACGAACTAAATGTTAGACTGGGTAGCGCCGATAGCGCTCCGGTTGTTTTTAAAAAGTCCCTTCTTTTCATGTCTAACCTCTATACGATATTTATTGTTAGGTGATGAGAATTTAAATCACAACTTGGATGTTGCTTTTGTCAGTATTCTTAAAGACAAGCTTATGGATCATGCATACCCTCAAAGTATTCGCCATGTGAAAAGTGGAAATTACATGGTTTTTTTTTAAAATACATAATTAAGCATGAGCAATGTAAACCATAATTATTAGGTCAATTTTACCTAAAAGAGGGGGCTTAAATTTTGGATGTGTTTTACCCGATGGATTGAAAAGTGCCAGTTGGCTTTTATGGTCTATGGGATAAAATGAAACAAGGTGATTTAGAATTTTAATTTATAAAAGAGGCGCCAATAAAGTTGGCATGTATCTTTAGGATAGGTGGTCGGGTTGAGGCCTGTTGATCCAAGCTAAGGGATTATTCTAATAGGAATGATTTCAATATAATTAAGTACAATGAGTGATGTGCTTGAGGCTTATCTTCAATTTTAACCCAAGTGTTTTTAGAAAATGACTTTCATTTAGCAAGTATTCAACCATTATAAAAATGGGCGAATGTATTAACAGTGAGCGAGACAGTGTCGTGCTTCAAGAGCTATTGCCTTGTTTTTCTTGTGAAACTTTAAACTATGGCCTGACACCAAGGTCAGGCATTAAAAAATAAAAGTTAGTGCAACTAGCTTTGGTAATGCTTTTAATTAGGATGTTACCTAAGAATGTACTTTCAGCCATTCCACCAATCGGCCGCCACTTGTATGGGGCTAGGATTATTTTGTTGAGAAACCCAAAAAACCAATGCTTGATTGGCTGATGTAAATTGACTGGCATCGGGTAGTGTTAGGTGATTGGTATAGCTGCCTTTTTGTAAGGTTAGTTGGGCGTTGTTATAAGCCATGACCACAAAATCATGGGGTAATTGCTTCCCTGAATTTTCCCCTCGTTGCACATTTGTTATTTGATCAAACCCTAAAATCGCCACGTGTATTGTCAAAGGTGCTGATACTTTAATGACTGGGTTAAAGCTAATTTGTGCCTGCATTTCTTCTACTTTAGCCGATAATACACCCACCGCTTTAAATGGATAAGCAGGCACCGGCTGGCCTCTAAACCAGCCATTCCATCCTTGCCCAGATACTATAAAACCAGGTGTTGCCACAGTATGGCTTAGTTTAAGGGCTTTATAATCGCGCTGTCTTTTCGTAAAAATTGAAGAGGCATAAGGGTCTTTCCAGCCCAAATAATCCCAGTAATCCACATGAAAATTCATAGGCACCAGTTGCTTCCAAAGTCGCTTATCTTGTTTGAATTTAGACATCCATCGTTCGGCTGGTGGACAGCTACTACAGCCTTGAGAGGTGTACACTTCTAGCATGCTGACTTGCACTAATGAACTGGAGATAGTTTGGCTCCAGCTGATATTACTTAAAAATAAAAACAGAAATAAGGCGGGCCTAATGACGCGCATTCCATTAATGGTGGAAAGGCTGAAGCCTGTTTGGTTTAGGATTTTCATGATGATTCCCTACAAAATATGGTTCTATTGTAGAGTCTGGCGTGTGTAAAAGTGTCACAAAAGCGTCACATTTCAATCACGAACTGTTATCGCTTTACAAGGCTGTTATTCGTTCTGTGTTAATTGGCGTTGATGTATTTCCCCCATGGACACTCATTAGCAAAAGCCGTGTTTAATCGGCTTATTAAGCTTGCTAGAACGGGGTTTCGTGACCCGAATTCCCATATTACTCATTTATGAATCCCTATAAGCTGCTCTAATTAATCTCAATATAGCGTCTACTAAGAGCGAGCAATATGTCTGTTATCAGAAAATTATGGCCGTGGGTCTTCATTGTTTTATTGATTATTTTAATGTGCAGTGTGTACGCAGTGCGAACCATCAAGCAGGGGGCCGAAGCCTATATTTTTGGTTACCCATTAGTGCTGATGGAGCTAACTCGTCAAGCTATGGAAGCAGACGCTACGAAAGGCGCTAACCACCTGTATCACCTCAGGAGCTTTCCTGATCACACCTTTCGAAATGTGGTTCGTCCTAATAATGATACGGTTTACAGCGTAAATTGGTTTGATTTAAAAAAGGAACCCATGATCATTAGCGTGCCGGATTCAGACCGTTATTATGTGTTGCCCTTTATGGATGCCTGGACCAATGTGTTTTCCTCAATTGGCTCACGCACCACGGGAAGTAAAGCCGGCCACTACGCATTGGCGGGGCCAGATTGGCGTGGGAAATTACCCAAGGAAGTGAACTTGATTGAATCGCCTACCAATATGGTGTGGATGGTGGGTAGAATTCGCGCCAACAGTCAGGCAGACATGGTCAAGGTGGCACACATGCAAGATCACATGGCCATTACCCCTTTAAGTCAATGGGCTAATGGTCAGCCATTGCCGGCTAAGGTGGTTGATGGCTCGTCAAAGGGAAGCGACAAACGCCACCCTAAAGCTTTGATAGACGGGTTGTCAGCGGCTGAGTTTTTTAATTTGTTAAGTGAATTAATGGCAACTCAACCAGCCGCCAAGTCTGACACAGACGCCTTGCACAATCTTTCTCAATTAGGTGTGGTGCCGGGTAAGTCATTTAATTTAGCGTCAATGGGGATCATTGATCGATGGTTAATTAAAAAATCGGTCAGTATTGCTAATGCCAAGTTACATGAAGCTACGGACAATCAAAGCACCAGTCCTATGGAAAACGGTTGGGTGATATGGAGAGGCATCATTGGAGAATACGGCACTAACTATCAAGTGAGGGCCGGTGTAGCCATGAGGGCTTTGGCTGCTTTAGCCCCTAAAGAAGCGGCTTACCCTAGTGCATCAGTGGATGTTAATGGCGAGGTATTAACAGGTCAGAATCAATACAAAATTCAGTTTAAAAAAGGGCAAACTCCACCGGCTCATGCGTTCTGGTCCATCACCATGTATAACTCAGAAGGCTTTTTGATTGATAACCCCATTAAGCGTTATGTAATTGGCGATCGTAATGAGCTGGCATTTAATCATGATGGATCGTTAGATATTTATATTCAGCATACGCCGCCACCAAGTGGTGAGAGTAACTGGTTACCCAGCCCTAATGGTCAGTTTTCAATATTAATGCGAATTTATAATACCAAGCAAAGCTTTTTAGATGGCAGTTGGCAGGTGCCCGCTATTGAAAGAATGAATTGAATACGGGCAATTTTTTATGTTGATTTTATGCAACACTTTTACTGTTGGACCTGGCTTAGAATTTCATCATAGCGGCCCGATTTTTTAAGTTTTCTTAGGCCTTTATCAAATCGTTCCATGAGGTGATGGGCATTTGGAATTTTTTTAGAAAAAACCATGTAATAATTTTTTTCTTCCAAAATTTTGGGGTGGTGCGTGAAAAGCTTAGCTTCGTTGGGTTGAAATAACATATTAATTTGGTGGTAGCCCACATAATATGAGGCAGGAAAAATATCTAGCCGGCCTTTGAGCAATTTATGATAATTAAAATCTTCTTTGCTTACGTAATCAATTGTTAACCCGTTTTTTTCTAGAATTTGCCCTGTGGCGTAGCCTAGGGTACCGCCGATTCTTAAGCCTTTTAAATGATCAAATGTTTCCCATTGCAAAGGGCGAGACTTCAAATGAAAAAGAACCGTTTGTTCGGTTAAGATGGGCTCTTTAGTGTAGTAAACCTCCTTTTTACGTTTTTCAGTGATCACCCACGGAAAGGTGGCCTGAAATTCGCCTTTTTCAACGTATTGGTAGCTTCTGATCCAAGGGAAGTAATGATAATCCACCTGAATATCTTCAAGTAGAAAGGCTGCTCTTACGATGTCTTCATTAATATGAGCGTTATCGGCTCGGCTGGATGTAAACGGTTCCCAGTCCCCAATAGCAATTTTAACCACTTCTTCGGAATGGACTGTCAGGCTCGCCACTGATAAACAAATTGCCATTAATATGAAATTGATCAAGGTGTTCCTTAATAGTTAACAGGCCGTTGGCGAATTATTATCATAGCGCACTTCCCCTTATCTGTCTGATTCAGTGTCCCAATAGGGAGTGTCTGAACCAAAATACTCGATGGCAAAATCTAGAAAGACTCTGACTTTTTTAGGCAAATATTGGCGAGCAATATAAAGCGCATAAATGTCTTTGTGCGGCATGGTGTAAGAGGGAAATAGGTTTACCAGTTTACCGGCCTTAATGTCTTTACCTGCAATAAATGTGGGCAATCTTGCCACGCCAAACCCTTTAAGCAGTGCCTGCCGTAGTGCTTCACTGTTGTTGGCCTGATAATTTCCATTCACTTCAATTTGGCAATGCTCTTTATCCTGGCTGAAATGCCACTGGTTAGCGTTATCTGAATAACTAAATAATAAACAGTTGTGTTCTGTGAGCTGGCTAGGGTGGGAAGGCTGACCATGCTTAGCAATGTATTCTGGGCTAGCACACACCATACTGTTACCTGGCGCTAATTTGCGGGCAACGAGATTAGAGTCGGGTAAATGGCCAGAGCGTATGGCCACATCAACCCCTTGTGCTACTAAATCGACGGCCTTGTCATCGAGTACTAAATCCACCGAGATCTTTGGGTAACGGCTAATAAATTCAGGTATGAGGGGCGACACATGCAAATGCCCAAAGGACATGGGGGCGTGAATGCGAAGCTTTCCCTGGGGCTCTCCCTGCAGTTGTGTCACGCAATCTTGCGCATCTTGTGCCGCTGTTAGGGCTTTAAGGGCATGGACATAATATTGTTCGCCAGCTTCGGTTAGGCTCAGTTTTCGAGTGGTGCGATGCAATAGCTTGGCCCCCAATTGTGCTTCTAACTGACTGATGCGCTTGCTCACGGCTGATTTAGTTAAGCCTAGGTGCTCGGCCGCTGCTGAAAACCCTTTGTATTTAATCACCGCGATGAAAATCGGAATTGCCCCAATACCGTCCATTTCTTTATCTCTGTTAACTTAAACTCAACAGTGAGTGTCCTCGTAGCTAGATTATCTGTCAATAGGAAACAGATATGCTGGCTTTACTGACTTAAATGTTGAAGAGCCATTATGAACCAGACACTGCAGTTGAAAGCCAAATTAGGGAGTTTTAGTGTTGTTAAGCCCCATGGCAGTCTTGAGAGGAATCTAATGCTGCTGGCCATATTATTGGCCGCCAGCTCTTTTCCTGTTGCCAAGCTCATTACCCACGCGATGCCACCTTCCGCCATGATGTGTGTGCGATTCTTTTTAGCCGCCGCATTTCTTGCACCGTTTGTGTTTATTAAAAATGGCTGGCAGTTCCCTAGCCCTAAACGATTATTCGGGTATTTTATTCTTAGCGTGCCTTTAGTGGGATTTTTCTGGGGCATGTTTGAGAGTTTGCGTTTCACCAGTGTTATGAATACCGGCGCTTTGTACACCAGTGTGCCAGCGATCACTGCGGTTTATGCTTTTTTTATTAATCGTGAAAAAGCCTCTAAAAGCCGCGTAATGGGTTTACTACTGGGCACGCTGGGCGCGTTGTGGATCGTCTTCAGGGGGGACATTACGTTATTAATTTCACTGAGTATGAATAAAGGAGACGGTTTATTTTTAGTGGGCTGTTTGTTCATGGGGCTTTATAACCCTTTAGTGAAAAAACTTTATGCAAACGAACCCATGGAAGTCATGACCCTATGGGTACTGATAGCTGGCGGTATTTTATTATTAATATGTTCAGTTAAAGATTTTAATAATATTCATTGGATGGACATTGCCCCTAGTGTGTATGGCGGCATTGTTTATTTGTCATTATTTTCCACCCTAATTACCTTTTTTGTTATGCAGTTTTGCACCATTCGAATCGGTGCGACTCGCGTGGCTTCATATGGGTTTTTAACCCCTTTATTTGTCATTTTGTTAAGTGTTCTGTTAGGGCTTGACGATTTTAACTGGCAGCTTGTGCCGGGCATTTTTATGGTGTTGTTAGCCATGTTTGTTATTCAAAAAAAATGATTTTCTGTTGATTTACATACCAAACCAAAGAGTGAAAAAGGAGAAATACCATGGTTCGATTTGAGCATGCCAACCTTGTGGTTAAGGAAATAGAAAAAACGTTGCAGTTTATACAAACGGCTTTTCCCAGCTGGAAAGTGCGTGGACAAGGAGAAATGCAATGGCAGGGTAGAGCGCGCCGTTGGCTACACGTTGGAAGTGATGATTATTATATTACGCTAAATGATGGGGCTGATGAGGAAAACCGATTTTTGAAAGGCCATTCGGCGGGTCTGGCTCATTTAGGGTTTGTGGTAGATGACTTAGAGCAGCTTATACAGAGATTGCAAAATAAGGATTACAAAATAGACGTAAGCCTTGCGGAGCATAACGTACGAAAAAATATCTACTTTGTAGACCCAGAAGGATTTCAATTTGAATTTGTTCAATATTTTAGTGAGTTCGCCCATGAAAAAAATGTTTATGAATCGTCTCAAAACGTTCAAGTAAGCCGTTAAATCACAAAACAAATTAATGATCAAAAAAGGATATAAACATGAATGCTACACAATTTGTAAAATCGCTTTATGCCAATGTGGATAGTAAAAACCTAAATGGCTTAGCCGGTATGCTAGATGAAGAAGTTCGCTTTAAGTTTGCTAATCATGATGCCGTCAATGGCATGGAGGATACTTTGCAAGCCAATGAAGGATTCTTTTCAAGTATTAACAGTATGAGGCATAGCCTCAATGGCATTTGGCAACAAGGTGATACCATAATATGTAATGGCCAAGTGCATTACGTGAGGCTCAATGGCTCTGAGTGCTCTGCTGAGTTCGCCACTATTCTTACCATACGCAATGAGAAAATTACCAATTATCTAATTTATGCCGACGTATCTGAGCTGTAGTGAATGCTTAATCGCTTAGCATCTTCTAAAAACTGCCAATCAGATGCATTGGTGGTTTGAGTGTTGCTTTTTAACAGGGCGTTTTCAAAATCAATGCAAGCGTTGTGCTGGTAATGTTTTGAAGTGGGGTTCATGAATCCATGGTTAAAAGGTGTTTGAATACATCTAGTATGGCAATTGCTAGACAAGTGGCGAATGATATCTTTAACATTAAAGTGATCTTCACTTTTAGGGAAAATTATTGAGCTTTTACAAATGCTGGAAAGCGCTAGATGGTGTCTAATTTGGGTGGGGTAAAAGCCCATAAAATGTTTTATGGCGTGAGAATGTTGATCAATGTTAAACAGGGGGTGGTTAGAATCAAGCGCTTGCCAAACGGCGCTGGCACCGGCACTAAAGCCAATTATATAAATATCTTGATCGGCTAACTTTAATGCTGATGTTAGCGCATGGTTTACATGAGCCAAATATTGTTCATGACCACATTCATTTAAGAAGTACCGATAAGTATCTGCTTCTTGGGCCTTGGGAATATTCTTACCCTTATAGGGTTCAATAATACTGACCATATTGCCTTGTAGGCTTAACTGGCGGCGTAAACTTTTAATCCCGTCAGTGGCGCCAAATATGTCGGTAACCATGAGGGTGTGACGAACTCTGGTCATTAAGGTCTCTGGGTAGCGTCAATAACACCTGTTGTAGCGCTAACTTTAAAGAAAAAACAAAGCCTATTCAATCACTTATGCACGTCAGCCAAAAGCTAATCCCTGAACTATAATAATAATCGCCACTGTTTATTCTCAAAATGGCCTGGGGAATCGTGTAAATGGGTAACCGCGCTACCAACACAGTAAATGAACTGATTATTGAGGCTTTAAAGTCCAGTAAAGATGGCTTTGGAGTGTATAACGAAGAAGATGTTTTAGTGTTCTGCAATGATAAATTAGCTGAAAATTTTGGGTTTCAATCTCATGAAATAATTGGAATGCCTTTTGAAACCATGCTGCGCCAATCTCATTCAGCAGGAGCTGGGGTTGCCACTGATGATCATATAGAGGGATTAGTGGAGCGTGCCAAGGCCAGTCGGCTTGAAAAAGGGTTTGCTTCGTTTGAATCCGATATGCAAGACGGCAGCTGGGTGCAGGTGTCTAGGCTAAAAACCGATGATAACTTCATCTATATTTACGTAACAGACATTACCAAACTTAAGAAAACCGAAAGCGAATTACGAGGCGCGCTGCGGTATGTTAAAAAATTAGCCGCCACAGATTCCCTAACGGGCATTAGTAATCGTCGCCATTTTTTAGAAACTGCTGAAGTTGAATTTGAGCGCAGTTTGAATTATGGGCACCCGTTGAGCATTCTAGCCTTAGATATAGATCACTTTAAATCCATTAACGATCACTACGGGCACCAAGCGGGGGATCAAGTGTTGGAGGCGATTACCCTTTGCTGCCAAAAGCTATTGCGTGAAAGTGATGTATTTGGGCGTTTAGGAGGAGAGGAGTTTTCTATATTGTTGCCAGATACGCCTGAGTCGGCTGCCAAGGTTACTGCGCAAAGAATTTTAAAAACGGTGGCGGCTCTAGAAGTGAACTATCAAGGCCAATGTATTCGTTTCACCACCTCTGTGGGGATTGCTCAATTAAGGGAAGGCTGCGACAACTTGGAGTCGCTCATGAATCAGTCAGATGAGGCTTTGTATGATGCCAAACATAAAGGCCGTAATCGAATGGCAGTATGGCCCATAAAACACTGAACTTTTGAGAATGATAATGTTTCAAATTTATTATTTGTGATATGTGTAATCGGTGTCGTCAATGATATTTTTCTGGCTTAAAATTACTAATGATCTGCTGCTTTAAACTCATTCCTTGCAATAAACATCGCTACTCTTTTACAGCTTGGTTTTTTTTCGATAAGGTCAAATCGCTTTATAAAAAATGTGTTCACTCAAACTTTTGGCTTTTCAGTTTCAATAATTCTAATGATAAAGACTGGGAAGGTTTCATAAATCAATCCTTTTGCAAGGACGCTTGAATGAAAATAAGAACCTCTATTGCTGCGGCTACGGGCATAGTTTCTATGTTGGTGGGTTGTGGTTCCTTATATCAAGATAAAAATCTCCACACCAAAGCTTCGGATGTGAATATCACACCTGAAGTGGGGGAAGTTCCCAAACGCCTAGAATTAGATCAAGCGTGGAGCAATAAAACCCGTATGGACTTTTGGTTCACCAGCCAAGGCTCACAAATATTACCTTACAGTTGGTTTACTTGGCTTGAGCAAGCCGACAGTGAAGAATATTTTAGAAGTGTTGAACATATGGAGTCCTTACGGTACCTGCCCATGCAAGCGTCCGCTAGAAACCCAGCTGGTTTACCCATTGGTTTTGCGCTTAATGAAAATAAAGACAGTGGCGATGCTTGGGTAGGGTTAACCTGTTCTGCTTGTCATACTAATCAAATTGATTACCAAGGTAAAAAAATGCTGGTAGAGGGCGCGCCTACCCTTGGAAATTTTGTATTGTTTTACAGCAAACTGGTGGCGGCACTTAATGCCACTAACGAAGACGCCGCTAAGTTTGATCGGTTTGCTAAAAAAGTATTAGCCGATGATTACAATGAAGGTGCAGCTAACAATTTACATACACAACTGACTCAATTAGCCATGCAGGCCAGTGAACGGGAAAACGTTAATAACTTACCCAGTAACTATCCCCGTGACTTTACCAGTTATGGTCGTCTAGATGCTTTTGGTAATATTCAAAATGCAGGCAGTGCATTTGCCTTACATGATTTAACCAACGGTAATGCGCCTACTGCGCCGGTTTCTTATCCTTTTCTTTGGGGAACTCACCAGTCAGATGTGGTGCAATGGAACGCATCGGCTCCGAATACACCTGTTGTTGGGCCATTAGTGCGCAACATAGGTGAAGTGGTGGGGGTGTTTGGGAGCTTAAGTATTGAAGAAGCTTCTTGGTGGAAACGTATGATTGGTATTAAAAATAGTTATTCTTCTACGGTTGATATGAAAGGCTTAGGGAAACTTGAGTCTTGGGTAAAAGAGTTGCGCTCACCTGCCTGGCCGCAAGAATATTTACCGCCAATTAATACTGCAAAGGCGGCGGCCGGCGCGCAATTATATCAGCAAGAATGCGCCAGCTGTCATCAAGTGATTCCTCGCGGTGACGAAGGTAAAAACTACAAGTCTGTTAAGACACCGGTTTCGGTGGTGGGAACGGATCCGGCCACCGCCTGGAATGCCGACTTCCATATGGCCGACACCTTATTATTGGAGGGCACCAAGTCAAAAATTGTGGCAGGGGAAAAATTTGATGAAACTGCTGCCGCCATCAGTATTTCAGTGAACGGCGTGGTGGGGCTTGTATTAAAGGACCCTATTAAAGCTTTAGAAGCAGGCCTGATTCCAATGAATGCCAAGCCAGATAAGTCAACCAGTGAAAGCAGCGATGCCACCACGGGTGACAAATCTTTGGAAGAGTACATGGCACAAAATGTGAGCGAACGCGAAAATATTCGCAAGAGCAAAAAAGTCATGAAGCCCAAGACTCGCTCTATGAAGTCAGCCGCTGATCAATATGCTGGCCTTGTGTATAAAGCGCGCCCATTAAATGGTATTTGGGCAACGGCGCCATTTCTACATAATGGTTCGGTGCCTAATCTTTGGGAATTACTGCAAAAACCTGAAAATCGCAGCAAACAATTTTGGGTAGGGGATAGGGAATTTGATCCAGTAAATGTGGGCTTTAATACAAAGGAAGGGTTGTCTGAATTTAATGTGCTAGCAGAAGATGGTCATATTCAAAAAGGCAACTCTAATGAAGGGCATGTGTACGGTACGCAATTAACTAAAAACCAAAAATGGACATTAATTGAATTTATGAAAACCCTTTAAGTTTTCATAGGTTTAATATAAATCTGCTTTAACAATCAAAGCCCTTAGTCGTTCACTAAGGGCTTTTTTTATGCCCAAGAAGGGCTGTACCTTAAATTTTAAATGCCTTAAGTGTTAAGCGATTTTAGTCATTTCATTTAAAACAAAGCTTGTTACAGCCCCATCGGTGGCGGCCATGTATTCTTTGAGGTGTTCATTTTCCATGTGCGCAAGCCACAATGCGCGATTACTCCAGTTTTCATAGAAAACAAAAACAGCTGGGTTTTCATTATCTTGATGAAGGTCGTATTGAAGGCAGCCTTCTTCTTGGCGAGTGGCTTCAATGAGCTTTAATAATTCAGATTTTACTAATGCTATTTTGTCGGTGTTGGCTTCAATACGGGCAACGATGGTTAATGCTTGTGTCATGGTTATATCCTGTTGGTAAGGTTTAGTAAGTTAATGGGTTATTTTATAAAAACAGTTAATTAAAAGTTTTCTAAAACAATCTTGCCAATGGCTTGGTTGCTTTCAATGTGTTGGTGCGCTTTAAGTAAATTTGTGGCGTTAATTTTTCCAAAATTTTCACCCAAAGTGGTTTTCAATCGTTTGCGATCAAATAAGTCGGCTAGTGTATTTAACATTTTGTGTTGTTTGATTATATCGCCAGTGTGAAACATAGAGCGGGTAAACATAAATTCCCAGTGTAAAGAAATGGATTTTAGTTTTAACTTCATAATATCCAAGCCTTCTTTGGGGTCATCAATCAGTGCAAATTTCCCTTGTGGGGCGAGCACATCCACTAGGCCATCGAAGTGCTGTTCGGTGTGGGTGAGGCTAATCACATGGCTCACCTCTTGAATACCCAGCTCCTTAAGCTGTTGTTTCATATCTTTGTGATGATTGATCACATGATTAACGCCTAAATCCGTTAACCATTGTTGGCTTTTGGCTCTAGAGGCCGTGCCGATAACCATGGCATCTGTGAGGTTCACCGCCAATTGACTTAATATAGAGCCCACGCCACCTGCTGCCCCCACAATCAACAAAATAGGTTTGTCTGTGCTTGTATTTAAAGCAGGTTTTGATATTGCCTCTGTTATTTGAAACCCTAAGCGATCAAACAATAATTCCCATGCGGTTATGGCCGTTAAAGGGGTGGCTGCTGCCTCGGCATTGCTCAGTGACTGGGGTTTGCGACCCACAATGCGTTCATCTACCAATTGATACTCAGCGTTGCTGCCACTGCGTGTAAGATCGCCTGCGTACCAAACCTTATCACCTACTTTAAAGAGCTCGCTTTGACTACCTGTGGCGACGACTTCGCCCACAGCGTCCCAGCCAAGTACTTTAAAGCCCTCTGTGGGTTGAGCACTTGCGCGCACCTTAGTATCCACTGGGTTAACCGAAATCGCTGCGACTTTCACTAATAGGTCACGGCCTAGCGCTTGAGGCATCTCTAAGGTGATGTCTTGTAAAGCGTGTTCCAACTGCAGGCTACCTGCATGTTTATAACCGATCGCTTTCATTTTGCTCTCCCGTATTTAATGAAGCCATTATTCATAAAACGTTATAAACTATAAAGCTGGTAATGATTGAATTATTATCAAAAATATATTGATAATACTGAGTGCCTCTGAACCCTTTGGATTGGATAAAGTATGAATGTCAGTGACCTCATGTTGTTTGTGCGCACGGCCGATAACCAGAGCATCACAGCGGCTGCGCGCCAGCTAGATGTTTCAACGGCTGCAGCCAGTGCGGCCTTAAAGCGTTTGGAAAAGCAGTTAGGCGTGGAGCTGTTTATTCGCTCCACAAGAAACTTACGCATCACTGAAGCAGGTGAGCGCTTTTTAAGCCACTGCCGAGATGCCTTGGGGGCTCTAGAAGAGGGCAAGTTATCCTTGAGCACTTTGCAAGGGCAGGTAGCAGGGGAGATGCGTTTATCGGTGTCCTCGGATCTTGGCCGTAATGTGATATTGCCTTGGCTGGATGAGCTGATGGACGCCCACCCTGAACTCTCAATAGCACTCATGGTAGGAGACTCGTTAGCAGACTTTTATATGGAGCGAGTAGACGTGGCTTTGCGATATGGCGAACCTGAAGACTCTTCTATGGTGGCGTTTAAAATTGCTAGGTTAAGGCGAATCGTGTGTGCCTCGCCAACTTACCTTAATGATATGGGAGAACCTGTACATCCTAACGAGCTTAGCCGGCATAACTGTCTGCTTTACCGAGTCGATAACCGTTTATACGATCAATGGTCATTTAAAAATAACCTAGCGGTGGACGCTGGCTCTGGCCAAAAAAAGGGCACTGAGTTTTCTGTTAAAGTGAAAGGCAACCGAGAGAGTAACGATGCTGATTTAGTACGTCGTTGGTGCGTGTCGGGAAAGGGCATTGCGTTTAAATCTCAGTTAGATATGGCGGATGATTTACACCATAATCGCTTGGTTGAAGTGTTGCAGGACTTCTCAACACAAGACTTAGATTTATATTTAATATGCGCCAGTCGCCAGCAAGTGACACCGATGGTGTTATTGTTAAGAGATTTACTGAGGGAAAAAATTAGCCATATGATAGAAGGCTATCCATTAAAAGTTTAAAGAGAATGCACTTCAAATAAAACCGATAACCAGCGTAAATCTTCAGGGCCTAATTGTGCTTGTTGATGAAGCTTCGAGTTACCATAGGCCTCTTTATACACATGGCAGATGGCAATTTCAGTGAGACTACGCCAGCGCTCATGGTCCAACTCTGTAATGCTGCCATCTCCCAAATTAGGGTCTAATAATGGGTCGTGCTGTTCCTGTGTGGTATTCAAGGCAAACTCTAATTCTTTCAATATAGGGTTCACCACCTTTAAAGTCGTGGTGTCTTCAAATTGTGTTTGTATATTTTTCTGAGCTTCTTTCAATGATTTTTCGAGCTGGTGTTTCTGAAGTTTTTTAGCACCCGGTTTCAAAGCAAAGGTGTTGATTAAACTGCTCATTCCAGGTGTTAGCGCTTTTGCGGCAATGCCTATGCCTGCTATAGGGTTTACAAGAGCGGTTAGTCCACCTGCTAATAACATGCCCTTGGTTAACTGTTTATCAAGGGTATCAATATTGTTTGCCAGAGTTTCAAGGCCATTGGGGTTGTCTTTATATTGCTGATGAACAATGTCCATGGCACTTTGCTGCATGTATTGTTGCAACATAAATTCACTGTGCTCATTGGCAAAATGAAATACGCGACGTTTTTCTAATTCATTAAGGGGTGGCACGCCATCAGGTAAACAGCGCATGGTATGCAAGGCGAATTGGTATTCACTTAAATGGTATGGAATAACAAAATAGTGCTTTTCATCAAACAGCGTGTTCTGGGTTTGGGCACAGCTTTCTATAGAGGTGAAAATGGGCAGGTTGTTTAATTTATCTTTGGCTAAACTGTAGCCATTTGTTATTTCATCCAATGCTTTATCTGCATTGGATTGAATAGATTCTAAGCCTTTTTTGATCAAATTCTTCATGAATTTTCTTTTGCACTCAGATAGTGAATAAGATGGGGATGGGAATCTTGAAGATACTGTAATGATAAAAGAATAAAGCCAGTAGGGATACAGAAGAAAAAAAGCCAACGCTACTAGACGGGCGGGTCACCCAGTCATACTAAAGTAAGTTGGCTTAAAGGCTTTCGGGCTTAGCATCTTTACCATGCTAAGCCCTGAAAAACGGGCTAACAGTTAGGCGGCCTCCCTCACTTTTTGCCAGATAAAATCCACTGAAACAGGCTTGAAGGGTGTTTTAGTAAACTCTTCTTTGCAAATTTCATAAATGGTGCTGTTTACGGGGGTTTTAATGCCATGTTGCTTGGCCAATGCTAAAACATAACCATTGATGCTTTCTAATTCAGAGCTACCAGCACCATTAACAATAATGTCTTGGGCCATACTGGAAACCACCAGTTTTTTTAAGTTCTTAAGGTAAGGCTTACGCGTCACAAAGCCTGGCAATACACCCGCTGCGGTTATCAGTAACCAGCCCGGCATGCCACCCAGCTTACTTTCTTTGAAACCAGCCGCTTTCATAACCTTAATGCCTTCATAGGTCATGGTGGTGAGTAACTTCTGAAAGTCTTTACTTTTGGATTGATCATTTTCATGCAACGCCACTAATGTGGTTAAAGAATTGGTGAGGTTGATGACGATTTTTGAATGAGCAGCATCCGCTAGTTTTTTATAGGCTTGGGTTTCTACGCCTTGATTAAAATCTCGTACAATGGTGTGCAATTGTGTTTCAGTGACGCCGCCATTGTGACCCAATGCAAACGGCCCTTTTTTCTGGTAGCCAACAACGCCAGGGCCGTCAACCCAAGCGTTAAAACACACCACCCCATAAATGAGCTGATTAAAATATTGAGGCAGAATTTTTTGATTTTCTACGCCATTTTGCAAGGCGACAATGGGGATGTCTTTACCGTATTTATGGGTTAACAACTGGCTAACCCCAGCAAGGCTGTAATTTTTAATACACAATACAATGACGTCAGGTGTGGGCACCTCGTCTAAATTTGAATAAGCCGTTACTCGTGACTTATAGCGTTTTTGAGGCTCCTCTCCATGATAAATATCCAGACCGTGCTGGTTAATGTGTTCACTTATTTCGGGCTTATCAAAAATGCTCACCGCCACATCGCCATCATTTAACCAAGCGGCCACTGTGGTGCCAATGGCACCTGCTCCAAATACTAGGTAATGTCGTTTCTGGTTCATGATCATGCCTTTGTATGGGCTAAGTCGAAGCAAGCGTTAATGGAATCGCTATGACGGAATTGAAATGCAGTACTTTCTATTTTAAGGGCCTTTAATTTATCGGCCATGGGGCCGCTGCCTAATTTTAGTGTTGCGCTGTCGCTGGTGGCTGATTTTTTAAGAATAGTGCCCATATTTTTAGTTAGGTTAAAGCTGCCACTAAAGGCTGTAGAACTGGTAAGACGCTCGCCTTCTAATACCGAATAGAGATTTGATTTAACGTTAAAATCTTGAGCATCCCCTTGCATGGGAATGTTTAACTCAATGTAAGGCTTTTCATCGTTCACCGATGAGGTCACGGTAGAGTAACCGTTGGCATGGTCAACATTGATGGTTTCGACATCTTTTGGTAACCCCCATATTTTACGGCCTCGAATGCGGTTTTCTAAAGAGGTAACAGGCATGTGAAAAACGTAATAGCCAAATTTCTTTAACTTGTCCCCCAATAACATGGTCAAAACGGGAACATTCATGCCACCATCGCTCATGACTGGAATCGTCATGGCGATTTCATTGTAAGGGGCCACATTCATAACATTGCGGTATTCATAACAAGAAAATATCACCAGTGAACGACCTTTGGTCATTTTAACGGGTTCCATGCGTGGGTCTGGCATCATGTCTTTAGCTGCTTGATAATCACAATGAAATATAGCGATTGAGCAGCTGGCATCGGCATAGAAAGTAGGGAATTGATAATTCTTTTTAATGTCTTCGGTGAGTTGCAAGGGTTGCTCGCGGTGTCTTAGTTCAAATTGTTTGAAAAAAGCATCATCAAACTTGCCTTCATTGGGAAGTAGTTGCTCATTAATGTTTAAATTAGTATCCATAGCGGCCCCAAAAGGTGAGTGAATCATTAAGCTCAATTGATTGTGCTCTTAAGCGTGAAAATAAAAATAGTAAAATTAGCCTATAGGCACCCCAATTTATGGGTTTGGAAAGCAAATATAATGAATGAGTTAGACGCGAGCATTGCACGCTTGTACCGACTGTCCGCATTGGGCACTAAAGGCTATCGTCGAAGAGCCCTAACCGAGTTGGCTCAGGTGATTGATTTTGATGGCGCCCTTTGGGGGACGGGCCACTTAGACTCACAAGAATTTCACAGCGTAGATGTGTTAGGAGTAGATGATAGCTACCCCAAAGCACTGGCGAAATACAAAACCATTAATCCTTTCTTTGATCAATTAAAATCTAACCCAGCGGTTACAATAGACATGATGGATGTTGTGGAGGATGACTCCTTTTATAGCAGCCCAGTGTATAAGGCGTTTTTTTCTCAGTACTCAGTGGAAAGAGTGATGGGGGTGCTACTGCCCGATGAAAATACCGGCATTATGAGCTTAGTTAGCTTGTATCGTTTTGATCGACAGAAACCTTTCTCTAAAGAAGATAGGCTAACGCTTCAACGTATGGTTTACCATTTGGTGCAAGCGGCTTCACATGCTTACTTTTTACATTTAGAGCATAAAAAAAACACGGTGAATAATTCAGCATTGGCCATTTGTGATCGTCACGGTTTATTTTTTGAGATTCAACCTGGTTTTATGGATTTATTGGTGCCGTATTACTCCAAAGACAGTTTGGGGCGGATGCCTTTTCTTTTGAAAGATGGTGAAAATTCTGAAGCAAAAGGAAAATTACAGGTGAAGACAGAGCCGCTGGGAGATTTATTGTGTGTTTCATTATGGGAAACCAGCCCCATGGATTTATTAAGTGCTCGCGAAAAAGAAGTGACTCAAGCCATCACCAAGGGGTTATCTTTTAAAGAAGCGGCAAAAGAAATGGGAGTGGCCCCATCAACCGTGTCTAATCATCTGTATAAAATATATCGTAAACTAAAAATCACCAGCCGCACTGAGCTAGCCCAATGGGTGAATTCAAAATAAAGGGGAAATAGTTGGGTTTATTGAGCCAAGTGACGCTCTAGAATGTCTTGATACAAGCCATTGTGTTTAAGGCGCGTTAAGCCTTCATTGAAAACGTTCAGCAGTGCTTGACCCTTAGGGTGTTGTTTACTGACGATTAAATGGTAGTGTGCCGGCATTAGCGGTTCACCAATATTTTTAAAGCCATCAATACGCCCAAACGTGTTTTTAATGATTTGCCACCCGGTAATGAAATTAATGGCATATAAGTCAACGCGATTCTTTTCTAGGGCCCGAAAGCAAGCGGCATCGTTAGATGGACGCATGGTGATGGAAATAATTTCTTCATCTATAAGATCTTGAATTTCCCTTGATGAATACCCCACCGGCAGGCAAGTCTTTAAGCCCTTTAGATCTTGCTTTTTACTAAATGTTTTATTGAAATCACTTCGTACAAAAAAGTTAACTTTAATGGTGTACAGGGGATGGGAGAATAAAAAATCTTTTTCACGGTTACTGTCTTTTACATAGGGAAAGGTTCCAAAGTACAGTAATTTTCCCGTGTTAATATAGCCACGTTTCCAAGGTTCAAAATCAATATGAGCCTCGTAACCCATTTCCCTAAAGGCTTGAGTCGTGATCTCTGTGGTCATGCCTCCTTGTGGAAGTGTTTGCCCAGAAAAGGGCGCGTAGTCCCCCGTCACAAGATATAGGGTTTCCTCGCCTTCAGCCGTAAAAGTAGCAAGCGAAAATGTCAGTATCCAGAGCAGTGATTTCAGACTAGGAAGCACCTTCATTAGCTCATTGAATGCCCGTAACTATCTAATTTAATAAGATTAGCTCATTTTGAACAGGCACTGACCTTGAAATTGAGTTTGGATATTCGAAAGGGGGCTATAAACAACACAGCTTATGCGTGTATTACCTGATTGGTGGCCGTATCTGTTTACCAGCTTTTCATGGTTTGGCGGAAAAACTTCACGTTCTGATTGAGTAGCTCTATGCCCTGAGATTTACGGGCCATTAACAAGGCATTGATGGTCATAAGTGTGAAATCAAGACAAGCTTTTACTGGCATGTTGAGATCCCCTTGTTCTTGAGCTGCTTTTAAATTGTTACGCAATAAACCCTTTAGTTCATTCACACGTTTTAATAAGACTTGTTTAAATTCAGAATCCACATTATCGCCTGCCAGTAGCGTACTTTGAATGAGGCAGCCGTGCTGAGCATGAGGCCCTGACACTTTTTGGGCAAAGTTCTCTAAGTATTGATCAATGGCGGCCTTGCCTGGTGTATTACTTCTAAGAGGGGTCAATAAAGGCTGGTAAACCACCTGGTTGTAGTGCTCAAGCACCTTTAGATAAAGCTGATGTTTATCACCAAATTGGCTGTATAAGCTAAAGCGATTAATCTCTAGCTCATCAATCAAATTATTAATGCTGGTGCCTTCGTAACCATTGCGCCAGAACACCATCATGGCCTGATGGAGTTTTTCAGTGGGGTTAAAGGAAAGCGGGCGCGCCATATTCTGTACTCTGATTTTGATCAGGCAAGATTAACAGGTATTTGACCGAATGTTTAGTTATCGGTAGAGTATTACTAAACGAAAGGTTTGAAACTCGTTAAAAGATAATTAAGCGCTATAAAATAACCATAAAAATCAGAGTGAGTTCATGAAGATATTTGAAGAGAAAATCGCCCCTAACGCCCGTCGTGTGCGCATGTTCTTAGCTGAAAAGTCCATTTCTGACATTGAGTATGTACAGTTGGATTTGCAAAAGGGTGATAATGTCTCCAAAGAGTTTAAGCAAATGAATCCGTTGGCAAAAATTCCGGTAATGGAGCTAGAAGATGGCAGTTATCTATCCGAATCGGTGGCCATATGTCGTTATTTTGAGGCCGTTAAGCCAAGCCCTTCGCTAATGGGTGAGAGCCCTTTACAGCAAGCAAATATTGAAATGTGGCAGCGCCGTTGTGAATTGTACTTCATGAATTTAATTGGTATGGGTTTTCAACATTGCAGTGGTTTTTTTGCCGACCGCATGACGCCTGTCCCTGTTTGGGGGCAAGAATGTGTGAAAGATGCCAGCAAGTTTATGCCCTTATTGAATGATCATTTAGCCAATAGTGAATACATCGCTGGTGATACGTTTAGCATTGCAGACATTACCGCATTTGTGTCCATTGATTTTGCGCGCGTCATTAAACTTCGTATAGGTGATGAATACACGCATCTTTTGCGCTGGTATAAGCAAGTTAATAGCCGCCCAAGTGCGAGGGCTTAATTATGTTTGATCTTTATACATCACCCACGCCCAATGGCTGGAAAGCTTCCTGCACCCTAGAAGAGCTAGGGCTAGCTTATGTTGTAAAACCCGTTAATTTAATGAAGCAGGAACAGAAAACGCCAGACTTTTTAGCCATGAACCCCAATGGCCGTATTCCGGTTATTAAAAATACCCAAAGTGAAGAGGTGGTGTTTGAATCTGGTGCCATCATGATTTATTTGGCTGAATTAACCGGTCAGTTACTGCCCACCAGTGGGCCTAAGCGATACGAGGTATTGCAATGGTTAATGTTTCAGATGGGCGGTGTGGGGCCCATGATGGGGCAGGCTAATGTGTTTTTTCGCTATTTTCCTGAAAAAATTCCAGCGGCCATTGATCGTTACCAAAATGAATCACAGCGTTTATTGTCAGTTTTAGATCAGCACTTAAGTGATAAAGAATTTTTATGCGAGGAATTTTCCATCGCAGATATTGCCAACTGGTGTTGGGCTCGTACTCATGAGTGGAGTGGGGTGGATATCAGTGAAATGGCGCACCTTAAGCGTTGGATTAATACCATGCATGCCCGTGAAGGCTGTTATAAAGGCATTAAAGTGCCGGGTAAAGTTGACCCAGCCGATATTGTCAAAAGCGGTAAAACACTCATTGTTTAACATCTGTGTGTTTAATGACTAATTTTTAGATAAATAAAACACTCATGTGTGTTTTTAAATTGAGGTGAGAAAATGATCGCAACTTTTTTAGTGGCACTGGTGGCCATTGAGCATGTTTATATTTTAATTTTAGAAATGTTTTTATGGACCACGCCAAAAGGCATGAAAACATTTGGAACCACCAAAGAAGAAGCTGAAAACAGTAAAGTTTTAGCCGCTAACCAAGGCTTATATAATGGCTTTTTAGCCGCAGGCTTAGCATGGGGGCTATTGCACCCTGATGCTGAATTTGCATGGCAAATACAAGTGTTTTTTGTGGCCTGTGTGATGGTAGCCGCCATTTATGGTGGTTTAACGGCCAATAAGCGCATTATGTTGGTTCAGGGGTTACCTGCGTTACTGGCCATGGTGGCATTAATGGTTTTGTAACGCTTCAATGTGTTACAGAAAAGAAAGTCTGCCTATGGGGTGGGCTTTGTTTTTCATCTTGCCCATCTTAGTTTACTATCTCTTGCATGGATTGGTGAGAGTTAGATGTAATGTTAATTAAATATGGTTGGGTATTCTTGTGTGGCACCCTAGTGGGCTTCACGGTTAATTCGTTTTTTTTTACACCAACTTCTTCTTTAGACTCTACCTCTGAAATATCGGCTAATATTGAACCAATAAAAACCGCTATAAATCAAACCAATAATGATCTTACACAGGTTCAACAATACATTGATCAGCAATCTATTGATTTGACCATCAATTCACTGACTTCTCGTCAGTTTAGCGCTTCTCAATCAACCCTTTTAATACACTACTTAAAGAATCATTTATTTGAGCTGGCTAAGAATAAAAGCTGGTCAATTCTGGGAGAGTGGTTACAGGCCATGGAACTTGCCGGTTTAGCCGACAGCGACAGCTATAAGCTTCAGGCACTAAGATTGTTGGCTAGCGGACATTATTATAAAGGCCTAGAAGTCTTTTTTGTGGCTAAAGATATGGCTAGCAGCCAGCAAGAACAAAATAAAATTGTAAAAGAAATAAAAAGCGCCTTAAACCAAATGATTAATAGTTTCCATCAGCAAACATTAGCCCTGTCAAATGAAGAAACCCAACAGTTGTTTTTGTATGCACAGCAACAGCTGAACGAGTACATTCCCATTAGTCTGGCGTTGGCGAACGTTTATCAGCAACAAGGTGCGCTCCAAGAAGCATTAGATGCATTGGCATTTTTGCCTTACGACGAACAGTTCACCCCTAGGGTAGATGAATTACAAACGCGATTGAGAAACACTTTGGCTGAGGCGCAATTAAACAAAGAGGGCATTCCATTGATTCGCTCTGGAAGCCAGTTTTTAGTGGAAGTACAAATTGCCCAAGTGAATTTAGTGCTATTAATTGATACCGGTGCCAGTTACACCTCTTTAAGTCAGAATGCCATTGCGCGCCTTAGTCAAGAAAGTGATGCCCTAAGTGATGAATTAAAGAAAGTGAAAGTGAATACTGCTAATGGTACCACTGTCGCTCGGGTGTTTTCGGTGTCTACTTTTTCATTGGCAGATAGACAAGCGGAAGATCTTTCGGTGCTAGAAGTGAATATGGGGGAGCATACTCGCTCCGATGGTTTATTGGGGATGAATTTTCTTGGCCTGTATCATTTTAAAATTGATCAAGATAATGCCTTGTTATTTTTAGAAACTAAGTAAGGCATTAAAGCCCCGTCCAGAACCTTTAATGCCCATCTGCGTTTAAGCTAAAGAGCTTAACTTCACAGCAAGTGAAGTGGCGTAATGTTCGTTAAACAAATGCCGCCTTATTGGATTGAGCAAACTCTTTAAGCGTTGTAAGAGGGCGCCCCAATAGTTTTTCGCCATCAGGGGAAATCATGGCCGCTTGATTACTGGCAAATAATGCAAATAATTCTAACATGCCTTTGGCTTGCCATTGTGGCCATCCAGAATCAAGCAAAGAATTTAACACAGTGGTTTCATCGGGTGACACGTAGTCCACTTGTTTGCCGGTTACCTCTGAGAAAATCTGAGCCATGTCAGGGCCAGATAGTAATTCAGGGCCGGTAATGGCATAAGCTTGACCTTCGTGGCCTTCGCCACAGATAACATTGGCGGCTATCTCACCGATGTTACCAATATTTAATGGGGCAAATTTTCCTTCCCCTACGCCTAAATACAATGCCCCTTGTTTAATGCCATCAGCCCAGCCATGAAAATTCTCTTGAAAAAATATGGTGCGCAGGTGTGTCCAGGCTAAGCCTGACTTTTCCAATAATTTCTCCCCAGCACGGAACTGTTTTCCAAATAGAATGCTTTCATATTCAGAACCAAATACAGAATAAAACACCACATGTTTCACGGTGCCAGAAACTACTGCGGCGTTAATCGCGTTCTGGGCCTGCTCTTCGCGGTTTTCATTATTGCCAATAATAAGAAAGAGTTTATCTACCCCAGAAAAGGCCGGGGCTAAAGTAGTTGGTTTATCTAAGTCTAAAATGCAGGTTTCAATGCCAGGATATTTGGCTTGTAACGAGCTGGCTTTTTCTTCGCTTCGCACCCCAGCGCGTATGGTGTATTTGCCTTGATGCTTCTGAGTCAGTGCATCTAGTGTGGCGAGGCCATTGTTACCAGCAGCACCAATGATGAGTAAAGTAGGTTTGGTCATCTTGTTTTCCTTAATGGTGTTAAAATCGTATGAACAAGTGAGATTGTTAAATACACTAAAACGAGATTTGCCTCACTTGAATGAGGGCATATTAGAAATAGCCACAAGGAATAAAAAGCGTAAAAAGCCGATGGTATTGATCAACTATTCTGATCGGTATAAGGGAATAAACGAGTATGCTAATGGTGAGAAATTGTCATTAAATTGGGTAGGAGCTTTGGCGAATGACGTTAATAGCAAAGTAGAATGAGGGTTAATGACTGCTGTGGGTAAAATAATGGGCCAACACTAAAAGTGTTAGCCCAATATAGGTTTGTTGTTATTTTATGGCATGCTTGTATGTCACATGCTTAATCAATATTTTAACGAATAGTTAGAGTGCTATTTAAACAGTTTTACAAATTCACCATATCCTTCTTTCTCCAAATCGGCTTTGGCAACAAAACGCATGGCGGCTGAATTAATGCAATAACGTAATCCGGTAGGCTTTGGGCCATCACTAAAGACATGGCCTAAGTGAGAGTCTCCATAACGGCTGCGGATTTCGGTTCTTGGGTAAATTAACTTAAAATCAGTTTCTTCTTTTACATTTTCACTCACCAATGGTTGAGTGAAACTTGGCCAGCCGGTTTTTGAATCGTACTTATCAAGTGATGAAAATAATGGCTCTTGACTCACCACATCCACGTAAATGCCTTCTTGTTTATTGTCCCAATATTTATTTGTAAAAGGGCTTTCAGTGCCTTCTTCCTGGGTTACATCATACTGAAGGGCAGTGAGCATTTTTTTAATTTGCGCGTCACTTGGTTTACTGTATTGCTTAGTTTTTGCGGCTTGTACTTTCATTGACATTTCCGTGTCGTTTTTCATGCTGACCTTAGTTGCGAAGGGCTTGTGCAGATCATCTCCCCAGGTTTTTTCTAAGTATTTATCTCGGCCAGAGTTGTAACGGTAAAACTTGTAGCGAATAGGGTTTTTCTTGTAATAGTCTTGGTGATAATCTTCAGCGTCATAAAATGCGGTGAACTTTGTGAGATCGGTTTTCAAAGCGCTGTCAAATCGCCCAGTAGCAGCCAGCGCTTTGCTTGAACGTTGTGCGGCCATTTTTTGTTTAAGGTTATGAAAGAAAATGGCAGGCTTATATTGATAGCCACGGTCTACAAACTGGCCACCGTCATCGGTTGGATTAATTTGGCGCCAAAAGGAATATAAAAGTGCGTCATAGCTGATGATACTTTCATCATAAAATACTTGTACTGCTTCAATGTGACGAGTGCTGCCAGATGACACCTGACGATAGGTGGGGTTTTTAATGCTGCCGCCACTATAGCCCGACACCACTTCAGAGACCCCTTCCAATTTTTCAAAGCCCGCTTCAACACACCAAAAGCACCCTCCTGCAAATGTGGCTACCTGTAAATTATTGCCTTGGCTTGTGGTGCCATTGAGCGCAGATGAGTCCGCTTGTGACAGGCAGGCGCTAAGCGATAAGGCAGCAGCCACAATGGCAGGCTTAAGTAGAACTTTAATGCTAAATAGCTTATTGGGAATGATTTGTTTAAGCGAATGTTTCATGGTTACTTCCTTTTTCAATCTGGTGTTTTTTAATATATGCCTACAGTGTGACCCTCTAAAACCAGATTTGTAAGAGCTTACGATGCGGTTTTATTAAATTATGATTTCTTGTGATACTTTTGTTACAAATGACAAACACTTTACTTGTATAGCCTTGTTTTACGAGGGGTGTGAAGCAATTTATAAAATTATGATATGTCGTGATAGTTTTGTTATAACTTTGTGAAATGGCTGTTAAATATAGAACTTAGTCTTGTAAGGGTTCCAACAACGAATCTAATAAAGGACTGAACATGAAAACCCACTCTTTGCTGTCTATTCTGCCGTTAAGCCTTGCCAGTGCCATGGCATTTTCCCAATCGATTGATGTGCAAGTCACTAACCTAACACACGGTATTCACTTTACGCCGATTTTGGTGAGTGCACACGATAGCAGTACTCACTTGTTTGAAGCAGGGCAAGCCGCCAGTACTGAACTACAAGCCATGGCAGAGGGCGGCAATACAGCCCCTTTAATGGAAGCCAGTGCAGCTAGCGCAGTGAATACTGATAATCTAGCCTCTGGCTTTTTGGCTCCATCAGCCAGTACTCCTGTGACCAGTATCGAAACCGCAGAAAACACCCACCTTTCCGTTGTGGCCATGATGTTGCCTACTAACGATGGTTTTATTGGCCTAGATGGCTGGGAAGTGCCTCAAGAAGCCGGTACCTATACTGTGTATCTGAATGGCTATGATGCAGGCACAGAAGTAAATGATGAGATCATTGATACCCTTAATGGTGGTGCGACTGATGGTATTCCGGGAGCTCCAGGAATGGATGCTGGCACAGGCGCTACGGGTGTGACCGACATGGAAAGCAATACTTCAGTTCATATTCACCGTGGTAACACAGGTGATACTAGCTTAACGGGTGGCATTAGTGATGTAGATAGCCGCATTCACCGTTGGTTAAACCCAGTAGCCAAAGTGGTTGTGACGGTTAAATAGGAGTTTTAAATATGAAATATTTGAATAAAAAAGCTTCTGTTGTTACCGCCACTATCATGGCCGCCAGCTTGTTAAGTGCTTGTGGCAGCAGCAGTGATGACGATGATGCCAGCAAGATGAGCTACGATATCACCGTTACCAACCTTTCTAGCAATCAACCCATGTCACCGTTTGCGGCGAAACTTCATGCCAGCAGTTTCACGGCTTGGCAGGTGGGTGCAGCTGCATCGGTTGCTCTTGAGGAACTAGCAGAAGGGGGCGATAACGCATCAGTATTGGCATTAAGTGAAGCGGGAGTTTATAGCTCAGTATCAGGCGGTGGTGCCATTGGGCCGGGCTCTAGTGAAAATATTACCATTGAATCAGGTGAATACAGTGATATTAACCTGACACTGGTGAGCATGCTGGTGAACACCAATGATGCGTTCACAGGCAGAACTAATCTGGACTTATCGGGTTTAACAATAGGCACAAGCCAGACCCATTACCTACCGGTTTATGATGCGGGCACCGAAGGCAACAGTGAACTGGATGACACCATTCCAGGACCTGCCGATGGAGGCGAAGGCTTTAACATGGCACGGGACGATGTGGACTATGTAGCAAGACACCCAGGTGTGGTGGGTGTAGACCAAGGGTATAGTGAATCTGTACTTAACAGTACCCATGGTTTTGACTCACCGGTAGCCATGTTCACGATTACTCGCACGCAATAACACTGCTTATTTCGTGAATAACACCGAGTGCTATCGGTGAAGGCGCTCAAATAGATAGGGTGGCGAACCGAACTGTTTGAGCATTTATAACCCATATTGGCTGTTTAAGAGCCGGTATGGGTTATGTTGGTTTAGGGGATGCCTGACATTTAGTGATGAAGGGTCTAAAGGTGTTTTTTAAATGATCCTAACCTGTCACGATTACATGCATCAAATGACACCTAAATATCTAAATAAACGGCACTGATTGGCAAATAAATGAACAAACGAATTTTAGTGGTGGAAGACGATCAAGACATTAATCAATTGATCGCCATGAACCTTAAAGACATGAATCTAGACGTAGACACCTGTGATCACGGCCGCCGCGGTTTTGAAATGGCCAAGAGCGGACAGTACGATTTAATGGTGTTGGATTTAATGTTGCCAGAAATGGATGGCTTAGAAATTTGCCGCAGCTTACGGGCTGAAAACATCTACACGCCGATTTTAATGTTAACTGCCCGCGACAGTGAGGCAGATCGCATTGTGGGTCTTGAAATGGGGGCAGATGATTATTTAACCAAGCCCTTTAGTGTGCGCGAACTGCAAGCTCGTGTAAAAGCCATGTTACGCCGCATGGACATGCTTAATAAACCCGCCCCAGAATCCGACCAACTGAAAGTGGGGGGCTTGCTCATTAATGTGGGGCAACGCAAAGTATTGTTAGATGACAAAGAAATAGAACTTACCAGTACCGAATTTGATTTGCTGATTTACATGGCTCGCCAACCGGGCATGGTATTTAGTCGTACCCAGTTATTGGACAATGTATGGGGATATCAACACAGCGGCTATGAGCACACAGTTAACTCACATATCAATCGCTTAAGAAATAAACTAGAAAAAGACCCTTCAAAACCCCAGTACATTTTAACTGTTTGGGGTGTGGGTTATAAATTTGGCAGTCAAACGTAATTTTTTATTAGCACATCATTGTTTTAAAGAGCGCTTTTTATAGGGGCATGTATGCGCAGTTTTGTATTTTCATTTTACAGTAAATTATCCTTGGGCTTAGTATTTAGCTTTATTTTTATGGGGGTGATTTTATTGGTGTTGGCCCAATACCTTACCCGTAGTTATCAAAATGAAGTGGAGCAAAAACTGCACTATCAATTGGCGGCTCATGTGGTGCATGATAATAAGTTGTTAAAGAATGGCGAAATAGACCACGCCGCCTTAAAAAATGCCTTTCATTCCATGATGATACTGGGGCCCAGCTTTGAGTTTTATATCTTAGGCACTCAAGGTGAAATTAAAACTTATTCAGCCGACCCTAAGCGTATTAAACGAGAATTCATTGATTTAGCCCCGGTCCAACAATTTTTTAACGATCAAACCTTGCTGCCCATCCAAGGGCAAGACCCCAGAAGCCTTGATAAGCATAAAATATTTTCGGCCGCGCCTATTTATGAACAAATAAAGGGTGAAGATGTATTACAAGGCTATTTATACATCATTATTGGCGGGGAGATTTATGATGGCATTGTGGATTTACTTCAGCAAAGTCATATTTTGTCTTTGGCGGTTTGGAGTTTAGCCATGGCCATGGCGTTTGGGTTATTGGTGATTTTAATATTATTTGCTTTGCTAACAAGACCTTTGCGCCGTTTAACACAAGACATGCAGCAATTTCGTCAAGAGGGTTTTGCTCACGGACAATTACCCAGCTCAAAGTGGCAGCCCAATTCGGCCGATGAAATAGAGCGCTTAGGCAATACGTTTAATGAAATGGCCAACACCCTTAATATTCAATACCAGAAAGTTAAAAATACCGATGAATTACGTCGTGAGTTGATATCTTACGTGTCCCACGATTTACGAACGCCGCTTGCGTCGTTGCAAGGGTATTTAGAAACCTGGCATCTAAAACATAAAGAGCTAAGTGCTTTGGAAGGGGAGCAGTTAATTGATGTGGCCATGAAAAACGCCCAACACATGAGCCGCTTAATTGAACAGTTATTCGAACTGGCTCACTTAGACAGCGAAACCATTACCTTAACCAAAGAGCCTTTAGCCATTGCCGAATTTGCCCAAGACATTATGCAAAAAATGGCATTAGAGGCCAGTAACAAACAAGTGACATTAGACATTGAGCCTAAAGACCCGTCTATTATGGTCATGGCTAATATAGAAAAATTAGAAAATGTATTAACTAATTTGTTAGATAATGCTTTGCGCCATTGTCAGGCAGGTGACCGTATTTTACTGAAAGTGAGCCCCGCCACTGCGGCAGGGCAGCAACAAATAAGCGTGAAAGACACAGGGTTAGGCATTGCCCCTCAAGACTTACCGTTGATCTTTAATGCCCACTTTAAAGCCGGTAATAGCGTTCAAGGAAAGGGTCGAAACAGCGGGCTGGGTTTGGCCATCAGCAAGCGCATCATTGAGCTGCATGGCTCTGAGTTAAAAGTAACCAGCAACCTTGGGCAGGGCACTGAATTTTCCTTCAATTTAGCCAGTGCTTAACGGCCCCATTGGCTATTGGCGCTCACTGTTATATGGTAAAATCCGCAAATTCAGTATGAGGATTAACCAATATGAATAGGGGATATTCCCTCTCATGGCTATTTAAGGTATAACGGCGCCATGAAGACACCGAAAAGAATTTTACCCTTGGTTGAAGACGGCTTAGTTGATGAAGTCTTGAGCCAATTAATGAGTGGCAAAGAAGCCACTGTGTATGTTGTACGCCGTGATGACGAAGTGATTTGTGCCAAAGTCTACAAAGACGCAGCGCAACGCAGTTTCAAGCAGGCTGTTACCTATAATGAAGGCCGTAAGGTTCGTAATAGCCGTCGCGCACGAGCCATGGAAAAAGGCAGCAAGTTTGGTCGTAAGCAACAGGAAGAAGTTTGGCAAAACGCTGAAGTAGACGCCTTGTATAAGCTGGCCGATGCAGGTGTGCGGGTGCCTGAGCCCTATGGCTGTTTTGATGGCGTATTGTTAATGGAACTGATGACCGTTGAATCCGGTGGTGTAGCACCGCGCTTAAACGACGTATCACTGACCGCCGAACAAGCTCGAGAAGATCACACCCTAGTGATGCAAAATGTGATGCGCATGTTAAGCGTTGGCATTGTGCATGGTGATTTATCTGAATTTAACGTATTGGTGGATGAATACGGCCCCATTATTATCGATTTACCACAAGCGGTAGATGCCGCTGGTAATAATAACGCCCGTGCCATGCTAACTCGTGATGTGGATAACATGACCAACTATTATGGTCAGTTTGCCCCAGAGTTACTGGAAACCCAATACGCCAAAGAAATATGGGCCTTGTATGAAGAAGGCAATATGGATGTGGATTATCAGCTCACAGGTCAGTTTACAGAAAGCAATGTGGAAGCCGATGTGGATTCCGTTATTGAAGAAATTAAAGCTGCCATGTATGAAGAACAAGAACGTCAAGAACGCATGAGCGAACCAGATGATGAAGACTATTAATCATTAAGTTTTCTGGCTTTTACCTCGTTTTTTAGCGGCTTAGCATTTCAAACAATTCCCAGCTTGTTTATTTTCAAGGCCATATTTTTTTAATATGGCCTGCCACTTTATGTTTTTCTCTAACCCTTCTACCACACCTTCTATAAACTCATGCACATCAGGTAAAGACTTTGACGTCATTATGTGGCGTGTAAACGAGAACAGCGGCATCTTCGAAATAAATATTTTGCCTTGCAGTTGATGTTTTTTAATGTGGGGCATTAGTAAGGTTCTGGCCATGCTGCTGGTTTTTACTCTGCCTGAGTGAATTAACATGAGAACCGAACCTTCGTTGTAGACAAATTTTCTGTGAATTTTATTTTGTGCCATGAGTGCCTCTAGGCCCGCATATTTTCGGCCTCGTATGGCCGCGAAACTTTTACCTTCTAATGATTGAGGGCCTGAATATTGAACAGGGCTTTCGATTGAGGAAATGATTTCATTACGATCATGTAATAGCGGAGCGCTCCATAAGTATTTTTCTTTGGAGTGTTTGCCCATCCACTGCCAATTAACAAAGGGCACCACCCCACTATAATCTTGGCTTAAGTAATAATTCAATCGGACGCGAGGAATCACCTCTAGCTTAAAATCAAATACATTGTATTGATTTAATAAATCAAAAAAATCCTGGCTTAACCCTTCACCGGCTTCATTAATTTTAAAGGGTAAAGACTCGTAATAGCTCCATACTTGAACCTCATCAGTAGGTCTGGCCTGCTGGCTTAAAACTGGGGTTATGTGAATGGCCCATATAAAGGCCATTGCCACTAAGCCTTTAACGAAGGGCATTATTTACGCCTTAACAAAAGAGATAAATATAGGTTAGTGGTTGTTAAAAAGGAGTGCCATTTTAGCGGAGATATGACCGAAGTTAATCTGAATCAGCGCTGCTGAATTAACTTCGGGTTATATTGAGTCAGGATGCTTATAACGAAGACTTTTAACCAGCAAAGTCAGATAGATACAAAAAGCCCGTGAAGCCTATCCAGGATAACACCAGTAATGACCAAGGCAGTATGTTTACACCGGTTTTAGGGGCCTGCAGCTCTTCGTTTTCGCTGGGCGCTTGTGCTAAGACATCTTTGGCCTTACGTAGCTTTTTATCAAGGTCTCTTGACTTTTCTTTGTGTTGTTTTTTGTACAGCTCAATGCCTTTTTGAATGCCTTGTGCCACTAATTTGGTTTGTTCTTTAGTTTGCCCAGGCTTTTGAATGCCCTTAGCCAGAACCATGGCTTCTTCTTTGGTTTGCTCTGAAACTTTTTCTTTTTTTGAATAACGTGCCATAGAGCCTCCGTGTTGATTTTCCGATGATGCGAAATTACCAGCAAAGCTTAAAAAGGTACAGTTCATTTATGTTTCAGGGTCTTGGATATGGAGCCTGAAGGGAGAGTACTGTGTTGAGTAACCTGCTGAGTATTTAATATATTCATTCTAATCATTTAATGATTATTTTTTCCCTCTGTAGTGATTGCTTTTATTAGTGCAGTGACCGTAATATTGTCGGCCACACTAGTCTGTGTGAATTTTATATAGCCAATTAATAAGGATTATCATGACACCATTAACGTGTATTGCCAAAATCACCGCTAAAGAAGAGCACAAAGACATTGTGTCATCTGAATTGACCAAAATCATTGCCCCCACACGACAAGAGAAAGGCTGCATTAATTATGATATGCACACAGACAATGAGAATGGTTTAGTGTTTATGTTTCATGAGAACTGGCAATCAGAACAAGATTTAGATGTGCATCTAGAATCAAATCATATCAAGGGTTGTTTTGACATTATTGGTGACATGCTAGCCTCGGTAGAGATCACTAGGCTTACGAAAGTGACAATTTAATATTAGCCCTGGGTTGTAACAGTAGCCGAAGTCCCCTTAATCTCAGTTGAGGGGGCGAGCTAAAGGTGTTCTAATTTCAAGCTTGGCAAAACACTTCTTTGAAAATCAAACCTATATTATTGAATCTCGAACTTCTGGATCTATTGAACCATTAAGCCTGCGTTGAACTTTACAACAGTGATTTTTTTAAACATGATGTTGTGCGCGAGACACCCCAAACAGACACTGAACTTGCCGTGCTATGGAAGGGTTAGTGGGGTTATTTATTAAAACTTTTCAGGCCGGCTTTTGGGCTGAATTTTATTGTAAAACCTCTAATAGAAAATCTATAAATACGCGCAGTTTTGATGGCACATGTTTGGTCTTTGGGTATAGGGCATACAGCCCTGTGTCTTTTTGCGAAAATTCAGCCAGTACTTGTTCTAATACACCACTTTTTAAATCTTCGCTTATTAAAAACGAAGGCACGTAAAAAATCCCTTGGCCGTTTTTTGCAGCGCTTAATAATAAACCACCGTCATCTGACTGTAAGTTGCCATTTACTTTCACGCTTATTTTTTCACCTTGTGGGTTTATAAATGGCCAATGACGGGCATGGCTGGCGGGTTGATAAATGAGACAATTGTGTTGGCTCAAATCTTGGGGATGGGTGGGCTTGCCGTAGTTTTGCCAATACTCTGGCGAGGCACACACTTGCATCTGGCAGGTTTGTATTAGCCTAGCAATCAGTGAAGAGTCTTCCATCTTGCCCACTCGCAGGGCCACATCTATGCCTTCTTCTATTAGGTCCACAAATCGTCCCGTGATACGAACATTTAAATGAATCAGTGGGTAACGCTTTTGAAAAATAGGCAATATTTTGGGTAAAAATGAATAAGCCAAGCTTTGAGGTGCCGAGATTACTAAAGTGCCTTGGGGTTCGCTTTGCATGGGCATCACGGCGTGTTCGGCTTCTTGTAAGTCCTTGATGATTTTAGTGGCGTACTGGGCAAAGGTTTCGCCGGCTTCGGTGAGGTGCAGGGTGCGGGTGGTGCGTACCAATAATTGCACCCCCAGTTCTTTTTCAAGTTGGGAAACCTGTTTACTGACCACGGGTTTAGAGATGTTTAAGGCCACAGCGGCGGCCGTGAAGCTGCCGTGTTCTACCACGCCAGCAAAGGCTCTTAAATAGTGAATAGAGGACATTAGTGAACTTTTGGAAACAATGAAATAACAATATAGCAGATTATGATGGTTTTGTTTTCTTATAACATGGGCTCATTGTGTTAAGGCAGGGACCTTAGCCAAGTAAACAACCCAGAAGCCCAATACACGGGCTTTCCATGACAGAGGTCAATATGAGAACACTAAAAAACACACTACTTAAATTAGCAGGCGGTGCGGCGTTAAGTGCCATGGCCATAGGGCACAGCTTCGCGGCCGAGCCTGTGTGGGATGCCAATACAGTGGAGCTTGAACTTAAAAAAATAGGCAAGGGAGTATATGCCGTTTATGACAGTCGCGCCGATGATATGGCCGGTAAGGGTGTACCGATGGCCACTAGCTCGGGCATTATCGTGGGTGAAGATGGGGTGATGATTGTTGATACCATGATGAATGAGCGCCTTAATAAGCAGCTATTTTCTTTGGTGAAGAGCGTTACCGATAAGCCAGTTAAGTTTGCTGTAAACACCAGTTTCCATGGGGATCACTCTTATGGTAATTATTTTCTGCCTGAGTCTGTGACCGTTATTCAACACAGTAATGCTAAAAAATACGTCGATAGCCACTTTGAAAACGATACTCAATTCATGATTCAAACCTTTGGTGAGAACCGCGGAATTGAAGATGTAAAAGCCAGCACTGGCGATATTCTTATTGCAGAAAATGGCCAAATTAATGTAGACCTAGGTGGGCGCAACGTTTTAATTAAAGACTTTGGTTTTGCCCAAACTGGAGGCGATGTTTTTGTCTGGCTTGAAGAAGAAAAGGTTATCTGGATGGGCAATGCCATAGTCTCTGAAAAGCCTGGTTTACCTTGGTTATTAGACGGTCACCTAGTGGCGACCTTAAATACTTTGCAAAGTGTTTATGACTTTTTGCCCAATGACGCGCTGGTGATTCCTGGCCACAGCTACCCAGTGGACAAAAGTGATCTTAAATGGAATATCGACTATTTAACAGACGTTAAAAGTAATGTGTCTAATGCTGTGAGTAAAGGCTATAGCTTAGAAGAAACCGTTAAAAGCGTGACTATGAATGACTATCGCGGTTATGCCTTATTTGACTGGGTACACCCAGGGCTGAATATCCCATCGGCATATAAAGATCTCACTCAACACTGATCTCAATACAAAAAAACACTAAACAAAAAGTTTGGTGTTTTTTTTGTGTCTTTAAAAAATATTAAAAATCAAAGGTAGAGAGAGTAATCATATGGATCAGCCCATTATTTTTGACAATAAACCCAAAAAAATAAGTTTGGTAAAAGGCGAAGAAGTCCATTTTTGCACCTGTGGTCGTTCTGGTAACCAACCCTATTGTGACGGTTCCCATAAGGGGACGAGTTTTGCCCCTAAAGCTTTCACTAGCGATACTAACGAAGACGCTTACCTTTGCATGTGCAAGCAATCGGCTAATTTTCCTTATTGCGATGGCAGCCATAAAAGCATTCGCAGTGAAGATATAGGAAAGGCGCCGAAAAAAGCAATAAATGATGCTTCTAAAACGCCACAGGCCACGGCTACCATTGAAGAACCGACCGTGGCGTTTATTCATCAGTTGGCTCGCGAGGGCCTAAGTAAAATGGGTCACCATGGTCCTATGACATCAATGGGTGTGCCAAGGCATTTATTACCTCACTGGGACGACATACAAATTATGGCTGCACAAATGGCCACTAAGCCTTTAATGGAAGAGGTAAGCGTGGGCAGCCAGCTCGTCATTGGCCCAAAAGCTAAGCGACCTCTTAAATTAGATATCCCTTTGTTTGTATCAGACATGAGCTTTGGCGCCTTGTCTCAAGAAGCCAAAGTAGCATTGGCTCGTGGAGCGCAGTTGGCGGGTACGGGTATTTGTTCAGGAGAAGGGGGCATGTTGCCAGAAGAGCAGTTTGAAAACTCTCGCTACTTTTACGAATTGGCCAGTGCACAATTTGGTTACAATGAAGAGTCGTTAAAAAATGTACAAGCTTTTCATTTTAAAGGCGGCCAAGGGGCTAAAACAGGCACGGGTGGTCATTTACCCGGTAATAAAAACATTGGAAAAATAGCCGATGTACGACAAATCCCTGTGGGTCAAGCAGCTATATCTCCACCTACTTTTAAAGACTTAAATACCAGCGATGATTACAAAGCATTTGCTAACCGAGTACGTGACATCACCGGTGGTATACCTATAGGTTTTAAATTAAGCGCCAATCATATTGAAGAAGACATTCAGTTTGCTTTGGATGCCAGTGCCGACTATATCATCCTAGATGGACGCGGTGGCGGCACAGGGGCTGCCCCTGAAATGTTTCGTGACCACATTAGTGTGCCCACCATCGCAGCGCTTGCGCGGGCCAGAAAATACTTAGACAAGGTTGGAGCCAGTGGACGGGTCACTTTAATTATTACCGGAGGCCTGCGAGTGCCAACTGATTTTGTTAAAGCCATGGCATTAGGCGCCGACGGTGTGGCTATTTCTAATAGTGCCATGCAGGCCATAGGCTGCGTGGCTGCGCGTATGTGCAATAGTAATAATTGCCCTGCAGGCATTGCCACCCAGAAGCCGGAATTAAGGCAGCGCTTGAACATTGAAAAATCGGCCCAGCAATTGAAAAACTTTTTTCAAGCTTCCACAGAACTTATGCAGGTTATGTCTCGTGCTTGTGGTCATGATCATTTAAATGAATTCAATTTAGATGACTTAGCTACCTGGCATGCCGAGATGGCACGGTTATCGGGTGTGAAATACGCTGGGGTAGGGGATGTGTAGTGTGTAATTAATTTAGCGGGGCTCTTTTAGGGCCTCGTTTTTTTATGCCATGAAAGGGAAGTGGCAATAGAGCTGTATGTGTTATAAATAGCCGGAATTTAGCTGTCGCCATTAACGATTTTCAAGTCGAAAAATGACAAAAGCCCCATCTTGAGTACGGGTTAATTTGCTTGCTAGGCTTGTGTTTATTGGTTAAACCAATTTGCAAGCGAGGCCGAATTAGCGTATATTTTAGTGTTTTTATACCTTAAATTTCTGAGGTAAAACCAAACATGTCTGAAGCCACATCCCAAACACTTCCTGATCAAACTGCAAATTTATTACTGGCACTTATTTTTATTGGTGAATTAAAAGCCGGAGATAAATTGCCTCCAGAACGTGTGCTTGCTCAAACCCTAGACATAGATAGAACCTCATTACGTTCTGCTATTCGTACTTTAATAAGCATGAATTTGGTTAAGTCAGTACAAGGCAGTGGCATTACTGTATTAAATTTTAAACAAAATACTGACCTGACGTTTATTGAACGTCTTTGCCAAATCGACGAATTGGTTATGAGTCGTGACTGGATACATTCTGCGTTTGAATTTAGGATTACTTCTGTAAGCAGTTACTTACGCGCCATTGCTAATGTCCCCATGTCTCCTCAAAAGGAAGAAGGTATACGGTTAATTAAACATCAAATTAAGCTGGCCAGTGAAGGGGCAGGTGCCCAAAAATTAGCAGAGACGGAAGCTCAAATACAACAATATATTGCCAGTATTGGTGATAACCCCTTAATAATATTACAAGCTAACTCTATTCGTCATTTAAACCTGCGGCTAATGACCATTATGTATGAAAGCATTAATGCTAAGGCCTATCTTAAAGCACAGTTTAAGATTGTTAATAAATTATTAGAAGGTGAAATCTCCCAAGAGAATATGGAGCAAGATTTGAAAGAGCTGTTTCAAAAGCAAAAAGTTAAGGTTGTAAAGCGTATTAGTTTACTGCCCGAAAAGTCCTATCTTATAAGTTCACCGTTAAAACATAAACCAAATTTACTAAGTTTAGGCTAACGTAAAGCCGCCAATCCAGCGAAAGAAAAACCTTTGAATTTGGTTTATGCTAAGGCTTTTAGCAGTACACTCATTTTCTTTTAAGGCTTTTTATACTTGTGGAAATCCACTACATTGAAGGCCACAATGTTAACGATCAATCTTTTCAAGGAAAGCTATGACTTATATACCGCCAAAAGTTTGGAAGTGGGAAGTTGGTAGCGGAGGTAAGTTTGCTAGCATCAATCGCCCCACAGCTGGCGCCACACATGATAAAAAATTAGCGAAAGGGAATAACCCACTTCAACTGCATTCACTGGCCACGCCAAACGGTGTGAAAGTGACGATTATGTTAGAAGAGTTGATTGAAATGGGTTTTAAGGATGCCGAATACGATGCTTATATAGTGAACATTATGGAGGGGGATCAATTTGGTAAAGAATTTGTAGACATTAATCCTAATTCGAAAATTCCAGCTTTGTTAGATACCAGTACAACCCCACCTATTCGTATATTTGAATCTGGTGCTATTTTGGTTTATTTAGCTGAGAAATTCAAAGTATTGTTACCCACCAATGCTGCACAACGTGCTGAAGTGATGTCATGGTTAATGTGGCAAATGGGGGCAACTCCCATGCTAGGAGGGGGCTTTGGTCATTTTTATGCTTATGCTCCAGAAAAGTATCAATACCCTATTGATCGCTACACTATGGAGGTTAAACGCCAGCTTGATGTATTAGATGGACAATTAGCCAATCACCCTTTTATAGCCGGTAAAGAATACTCTATTGCAGATATAGCCATATGGCCTTGGTATGGTGCATTAGTGAATAATGAAGTCTATGACGCTGCTGAATTCATTGAAGCGCACACGTATCAAAATGTTGTGCGTTGGAGTCATGAAATCGCACAGCGACCTGCAGTGAAACGCGGACGTATTGTGAATAAATCTTGGGGCAATAAAGAAGAGCAATTAATTGAACGTCACAGTCAAAGTGATTTTAAACGCTAACATTTATTGATTCTATTTATATAAAGCCCAGATAATATTTGGGCTTTATAATAGCAGGGCGCCGGTTATTCTTTTTTATCCCAAGCTGGTCCTGTATCGCGCTTTTTCTGGTTTAAGTAACGAACCCTCGCATCACACTCGCCATTTTTAACAAATGGCGGGGTGAAACCATCAAATAGATCGATATGCACAATGCCACTTTCCATTAAAGCGGGCAATATACAGGTTTCGGTTAATAGGTTGTCAATAAACGACTTTGAAACCCCGTTAAGTTTTTCGTAACCTAATTGCACCTGCTCTAAGGACCACGCGCGGTAGCCAAATGCGCCGTACTCTGCCATGACACCATACACATTTGCTTTTGCGGTCTTGGAATTTTGAGTAATGGCCTTTGCAACACCTGTGCTAAAAGGCACATAGGTTTTACCAACAAATTCTAATAGTTCTTTTAAAGATTCGGGGACGCCTTCATCTAAATCTATCCAATCGCCAAATATCTGTTGGCCAATACACCCTCGGGTATCGCCAAATTCATTAATGGTATCAATCCAGTTGACAGTGCGGGCTCCGTGGCGCTCTATAATTTCAGCAGAGAAGGGATCTTGCAAAATGTGTGTGTATAAATGTGCGTAAACAGCAAAGTCCGCAAGGGATGGTCGATTACCCAATAAAAACTGATGATCGGTAAAGTGCTTGTCTAATATACCCAGCAAGTCGAGTAGTTGTTGATCTAAGGACTCACGAACGTCATTGCCTGTTAATCCCAGCGGTTTATCAAAACCTTGTTGTCGTTGTAACACCATAGGTGCAGCTTGTTTAGGATGCATCCCTAAACTGCCATAACAAATCGCCCGTGCAATTCGGTGGCTAACAGTTTGTCGGTTCTGTTCATTCCCCCAACGATAATGCATTGAAAACCTAGGTAAATACTCATCTCCAAAGTCTTCCAATAATGCATTAATAAATTGCAAACGCTCGTCAGCAGGGCTGCAACTGTTGTCTTTATAGATATTTTCAAAATGAGTCATGATGGGTGTTGTGTCTTGCATTACCTGGTCATCAGGTGTGAGTACGGCGGGCATAATATGCATGCCAACTCGTTTGACAATTTCATTTATGGCAGGCATATCAATAGACATCCGCTTATAGGGAATACCCTTATAGTGCATATAGGTACGTAACTTCCATGAGTAAGGAGAGTCATTGGCAGCCCATACTCGGTAGAAATCCTGTTGTCCATCAGACAACACCATTTGTTCTTTTAGCACTTGAGCTTCGCGCTTTAAGTTTGCTTTTGAAGGCATTGTAATTTTATCCATTGTGATTTAGAGTGCTCTTAATTTACAATTGGTTGAACCAATTAGCAAGTGGTTTTGAATCCGCTTGTGTCAATGCACTATGTTCAAAAGAGACGATTATGAAGCACCAGTATAAGTTTTACGGATGGCAGGCCTCTTTTTTTGCGGGAAAAGCGCGAGGGTATTTAAACTACAAGGGTGTGGATTACGTAGAAAAAGAGATCAGTCTGTTTGATATTTTGTACACCATCCCTAAGCATACAGGGCGAAAAGCCATGCCTGCGCTTAAAAATAAAAAGGGGGAGTGGTTTTGTGATACGCCGTTAATGATTGAAGAATTGGAAAAGCGTCATTTGGAACCGAGCATCTCAACCGATGGGCCCATTCAGAATTTTGTGGCTGAACTATTCCATAATTGGGTAGATGATTGCTGGATCCCTATTGCATTGCATACCCGGTGGTCGTATCCGGAAAATTATGAAAAGATAAATCGTGAAGAGGGAGGTAAAAACTTAATGCCCTTTGCTCCTCGATTTATTCGCAATAAGATCGTTGATAAAGCGTTCTTGCAAAATATGCTTTCTCACAAAGAAAATATGGGCTTTGTACCGGAGCAGATAGAATTATTTGAAGCCTGGGCGGTGAATCTACTAAATATATTAGAAACACATTTTAGTGAACATGGCTATTTGTTGGGTGAGCGGCCCACCATTGCAGACTTTGCTTTATTTGGCCCTATGTTTGCGCATTTGAATCGAGACCCTTGGCCCAAACGTGAGTGGTTGGACCCTCGTCCAAACTTACAAAAATGGGTGGAAAAAATGCACCGAGGTCAAAAGTGCTCTGGAGAATTATTACTTAATGATCAAATTCCAATGACATTAATGCCTATTATTAAAATTATATTAAGTGAATACTTACCGTTTATGGAGGACACGGTTAAAGAAACTGAAAATATAATAAAACTTAATCAGTTGAAGTCAGGTGATAAATTGCCTCGTAGTACCAAGATATTAAGTATGAGAATGTTAGATGGTCAGTACAAGCGAGCAGCGTTTACCTATTCTATATGGCGTATGCAGCGTTTTCAAAAAATGCTGGCTGACTATTCGCCAGAAAGTAAGGCATCACTGATAACTTGGTTGACATCACTGGGTATTGCAGATTTCTTAAATTTAAATTTTGGCCATGAATTAAAGCGTGATGGGTTGAAAGCTGCCTTGGTATAGTGTGAACTTTTATATTTTGGGAGAAGGAAGTTCACTTCATATTTTTATACGGTCACCTAATCACCTTTCATAACTTGACTAGGGTGACTAGGGTGACTATTGAGAGGCGTTTTTCAATATTTTATACGCTAAAGCAGCGGATTACAGAGTGACAAGTATAAAGGGAGGGATGCATAGAGTTTGGGATTAGGTGAACTGTTATAGAGCTCACCTTTTTAGATAAAATTTATATATCGGGCACAAATAAATAACCACGGTTTCGCACTGTTTTAATATGCTGGTTAGCGTAATTAAACTGATTGAGTTTGTGGCGAATTTGCGAAATGATAATATCAATCATGCGGCTTTTTCCGTCGTAGTCTATGCCGCGAATAGCCCGAAATAGGGCATCTCGATCTTGAATTGTCCCGGTATTTTCTACCAAGCATAATAATACATCGTATTCAGGGCCGCTTAATTCAACTTGATGCTGCCCCACTAACACTTGTCGTGCTGCCGGTTTTACGGTGAGTTCGTTATACACTAGATCTTGGCTGATGACGTGATTGTCTTTTGTGGGCTGTTCGATTACGTGAGAACTTAACTCAATGTTTCGTAAACGGGCGCGAATTCTGGCCAATAGAATTCTGGGCTCCACCGGTTTTTGCACAAAATCATCAGCCCCAATTTCTAACCCCACCACTTGGTCAAATGGGTCGGCTGAAGCGGTTAACATTAAAATGGGCCCTGAATAATCGTGGCGCACCTTTTTACAAATCGATATGCCATCTAAGCCTGGTAACATTAAATCCAAAATGACTAAATCAGGTTGCCCTTTTACAATCGCGTCAACCGCTTCTAAGCCATCACTTACAATCGTGACGGTTAAGTCTTTTGACTCAAGATATTCTTGAGTGATTTCGGCCAGTCCAGCATCATCTTCCACCAATAATATTTGGGTTTTATTTTCCATTTGGGCTCCTTAAAACTTCACGTATATGCCAGCACTCAAGGTGGTTCTTGTGTAGTCATACCTGCCTTGATTAGAGTCGCGTTTGGTTTTTGATACACGACCTTTAATGCTCCAGTTGGCATTAAATGTAAACTGACTGGCAAGATATAAGTTTTGATAGTTATCCTGACGATTGAAGTCAAAACATAATTCAAGCCCGAAGCAGGTTTCTTCTTGTTCTTCTTCAAGTTCAGGATAGTCCCTCAAACCCTTGTAGTCTGTTTTTTGATACTCAGTACCTATTCCAAATGAAAGGCTTCTGCTGACTTTATAACCGATTCCCAACGACCCCTTAAATCGATCATAAGAGAGATGTTGAGCATTGTCAGTGTTGAGTAATGAAAAAGACAATTGGCTCTTTAAAGTCAAAGCGCTAGAGATGGGATGTTTAGCGGATAGATTAGTTTCTAATAACAAGGCGTTTTCTTTAGAGTCACTAAAGCGTTGATAATCTCGATAGCTGAGTTTCTCCCAAAAGGTTAAGCGAGTCCCGCCCGTGTTAAATCCGTAAGAGACTTTACCTTCATAAAAGTGGGCTAGGTCCTCCCCATCTAGTTGGATTCGCTTCATGGATATCGGCACGGATAGTCGGCTGTTTGAATTACTGCGCCTACCAAGGCTCGCGCCTAACTCTAGAACTTGATAATTTCGATGACGAGCTTCATCGTCTTGATATTGACGGTCCGATGCTCGGGCAAAAAGCGCGGTTTCTAGGGTATGAGTGAGGACGCCATCATCGATCTTTGGCGTTATATGAGTGATTTTTACACTGGCATTCAGACGTCTAAAATATCCAGATTGCTTGGTTTTTTCATCATCTTCCGAGCAACTATCATCAATATCGCACTCGTGCACTTGGTCAGGATCTTCCTCGAATTCTTCTTCGAACTCTTCTTCGTTATCCTCTTCGAATTCTTCTTCGAATTCTTCTTCGAATTCTTCTTCGAATTCTTCTTCGAATTCTTCTTCGTTATCCTCTTCGAATTCCTTTTCAGGTTCTTCTTCGTAATAGTCTTCAATAGCGAGATCCAATAAACCATCTAAGCCGTCGCTGCCACTGGCGGCGATATTGTCGTCATGCCCCAGTAGCCATGAACCCGTAATAGTGATACTGGATCTCGCTTCATAATGTTTTTGATAATGGTGTAAGAGCCTTTTTAGCGCTATTTCTTGTTCTGGGGTAAGGCGTTTGCGGGTGATGCTGGTCAATAGGTGTTGGGCTTCACTGGCGCGATATTGCTTTAAATATAGGCTCACCAAATACAGTTGTGCGTTTGTAAAGTCCTTATTTTTTATTAACAGTTTTTGCGTGTCACTAATTTTAAATGAGGTGTTTTGTTGGCTCTTTTTAATGAATGATAGCTGATTATTTAATTGCTTTTGATCGCTTATGTTTTTCTTGTGCTTCTGTATAAAGCGAATGACATTACTTCTAACGGTGTCTGTGGCATCTTGGGATTTGAGGATTTTCTTAAAGAGTTTACTGCCTTTTGTGTAATCCTTGGCTAAGAAATAACTGGCGGCCAGTTCAACCTGGGCGTGTAAGTCTTTTGGGTGTGCCTGAAGGTGGTTTCGTAATTGTTTAATGGCCTGATTTATTTCACCTGCTTTCTTTAATCGGATGGCACTGAGCACCGTTGGATGCTGTCCGTTGGAAGTCAGTGCTGGTGTGTCTTGTGCCCAAGCTATGCCACCTTGCATAAAAAGGTTGACCAATAAAAAGGCCGTAGCAATAAAAGGAGCCTGGTTTATCATAATAATTGTTCCCTTGATTTGAACTGGCTGTTTAGCATGTGTTGTTTATTATTATTCATCAAAAAAACCCTCTAAAGCATCCTGTAACTCGTCACTGATGTCTTGATCTAAGCCGGATTCAATTTCTTCATCCATTTCAGTGGAGAGTTCACTATCATCACTTAATGAGCCACCGGCGGTTTCCAATGGCTCTAGTATATTATTTTCTAGGGTCTCTTCATCATCAGGGGATTGTTCTAACAACTCTAATGCTTCCAATAAGTCCGCTTCGCTGGTTTGCTGGCTGTTTGTGTTGTTTAGGGCGTTGTCTTCAAAAAAATCAAAATCCAATTGTGATTGGTCAAGCTTCTGAATTTCACGTATGGCTTGGCTATCAGCTTGGTGTTGTTCCGCAGCTCGCACGTGTGCATGGGCACCCAACAACCAAGAATAAACACTAAAGAGAAGCATAAGACGAATCATGGTGATCGCCTTTTAGAGTCCGAGTGTTGAGAGGATTGAAAGGTGACTTTAAAATTGGCTCCCCCTAGTGGCGAGTCCGTAACGGCTATATTGGCTTGGTGTAAGCGGGCTATACGCGAAATAATGGCAAGGCCCAATCCGAACCCACCTGTTTGACGATTACGGCTAGAATCAAGGCGCACAAAAGGGGTAAATATACGTTGGCGCTGATCTTCTGGTATGCCATCACCATCATCACTGATTTGTAGCGTTACTGGGTGTTCAGTAAGCGATATTCGTACTGTTGATTGGGCATGTTTGAAGGCGTTGATCATTAAGTTTTGCAGCATGCGTCGTAATTGATTGGCATCGCCTTTCACGCAAACAGCGTGTTGTGGAAAGTTTATTTCTAGCTTAATGGCTTGGTAGGGCTCATATATTTCAGCGAGCATAGTATGAATAAGCGCCACCATGTCTACGTCAGTAGGCTGTGGTGTATTGTTAGAATCGAGCATTTGAAAAACTAACAATTCTTCTACCAGTAAATCTAGTTCTTGTATGTCGTGATTAAGTTTTTCAAGCCTAACTAGGTCTTGTTCTTGGGCTTTGTCTTTTAACATTTCCACACGAAATTTCATGCGTGAAATGGGGGTTCTTAATTCATGGGAAATGGCTTGAGTTATGTCTTTTTGGTCTTGCAATAGGTTTTCAATTCGACTCGCCATCACGTTAATGCCCTTGGCCATATCGCTAATGGCATCTTGGCCAGTATCGTCAATGCGTGTGCCTAGGGTCGTTGGCCCAAAGTTCACCACTACTTCACCGATACGCTTCATGCGCCTTTCAAGAGATTTAACCAGTAAATAAATAAAGAACCCAGTGACGCACAAGGCAAACACCAATAAAGCGGCCATGAGCCAAGTGGGATTGGCGTTATAAGTGGCAATGGGGCCTATGGCTAAATATTGGCGTGTACTTTTATAACGGCTGTAGACATGCAAAACATCTTGGTTACTTTTGTCTTTATCAAACGAGACCACCACATCGCCGCGGTCAAGTCGCAGCAGCTGTTGGTTATCAAGACTCAGCTGGTTTTTACTGTAAATATTAATGTCGTAATGGAAGTACTGGCGCAAGCGAACCAGTTGTTCAAATTGTTTGGATCTAGGGTAGCGACCCAATTCATTTAAAATTAAAAAAGCGGTAATACGAAGTTGTTGTTCGGCTATGTTCTTAAGCTTTACGCTGATTAATTCGCCATCGTTAGCCTGAGTCCAGATACGGCTATGAATGCCATCTTTGAGCGGCTCGATGTAAATTTTATCTTGTAAAAGAGTTTCAATTTGGCTGTGGGAGAGGGGAGAGGTGTTTGCCTTGCTAACAGTAATAGGCAGGCCAATCAGCTTCTCCACTAAGTCAATCCATTGCTTACGCTTGTTGCCTTGGTGGCGATTCACGCCTTGCGTAATTAACTGCTGAGTACCACTGAAAATAGACAGGGTGTATTCGCTTACACGCACATGATTAATATACTGATAAGCTAAATAGCAGCAGGAAATGGATATTAAAGTTGAAAACAATATGCCGCTATAAATTCGTACAAACATATTTATTTATTGACCAAATTTTATTTGCTGTATCAAGGTTGCCCTTTAATAATTAAAGGCTTGGATGGCTTTTCATTCAAAGCGCAATGTTTAAATTTGTTAAGGCTTTATTGTAGGGGGGCAATGAAATGTAGGGAAGCACTATATTTCCCTTACAAAACGCTAACAAATGCTCCTTAGCCCTTTAGACTCGGGCACATCCCAAAATGCAGTGTAAGCGAGAGCCCCTTAATATGACTTTTTAAGCCATTATTGAGAGACCGAGTTCACGTTTAAATTGTGCCATATCGCTTAGTTATTTTTCTGCCAACAAATGACTAACATTCTCATAGCACTCCCATAACACAACAGGAACACAGCTAACAATTGAACTGGCTAAGATGGTTTCAGGGTTTGAGAAGCCTTGTTAAATATCACTCAATTCAACAAGGCACTCACTCCATTAATAGAAAGACAGCGAGTTTACTATCGAATCAACGGGAAGCCATATTATGAAGTCTTACATGAAAAAAAGTTTGCTGGTTACGGCCATGATGGGGGCGATCACAGGTTGTAATGTGGATGTATCGCAAGATGACGCGGATAAAGCGAGCAATGCAAAATACAGCGGTGAGGGCACCAGTACAGGCGCAGTGACACGCAAAGATGCCTCTAGCATTACTGTTAACGGTATCCGTTTTAATGTGAGTCAGGCCTCCATTAACCTTGATGGTCAAACTGGCAGTCAAGACCAAATTAAACTGGGCCAAGTGGTAACCATTACAGCAGACTACAATAGCGACGGCTCGGCCACAGCCTCCATGTTAACCTACGATGATAGCCTGCAAGGACCTGTCGACAGCGTAAACCTGACCGGCCATAGCTTAATTGTGATGGGTCAAACCATCTTAGTGAACAATGAAACTTTATTTGATGGCATTACCCTAGAAACCATCACTCAAGGACAAGTATTAGAAATCAGTGGCCTAAGTAACTCATTAGGCCAATGGCAAGCAAGCTATATTGGTTTGTCTGATCAAAGTATTACCGAGTTTGATACCTTGGGTGTGGTAAGTGCATTAGATGCCGCGGCCATGACCTTTAAGATTAATGAATTAACGGTAGATTACAGTCAGGTTAGAGATTTAAACGAAGTCCAACAATGGATAGCCAATGATAAACTGATTGATGTGTACGGTACCATGACAGAATCAGAAGATGGTTCAATAGTATTGTTGGCCGCTGAAGTTGAAAGCGAAGAAACCATCATGGGTGAACATGGTGAGTTATTAGAAATTGAAGGCCTTGTCACCACAGCCATTAACAATGGTCAGTTCCAGGTGTCTGGTGTTACGGTGTTGGTAAATGATGAAACGCAATTTGATTTCGGCGAAGCGTCTTTATTAGTAGTAGATGCATTAGTAGAAGTGGAAGGCACCATTAATGAAGATGGTACCATCACTGCAGAGTACATTTTTGTAGAACCTGAAAACCTTCTAGAAGTGGCCTCGGTAATTGAAGCCATTGATGTTGAAAATAATACGGTGACCATATTAGGTAAAACCTTTAGTGTTAATGACAGCACTTTGATCGCCAATGAAGACATGTTAGAAGAATATGAAGATTGGGATGAAAGCGATGACTACAATGAAGATGATTTTGATTTAAGCAACTTCAATGAAGAGGATTTTAACGAAGAAGACTTCAACGACGAAGACTTCAACGACGAAGACTTAAATGAGGCGAATCTTAGTAATGAAGAGTTTGATGACGAATACGATGACGAAGATTGGCAAGAAAACATCAGTACTCTCACATTAAGTGATTTAAGTATTGGTGATTATGTTGAAGTAGCCGCTTACCATTCAGGTGAAGGCCAACCATTAGTTGCCATCTTCCTTGGAAAAATGGAAGCCGATGAAGCAAATGAAGTCTTTATGGCTGCGCCCATTGAAAGCATCGAGACCACGCAAAAGACCATCACTGTATTTGGTGAAACCGTTGACCTAACGGCACAGGGCATCGAGTTGTATAGCTTCCTAGACTTTGGTGATGACTGGGATGAATATGATGAAATGGAAGGGGAAGAAGGCACGGACATGAGCGAGGAGTCGCTGGATGATGAAGGCACGACTAATGAAGAAACAGTTGACGAAACGCCATTAAGTGCCGATGAATTCCTACAAAAAGCATCAGTAGGCAGTCAAGTGTTCATGTCAGGCATTAATAATGGTGGCAGTATTACTTGGCAATATGTGGAAGTGGAAGAAGAGCCAGTTGCACAAAATGATACTGCACCAAGCACTCCAGAGGCGCCAGTCACACCTTAACAATTCATTGTTATTTAAATGCAAAAAGCCGCTGTCTTCAGCGGCTTTTTTTATGGGGTTAATTTGGTGGTGATAGAATAAAATATAACGAATTAACTGTTCATGTCAGCTTGATAAATTAAACATTGATTTCGCCCGTTATCCTTACACTTGTATAAAGCCACGTCACTTTGCTTTAACCATTGGGAGTGGTTTTCAATTAAAGGGTTAAATTCAGCTATGCCCACGCTGATGGTAAAATTTATGTCTTTACCATCTGACTTTATCGTGCAAGCTTGTACTTTTTGGCGCAAGCGCTCACTGAAGACTAAGGCTTCTGCTCCAATGGTGTCCGTGAGGATAATGCCAAATTCTTCACCACCATACCGGCCTGCAATGTCTGTGGTGCGCAGGGACCCCTGAATTATTTTAGACAACTCTTTCAATACATCATCGCCACACTGGTGACCATATTGATCATTGACGTCTTTAAATTTATCAATATCCAATAACACTAAAGAGCTGATGCTGTCATAGCGGCTGCAGCGTTGAAATTCTGTTTCCATAGACTCTTGCCAGAACCCTCGATTATTAAGTTGGGTGAGTTGGTCAGTGCGACTTAACTGTTGCAGTGAGACATTGGCTTCTTTTAAGGCGAGTTTATTAACGGCTGCATCGGTAACATCATAAATGGTCATACAAATGTGATTCACAGTGCTGTCAGTGGAGCCAAGCGGAATGATAGTGGTGTTTTGATACATGTAACGAGCCGTGCCCGTAATAGGGCGGTAATTTTTAAATTTAAAGACGTAGGGGCGTTGTTCCCAAGTGGTGAACGTTCGATTTTTTAATAAGAAAACAGAACGGGCTTTTTTTCGTAACCACTCCTCTGGAATTTCTTTAAATACGTCAAAAATCGATTTATTTTTAACATTGTCAGGGCTTAAGCCACTGTGGTTTTCCATGAAGGAATTCCACACTAATATATTGAATTCCCGGTCCATTACCACTAACCCTACATCTATGGTTTGCAGCATATCCAGTAGCCAATGAAATTCTGTAATGTCCAGTGATTCGCTAGTCATGATTCCTCATAATAAACAACTAATGCGTTCATTGAGCGACAGCAAAGAGTCTTCTGTGAACAGTAACAATAAGTCGCAGTTAATATCGTAATCTTTTATGGTGTAGTTTATTTCAATGGCCAAAGCTTTTTTCCAGTGCTTGTTTTCGGCTTTCATTAATTCGCTAATATTGCAGTGTTGCCCCATGACAACAGGGTGGCCTAGGCTAAAATCTAAATCCAGTTGGGTGGAAAATCCGTTAATGCAGGCGCCTGTTAAAATGCTGGACATTTCAGTTAGCAATTCTATTTCTATGGTGTCTGTCAGCTCGCCGGTGTATTCCATTAATTTAGCAATGTCTTCAAAGCTTGCGTCATTAAAGATAATAAGGGCTTCGCCACTGATGCCTGCACCAATAAAGCCTTGGCACACGGAGGAGACAGAATTGGTGTCTTCTAGGGCCGATAGGGCCATTTGTAATTCAGTGACTTCTAATAAATTAACATTGGGAATGGGCAGAATAACGTAAACATCCAGCAATCTAGCCAGTAGGTCAGCGGCTTGCCCCATGGCTACGTTAGTGATTTCTTGGTAACAATCACGTTGCTCTTCACTGAGCATCAAATCAATCGGAGGAAGCTTACTCATGGGCTTAAAATCCCAAATTCAGTGAGCACATGGGTGATTTTTTCTTCATTAATGGGCTTTTTAATGAAGTCCATGGCACCAAGCTGTTTTACCCGTGCCAAGGCTTCTGGTTGAATATCTCCCGATACCACCACCACCATGGCAGGTAGATCTTCCCTTTTAATGATCTCAAGGGCCCCATAGCCATCCATGACGGGCATGGTTAGGTCTAAAAACACTACCTCGCCTTTGCCAGCACGAATCGCATCTACCCCTTCTTGGCCATTTTCGGCAAAGGTTATTTCCACGTCCCAATCTTTGGGCAATGCTCTGGCCATCTGTTTGCGCGCAAAGCTGGAGTCATCACAAATGAGTATTGGCGTTGACATAAAGTGCAGTTGCATATCCAAGAATGTATACCCTAATTAAAGCTGGAAATAGCAGGGCTGCCAGTTAGTGAGGGTGAGAAATACGTCAAATGCAGCAAATTAATTTAGATTACGTCATTATTTTTCAATGAATTACAGACAGGTAAAGGTATAAAGTACGGGCCAAAAGAGCCCTAGTCACGAGATTATGCTGGATTAAGCGTTCGCAGAGGGCCTCAAAGGGAAAAATAAGGTTATTAGTTCACGTTAGGCCTGAACGAGCGTACCCCGTAAAGCAAGGCAATGCAGTGGCAATGGAAAATGCGCTGTGTTAATTTCCGGCATAAAGCTTGTCGTATGGATTATTCGTTAATAGAGCGCTATTTTCGTCTTTCTGCTGGGTATCGATTCACAAATGGATGTGCCGTTATCATGAAACTAGGCCAAGACAACCAGGATATTATTGAGCTTATTTACGGTGCTGCCACCAATGGCCATTTGTATTTAGAGTTGCTTGAAAGCCTTAAAAACAGCATTGATCAAGATCAAAAATTAACGCCTGTTAGCACCTTAATAGTTCACCTTAAGCAATCTTCTGAAATATCCCAGCGCTTTTTTGAAAGCCAACAACAACAAATGGTGTACAGCACCCTTGCCGAGCAATTGCCTTATTCTATTTTGCTGTTAGATGAAGGTGCTCAGATTATTTTTGCCAACGAAAGTGCTTTTAAGTATGCCCAAATCAAGCACTTAAAACAGTTACCCAAGGCATTGAATTTGAGTTGTGAATTACAAAATACATTGTTGAAAAAACAAGTAAAAAATATTGCACGCCATCAACGCAGCGACACCCAAGCCATATTGCTAGAAGGGCCCAGCGAGGAAGGTAATGGCGACCCATTATTGGCCATGCTGAGTCCTATTACCCAAGTAAAGGGGCTGTACAACGGGCATATTCCCAGCAGGGCTGTCGCGGCATTGTTTATTTCGCAACAACCTAATGTGCCCATTCAATTTGAGCAATTGCAAAATTTGTATCATTTAACGCCCACGGAAGCCTTTATCGCAGGCAAGTTAGCCAGTGCTTATTCAACCGAAGACATTGCTAAAATTCGCAATAGCACAGTGGCCACTATTCGAAATTACATCAAGTCAATCCTGCAAAAAACCAATACTAAAAAGCAACAAGAGTTGGTGTCGCTTTTGTTGCGTTCACCATTGTCACTCAATGGAAGTTTTAAGAAATCACTTCAAAAAAACGCCCAACTCATTGGCCAAGACTTTTTACTTGAACTTAATGATAAGCGTCAATTGTCTTATCGGGTGTATGGGGATATTCGTCATACCCCTATTTTGCAAAGTCATGCCTCGTTAAGTTGTCGCTTAGAAGCCACCTTATATATGGAATCTCTATTGGCGCAAGGGTTTTGTGTCATTGTGCCAGAGCGCGCTGGTTTTGGTTTGTCCTCCAAGCCCCCTTATGAAAGCATGTTGGATTACCCGGAAGACATTGTGCAATTACTCGATTATTTAAATATCACTTCTGCATATTTGTTAGGCACGCTGGCTGGCGGTTGTTTTACGCTGGCCATGGCCCATGCTTACCCAGAGCGAGTGAAAGAAATCATGCTAATTGAATCATTTTCACCCAAGGTGGATCCAGCCAAGATAGAAGGGGCACCGTTTTTTTATCGACACTTTCCCCAATTTTGTCAGTCTTGGCCCCGCTTGGCGTTGTATTCCATGCGTTTGAGTATGTTTGAATTTAAGCGCAAGCCTGAAGAATCTTATCGTCATTTGTTGGGTTTATTTAACGAAGCAGATGCAAAAATTCTTGGGTTATCGGAAGTGAAAAGTCCAGTGAAGTTACAAGCTATCGAAAGCACTCGCCAAGGAGTGGAAGCTCTATTACAGGATATCATCTTAACCACACAAGCTTGGGGATTTGATGTTGCTGAAATAAAGCAACCGTGTCACATTTTTTATGGGGAAGGGGATTCTGTGGCCAAGGCGTTTTCTAAAGAATTACAGGTACTGTTGCCTAATAGCATAAGTCACTATTATGAGCATGAAGGTTTTGCCTCCATGATGTACCTGAAACTCCCCAAGTTGTTACAAACTCTCAACTGGAGCAATGAGGCTCAATTAAGAAGCGCCTGCTAAGCGACCTTTAAAGGGCTTTTTAACGTAGTCACTATAAAGAACTCATTTGTAATGGTATATGTTGCGAATGGCTTTCATTCTGGGGGCCATGATTCATTATTTGCAACAGATCAAACACAACTTCACTGGGCACCCACTGCTGAGTGTTAAGTTGATTGCCTAGATGTGTCAATAACTTCAAAACCAACGGATCTTTAGCAAACTGCCTGAGGCTTTGAGAAAAACCCAGTGCCGCTAAATCTAAATCAGCTAGATTTGGCAATATCACTTTATTATCAACCGTGACTTCACTGATGGATCCCAATAAGCGGAGCAGGTTAATGACTGAATGATGAGATTGACTGCCTGGGAATAGATCACTGAGACTTAAATGAGGCGCCGCTTTAACCCTGGCAAACTGGTAATTCCCTAAGGTAAAGGTAATGCGGTCATTTGGAAGATAGAGAAATTCACCTTGGGTACTGGTGACACCTGTGAAGTGATCACTGTGATAATGAATATTCGCCAAAGGAGCATCAAATAACTGCCCAATTAACACCCTAGAATGACCACTTAGGCTGGCTTGTTCCGAAGTTTTATGTAAACAGCCGCCCAATAAAATAACTGCTGATAGTAGCGCCAACAAACTCATTATTTTCTTCATGTTCAAGCCCCGAAAAATCGTAATTTTCTAATGGCTAATCTTATAAAGTGAGCCAGTCCGCGGCCCCTGCCATATGGTATAGGTTTGAACAATATAAAATAAAGCGTGATACACCTCACGTTTAAAAACAGAGGAGAAGAAAAGTAGTGAAACACATGTGCCTTTTAGTTTTGTATATTTATTATTAATCGATCAGAAAATAACCGCTAGCAGCGTTGCAGTAAGTACCACCTGTTATTGGTGCTTCCTTTTCTTGCTAAGGAGCTATGCACAAATAGGTAAATATAAAACTTTACAGGTTTGCCTTATTGAGTGGGATAAGGCTGATAATCTTTTCAACAGTACAGGTGAAAGGAAATGTTGGTTTTATTCTTTTGGGAATAGTGAGTGCACCTTTAATTAAATGGTTGAAGATTGATCAAAAGAAACTGTTTTATCTTTTAATCTAAATGCAACTAATTGCTATTATCTATCCGTGTCGTCAATAAACCAGTTTTTGTAAAAAAGTGCCTATATACAGGGTTTTAAGTGTATTTTAGGTTGGCTTTTTATCAGTATTCTATATTATCCAGAAATCAAAATAACGCTGAATAACCATAGAATAAAAAGGGCCATTGATCATGCAAGGCGATAGTAAAGTCATCGAGCAGCTTAATAAGTGTTTAGGAAACGAACTGGTTGCGATTAACCAGTATTTTCTTCACGCCCGTATGTTTAAAAACTGGGGTTTTGAAGCGCTAGATAAAGTGGAATACAAGAAATCTATTAAAGACATGAAGCAAGCCGATAAAATTATTGAGCGTGTTTTGTTTTTGGAAGGTCTGCCTAATTTACAAAAATTGGGTAAGTTACAGATAGGCGAAAACCCATTGGAAATGCTGAAAAGTGATTTTCAATTGCAAGTGACGACATTGCAAGACTTACGAGATTCTATTGCCTTGTGTGAAAGCCTTTCTGATTACGTTACCCGAGACATGTTGGCCGAGATTTTAGAGTACGAAGAAGAGCACCTTGACTGGATAGAAACTCAGCTGGACTTAGTGAATAAAGTTAGCATTGAGAATTATTTACAATCGATGATGCACGCTTAATTACCAGGAGAATTGATATGCAAGGTAATCAAAAAGTTATTGATGTATTAAATGATTTATTGGCCGGTGAATTAACTGCCATGGATCAATACTTTGTGCATTCAAGAATGTATGAAGATTGGGGGTTGGAAAAATTATTTGAACGCATCTCCCATGAAATGGAAGACGAGACAGGGCATGCTGATTTAATGATTAAGCGTATTTTATTTTTACAAGGTACGCCTAATCTTGCGAAGCGTGACCCTATTAACGTGGGCAAAGATGTAGAAGAAATGCTGAAAAACGATTTGGCTCTTGAATATTCAGTGGTTAAGAATTTGAAAGACGCCATTGCCCTATGCGAAACCGAACAAGACTACGAAACCCGTGCCATGCTGGTTAAGCAGCTTGAGGACACTGAAGAAGACCATACTTATTGGTTGGAAAAACAGTTAGGTTTAATTACTCGCATTGGCTTACCCAATTACTTACAAGCCATGATGTAGTGTTAAATGATAAGTGTTAAATAAAAAGGCTACCTTCGGGTAGCCTTTTTTATGGAAGTTTATAATGTTTTCTGCGGGTTTCGCGAAATAGCTTTGGTTATTTAATATTAAAGGGAATAAGAATTGTTCTGGTTATAGGCTAATTGATTAGCCGCAGACATCGCGGCTGCTAGACTAAGGGGGTGACTGGTGGCGCCTGATGCCATGAATACGCGTTCTTTCTCTAGGCTTGGTGTCTTACGTGAAATCAGAGCAAACCCATATATTAATAGTAGATGACACCCAGTCAAATATTGAGCTCTTAAAGGCGCTACTTGAAGAGGCGGGTTATCATACTAGTGAGGCCGCTACCGGCATCGAAGCCATTGAAATGGTGGCTAAAGATCGACCTGATATGATTTTGTTAGATGTGATTATGCCGGGTATTGATGGATTTGAAACTTGCCGGCGTTTAAAAGCCCATGCCAGTAGTGAGGCCATTCCTATTATATTTGTCACATCACTTTCCCAGCAAGAGCACATTCAAAAGGGTTTTGAGGTAGGTGCCATTGATTACATTCTAAAGCCATTACAAGAATTGGAAGTGTTGGCTAGGGTGACTAATCAAGTGCGCGCCCTTGAGCGCCAGCAGCTTTTAAAAATAAACCTACTTAAAACTGAAAAAATGGCTGGACTCGGAAGATTAGTGTCAAGCATCGCCCATGAAGTATCCACCCCTATTGGCTCCCTTAGAATGGCTGTTGGGTCTTTAAACGAAGGGGTTAAGCAAACCCTCGATGTGCTAAATTCTGGGGCCCTAAAGAAAGCTGACTTATTAAGATTCTTAAATTTATCCTCTGAAGCCATTGATATTGCAATGAGCAATGTAGAAAGCACCAACTCTATATTGAATAGCTTTAAAGAAGTGGCAATTGATCAGTGTAGTAATCGTGTTTTTGAGATTGATTTAAGATCTTATTTAGAGGCGGTTTTACTCAGTTTAAGGCCCAGTTTGAAAAGGCTGGATCACACAATAAAAATTAAAATTCCTTATGGAGTATTAATGACGATTCAGCCTGGTGCGTTATCTCAAATCATCATTAATTTGATTAATAACTCAATACTTCATGGCTTTGAAGGAATTGATATTGGGGAAATTCGTATGAGCCATGAGATTAAAGGTGACAGGCTACATTTAGCGTATTCAGACAACGGCAACGGAATGGAGCCACATCACCTACAACGAATTTTCGATGAACATTACACCACCAAGGCAGGGGAAGGGGGGAATGGATTGGGTATGTCAATTGTGAAACAGCTAGTGGAGAGTGAATTAAGTGGCAAGATTACGGTTAACAGTGCAGTGAATAGGGGCATTAAGGTAGAAATATCACTTCCTTTGTAGATAGGCACTTTTTAAAATAGGCAGCCAATTGACTGCCTATTTTTTGTTTGCGACTAGGAAGAATTTTAGAATTGCTCGGCCGCATGATTTAAAATATGTACCACCATGGCAGTGGAATGGGGAATCATTAGCTTAGCGGTTTGTACACGTTCCTCGTGCACTTTGCTTTCTAATACAATTCCCCCCAATGCGTATGAATAATCCCCCCCTTCGGTTAGCAGGCCTCTTATTTCCGTCGCACGGCTGTTTAGTGGGGTGAAATCATTCATGGCTTGGCTTACAAGGCTGAAGTCATTTAAGTTTTCTTCCACATAATAATCCATCACCCATTATACCTTGTCGGCCTGTGATTGGCTGGCAAGTTGAATGTGTCGAGCTTTTACCTGTTTAACGGTTTTAAAATCTTCTTTGTTTGCTTGATAATACTGCTCAACTTTTTGTTGGGAAACCTGTTTAGAAAATTTTCGCAGGGCTTGGTTACTATGATGTACGGCGGTTTTTACACCGCTATAAAGCTGATATTGGCGAGCGATGCGATTATCAGAAATAAACTGTTTTAAGTTAGCCAGTTCATTTTCGTTGATATTAGTGAAGTGTTTTACCCAGTGTAATACATATAATGAAGATAAATGTTGGTAGGTGAGTTTTTTCAATGTGGCAGTATTTCCCTTAAAAGCGCCATTTTTTCTTGCATGTTGGTTCGCTCATAAATATCCCAAAGCGTAATGGCTTTCTCGGAGGTCTTTGGGAATTGAAAAATTAATAAAGGTATATCTTTAAGCTTATTTTTCTGTTGATGACTGAGTGTGTATTCCATAGCTTTTGTCATGGTGAAAAGATCATTCAGTTTTAATTTGGACAAGGTAAGTGGTGTTGTAATGACACTTTTAAGATTGCCACCCTGTAACTGGGTGATGCTATGGCTGATATCAGTTTGATATTGAGACTTGATAACATTAATGAGTTGAGCTTGTGTGGCGTGTTCTTGTTTAAATCCCACCTTGGTTTCATCTGAAATAACGGATAGTCCAATATTTTCTTTGGCGTAATGGGCTAGCAAGCGATTTTCAATGATGTTTTTTAGTAGCTGGCTTTCGGTTAATTCTGGATTTCTAAAGGAAGTATATTGATGAAATAACGTTACACTTTTAGATGGGATATGCCAGTCATTTACCTTGGCATGAAGTGTGTTATCTTGCAGCGTATGGGTAACAACGGCTTGGCTATTGAGCGTGATCAATGCAAAGAAAAAAGCGAATAGACTCTTTATATGCTTACTTGGATTCAACTCCGAAGTGCATCATCTAATAAGGTAGGAATCAGGGTCAGCTG
>OJBM01000059.1_pt1 | contig 65676 bp, 49 predicted proteins | sample 1591061 | NCBI WGS metagenome assembly OJBM01 (sample SAMN05416872, study PRJEB24817) | seawater metagenome | isolation source: Sea water | place: Canada:Atlantic | collected 2013-11
ATTGGTCACAGATACGCTAGAGCAGCTAGAATCTGCAACCGACATCGACGTCAATGTGTTATTCCTAGATGCAAGTAAACAGACGCTACTGAAACGCTACAGCGAAACGCGCCGAATCCACCCTCTTTCGATTGGCCAAGACAAGTTATCACTTAAACAAGCTATCGACTTAGAGAAAAACCTGCTGACACCTCTCGCAGAGCAAGCTTGCCTCGTCATTGATAGCAGTGACTGCAACCTTTACGAGTTGAGTGAAAAGGTTCGATTTAAAGTTGAAGGAAAAGAGAAGCAAGAGTTAATCATTGTCTTTCAGTCTTTCGGTTTTAAATACGGCCTGCCACGTGATGTTGATTATGTATTTGACGTTCGTTTCCTTCCTAACCCACACTGGGAGCCGGAACTACGTCCATTAACTGGTCTTGACTTGCCGGTGCAAGAATATTTATCAAGTAATGCGATGGTTAATAAACTTGAATCGCAAATCACTGACTTCATTGGCACTTGGTTGCCAGAGCTAGAGCGAAATAACCGTAGCTACGTCACTATTGCCATTGGTTGTACTGGTGGTCAACACCGTAGTGTTTATTTGGCCCAAAAATTAGCGAAAAACTTTTCAGAGCAACGCCATAATATTCAGATCCATCATCGTGAAATGGTTCGCAAAGGCACAATTAATAGCTGAAAATAATTCAAACATCGGTTAGTATTAAATACTATACAAATCAATTGATTTTGTAATAGTTTCAATTAACCAATCTTCAATAAAAGTACTGTCGTTATGCCAGAAACAGTCATCGAACAAGATTTCTCGAACAAAAAGTTCGACGAGCTCCAAAATGCGCTAAATAGCGGCATGTTCGTGCACGTTCGGCAAATATTGATGGATATGCCAGCGTGTGATGTTGCGCTGCTGTTAGAATCTAGTCCCTATCGAAGCCGTCAAGTGCTCTGGCAGCTAGTTGATCATGACGATCAAGGCGATATCCTCGAAGAGTTATCCGAAGACGTTCAAAAAAGCATTGTTAAACAAATGCAGGCCCATCAAGTTGCAGCAGCAACAGAAGGGATGGACACGGATGACTTAACTGACGTTCTACGCACCTTACCAGATAGTATTTATCGCCAAGTGCTAGCCGCAATGGACGCGCAAGATCGTAGCCGCGTTGAAGCAGCAATGGCATATGAAGAAGACAGTGCTGGTAGTATCATGAATACGGATACTGTCACCTTACGCCCTGACGTTAATCTTGATGTTGTTATGCGTTATTTACGTCTTAAAGGCGAGCTTCCTGAAGCAACTGACATGCTATATGTCGTGAACAAAGATGATAAGTTGTTGGGGGGCGTTACTTTATCAACGCTTATCACGACCAATCCAATCATGACTGTATCTCAAATCATGGATCGCACCATCGAAGCGATTCCTGCTGCAATGGACGAAACCGAAGTTGCTCAACAATTTGAGCGCCATGACTGGTTATCTGCCCCTGTCATCGATACTAGCGGCAAACTACTCGGTCGTATTACCATCGATGACGTTGTCGATATTATTCGTGAGGAAGCTGAACACTCCATGATGAGCATGGCAGGTTTAGATGATGAAGAAGATACGTTTGCGCCTGTCATCAAGAGTACTCGTAAGCGTTCCTTGTGGCTCGGCATCAATTTATTAACAGCGTTAGCCGCTGTTGCGGTAAGTAATTTATTTGAGCCTATTCTTGCTCAAATGGCTATTCTAGCCATTCTTAATACCCTAGTGCCCAGCATGGGCGGTATTGCAGGCAATCAAACTTTAACCCTGATTATCCGTGGTATGGCACTTGGACATGTCGGCGATCGCAATAAGCGTTGGTTGATCGGCAAAGAGCTAGCGATAGGCATGCTCAACGGCTTACTGTGGGCTTTAATCTTGTCTGTCGTTGTTGGCTTATGGCAACAGGATGTAAAACTTGGGTTGGTTATCGCTTTTGCAATGCTAGCTAATATGACGGCTGCTGGTTTATCCGGTGTCTTAATCCCTTTAACACTTAAACGTTTAAAGATTGATCCAGCATTAGCGGGTGGCGTTGTGTTAACCACTATTACTGATGTTGTCGGAATATTTGCCTTCCTAGGTACAGCAACCTTAGCTTATAGTTAAAGTGATACGGGGAGTGACTCATCACTGCCCCACTGTGCCCACGAACCATCATATAATCGCAAATTATTAAATCCAGCAATATGTGCTGCGAGCAATAATATGCATGCCGTAATCCCCGAGCCGCAACTAAAGATCATGGGATGATCAACATCTTCAATACCAAGCTCAGCGAATTCCTTTTTTAATGCCTGCACCGACTTAAAACGGCCACAATCAAGCACCTTAGCAAATGGTAAATTTAATGAGTTAGGAATATGCCCAGGCCGCACATTCGGTCGCGGTTCAAGCGACTGGCCATGAAAACGAACAGCCCCTCGAGCATCAATTACCGTGTAGTCACCATCTTTAAGATTTGCTGAAACTAACGATTGATTAGCCAACCACTCATGTTGTAATTGAGCAATATAATGACTTTTTTCACCTAACGCTTGATAGCTAGCGACAACAGGCTGATTCTCTAGTTGCCATTTTGGTAACCCACCATCGAGTACGTAAACATTTTTATGCCCCATAACTTTGAACAACCACCATGCACGTGGTGCAGAGTACACTCCTTGATTATCATAGATAACGACAACATCGTCATTAGTGATACCCAGTTCCATCATATAATCGCTAAACTGCTTAACAGATGGCATGGTATTAGATAATAAAGACGCACTATCACTCAAAGCTGTTTCGATATTCAGCGGCAAGCTTTGAGGCAGGAAAATTGGTGATTCATAAACTATTGGCTCTTTACCAACAATTTTTTTCATACTGGCATCAACTAACTTAATCTTGTCGTTAGCTAATTGAGTGGCTACCCAATCGCCGTTTACCAATGGTGAATTATTCAATGTCATCTTCACTTAATAACGCAATAAGTTGTTCCGTTAATGTTTTTGCTTTTAAGTGTTGTTGTTGCTTAATCGCTTTTTCAATATCAGCGCCAAGCGTTGCCAATTGTGAAAACTGGAACACGGCGGCGGCACCGGAAAAACGATGAGCCGCTTTTGCTAACTCACTGTAATCGAAGGTTGATAATAATAACGCAAAGTTTTTTCGCTCAGATTTAAAGGACGCTTTAAAATCTTTTGAAATATCAGATGTATCGACTTGAGCCAATTGCTGTGTTTGCTCAGGCACAACTGTTTGACGTAGGTTACGCGCTAATACTTGTACAAAATAGTTACGAACAATAGGTTTACTGACGTAGTCATCAAAACCAAGACGGATGTAGTGTTCTATTTCATGATTCATTGCGTTTGCCGTCAAGGCTACAATCGGCACCTTAGCCCCCTGTTGACGTAACGCTTTAAAGGCTTCAATACCGTCCATTTCAGGCATCTGGATATCAAGTAGTACCAAGTCAGGCTTACGTAAATTGTATTGTTTTATTGCTTGATAACCATTGGCAGCGGTGACGACATTAAGGCCGAGAACCCGTAATAACCGCTCGGTCAGTCGTCTATTATCATCATGATCATCTGCCAATAAAACGAGGCCATTTAATGTCAGATTAGGGTCAAGTCGTTGAGTCACTGCTGGTAATTCTTGCTGAACATAACAAGGCTGCTCAGAGATTGGTAAGCTAAATATAAACTCACTACCAATATTTATCTCACTCGCGACATCGATATTGCCATTCATCATAATTGCTAATTGCTGCGATAAACACAAACCAAGTCCAGAGCCACCAAAACGGCGGCTAATAGAACTATCTCCTTGCGTAAAACGATTAAAAATTTGCGCAAGCTGTTCTTCATTTAAGCCAATACCAGTATCTATTACTTTAAATGACACACAATGGGTATCAGCACTAATGATCATGGTTACCCTGCCACGGTAAGTAAATTTAATGGCATTTGAGCATAAGTTAATAAGAATTTGCTTAAGGCGTAACTCATCAATCATCATTACGAAGGGACTTGATAATCGATTATCAACGACAAAGTCCAACCCTTTCTTTTGTGCTTGCTCTTGGAAAAAGCTACTGACTTTATCAATGACCTTATGAATATCGTGCTGCTTTAGCTCTAGTTCGAGTTTGTTTGCTTCGATTCGACTCAGATCAAGCAGATCATTGAGTAGGGTCAATAAATGAGTGCTATTGCTGTATATGATTTCAACTTCTTTATGAACAAATGCCGGCTCAACATCACCAGCAATAATCGCTTCAGCCTGCCCTATGACGGCAGTCAAAGGAGTGCGAAGTTCATGACTCATATTGGCTAAAAACTGATTCTTTGTGGCGTTAGCTTGCTGGACTTCTTCCATTAATAGCTCTAGCTCTTCCGTTCTTAGTTTTACTTTTTGAGATAAATTACGCTTGAGCTTCGCCTGTGATCGGCTTCGATAAAAGAAAAAACTGATAACAATGAGTAAGATACTGCCAGATAACCATAATTGATAACGTTGCTGCGCCTGCTCAAACTCAAAGGTTTGAAGCTTTTCTTTTTGCATTAAATCGTTTACTTGAGCCATTAGACGGTCTGCGTTGGATTTAGCACGATATATTGTCATTTTTGCAGTCGCTTGCTCTCGCCCATTTTCATTATATTTAGCCAGCGAATTTCGTAATGTATTAACGGCATTATGCGTCTCCCCTTTTGACGCTAAAATGAGTGCATAGAGCGCACTGTTATGCATTTGTCTTTCAGGGTTTGTACTTTCAATGGCGAGTTGTTGGGATTTTTCAATAAATTTAACAGCGGATTCATGATTAGCGCGATAATAATTTACCTTAGCAAGCGCATAATAGGCGCCTGAAACAGCGTCAGTATTGTCAGTTTTCTCTCCGAGCGCTATCGATTCTTTTGCATGGCGCTCGCTCTTTTCGATCTTATTCAAATCCAAATAAACATTTGCAAGACTATTCGCAGCAAAAGCGACTTGAAATTCATTATCTTGCGCTTTCAAAGCGACATAGGCTCTATTAATGAATTCAAGCGCAGCCTCGAATTGACCAGCGCCTTGAAAAGAGCGCCCATACTCTAAATATGCGCGTGCTAGTCTTTCAGGTCGTTCCATCGTTTTTAGTTTTTTTATGACACTCGAAAAGATCGATATAGCGGTTTCGTACTGTTGTAAACGGTTGTAAAGAATAGCAATATTTTGTTGAACATCAATACTATCTAATGCACTTCCCACATTACTATATATTTCAGCCGCCTCTTCAAATTGCTTCACCGCTGACTCAAAATCATGCACAGCAGTCGTTGCCAAAGCCATATTATTTAGAACATGTGCTTGTTCAATCTTTTGATTAGTTTCTCGAAAATAGTCGAGTGAAAGTTGATAGTGCTGCATCGCATTTAATACATCATTTTTAAAAAAGTAGAGGATCCCTACAAATTTACTGGCACGTGCCTCTTGCTCACGCAATCCATATTGCTGTGACAATGCTAATGCTCGATGCGCATTATTTAATGCTCTTTTAGGCTGAGAGTTCGAATTATGAAGTTTTGCTAACGTACTATGTCCATGCACGTGTTCAATAGGCGTTAGGGTGACGTTCTCAATTATCTCCAGAGCTTGCTCAATAGCTTGTGCTTTATCGCTAGATTGTAGCAATGTATTAAATCGCGTCTCATTTTCAGTGTTAGCAGATGCTAACGACGAAAAAAATCCCCCTAACACCGCTATAAAAATTAATTTAGCAAACCGTTCCACAATAATTCCCTTTATTCATACTATTCGTTGCTGATTACTGCGTTTTGACTCGTTCAACAGCGGTTAACCACTGTTGATACAAGCCATTTCGTTGCGTCGCTAACATGGTTGGTGTAAATAGCTTATCTTGATGCCACAACTTAGATATTTGAGACAATGAATCAAAGATGCCAGCTTGAAGGCCTGCTAAATACGCGCAACCTAACGCGGTTGTTTCCATAATACTACAGCGACTAATATTAGCCCCTAAAATGTCAGCAAGAAACTGCATTGTCCAATCATTCTGGCTCATCCCACCATCAATTTGCAGCGACGTAGGTCTGACACCATCCGACTCCATCGCTTTTTGCAAATCTTTAGTTTGGTAACAAACCGACTGTAAGCCCGCGCTCACAATCTCTTTGATGCCTGAGTCTCGCGTTAAGCCAACAATGGCACCGCGTGCATTAGGATCCCAAAAGGGCGCCCCAAGACCTGTGAATGCAGGTACTAAAAATACACCATGATCGATAGGCGTTTTTTCTGCAATGGCCTGAGTTTCACTGACGTCCTTAATGAATTCTAGACCATCTCGTAACCATTGCACGGTTGCCCCCGCCATAAAGATACTGCCTTCCAGTGCGTAAGTTGTTCTGCCATTTAAACGATAAGCTACAGTTGATAACAAACGATTCGTCGATTGAATCGCTTTATCACCTGTATTGAGCATTAAAAAACAACCCGTACCGTAAGTGCTTTTCGCCATCCCCTTTTCAAAACACGTTTGTCCAAATAACGCCGCTTGTTGATCGCCAATCATCGCCGTAATAGGGATCGCCTGCCCCAAAATAGCAGGATCTGTTACGCCAAAATCATCTGCACTGTCTTTTACTTCGGGTAAAATAGCTTTTGGAATGTTAAATAACGCGAGAAGTTCGTCATCCCAACATTGGTCATGAATATTAAACATTAGCGTACGCGAGGCATTAGTGGCATCAGTTGCGTGTTGGTGCCCTTGAGTAAGATGCCAGAGCAAGAAGGTGTCGATGGTGCCAAACGCCAGTTCACCGCGTTCAGCGCGTTTACGAGCCCCTTCTACGTGATCTAAAATCCATTGTAATTTACTCGCGCTAAAATAAGGATCAAGTAACAAACCTGTTTTAGCGGATACGGTCGTTTCATAACCTTGCTCAACTAATTCTCGGCATTTTTCACCTGTTCTTCGATCTTGCCAAACAATCGCGTTATATATAGCTTCGCCAGTGTTTTTGTCCCATACCACCGTAGTTTCACGCTGATTAGTAATTCCAACACACCTGACATTACAAGCGTCGACTTGCGACTTTGCCATGACATCTTTTGCACATTGCACCACAGTCGTTAGAATATCGTTAGGCTTATGCTCTACCCAACCATCTTGAGGAAAGTGCTGTTCAAACTCAGTTTGCGATTTAGCAACAACCTTACCTTGGTCGTCAAACAGCACCGCGCGAGAACTCGTTGTTCCCTGATCGATTGAGAGGATAAAATTAGACATATCAGTGACATAGTAATTAATAAAAACTGCGTATTACTTTACCATGCATTCTTAATGTTGTCTGAGAATATCCGTATTAAAAATAAGCAAATTGTAAATTTCTATGCGCTTATTTTAGAGCTTATCGTATGAACTAAGAAGTACTTCAATCAACCAATTCAATATCTAAACTTTCAAGCAGTCCGATGGATTCAAAGCGACTAAACTTAGCATTTCTAATCTTATTATTATAGATATCAATAGTATAATTAGTGGCTCCAGAAAAGTCTGCACCACTAATATTTGTTTGCGAAAAAGTACTATGTGAAAAATCAGTATTCATGAAACACGCGGAGCTCAAATCCGCTTCCCCAAAATCAACATGAATTGCTTTGCAATTTTCAACGAGTATTTCATTCAGCACCAACCCGTAAAAAGAACTGTCGTTTAATAAACATTCTTTGAATTTAATTGGCGCATTAAAGACAAGCCTTTGCCACGCAGCTCGTGTCCAGTCGACACCAATGATTTTTGAATCATTAAATGAAACGTCTGAGAAGCTACTATAATCAAGGTTCATTAAGCTGAGGTTACAATGATTAAATTCACAGTCGACAAAACGGCAATGTCGAAAGGTCGTCTCGTTAAAACTGCATCGATTAAAAGTACAGCCATCGAATTCGATGGCATTTAACTCCATATTCGAGCAATCTATTCCCTCAAAAATTTCTGAAAAATACTCGCTCTTCTCATTTAGATTCAATATTTCACTCCTAAGTGAACCGTTTAAGATCTATATGATATTATCAAGATTGATACATGACTAAAAATAATAATAAGGAGGGGCTTATGCCCGATATCAATATATTAGCAACGCTCGTTGCTGCAGTAAGTAGTTTTTTTCTCGGCGGATTGTGGTATTCACCTGTACTCTTTGGCAAAACATGGATGGCAGAAACGGGTGTTAAAGGGGATGAGCAACACCCAGGAAAAGTTTTTGGTACTGCCTTTGTGTTTACGTTAATTTCCGCTTTTGTATTCGCTTGTCTATTAGGCCCTGCACCTGAACTGATGCAGTCAATCAAATTCGGGCTATTAGTTGGTATTGGTTTTGTCGCAGCCAGTTTTGGTATCAACTACCAATTTAGCAATAAAAGTTTTCACTTATTACTGATAGATGCTGGTTATCACTGTGGTCAATTTGTTATTTACGCAGTAATTTTAGGATTGTGGCATTAACTAAAACTAAAAAGCCCTCACTTCAAATGAGGGCTTTAAATGGCAATCAACACTAAAGATCTCTATTAAGCGTTATTTTTCTCTTGTGCTGCTTTTTTAACAGCAACTTTTTGTTCACGGCGATCATTGATAATGTTTTTCACATCACCACCGATGTGGTTTTCACCGCGCTCTTCCGCTAACTGAATTTGACGCTCACGTTCTGCAAAACGAGCTCGTTGCTCATCAGTCACTTGGTCATGGCAGCGATGACAGCTTACGCCTTTGACGTAATGTTCGCTTTTCATTTCTTCTTCCGTTAATGGGAAACGACACGCGAAACACTGATCATATTGACCTTGTTCTAAATCGTGATTTACGGCAACACGGCCATCAAAGACGAAACACTCACCTTCCCACATTGATTCTTCTTTTGGTACATCTTCAAGATATTGCAGGATACCGCCTTCAAGGTGGTAGACTTCTTCAAAGCCTTGCTCTTTCATGTAAGCAGTTGATTTCTCACAGCGAATGCCACCAGTACAAAACATAGCGACTTTCTTATGCTTCGTATTGTCTAGGTTCTCTTTTACATACTGCGGAAATTCACGGAAGGTTTCGGTATTAGGATCCAGTGCGCCTTTAAAGGTACCGATTTCAACTTCATAGTCATTACGTGTATCAACAAGAACAACATCAGGATCTGAAATCAATGCATTCCAATCTTGTGGTTTAACGTAAGTACCTACCACGTGATTAGGATCGATACCTTCAACGCCCATGGTTACAATCTCTTTCTTGAGTTTAACCTTGGTACGTTGAAATGGATTTTCATCGTTATAAGACACTTTATTTGAAATAGGATTTAAACGCTCATCGCTATGCAGGAAGTTAATTACCGCATCAATACCAGCTTCAGGGCCAGCGATAGTGCCATTGATGCCCTCTAACGCTAATAACAGCGTGCCGCGAACATCATTAGCTTCCATAGTAGCCAATAACGGCTCGCGAATAGCTTCAAAGTTTTCTAAGCGCACAAATTTGTACATGGCGCATACATGTATTTTTGACATATTTTCTTTCCCATTGAACGAGCTGGATCGTAAATCCAGTGCTGTAGACATTCGTAATTCATTCACGAACAACATAATTATTACAACTAACGGTTAAGGCTAATTGCCTTTAGTCCCGTTATTAGATGCCTTCAAGAATATTTATGTTAGGGAAAAAATCATGGATGATTTTTTAGATTTTTGCGCATGGATGCGCATAAAAATCGGCCCGTAAAGACAGAAATATTTTTGAAGATCAGCAGCTAATCTTCGGGTCGCCTTTCTTTTGGTTACTTTTCTTTGGCGAAGCAAAGAAAAGTAACTGGTGTGCAATAGAATCATCAAACGTTTCATACTACCCGTCAAAAGCACACCAAAAATCAAACAGCGACATGACCTTCGAATTGCGGCGCGCAGTATAGCAAATCTAATTAGCCACAGACAAACTTTAGGCTAAAATTGAGAACCAACTTACGAACTGCATGACAACATTGAACAACCTACTTTATCCCTCGCCCAATCAGGACGTTTCTTCGCATAGCGTTCAAACTCAGGTTGCTCGTCGTAAGGGTAACGCAATAGTTTTTGTAGGCGATGAATTTCACTGTAATCACCTTGCTGTGCGGCATCAATAGCTTGTTGTGACAAGTAGTTTCGTAATACGTATTTAGGATTAACGCTGTTCATTTGAGAAACTCTTAGTTCATCACTGCGATTATCTTGAATCACTCGTTGTTGCCACTTTTCAAGCCAAGCAGCCATTTGTGATAAGTAAGTTTCACTAAGCTCCTCTTGTTGATAATAAGCCTCTTTTAATATGTCTAACCAAGTGGCTGAATCACTTAATACTTGTGATAAATCTAACTGAGCAAGCTGGCGATAAAAGATGCTCATGTCCGTTTCAACAAGGCTAAGCAGCGCTTCAAGTGACTCAAATAATGCTAAATCTTCAGCATCTTGATAACCTTTCAAGCCTAGCTTCTGCGCCATCATTTCTCGCCATGCTAATTGATAGTCATCGGCAAATTGATTGAGGAGCGCTTCAAGTGGCGGCGCTTCTTCCACCAGCGGATAAATAGCATTGGCAAGTTGGAATAGATTCCACTGGGCAATTTCACCTTGGGTACCAAAGCGATAGCGTTTATGTTGTCTATCAGTCGTATTGGGGGTGAAGTTAACATCAAAATCATCAATCCAGCCATAAGGACCGTAGTCGATAGTTTCGCCGACTATCGACATATTATCGGTATTCATTACCCCGTGAACGAAACCAACTCGCTGCCAGCCAACAACCATTTTACAGGTGCGCTGGCATACCTCTTCAAACCAACGCAGGTAAGTTTCTTTACCAATAGCTTTATCTTGAGATGACTGTTCTTTTTCAAGTAAATGGGGAAAATCAGCAGCGATGGTGTGATCGGCCAATGCCTTTAACAACTCTGTATCTTGCCTAAAAGCGGGCAGTTGAAAGTGTCCAAAGCGGGTAAATGATGACGATACTCGGCACACTACGGCACCGGGTTCGAGCGCAGCGTTGCCGTTATACATCATATCTCGCATCACTTCTTCGCCAGTTAAACTCAATGATAATGCTTTGGTGGTTGCGATACCTAAATGCTCCATCGCTTGGCTGCATAAAAACTCACGTACTGAGCTACGTAAAACAGCTAAGCCATCACCACTGCGAGAATATGGCGTAATACCGGCTCCTTTGAGTTGTAAAATACGATGTTCACCTTTTGGCGTTACCAACTCGCCCAAATTAATGGCACGGCCGTCACCAAGTTGACCAGCCCAGTTACCAAATTGATGGCCACCGTAATTCATTGCATAAGGGGCCATGCCGTCTAAAATCGCATTCCCTGCAACAACGTCGCTAAATAGCGGGTCGCTGAGATCTTTATCTTCAAATCCGAGTTCACCAGCAAGTGCTTCATCGATAGCAATAACCTTAGGCGCCGCAACCTTGGTGGGCATAACAAAAGAATAGGCTGCGTTATGTACCTGACGCGTAAACTTTTCTGGCTCTTGGTCGGCTGGTAAATTATTCACAAAGCGGTTGTCAAAGGTGAATTTCGATTGAAGTAATGACACGTGATTCTCGATAAATTACAAATTAATGCCATCAGTATACCCGTTAATGTGTACTGAAAAATCCGTAAAATAATTGGGGATAAAATTTATCAAAAAATTCAATAGCCCCTAATTGACTTTATTTTAATCACCCTGCAATATGGTCTTATTAATATTTGAAATTATTACCAAAACAATGAAACCATCTATCGCTTTTACATCGCTAATCAATTCATGCTGGCTATCAGTCAGTGTGATGATGTGCCTGTATAAGCGACTTGATTAGTTTCCATATTATTTTATTCAAGCCGCAGCCTACCTACTGCGGCTTTTTTGTTTCTACATCAATGCTCCAGGCAGTTAGGCTTCGATAACAAAAGGAAGCCACCTATTATGAAAGTATCTATTTGCTATCTCATTGTCATTGCTATTTGGTCAACAACACCGTTAGGCATAGTGTGGAGTAGTGAAAGCGTGTCGCCTACGATGGCTGTTATGTTACGAATGATAATAGCCGCAGTATTAGGCACTGCAATTTTAGTTATTTTGCGCATAAAACTGCCTGTTTCAAACACCGCATTTAGACTCTATGGTTATTCAACGCTCGGCTTGTTTGGCGGAATGACTTGCGGCTATATGGCATCAACTTATGTGACTTCTGGCTTTATGTCACTGGTATTCGGCTTGTCACCTATTTTTACAGGGTTACTAGCACGCAGAATACTTGATGAGCCAGCCTTTGATAACAGTAAAAAACTGGCAATGGTTGTTTGCTTAGCAGGGTTAGCAATTGTCTGCTGAGACAAGCTCTCATTAAGCGGCGATAGCTATATCGGTATCTTATTGCTGTTAGTTGCGATGTTCTTTTTTAGCCTCAGCGGTGTATTGGTAAAAAGTGTCAACATTAGTATTCATCCACTGGCGACAACACTAGGCACGCTATATTGTTCACTGCCATTATTTTTCTTTGCTTGGCTGATAACTGATGGGCAGTTCAATGCCCATCAGTGGAGTGTTCGTTCGTTAGCATCCATTGCCTACCTTGGTATCTTTGGTTCATTAATAGGATTGATTGCTTATTTCTTTGTCTTGCAACGATTAGCCACCAGCACCGTTGCATTATCAACATTAATAACGCCCAGCTTTGCCATCGCTTTAGGCGCAATTTTTAACAATGAGCGGATCAGTCATCAGCTGATTATGGGTGCTTTGTTAATTACCCTTGGGTTGGGAATTTACTTTTGGGGGAAACGATTTTCATTGCAACGTATTAAGTTGTAGCGCATCATTCCTAACAATTTACTTGTGTTAGGAATGATTGTGAAAAAACTACTTTTAGCATGCACTTTTTTGCTACTCAATGCATGTGCAACGGATTCGGAAAAACAAACATTAGAAACGGCTCAAAAGCCTTATGTATTGCTTATTTCACTTGATGGATTCCGTTGGGATTATGTTGACAAATACAAACCGGAGTTTATCTCAACATTTGCTAAAGAGGGCGCAAGTTTAACGTCAATGCGTCCTTCTTTTCCTACTAAGACATTTCCAAATCATATCAGTTTGGTTACTGGCTCTTATCCACAACATCATGGCATTGTTGCCAATAAATTTTACGCACCAGATCTCGATAAAACTTACTACATAAAAGATTTTGAGGCCGTTACTAACTCAGATTTTTACTTGCGTAAACCATTGTGGGTAATTGCAGAAGAACAAAATGTACGCGCAGCAAGCTACTTCTGGCCAAGTTCTGAAGCAAAAATAGCTGGCATTCGCCCAAGTTTTTATAAAAAGTATGAGCATTCACAACCTCACCAACAACGCATCGATGGGGTTTTAGCATGGTTACAACTCCCAGAAGAGCAACGACCACAACTCATCACAACCTATTTCCATGATATCGATAGCGCAGGCCATGAATTTGGCCAAGATTCACCAGAATTAATCGCCACCATAAAAACGGTCGACGACGCAATAAAACAGCTGGTTGAAAAAGTGCGTACCCTTGATATCGACGTCAATATTGTGATTGTTTCTGATCACGGCATGGATGACTATCCAGCAGAAAATTATGAGTACATTCCAGCGTGGGTCAAAGATGAGTTTAAAGTTGCTGCCGCCAATACCATAGTGCATTTGTACCACAATGAAGATAGCAAGATAACAACAGAGCAAGCACTGGCGAATATTCGCCAGCAAGCCAAGCACTACCAATGCCATCTATACCAAGAAGTACCAGCCAAGTTTAATGCGTCCAAATCACAACGTATGGGTGACATCACTTGTTTTGCTGATAAAGACTGGGCCATTGGTTTCAACGGCCGCACCAGCCATGGCGATCACGGCTGGAGCCAGTTTAATACCACAGATATGGATGCAATATTCTACGCACAGGGCCCTGCTTTTAAGAAGAGTTATCAGATGGATACAGTAGAGAATGTCAACGTTATGCCGCTATTGGCACACATTCTCGGTGTTAAAATCACAACACCAATTGACGGAAAACTTGAAAAGATGCAACCGCTTTTAAAACAATAACGTGCTACGAATATTCCAGTTATTAACGCTGGAATATTCAAATTAAACTCTTGCGTTATTCTTCACGCTAGTTACTCGACATTAACTGTTCAATAGACTAAATTAAGCGTTCACTTTCATGGTGTGTGATGTCTTCACCTGAGATATTACAGGAGTGTCCATTAGCTATATTCCAGGAGTTAATAACGACGACAGTCCTCTAATTTTTCTGAGGATAACACCATGGCAACATCAACACTTCCTAATATCGTTATTATTGGCGGCGGCGCTGGCGGACTTGAACTGGCCACGCAATTAGGACATAAACTAGGGAAGAAAAACCGAGCAAATATTTTACTGATAGATAAAAATCGTAGTCATATCTGGAAACCACTGTTACATGAAGTGGCGACGGGCTCTCTTGACTCAAATTTAGATGGCGTAGTTTACAGTGCACATGCAGCTAAACACGGATATCGATTCCAACTTGGCACTTTTTGCGACCTAAACACCGATACAAAAACAATTACCCTTGCGCCGCAGTTTGAACAACAGCAACAAATTTTACCCTCACGAGAAGTGAATTTTGATCATCTAGTTATTGCGATAGGCAGTGTTAGTAATGATTTCAATACGCCCGGAGTCAAAGAACACTGTTTCTTTTTAGATTCGCATAAGCAAGCTGACCGTTTTCATGGTGCCCTGCTCAATGCGTTTACGCAAATTCATCAAAATACACAAGATGCTCAGCTCGATGTCGCCATTGTTGGCGCAGGTGCCACCGGTGTTGAATTATCAGCAGAGCTTTATCATGTTGCTGACCTGCTCAAGGTATATGGTTTGAGTAATATGACGAGTGCTAAGCTCAATATTCATTTAATTGAAGCTGGCCCGACAATTCTTCCCGCACTGCCGCCACGTATTAGTCAAAGCGCTAAAGATGAACTTGAAAAACTCGGTGTTAATGTGATGGAAAACACCCGCATTGCCAAGGCAAGCTCTGAGGGCTTTATTACTAGTGAAAAAATACTTATCAACGCCGATTTAATGTTATGGGCCGCAGGCGTTAAAGCACCAGACTTTATTCGAGAGATCGATTGTTTTGAGCTCAACCGGGCTAATCAAATTGTTGTTAAGCCGACATTGTTAAGCTCAACCAACGATGATATTTTTGTCATTGGCGATTGCTGTGCTTGTGAGTTACCAGATGGAAAGTTTGTTCCGCCACGAGCGCAATCAGCACATCAAATGGCAAGCTGCGTCGAGTCAAATCTCATCAACAAACTCAACAACAAACCCTTAGAAAATTATCGCTATGTCGATTATGGCTCACTCGTTAACTTAAGTCGTTTTAGCACCGTTGGCAGCTTAATGGGCAACCTCACTAAACGCTCAATGTTTGTGGAAGGTAAAATTGCGCGCATCATGTATATTTCGTTGTATCGAATGCATCAACGTGCCATTCATGGCACGTTGAAAACAATAGGCTTATGGTTTGCTGAAAAGATAATGCGAGTTGTACGGCCGCGAATGAAGCTACATTAATCAGAGTCAGTTTGTTCAACATTAATGGCAGAACTGCCTGGTTTTTCTATTAATGTTGGCGGTTTTCGGGATGGTGGTGCAACTTGTTCTCGTACTTCAAACAATTCACCGTCGATCTCCAGCGCCTTATAGCGAGTCGGTTTTGCTGTAATTAACTGCTGTTTAAACATATCAACAATACCAATGGCTTTGTCTTCATCATAACCAATTCGAATTCTTCCGCTTCTAAGCCATTTACCATCACGCTGATCAAATACCAAAAGATCATCAGAGCCAATCGCATGCAGTAAAATTTCTAAATCTTCATCATAATCCACATTAAATGGGATGAAATAGCACATTTTATCTCGGCATGTATTCTGATTTAAATCACTGCTTTCTATAATTCTCATTAATTCTTCATCAGACCAGAGAGAGTCACCAACCCAAGAATATTGATAAGGTTTCGCTGTTAACCCTTCTTTGAGCTCCCACCAATTGTACTTATCTGTCGCAGAGCTGAGTGCTTGATAGTATTCAGATAACTCAATATGCTGCGGATGTTTCCCGCTTTTTACATAGTCCGTAAGAGCGTCTTTTCCTCGCTGCCCTAAGTCGAAATAAAACAGTTCGTAAGCAAAGCCTTCGACGCTTACTTGCTGCTTGTCTAGCCGTAATAATTGGCTTTTTATTGTGACTGATACGGGGTTTAACCACGGATTATGACTCATTACCAGCAGAGCAATGACGCAACCAGTTGCGATGACATTAGTACATTTTAACCAGACAAAATTACGTGCTCTCTCTCGCAGTAGTCCAAGATATGGCACCGTATAAAATGCCATAACAACAACGATTAACGCCAAATAAACACGCGGCACTGTCCAGCCATATTGCGCGATTCTAAGATAAGAAGAATAAGCTGCAATAAGCATTAAAACAGTTAATGCAACAATATTAATATAAATAAGTGTGCGCCACACTTTATTGCTAGGTAACGAAAGGCGCAACGTAGATGCTTGAGGTAAACTCGCACCATTTATTAATAAAATATTGGCGAACACCAACACCAAAATAAGCGGTGTCGCAACGCCTGTTCCCCAAACATTATTGAGGCCAGTAAAAGCAACACTAGTAACAAAACTCAATGTTAGTAATGTCACTAAAGGTAAGAGCAAACCACACATGCTTAGTAGTAATCGTTTTAAATTATCAATGATATTAAAATGAGAGTGCGCCGCATGAATTCCGATACCAAAAACGCAACCAAGCACTGGCCATGCGAACCATTTATTTGTAAATAACTCTTCAAAAAAATCAATCCCGATGACTTGGAATAGCTCCCACCACAACGCCAGTACTAACCAAACCGCTAATGCAGTTAGCCATCCAAATGCAACAATAATTGCATTACACCAAGCGTGAGAAAATAAAGATTGATAGCTATCGCTCATCCATGATTGATACGTACTATGCCCTTGACTCGCCAGTTGTACAAAGGGAAGAATTAGGTAAGCGACGACGACAAAAATTACGCCCCAAATTCCCTGATAACTGGATTTGATATCATCAAGAAAACAAAAGCCGAAGAAACCAAAGATGGCAAAATAACCAATCAGCATCATCCACGCCGTTTTTGTCGATTGTCCGCTTATTTTCATCAAGTTAGGCGACAACTGCATAAATAACAATGCCCCCCAAAGTGACATCGTCGCGGTGATGAGCAACACTTTATCTACACTGTCATTGTCATCAAGCGTGATAAACAGAGCGATAATAACTCCCTGAATAAGGCCGATAAGTGCATTCATATTTAGAAAATTTTTCACTGTATTCCCTTCAATTGATATCGTGAGTTCGCAATATATACTTTATAAATTAACACAAGCCAAAGCCATCGCTTAGAAAATTGCGTATACTTAGCATCAATAAGACATTATCAATAACTAAGCGACTTATCTCATGGCATATTTCCCTCTTTCTCAACACCCAAAAGCTTGGGTATTTCAACATGAAAATATCCCTATTAGCGACGATGATTTAAGCAAAATAAAACCCATGGAAGCTCAACGTGCAACTACATTTTGGAATACCTTTGTAAGTAAGCAAGTTGATCACCCAGATTTTTTCAAAAAAGGCGATTGGCCATTCAATCCTAATACTTGGTCAGATCAAGGAAAGTGGGAAGCACAATGGGAAAGCGACGAAGACACGCTACCAGAATCAATTATTGAGCATCTAGCTTGGCCCAGTAACACTGTTGTATATTACTGTAATGACCGTAAACAAGTTATTGAAACAACGTGGGATGTATTTCAACGGACTTGGAAAAACTTTTTATTTATGGATGATGGTCCGCTCTTGATTGGTAAAAAACGCGATCAAGTGGTGCAATTTATGTCTAATGGAACATTTAGGATCGGCAACAAGAACTCTCTCTAATAATAATTTCGCCATGTTCCTCGAGTAACATGGCGCAAATCATCTTCAATGCACCGCATTTTCTTTAGCCGCCGCGTTAAGTTTTTTAGCAACCTCAGAAGCCGTTTCATCTGATAATAAATCCAAGACAGGCATTGGTCTTGCGAAATAATACCCTTGCATATAACGACAACCAAGTTGCTGTACAATCGAAACTTGTTCAATATCTTCAACACCTTCAACTACGCAATAGCTATTAATATTATCTGCAAGATTAGCAATCGTTTGAACGATTGCCCGACTCTTAAGATCAGTGGTTATTTCACGAATAAAACATTGATCGATTTTGATGACATCAATTGGAAATTGATTGATATAGGTTAGTGATGAATATCCGGTACCAAAGTCATCTAAGAACAATCTAAATCCTGCATCTTTGAGTTTATTTAACTGACGTTTAGCATTCTCCGTATCATCGATTAATACTCCTTCAGTAATTTCTAGTTTCAATCGGCAAGGAGACACCTTTGCTTCATCGAGAATACTCAATAACTTGTTTACCATACCCGGCTGACTAATGTGTAACGCTGACAAATTAATGGATAAATAGCGATCATCAATCAACCAATCCTTCAATTCTCTCAATGCTTTTTCTAAAGCTAATTCAGTAACCTCAACAATTTTCCCAATATTCTCCGCCAACGGAATAAATTCTGCTGGTGAGACCATTTCACCGTGATTAAACCAGCGCAATAATAATTCAACGCCTCTAATGTTTTGCAACTTAACATCAACAATAGGCTGATAGTAATTCGTTAGTGCATTTTCTTTTATCGCCCATACAAATTCATTTTCCAACAAGACACGCTGTCTAATTTGTACATTCATTTCTTCGGTGAAAAAACGATAACAATTACGCCCTCGTTGTTTAGCGTGCAACATGGCAATATCAGCATTTTGAATTAAATCATCACAATTTTCTGAATCTAATGGGTAAAATGCCATACCGATTGAGCAGCTAATATGAATTGTTTGATTTTCAAGTTGGTACGGTTTTGCCAAGCTCTCAATGAGTCTATCAGCATAACGACTCACTCGTTCAGGCTGAACAATGCCATCTAACATCACGATAAACTCATCGCCACTTTGACGACCAACACTATGCTTGTCTCCAACAACTTTACGCATTCGCTGGGCTACTTCTTTCAATAACTGATCACCAACAGCATGACCATAAATATCATTAACTTGCTTAAAACGATCCAAATCGATAAAGAGCAAGGCAATGGCAGTATCATTTGCGTGATTAATAGATTGTTCAATTCTATCTCGAATTAGTGTTCGGTTAGCCAGATGGGTTAGCGGATCATAATTAGCTAAATATTTTAGCTCTTCTTCTACTTCTTTTTGCTTGCTCAGATCTGAAATAACAATAACGTAATTATCAACTGATTCTTCACCAATAGCTGATATTGAGATCAGCACTGGAATATCAAACCCTGCGGGCACAGTCAACACTTCTTCTGAGATTAATTTTTTGTTAACAGCCAACGCTTTAATGCTTGAAATATAGCCATTAAGCTTTTCTTCACTCAATACATTATTAATAATCTGCTGACTTAACACTTCACCGTCTTTTAAGAATCGTTTATTAAAGGCTGGATTAGAAGCAACAGGCGTCAAATCTTTATCAAGGATAAGCAGCCATTCATTCATTTTCTGTAATGCATGCCCGTATAACTGAGCTTGTTGCTCATTAGATTTTGTTGCAGTTACATTCGTATAAGTACCCGTAAAAACGTGATTTCCAACATGGCTATTTGTAAAACATGCTTTTCCTAAATCACGATACCATACCCATTTATTATCACTATTTCGGATCCGATAAAGCACATCCCATTGCAATAATTTCCCTGCAATAAATGACTCCCATAAAGGCCCTAACTCTTTACTGTCTTCTGGATGGATATAGGCAAAAAAGTCTGTTATTTGCATGTTATCAGAAACGTTATGACCTAGTTCGGTTAGTCTATTTTGTATCGATTCTCCCGTTGCATGATTGTAAAACCAGATTCCACTACTACTTGCTTCTAATGCTAACTCAGCCTTTTGTTTTTCCAATTGCATATCATCAAGCGCTGCTTGTAATATCGATTGTTGTTTCACTCTGCGAATATAAAAGGTCGTAAATACAGAGATTACTAACACGATGTAGATCATGTACGCGATGGGCGATAACCAAGGGTTATAATTGACCGTAAAATTAAAAGAGGCGGGGGCGGTTATTTCACCTGTTATCGGTGATTTAGCCCAGACAGTAAATGTATAATTCCCAGGGTTTAGTCGATTAAACTCGATTGAGTTTTGAGAAAAATCATCGTATAAGACGTCACTTTCTCCAGTGAGAGATATTTTGTATTTAACATCCTTTTGTAATGCATAATTGAAGTTTGAAAATCTAAATTTAATGCCATAATCATCATGTGCTAATGCCAAGTGAGTGTTACGCAGTTCCCCAATCAAATGCGTTTTCTTTTGAGAGGCGACTTCAACACTTAAAATACTCACAGGCATCTCTTGTACATTTTTCTCCTCAAAATTATCTGCATCAAATGTTATTAACCCCGCCGCGGAGTTAAACGCCAACTTGCCATTATTTAACTTTCTAGCGACGTTATACACTTCGTTACTGACAAGCCCTTGTTTTGTTGTGTAGTGGCTAATTTTCTTAGTGCTACGTTCAAGCTCAAATAGCCCTGATTGGGAGCTTATCCATAGGTTTTTATGCTCATCTTCGATAATGCCATATACACGTATATCACTGAGTCCATGTTCTTTGTTAAGTGTTCTAACAACTCGATATTCTTTATCAAGTTCAACGACACCCAAACCATTGATAACGAGCCAAACATGCCCATCCGATGTTTTTACCCAATCACTGACATATTTATAGTCATGAATATGAAATTCTTCAATTTGAAATACAACCTTATAGGTATTTTCAATAAAATTGTAATCAATCAGGCCACCTATGGTCGCAAGAAGCACACTATCCTTTCCAGACAAACTTGGTAAAAACGTCGCTGAGCCTTCCGGTTTAAAGTTGGCATTTAACGTGTCTAATGAACGAATTTCATTGCGGGTAACATCTAATAAGAAGTGCCCTTTCGAACTGATAAATGTAAATTTATCATCGGCTACCTGCTCCACGCCATAAGGATAAAGTAAACGAAACTCCTCGTTAACTTTCGGTGATAACGATGAAATCGCGATATTTTTTTCTTTCAGATCAAAGAGGGATAATCCGTTACCATGCCACATCCACATCTTGTTATTCTTAATTGGAAATAGCTTGAAAATTGTGTGTTGGCCAGCTAAAGCTTTATCATCAGCATTCACAAAAAAAGATTGAGTTTCGTCTTTAACACTGTCAATTCTATTTAATCCATTTTCTGTCGCTATCCAATAAACGCCATCGCTTGATTCAAGATAATCATAGACAACAGAATTCGTTAACTTTAACTTTGATAAACGACTATAACTCGAGAAATTTCGCACTTTTGGATCAAAAGTAAAAACCCCTTGAATTTGTGAAGACAACCAAAATAATCCGCTGTGATCTAGATAGATATTTTTAATACTATTATTAGTGATTAACGGATTAACATCGGAGTACTTTACTAAATGGTTAATTTTCTTTGCGTTTTTATCATAAGTATATAACCCACGCTGAGTACCAATAAATAACTCTGTTCCGTTGTCAATGATCTCCCAAATATTGAGTTCTGGAACAATGACGTTCTTGGGTTTCTTAGTGATAAGATCAAATGAATAAAGCCCTTGTACAGTCCCGATTAATAACCCGAGAGATGGATCATGAAGAAAGGCCTTTACGTTAATATTATCTCGAGTTTTCACCACTGATGCTGGTAAGTGCTCTAACGATACAACGCGTTTAGAGGTCATCTCATACAACCTCAAGCCTCGAGTGGTTGCCATATATAACGAGTCGTTATCTAAAGTGAGGGCCCTAATCGCCTGCTCATCATTTCCCATGCTATAACGGACAACATAGGATGTTGACTGTCGATTATACTCGACAAGGTGCTGACCTATCGCAAACCACAGTGCATTATTCTTCTCCAGCACAAAATCAACAGATAAGACATCATCACTGACTTCGGCAAGTCGCCCAGAAAATATTTGATTAGCTGCTAAGGTTTTAGTGTTAAGTAAGTAGGCGCCATTATAATAGGTACTCACGAATAATTCGCCGGATTCTAGTAGAGCAAGATGCACTATCCCGTCACTTGCAAAACTATTATTGGGTCCTGGAATTTGCTCAAACTCGTATCCGTCGAATCTATTTAACCCAAATTCGGTTGCAACCCAAATATAGCCATTGCTATCCTGCAATGTTTGATTAACTAGACTTTGTGATAATCCCTCTTCAACGGAATGATTGATGAGATAACGGCTAAATTCCGCCGCTCCAACACTAAAGGAGAGAACAAGGGAGAACAAGGTATAAATGACATGTTTATAATTCATAAATTATCTTATAAATGATTACCCTATCCACTGGGTGTTACATTTTGTTACGTCCTTACATTAGTTATATCTTATTTATGTTTTTTTACCAACAGGTTTAACTTATTTATTACAAATAATATTTTTAAATACTAAAGAGGTAGATTATTGTATTGCTTTAGGATTCAACAGCTTAAATAGTTGCATATTTTTACAGCACTTTGTTCTTATTTACCGATGGATAAACAACCATTAGAATTTAATATCCCCCACTGTTAAGGAGCGTTTGATGAACTTTTCAATCAATCAAACTTCGTCACTTAGTTTTATCGAGCAAGCGCAAAAAAAGCGCGAAGAGCAGACGGAAAAACTCGCTTCAGGACTAAAAATCAACCAAGCGGCAGATGATGCAGCGGGTTTACAGATTTCTAATCGTCTGACCTCACAAATCAATGGTTTAAATCAACAAGCTGTTAATTCACGCGATCAAATTAATCTTAATGATGTGGCTTCGGCGCAATTATCATCAATTACGAACAATCTGCAACGCGCTAACGAATTAGCTGTTCAATCAGGCAGTCCATTGTCTGACAACTCTGCGATTCAAGGAGAGTTAGATCAACTATCAGGTGAAATTAACGCGGTAGCTGGTCAGGCATTGGGTAATGATAGTTTTATTTCAGGTCTTGATGCTGGTGACACAGCTGGTTCTCTCGCCGCAATTGAAACGGCATTAGCAAGTGTTGGTGAGCAAGCCTCTAGTTTAGGCGCGCAATCAAATGGCTTAGAAAGCCAAATCAGTACCTATGAAGTTACAAGCACCAATAGTAGTGCTGCCCGTTCTCGTATTCGTGATACTGATTTTGCACAAGCCACTGGCGAGCAACAAAAGAATGATATTTTGCTGCAAGCCTCACTAAGTATTCAAAAAACAGAAGAAGAACGTAAGGGACTATTATTCAATCAAATGGTTTAGTGCTTTTGTTCTGAACTCGTTGGATAGCCAAACAATGCCTTATACCTAGCGCGCCACGATGTGGCGCGTTTTGTTTGTTTAAACAAATGAATCCACTGATGAAAGCTAATCTTAATCGGATTATCACTATTTAACTGACCGACAATACCAAATTCACAAGGTACTTGTTCATCCTCTTCAACATATGTCCCAAACAATTTATCCCAAATAATTAACACACCCGCATAATTGCGATCGATATATTTCGGATTGATAGCATGATGCACGCGATGATGAGACGGCGTGTTAAAGAGCTTTTCTATTAAGCCAAGCTTGCCAACGATCTTAGTGTGAACAAAAAATTGGAATGCTAAGTTTAAGGCAACTACCGCAAATACAACCTTTGGATCATAGCCAATCAAGATCATTGGCGTCCAAAATATCCACATACCTGCAATTGGATACATCAACGATTGTCTAAACGCCGTAGAGTAATTCATGTGGGTCGAGCTATGGTGAGCCACATGCGCTGCCCACATCCAATGAATGTTATGAGAGGCACGATGAAACCAATAATATAAAAAATCTTGCAATAAAAAGGCGACAAGCATAGTGACAAAAGAGACTTCAACATCCCACAAACGATATTCATAAAGCACGTAAAACCACGGCATTAATATCGCTAACGCAATAGCGTCAGTACCCTGATGCAATAGCGCCAATACGGTATTCGCTGCCGAATCTTTTAATTGATAGTTTTCGCGATATTTAAAGAATTCATAGCCAATAAACAGCCAAAAAATTGGGCTAATCGCTAGAAGAATTAATGCTACGTCCATTAAAGTGCTCCGCTAGTTTTGTAAGCCCATGGCTCATATCTTGATTAATTATTTTTTTAACGATAAAGCTCGGTTGCCACCACAGGGCCTGACAAGTGATGAGATAGTTGATTTTGCAACCATTATTACTTTCGATAATATGAATGCTGCCATAGTGATTTCTTACTGGCTTATTACCAATGATTCGATAGTGGATACAACGCTGTGTAACAGCAATCACCTCTTCACAAAACTTTTCACCGCGCATGGTAATTTCACGAATAAGCCCAACACCAGTGCTAGAGCTCGCAGGTTGTTTAACACTAAAGGAGCCATTAAAAAATCGCCCCAATTGCTCATGGTCTAACAACGCATTATGCACATCATCGGCACTGGCATTAATAGATTTTGTTAATGAAATAGTGAGCATCAATTAACCAATATTTAAAGAATAATAACCATAAAGATTATTGAATTTATGCTTGGCAAACTTGCCGTCTTGTGACAAGATTTTTGTCTTTAGACGACAACTCATCAACAAAACTAAAACTAACGATGAAAAACTCTACTTCAATAAGCTATTTCAGCGGCGTTTTAACCTTTCTTGAACAGCAAGGTGTTAATCGTGAGGATGCTCTCAATGCGATTAATTTTACTGAGTTTGATAGCTACGACGACTCGCAGCGTGTTTCATTGTCGCACTACTCTGATTTACTGGATTACGGTAAAGTGGCTTGCGACAATCCGCTATTTGGCTGCTACTTAGGAACGGATATCCACAGTGCTGACTATGGTGTTTTAGGTTTCCTAATAGAATCGTGTGAAAACCTAGGCAATGCTATTAACGATTTATTAAAATTTGATCGCATTGTCGCCAACATTGGAAATTGTGTATTTAGTCATAATTTAGAGCAAGCGAGTATTGCTTGGACACCTCATAATCAGTGTAGTGAGCAAGTCGTGTTAAGAAACATGGCGGCTTGGTTTACCACTACCACGCAACTCATCGGTTATACATTACCCCCGACAAGCGTCAGCTTTGTTCATTGCTACCCTAAAGAATTGCTAGTCAAGCTGAGTAAACTATTCAATTGCCCTGTGTATGGTGGTGCCAAAGTCAATAAAATCGATTTTCCGTTTGAGTTTCTTAATCTCGAATTTCGCAACGACAATCCACAAATTCACCAAGCGCTTATGGCGCTTTCTCAAGAACAATTGAGCAAGCTCAATGACAATGATCTCGCAAAAAATAGAGTCGCCGACCTGCTTAGTACCAAAATAGATTTGAATAACTGCACACTCATTCGGTTTGCCGCAGCGCTTCATGTATCACCACGAACACTGCAACGACAGCTCAAAGCAGAAAAACAACAATTCGGCGAGTTATTAGATAGCGAACGCCAACGGCGCGTCATCGCGCTCATAGGAAAGATGCCACTGGGAGATTTATCGCAGCAATTAGGGTTTAATGAACAAAGCTCATTGAATCGCGCCTTTAAAAGATGGTTTAACTGCACACCAAAGCAATATCTGGTAAAACAGGACGCAGGAAAACGAGCCGCACTATGAATATTTCATCATCACTCCTATTTTTCTTTAGCGCATTGGGTGCCTTCAATGGGTTGTTATTATCTGGTTATTTGATGTTTAACAAACCACGTACTGGGCACAATATCTTTCTCTCGTTATTATTACTCATGATTAGCGTGCGGATCACCAAATCAGTTTTCTTCTTTTTTAATCCTCAATTGGCTGGTGAGTTTTTACAAGTCGGATTAGCAGCGTGTTTTCTAATAGGTCCATTTCTTTATTGGTATTGCGCTAGCCAGCAACAAAAACTAGCTAATTTATGGTTGCCTTGGCAACTACAATTGGGCCTGTTAGTTGCTGTTGTTTTGACGACCCTTTGGTTAGTGCCTTATTCACGTAGCTCCCACGAGTGGCATGTTATCTTCATGGTAATTAACCGTATTTGGCTATGTTTTATCTTGCTATCTGCCTATCTGTTAAGGCCTATATTCATTGAATTATGGCAACAGAGAAAGCTCGAAAAGACTGACGATATAATCGCTATTAGCGTATTTGTTGGGGTTAGTTTGATTTGGCTAGCGTATTTCACATCCCGTTATACATCATATATTGCAGGCGCTTTGTCATTTTCGGTAGTGCTGTATTTCAATCTAATGTTTTTTGTTTTACGCCGAAGAGAACATGCTAAAACACCAGAAAAATACAGTGATAAAAAAATAGAAGATGAACAGGCGAATATTCATATTTTGCAATTAGAAACATTGATTACTCAGCATCGTTTATTTCAAGATGCCGGGCTAACTATCACCAAGGTAGCAAAGAAAATGGGGGTGTCGAGTCCCTATTTATCACAGCTGCTCAACGATAATATGAAAGTGACATTCACTCATTTCATTAACGAATACCGCATTGAACTTGCGAAAGAAATGCTACAAACAAATACTAAAAAAGTTGATGACATTGCTGATGAATGTGGATTTAATTCAACATCCACTTTTTATGCCGTATTTAAAAAGCATACGCAAATGACGCCATCTGTTTTTAGGAAAAGTACATTATAAAACAAAGATATATATTGCTGGCACTACACCGCCAGCAATGACCAACCAGCCACGCCGAAAGCGCCATGGACTGTATTTCCCCTTCACCATGAATAATGCAGATAACGAAAGAAAAATAAGTAATCCAGCATAAACATCAGAAAACGCAATCCACCCATTTTGTGCTTCGTTCAAATGCAGACGATTAAACTGTTTAAACACGTGACGAGGCCTAACATGTTCAAAAACGCCTTGTTGCTGAATAAAACTGTAGGTTAACGTACCGCCCTCTTCAAAGAACACCTTATAGATCTGTGGTGATTCCCAGTAGGTAGCACGAATACCTTCATCAATATTAAAGCTCGATAACAAAGCCTCATTGAGCACTTCATCTGACATTGTATTGGCTAACGTTATTTTTTGGGTTTGACGATCAACAATATAGTTTGGATTCCAATGACGTAAATGATTTAACGCGATACCAGAAATGGCAAAAACCAATGTCAGGCCAATGCAAAAATATCCAATATCACGATGTAATTCTCGATTAAGACGAAACCAGTTAATTCCCTGCTTTCTAGTCAAGAATCTTCACCCCAGTTGGCGACACTTGATACAGTGACATACCTGAGGTTACTGACGCTAAATCAAAGGTTTTTCCAGCGCGTTTAGCCAATGATGCTTTGTAACGCTGAGCTTGTTCTATATTCAACTTAATTTCTTTTAAATAACCCGTCGCTAGTGCTTTGCGCCCTTTTGCACTCATTGGAAATACCATATCGCCGTCGCGTACTTTAATACGTAATTTTTCAAAACGCGCGTCAGAGGCTAGGTTCATCCAACAACCGCGCTTTTCGCATACACCAACAATGGTTCCCGCAACTGTAACCTTCTTATCTACGTAATTTTGTGGTGATGCTAACAACGCTGAAATCTTTATTGTATCTTTTGCATCTACGGCTTCACCGAAGGTTAACGCCTTTGCATTAACTGTCGATACAAATAAAAGGGCCAATAAAACAGTGGCTAATAATGTGCGCATGAAACTCTCCGTTCATCTATTTAATTCCAGAACGAGTTTGTAACATGTTATGAGGCGTCTTTAAAGTCACGGCTAAATATAAATGGTAATTATTTGTGTTTGGTCGACTTGCGAGGCTATTTCAAGATTTCAAAGGTCGCTATTTCTTGAGGCGTCATCCAATGAATCTCACTTGCGGGTGCCGCATTTAAGGTATACCAATAAAATGACGTAGGGATTCCGATTTCTCTATAATATTCAATATACTTATCATGTTCTTGATGTGTCTTAAGATATTCCAATGCTTCTTTCTCTCCGTCGCTCCAAGAGTGAACACCTAATTTAGCCCCAGCTTCTATAGAACGGCTGACGCCCGCCAAAAACATATCTGTTCCACCTGAAGCCACCATACCGTCAGCCGGAATATGAGTTGCGACACCGTGCGCTCTGATCTCACGAGACGCTAATAAATTAATTTCATCATCCATTGAACCTGGAACATTAACCATCACAATACGCTTAATTTGCGGGTGACGTTTAAATAGATCTTGAATATCCTCTAAAGTATTACCGTAGATGACACCATTCATATACACGGTGTCGCTGTTGGCATTACCGTCTTTAAATGTAAATTTAGCCCCTTGTTCATTTTCAGACCACAAGATAAATTCTTGCATACTGGCGCAGCCGGAGACAACACTGGTTAGCGCGACAAATAAACCAATCAAGGTTAAACGATATAAAGATTTCATAAGGACATTCCTAACAATAAGCGATATCTCATTATCTAATAATCAGTCACCGATAAATGTAAGAAAGTGTCTAAATAATGTAGGCAATGAAACTACATTGCCTGTTTAAGTTCAAATATTTAAGAAGGCTTCATGCTGCGGCATGCTTTCAACCGAGCGTTGAATTAACGTATTGAGGTTATCCATCAGATCAGCAAGCTGCTCATCAGTTAGCGTACTAGCCATTGGATGAATATCTTGTGGCAATATTTCTTGCCCCAACAACACTTGCTGCCATGCAATTTCAGTGAACACATCATCTTGCTCACGAAACACTTTGCCAGACTCCTTAAATAACGCAATTTTTCGCGCTAGTGTTTCTGGAATATCCATACGCTGACATTGCTGCCAAAAAGCACTATCTTGTCGTTGAGTCGCTTTGTAATGGAGAATAATAAAATCCCTAATATTCTCAATTTCCATTTTCGATTGACGATTGTACTCATCAACCTCACAGGCTTTAATACCGTGATGTGGGAAGCACTTAAGTAACCTAATAACACCCATTTGAATAAGGTGAATACTCGTTGATTCTAATGGCTCTAAAAAGCCACTTGATAAACCGATAGCAACGACATTTTTATTCCATTGTTTAAGGCGGCGCCCCGTTCTAAATTTAATAAAGTTAGGCTCCGCTAGCGGTTTCCCAGGAAGAGAGTCAGACAGCGTTTTCAATGCTTGCTCATCCGTCATAAATTTACTGGAATACACCATGCCATTACCCATGCGGTGCTGCAATGGAATGTGCCAACACCAGCCAGCCTCTTTAGCAACACTGCGTGTGTAAGGCGCAATCGGTGACGGCGATTCACATGGCAGGGCAACCGCGCTATCACAGGGTAACCAATGACGCCAATCTTCATACCCAGTGTTAAGCGTTTGCTCAATCAGCAGGCCTCGTAAGCCGCTGCAATCGATAAACAAGTCGCCATCAATAGACTGTCCGCTTTCAAGCACTAATTGTTCAACCTCTCCCGATTGCTGATTTTGTATAACATCAACAACCTTGCCCTCAATGCGCTCAACACCGCGTGCTTGACTATATTCACTCAATAGTTTTGCATAAAGGGAGGCATCAAAATGATAGGCATAAACAATCCCCGGTAAATTAGTACCAGTGATATGGGGTAATTTATCGAATTTATGCTGTTTTGCCGCTTGATAATTTAATGAAAAATCACCGAACTCATACTCACTTCCCTGCTCTTTAGCACGCAAAAATACATGGTGAAAGTCGCAAAAAGGTAGGTTTTTTCCTAGGCCGCCAAACGCGTGCATATATTTTGAGTTTTCTGTGCTCCAATTTTCAAATTCAATACCAAGTTTCATCGTGCCCTTGGTTGCAGCTAAAAACGTTTTCTCATCAATACCCAGCGCATTATTCAAATGAATAATCGGCGGAATAGTCGCCTCACCAACCCCAATAGTGCCAATAGCTTGTGATTCAATCAGCTTGATGTTGTGGGTTTTACCAAGCACTTTTACAAGCAATGCTGCGCTGATCCAGCCAGCAGTACCACCACCAACGATAGTGATATTTTTTATTTTAAACTTATCCATTTTCAATCTCGTTTTACATCAAGACCACTCGACATTCTAAAATGGTCATGTTCACTTAGGAAAACTAACTTAAAGCGCGGAATTTCCCGCTATTTATTGTCTCAAAATAAAAATTAGCCAATGAAAAAATCATGGATGATTTTTTAGTATTTACCGCAGGGATGCGGATTAAATACGGTATTGAACAGCTTATTTTTCTTTTGAGGATAACAATAAATCTCGGGTCGCCTTTCTTTTGGTTACTTTTCTCTGTAAATCTCGTCCTGAGATTTATCGCTCAGCGACCTGCTAACGCAGTCCTAGAATATTCCCGATATTCTAGTGGCGAAGCACAAATTAGTCAGGAACTAATTTGAACAGCCAAAGGCTGGTCCACAGGACGAAATACACGGATGTATTTCTTAAAGAAAAGTAACTGGTGTGCAAGTGATAATGCCAATAGTATCAAAGTATCTTATTTGCACATCATAAGTTCCGATGACTGTTTTTAGATCAAATAAAAAGCCCCCGCAATTCACATCACAGGGGCTCTAAACACATTATATAATTTTCTAGATTATAACTTGTAGCTAAAGCCTAGTAAGAATGTACGGCCGTACTGCTGGTAATCACGTACTTGCAGTGCGTTATCGCCACTTAGTGATGTAAATGGTTCATCAGTTAAGTTTTGACCTTGTAGGAAGATAGATAGGCCATCTAATGTCTCAAAGCCAGCATCACCAAAGTTATAACCAATTTGCGCATCAATGATAGTTTCACCACGAATATCAACCTGCTCGGTCTTAAAACCAATGCCGTAAACATCACCTTTAAAGTCACTACGTTTACGCATGCTTACGCGAGACTCGAAACCTGATTTTTCGTAATACAATGTGAACGATTGAATACGCTCAGATAAACCCGGTAGTTCGAATTCATTGTCATTATGATCGGTAAGATCTGATGACACACTCGTATGACTCGCAATTAAACCTAAACCATCTAAACTGTCGCTGATCATATTGAATGGGAATGTTACAGACGCTTCCCAGCCTTTCAATGAACCTCCACCGCCATTAATTGAACCTGAAACCGTACCGGTTGAACGGTCAGTTGGTGGTACAATGCCAGTATTTGGATCCGCAACCCCTGTCAAATCTTGTTCAAAGCTATCTGAGAAAATCCAATTACTCAAATCTTTATAAAAATAAGCAACTGAGAAATAACCCTCTGGGCTGAAATAATTTTCATAAGTGAAGTCATAACCTATCGCTTCTTTTGGCTCTAGCTTCGGATTACCACCGCTTAGACTCCAGTAATTGCCATTATTATCTGGCTGCGCATTTGGCCCAGAACTGAAATTCGCACTCTGTGAAGCATTCATATCGTCCATACGCGCACGTGAAATGGTCTTAGCAGCGCCAAAACGTAATGCTTGATCATCATCTAGCTTCAGTGACAAATTTAAACTTGGCAAAACATGGTTATAACTGTGTTCTACATAATTTGGCGAAATAGCTACTTTTCCATCTTTACTACCGACAACAGAACCGTCAGATGATTGCTTAGTATGAACATAACGTAGTCCCACATTACCTGTTAAAGGCATATCACTGATCTCGGCATTGATGTCAACTTTAACAAATGCAGCAGTAATTTTCTCTTCAACATTCCAAGAACTTGTGGCATGAGCGGGATCACTGATACTTTGACGTGTTAAATCATAGAAACCATCATTAATTAGTCCTTGAGTGTCATAAGCAATCATATTACCCATACCAATGAAATCTAATGATACGCTGCCTTCACGGTACTGCTCTGGGACAACCAATGTGCCAGGAAACGCGTTAAGCGTCATGTAATAACCTTCAGACTCTTTATTTTTCTCACGAGCACGATGCGAAACACCGTAGGTAATATCTGACACAACTTCTGAGTCAATTTGCTGTGTAGCAGCTAGTTTCAATGACATTAATTCATCATCAATTTCTGGTGCGTTAATGAAACCATCTTGCGCCGCATTTTCGTAAGGCGTACCAGCCGTGTTGAACTTGTCGTTTAACGCGCCATTCCAACCCCATGTTAATGGACCGCCTAATTGAATAAGGTCGTAATCGCTGTAATCTAAACCATGTGTGAATTTAGCGCCTGTGTTGCCACCGTCGAATGTGTAACCAATGTTATCTGCAACACCTTCTGCATCTCCACGGCCAGTACCGGCGTAACTTTCGATACTCCAAATTTTACGCTTAACTTTCGAGTAACTAATGTCAGCATCAATTGCCCATGTTTCGTTTACTGTCCAGTTAGTGTTGAAACCAAGCGATAATAAATCCGCTTCACGTTCTTCAAAATCATTACGAACAACAACACGTTGACCTTCAGTCACAGCGCTTGTTACAAAGCCACTCGCTTCATCAACTGTTGCTGTTGCAGCGTCAATAGAACCTTGACCCCATGCGAATGGTACTTCGATACCACGTAGGATTTTTGTGTCTAAGAAATCAACATATAGTGCATCAAATGTCATGTGAAGATCATCATTTGGCGATGCTTCAATCACTAACATGGTTGAATCACGATCTAATGTCGATGAACGAACGAATGGCTTAGCACCACCTAGAATAGAGAACTGTTGTCCACCAACTTCAAACTCTGGGTAACCCCAAGCGTTCCAACGGTTTTCTTGGTTTGGTGAGCTCATCATTGAATGAGCAAATGCTACACCAATAGTATCATCAGCAAATTTATCGACGTAAGAGAAAGTGCCACGGAAACCTGTTTTATCGCCGTCTGGATTTAGTTTATCTAAACCAGTTTGCTCCATTTGACCGTTAAATTGAATAACGCGCTCATCAACAGATAATGGCTTGATGGTTTGTAAATCGATCACACCAGCAATACCTTCACCTTCTAGTGATGAATCAGGTGTTTTATAAACCGTTACGCCGCTCATAATTTCAGATGGGTATAAATCAAATTCAACGCCGCGGTTATCACCAATAGAGACTTGCTCACGACCGTTAAATGTTGTGCTTGATTCATTTTCACCGAAACCACGAATAGTTACACGGCTAGCACGACCGTCAAGACGTTGTGCAGCTAGGCCCGGTAGGCGTGCGATAGATTCTGCGATAGAAGAGTCTGGAAGTTTACCGATATCTTCAGCTGATAATGCTTCAACAACACTAGAAGAATAACGTTTAGTATTTAATGATTGAATAACACTGCGGCGAAAGCCAGTTACTTCAATTTTTTCAATTGCTTTTTTAGTTGCTTCGGCGGCTTGTTGCTTCGCATCTTTTTTCTCAGCATCGGCGGCGTGAACAGTTCCCACTAATCCTGCTGATATTAATGCAAGCGTTACCAAACTTGGCTTAAACTTCGACATACTTAGACTCCACTTTTTTGATTTTTATTCTACTTATATAAGACAAACATTAATGTGACTTAGCTTGTCTTAATAAAAGTTGTATTTGCTTTTGTAGTTTGAAGCGATACTACTCCCCTACTTGATTAACAAACAACCTTATGCATACGTATTCAAAGCCTATTCGCTACATTTTGTTAACATAAAAACCTAAAAAACAAACACTTCACAGGGTGAAAAACCATCATAAACCACTGAATTTAAACAATTATATTTTTCATGTAAAAAAGTGTGAATTATCCCGTGTTATGCATACGTATGCAGTAGTATTGAACATTTTAGTGAACCTAACGTATTCTGCTTGCAACTTAAATTGGCACGCTCTCAATAAGAATTTAGCCAATAAATAGCATGCACATATTTAAGTGCATCGAAATAATTGAGGTTGATATGCAGCATACCCCTTGGTGGCAAGGCGCCGTTATTTATCAGGTGTACCCACGTAGTTTCATGGATTCGAATAACGATGGCGTTGGAGATTTAAAAGGAATTATTGATCGCTTCGATTATATCGAGTCATTGGGCGTTGATGCAGTTTGGGTATCGCCATTTTTCAAATCACCGATGAAAGACTTTGGTTATGACATCAGTGATTATCGCGATGTGGATCCACTTTTTGGTTCACTCGATGATTTTGACGCGTTAATTGCCCGTGCTAAACAATCTGATATTAAAATCATTATTGATCAGGTTCTTAGTCATACGTCTGATCAACACGCATGGTTTGAAGAGTCACGCCAAGATAAAACTAATCCAAAAGCTGATTGGTATGTGTGGGCTGATCCTAAACCTGACGGCACGGCACCAAATAACTGGATGTCTATTTTCGGTGGTACAGCATGGCAATGGGAACCTCGTCGTGGCCAATATTTCTTGCATAACTTTTTATCAAGCCAACCCGATCTCAATTTTCACAATGAAGACGTGCAAAAAGCCGTTCTAGACAATGTCGAGTTTTGGCTAAAGCGTGGCGTTGGTGGCTTTAGGTTAGACGCAATCAACTTTTGTTTCCATGACAAAGAACTCCGTGATAATCCTGCAAAGCCAAAAGAATTGCGAGCAGGTCGTGGCTTTAGCGAAGATAACCCATACGCATATCAGTACCACTATTTCAATAATACACAGCCTGAAAACCTTGAGTTTATGGAGCAACTTCGTCAACTCTTTGATCAATATGATGAAGTGGTTAGTCTTGGTGAAATTTCATCTGAAGATTCATTAAAAGACATGGCGTTATATACACATAATAATCAACGGCTGAACATGGCTTATAGTTTTGAGCTATTAACCGATGATTTTTCAGCGCAGCACATCAAAGATACTGTTTCATCACTCGAAGCACAGATGACAGGTGGCTGGCCATGTTGGGCAGTAAGCAACCATGATGCAGATCGTGTGGTTACACGTTGGGGCAAAGGCAAAGAAAACGCCCAGTTAGCGCGAATGCTAGCTGCAATGCTTGGCTCATTAAAAGGCAGTATCTGTACTTATCAGGGCGAAGAATTAGGATTATCTCAAGCTGAGCTTAGTTTTGAAGAGCTCCAAGATCCGTTCGGCATTACATTTTGGCCACAATTTAAAGGCCGTGATGGTTGTCGTACGCCAATGCCATGGCAACATGATGCGAAGCAAGGTGGGTTCTCAACTGAAAAACCATGGTTACCAGTCTCTCAATCGCACTTACCATTAGCCGTCGATAAACAAGATAGCGATGAGTCCTCTCCACTCAATAGCTATCGTACATTTATGAAGTGGCGCAAGGCACATCCAGCATTAGTGACAGGCGATATCGAATTTGTGAGCACCGACGATAACGTGTTGATGTTCATCAGACATTGTCCAAATGCCAGCATGGAAAAAATTCTCTGTGTGTTCAACTTTAATGAACATAACGTAGATATCAAGCTTACTCACGATGTTGCACAGTTCCTCAATGGTTGTCCATTTGTGATGAATGCCAGCACGCTAGCGTCATCAACAACGAGCATTAACGTCGACGGTTTCAGTGGCTTTTACGCCCACATTAAGTAATTTTCTAAGCCAACACTACGTTGGCTTTTTTTATAAAATATAACAATAAAAGGTGACCTATGAGCATTACAACCCCATCACCTAGTGCCAATCCAACCGACAGCCAGCAAGGCAACGGTTATGGATTTGCACTAGTGAGTCTAACTTCGCTATTTTTTATGTGGGGATTTATTACCTGTCTCAATGACATTCTAATTCCTCACTTACAAAGCGTGTTTTCATTAACGCATTTTCAAGCCATGCTTATTCAGTTTTGTTTTTTTGGCGCTTACTTCATCGTTTCAATCCCAGCGGGAATTCTAGTAAAACGTGTGGGCTATAAAGCGGGCATAGTCACGGGACTAATTATCGCTGCCATTGGTTGTTTACTATTTTACCCAGCAGCATCAATGCAAGAATATGCCGTATTTTTAGGGGCCCTTTTTGTCCTTGCTTCAGGTATTACTATTTTACAAGTTGCTGCTAATCCTTATGTCACAGCATTAGGTCCACAAAAAACGGCGGCGAGTCGTTTAAATTTAACACAAGCATTTAATGCTATGGGCACAACAGTTGCACCGTGGTTTGGCTCATTACTCATTTTGTCTGCCGTTGCACACGACGTCAGCACGATGGATGAAGTCCAGCGTTTAGCACAAGCCGAATCAGTGCAATTTCCTTATATTTTATTAGCATCAATGTTATTAATTCTGGCCGCTATTTTTAGCCAATTAAAGCTGCCAGTGATCGATGCCATTGAAGACACGTCAGGCGAAAAAACAGATGATAGTGCATGGAATCATCGCCACCTAGTGCTTGGTGCCGTGGGTATATTCATGTACGTTGGCGCAGAAGTCGCCATTGGTAGCTTTTTAGTCAATTTCTTTGGCTTAGAGAATATTGCCGGCTTAAATCATTCTGATGCCGCTAAGCTACTAACCTATTATTGGGGTGGCGCAATGATTGGGCGTTTCGTTGGATCAGTTGTGATGCAAAAAATTGCTGCTGGTAAAGTGCTAGCGTTCAACGCTGGCGCGGCAGTTCTATTGTTGATACTCACCATTATTGGTGAAGGAAAACTCGCTATGTACGCCATTCTATTAGTTGGCTTATGTAACTCAATTATGTTTCCTACTATTTTCTCACTCGGCGTAGCTGGATTAGGAAAGGTGACGAGTCAAGGCTCTGGCATTTTATGTTTAGCCATTGTAGGTGGCGCGCTAGTACCACCGTTACAGGGGTTATTGGCAGATAGCATTGGCATTCAACTGTCATTTGCATTACCGCTGCTTTGTTATATCTATATTGCTTACTATGGATTAATTGGCTCTCAGGTTATTCCAAACAAAAAATAGTTATCCAAGCGCCGCTTTCTCTCTCTAGCGGCGCTTTTCCAACCAATTTTTGTCTATTAATTTCCCAGTTTGAGACTCTCTGCAAACTTCGGTATTATCAACGCACTAGTTTGACTGAGAATCCACCATGAGAAATAAAGCCACCTCTTTTGATATTGCCTATCATGCAGGGGTATCACAATCGACCGTTTCTCGTGCGTTGAGTGGCAGCCCGCTAGTGAGTGAAGAAACTCGCCAACGAATTCAAGCTATTGCTAAAGAACTCAATTACAAAGTAGACAAGAACGCCAGTAATTTAAGAACTCAAAGTAGTCACACCATTGCACTACTGTTGTTTGAAGATGCCACTGTTGACGACTCCAATATTAATCCCTTTTATTTATCAATGCTTGGTAGTATTACCAAAGCCTGTGCCGATGCTGGTTATGATTTGTTGGTGTCTTTTCAACAAATGAATGACGACTGGCATGCTGAATACGAAGATTGCCACAAAGCCGATGGCCTTATTCTATTGGGTTACGGTGACTTCTTAGCATATGAGAAAAAACTCAATCAACTTATTGAGCAAGAGACACATTTTGTATTGTGGGGCGCCGGTGATAAAGGTATTGATGCCATTTCGGTACGTTGTGATAACAAGCAAGGCGGGCTTGCAATTACTGAACATTTGATTGAACAAGGGCGCAAAAACATTGCCTTTGTCGGCGAAGCATCTGATGCAACTCCAGAGCTATTAGAACGCTATCAAGGATACTGTCAGGCATTAAAAAATGCTGAGATAACCATCGATAAAGCGCTACATGTTGACGCGCAAATAACCGAGCTCTCGGGCTATGAAGCCACGCTAGAACTTTTATCAAAATCAACCCCAGTTGATGCCATTTTTACAGCCTGTGATCTAATGGCCATTGGCGCTATGCGAGCAATTAGCGACAAAGGCTTAAAAGTCGGCGATGACATTGCGGTTGTTGGTTACGATGATATATCCGTCGCGCAATTTACAAATCCGCCACTGACAACAGTGCGTCAAGATACAACGATTGCCGGACAGCTCTTGGTTAAAAACCTTGTTGGATTAATCAAAGGTAATGAAGTCTCAGGCTCTATTATTGAACCTGTCACTGTTGTACGCTCATCGTGCGGAACCAGCGCTAACTAGTTGTAGTCACGTCGATTTGCCCTTACTATGCAGTCAATACTGCACCATTTTTTGGAAACATAGTGACGATTGCAACCATTCTTATTGTCGATGATAGGCCCGATATTAGGCTCAGCGCAGCCTTTGTACTGGAAGACAACAACTATCAGGTTCTGGAAGCCGAATCACCATATCAAGCGCAGCAAACGATAAACGACAATGACGTTTCATTAATTCTATTGGATATGAACTATTCACTCGACACGACATCAGGTGACGAGGGCTTAGAACTATTGCGATGGCTTTCAAAAAATCATCCGAATGTGCCAGCTATTGCGATGACAGCATGGTCTAACGTTGAACTTGCCGTTAAATCGATGCAAATTGGTGCCAGTGACTTTATAGAGAAACCATGGAAAAATCAGCGTCTGTTACAGGTCATTTCACAACAACTTGCGATGGCGGGATTGAAACAACAAAATCAACGATTACATCAACGCCTCGAGTCAGAGCCACAGCATGCCTACCAATGGCGCTCAAGTTGTATGGTTAACCTGATGGCACAAATCGATAATGTAGCTGCCACAGATGTTGCCATTTTGCTTACTGGCGACAATGGTACGGGTAAGAGTCAACTCGCTAAACATATTCATCAGCGGTCTCAACGTGCTCCGCAACCCTTTATCAGTGTCAATATGGGCGCAATTTCTGAATCATTATTTGAAAGTGAGATGTTTGGGCACACCAAGGGCGCATTTACGGATGCAAAATCCAGTCGTATTGGTCGCTTTGAACTAGCACAACAAGGAACACTATTTCTGGATGAAATTGCCAACATTCCATTATCACAACAAGCAAAACTACTACGCGTTGTTGAGTCAGGTGAATTTGAGCCCTTAGGAAGCAGCAAAACTCAGCAAACCAATTGTCGATTAATCAGCGCGTCAAATGGTGATTTCACCAAGTTGATAGCAGATGAGCAATTTAGAGAAGATTTATTTTATCGCTTAAATACACTCGAATTTCGCGTTCCCTCTTTATATGAACGACTCGACGACATTGTGCCATTAGCTGAGCATTTTATGGCGCAATTCGCTAATAAATATAAACGTATGCTCCCAGCGCTAAGTCAATGTGCTAAACAAGCATTACTTGGTTATCATTGGCCCGGCAACATTCGAGAATTGAGTCATGTAATGGAGCGCGCAATATTGCTATCACCAATCACTGATGAACAGCCGATATTGCAAGAGTCCGACCTTCCAATTTCAGCAGTGCGCACAAACAATACGGCAATGACATTCATGACTCTCGAGCAAGCAGAAGTCAGCTTGATTGAGCAGGCATTAGCGCGCACAGAAAAAAATGTTCCTCAGGCAGCACAATTGCTTGGCCTTACAAAATCGTCACTATATCGTCGTCTCGAAAAATATGATCAAGTTCAGCGTTAGCCGGTCACTAGAGCGTTATCTAACCATTCGCGGTGTTTTCCTGACGGCGCTGATATTGTGCTTAAGTACAATCATTTTTTATCAGTTAGCTATCACGCCATGGAATATAGCGATACTACTCGGGTTAATTGGATTAGCCTGTGGCATTGTTCTTAGTCAAATATACCGACGGATAATGTCTACCTATAGTCGTGGCTTGTTGCATATTGAGGCGATGCGAGTCGAAGACTACAATCAATACGCTAAATGCGATTTTACCCAAGGATACGCAGCTGAGTTCCACCAGCAATTAAAACAACTGAGTGAGCACCTTGCGGAGCAAAAGTCTCGCTATGATCAACATGCCTTTTTGGTCTATCAATTAATTGATCAGCTCAACATTCCAATTTTAGTCTTTAATCAAAAAAATAAACTGAGCTATGCCAATGGTGCTTTTTCAGCTTTGTACGCACAACCATGGCAGATGTTTCGCAATGCGTCACCTAAGTTATTAAACCTCACCAAACGTGACAATAAATGGCAGCTAAATAAAAATAGTCAGCAATGGCAAATCAGCCAAAGTGAATTTATCGACGATGGTCAAACCCACCAGTTACTCGTATTTACCAACGTAGAATCAGTTAAACGAGAGAGTCAGCAAAACGCATGGCACCAAATTATTCGAGTCATGAGCCACGAAATAAGAAACTCACTTACACCAGTCTCATCGCTGGCCGAAAGTCTTGCGACACGCAGTAGCAGTGAGCGCGATCAAAAGGCGTTGGCTTTAATCCACGAACGTTGTCATCATCTTCAAGACTTTGTTAGTCGATATTCATCATTGTCGCAACAATTCAATTTAGAACCCAAGCAAATTGACACTGCGCAGTTACAAGAACGCCTTGGCGGTTTATTTAATACCCATCAACTTGAAATGAGCTCGCAATGCCAGTGGATATGGGCAGATCAAACATTTATAGAACAAGTTTTGATTAACTTAATAAAGAATTCTATCGAGGCAAATGCAAGCAATATTCAATTGCTAATTCGCCAAATAGGACAGTACAACGAAATAACCATTACTGATAATGGCCACGGTTTCGCCAATCTCGACAATTTATTCGTACCACTGTTTTCAACAAAAAGTCAGGGCCAAGGTATTGGCCTTAACTTCTGTCGTAATATTATCGAACAACATCAAGGAACTATTGCGCTTGAAAACAACCAAGAAACTGGTGTAACTGTCACCATCAAACTCCCAACCAGCGCACCAAAGAAAAAGAGCAATAACGCTTAAAACTCAGTTCGTTATTGAAAACAGTCGGTCCGATATCGGACTGGCTCCCCTATCCAACACTTCAAGACAAACACAAACCCCTGAATTAAAAGGAAAAATAAACTTGGCACGTTACTCGCTATTAGGTTGTTATTATCGAATAATCCTGAGGGTATCATGGACGTTGTCAAAACTAAGAAACAAGCCAAAATTAATTGGTCGAACAAAACGCTGCTAGTTATTGGCATATTAGTCGTTGCGGTATTAGTGTTTTGGGCCAATCAAAGTGCGAGTTCTGTAAGTGTAAAACGTGGCGAGATTTTAATTGATCATGTTAAGCAAGGAGATTTGAATGTCATTATCGAGGGATATGGCAGCTTAAAATCAGATAAACAGCAATTGATCACCGCTTTTTCTCGAGCAACGGTGAAAGAGATTGTTCTTAAACCCGGTGCAAATGTACAAGCAGATAGCGTCATTGTGCTACTAGACAATCCAGAATTACAGCAACAGCTCGATAGCGCTAAACGTGGCCTGAGTCAGGAGAAAGCCAACCTGCGCCAATTAAAACTTAATCAACAACGTGAAAAACTCAATGAAGCAGCCGCACTTGCACAAATTAATGCTAATTACGAAACCGCATCGCTCAAGCGCGTTGCTGAAGAAAAGTTAGAAAAACAAGGCATTGTTTCTACGCTCACATTTCAACAAACATTGCTCAATGAACAACAACTCAAAAAACGTATCAGTATTCTTAAACAACGTCTCGCACAACTTGATTTAGTTCATCAAGAAGCCATAAGCATTGGACAAGATCGTGTGCATCAACAGCAAGGACTATTGGACATAGCGCAGGCACGTCTTGATAAATTAACGGTTCGTGCAGGCTTTGACGGTGTACTGCAACGCTTATCGGTTGAGTTGGGACAAAGTTTATCAGCGGGTCAAGAAGTCGCGCTTATAGGTAGTGTCAGTGATTTAATTGCATTAATTCGAGTGCCGCAAAGCCAAGCGCAACAAATCGAAATTGGCCAGTCGACAGTCATTGATACACGTCGCGATAAAATCATCGGTAAAGTGTCACGTATTGATCCTATCGTTGCTGACAATACAGTCGAAGTTGAGATTGAGCTGCCAAAAGATTTACCTGCCAGTGCACGACCAATGCTCAATGTAGACGGCATCATTACCGCCGATACATTACGTAACGTGCGCTACATTCAGCGTCCGCCGAGCATTAAGGCTAATAGTAAAATTTCTCTTTACCGAGTTGATCCGCAATCACAACAGGCTCAGCTCGTCGAACTTAAATTAGGCCGCCAAGCCGGTCGTTACATTGAAATCATCTCTGGGGCACAAAAAGAGCAACAATTTATCGTCTCAGATCTATCAAACATAACCAAAACAGCCTCTGTACTAGGTATCAAATCTTAGTCACACGCCTAAGCTATTTTATAAGGAATTCACCATGAACAATATTAAAATCAAGATGACCAACATCGCTAAAGTTTTTGAAACTGATGAATTAGAAACTCATGCATTAAAGAGTATCGATTTAGAAATTTACGAAGGCGATTATGTATCAATTTCAGGCCCCTCTGGCTGTGGTAAGTCAACTCTGCTCTCAATTTTAGGGTTATTGGATATGCCTAGCGGCGGCGAATACTTTATCGAAGACGTCAATGTAACTGATTTTTCGCTCGATATGGCAGCGGAGATCCGCAGTAGTAAAATTGGATTCATTTTTCAATCATTTAACTTGATTGACGAGTTATCTGTATTTGACAACGTCGCACTGCCATTGCGTTACGGTAGCGCTAAGCTTAGCGATGAACAAATCAAGGAACGAGTTCAAGAATGTTTAGAGCTCGTTGATATGAGTCATCGTATTAGCCATAAACCAAATCAACTTTCTGGTGGTCAGCAACAGCGTATTGCAATCGCCCGTGCACTTGTTGCCAAGCCAGCAATATTACTTGTTGACGAGCCTACTGGTAACCTTGATTCGAAAAGTGGCGATCAGGTGATGGATGTTTTGGAACAATTAAATAAAGCGGGGACGACTATCTGTATGGTGACCCATGATCCTCGTTATGCTGATATGGCAACGACTCAGCTTAAATTACTAGATGGTGCCATTCTTACCACACCTAATCTTGAATCAGTTGAGAAGGAGGCTGTATGAGTCAATTTTCCTACCAACAAAAGCAAGCGTGGGCTGGCTTAAAAAAGAAACCAGGCTTTATTGCTGCGATAGTCACGACTATGGGTACCACACTTGGTGCATTGCTATGTGTATTAACGCTGGCTTATGTGCTCATTGCCAAACCGTTACCTTATCCGGATCAAGAGCAGTTGTTTCAGGTAAACAGTATTTTTAACAATAACAAGGGCGAACGTGTTGGAAATGCCTTCACTTACCCTGGTTTAGTGCACCTTTATGAAAATCAAACAGTATTTAGCCAAGCCGCTCTGCTCTATGCGTCTGAAGACGTACTGATTAACTCACTAAATCAGCCAACGCTTGAAGTGCTGTTTGTCACGCCAGAATATTTCAAACTTGTCGATGCCCCCTTGGCGTTAGGCCGGTCTTTTGAAGAGACGGAAGCTAAAGATAAGAACAACCCTGTAGGTATTATTAGCTATCAAACGTGGCAACAACAGTTTGCTGGCGACGAAAATATCTTGGGTAAAAAAATGGACTTTAGCGGCAATAGCTTTTCGATTGTCGGTGTATTAGCACAAGAATTCATCGAGCCAGAGCTGTTCGAAACAGGGGTTACTACTCACGTCTTCTTGCCATGGGACTACAATCAGGCAGGCCCGCGCTTAAGAACATCTTGGGGTAATATTAACAGCTCGCAAATGTACATTGGTAAACTCACGTCGCCAATGACTATTAGTCAAATTAATCAAACACTGACAACCCTTGTTAACGATAAATGGCAGGGAGAAGTCACTTCAGTCGAGTTCTTTAAAGGTTGGAGTATCGCCATGGATACCAAAAGCTTTAAAACTGAAATTCTTGGCGATAGTCAGCGTACTGTTTATTTATTACTGGCTGGTGTCATCGGCTTAGTGTTGATTGCTTGTGCGAACATAGCCAATTTATTCATCTCTCGTACGGCAGAGCAACAGCGTCAATTAGCTATTCGCGCCGCCGTTGGCGCTAACAAAAAGCATTTGTTTAGTACCATTTTTGCTGAAACTAACTTATTAATGCTATTTTCAGTGGGTGTTGCATTAGTCATTTCAAGTGGTGGTTTTTACATGATGCAACAGTTACTAGCACAGCAATTACCGCGAGTTGGCGAGCTGTCTATAAGTTGGTTTACGTTGAGTTGTGCCGTGATTATCGCCTTGTCATTAGCCCTGTTTTTTGCTCGCCTTAGTACGCGCATGATCAATTACAAAGCGCTGAACTCCACTCTACAGTCAAGCGGTAAAGGCACAGGTGTTCAAGTCTCACAAGGTATTCGTAAGTTACTGATCATTAGTCAAGTAACTATAGTGACAACGCTAGTGTTTATTAACATTAGTTTGTTTCAAGATGCCAAAGAGTCTATTGAGAAACCTTTAGGCTATAGCACCGCGAACCTAAGCACCTTGTCTCTATCTATATCTGCGACCACGACACCACCTGAAGCAGAAAGAATTCCGGTGATGAACGAAGTTCGTCAAAAGCTACTTGAGCTGCCACAAGTTGTCGCCATCAATCAGTCAAGCGCGCCGCTTAATAGTTTTAACCTAAACGCCCAAACTTCTGTGGCCACCAACGAGCGCTTTGTCGTTAATACTAAATTTATCGATCAACACTATTTCAATATGATCGGCCAAACCTTACTCGAAGGTGACAACTTTACCGCCGCCGATATAAAGGACGATAACGCAGTAATGATTGTAAATACCGAATTTGCAAAAGCGTTAGCATCTGAAGGCAGCGCAATTGGTCAGCAGATAAGCTTTGGTGGTGATCAATCTGCGACTATTATTGGCATCGTAAAAGGGACTTTGTATCCTGGTCAAGCAGAGCAACCTATGCAAGCTTATCGCCCCGGTTCACAAGCGAGCACAGTTATGACGCTGCGAATTGTGGAAGGTCAGGAGCTTACTCGAGAACAAGCGGTTGCCGTACTTAAAGATATAACAACACAATATACGGTCTTTGACTTGGTAAGCATGGATAGTCGACGTAGCGAAATGCTATTCACTCAATACACGACAGCAGTAACTAGCGCCGTGCTGGCTGTGTTAACAATAGTGCTTTCTGCAATCGGCTTATACGGTATTTTAAGCTACAGCACACAGATGCGCGGTTTTGAAATAGGAACTCGCATGGCTATCGGTGCCAAAGGTCGTGACCTTATCAAATTAATAGTACGTGAAAACTCTAGCGCTATTGCCATTGGCATGATTGTTAGCATGATGATATTACTAGGAATTTATATCGGCTTTAACGAAGAATTGGCCAACTACTTCTCTCTTCAATTATTGCCTGTTTTTGTTGTGACTATTGTACTAATTAGTCTAATCGCACTATTCGCATGTTACTGGCCACTGCGCCAATTCATTAATCGCCCAGCAATTCATTCGCTACGCGGTAGTGAATGACCTATAAGAAAGCGTTATCACCAACGAGTAATATTTTACTCGTTGGTGATAAACGTTATTTCTAGTTATGGGGGCTTATTTGCCGAACTCATTCAAACAGCTCACTCTCAGTCAAATAATTAGCAACGAAAATTGTCGTCTTATGTTATTTTAAATAACAATTAATTAAGTGCTATACAGAGAGTTTGCATGCTGTTCTCAGTTTTTTCAGGAAGTAAAAATGGCGATAGTAGTCCCGATCTATTGCTACGCCGAGATAAGCTAAATATCATTTTAAAACATTATGTGGCAACAACTTATGGGAATATTGTTGTCGCTGCGTTTACAGCTTACATTCTAAGTACATTACGTCCGCAACAAGAGCTGTTCATGTGGTTTGTGACTATTGTTTTGTTGTGCACCACGTATATTGTCATTAGAAATATTTATTCACGTCAGGAAAATCAAGATCCAAAAAACGTAAAAAAGTGGGCAAGAATATTCACACTTTCAGCCTTAATTTGCGGCACACCATGGAGCTACGCAGCGTGGTTTTTCATCATTGAATCTCAACCACAATATATGGCATTCATGGCTGTTGTGTTGATGGGAATGGCAGCAGGTGCAATTGGCTCTAACAGTGGTTATTTTCCTGCGTTCATCGCATACGCTGTGCCATTTATGCTAGTGATGAGTTTACGTTTCTTTTCCATTGATACGGTTGAAGCACAAGTACTTAGTTTTTTGATAATTAGCTTAACCGGTGGTTTTATCCATTTTGCTTATCTCAATCAAAACTCCATCGAAGAATCTCTACATTTACGTTATGAAAATACGCAACTTCTTGAGCAGCTAGCAGAGAAAAATGACGCACTATCGTTGCAAAATAAACTTGCTGAAGAAGCCAATCGACACAAATCGCAATTCTTAGCCAACGCCAGCCATGATTTACGACAGCCTCTACAAGCACTCACTTTATTCAGCGAAATTCTGAGTCACCAAATCACCACCTCAGAAGCGCGAGAGTCATTATCTAAAATGGGGCAATCTATCGAGGCGCTTAATTCCTTGCTCAATGCATTACTTGATATATCCCAACTGGAAGCGGGAGATGTGAATTCTACGCCCACCAATGTAAATTCAAATGATCTATTTTTAGCCTTGAAGCATAGCTTTCTTGAACCAGCAAGAATAAAAGGAATAGAGCTGACTATTAGCGGCGAAACTCCATTTATCTATACAGATCAACAGCTGCTAAAGCGTTGTTTATCAAACCTCATTGTTAATGCAATCAATCATAGTGACGGCTCAACAATTTTAATTGAATCAGTTATCAAATTTAATGACGTTATTATCACCATTACAGACAATGGAAAGGGTATTCCCAAAGAAGAACAAAACGACATTTTCAATGAATTTCATCAGCTCGATAACCCAGAAAGAGATCGCCAAAAAGGATTGGGATTAGGATTAGCTATTGTTAAACAAACCTGTCAATTACTTGGGCATAGATTGACCCTTGAGTCATCACCAAATCATGGCAGTAAATTTTCAATAAGACTGCCTTTAGGAGAAGCATTTGCGATTAAAGAAAACAAAGTATCAACCCCATTGAACTCCCTAGAGAATAAGCAAGTTCTCGTTATTGATGACGAGAAAAACATCCGCGAAGCATTGTCAGCCTTGTTAAGTGGCTGGGGAATTGCAGTCACCACCGCTGCAAATGAAAAGGATATAAATGTCTTAATTGCCCATCGTTATGTTCCCGATGCCATTATTTCAGACTATCGTTTACCTAATAATACAACTGGAGCCAAGGTTATTGATACGATAAGAAAAACCTACGAAAAACAAATTCCAGCCATGTTAGTCACTGGAGATACGGCGAAAGAGCGGATAAATGAAGCCAGAGAAACAGGCTTATATCTTCTGCACAAACCCGTACAACCAGCACGGCTTAGAATGGCACTAACAAAGATTCTTGATAATTGAGTACATTTATATGCCCACAATCAAGAAAGTTCGGGCATCGATACTGGCGTAGTTTTCAGTTTTTCACATTGTCAACATCACGCCTTACCACCGGATAACCCAAGTTCATCCAGCCAAAAACGCCTTCCCATAAAACTGCTGTGCGTGTGTAACCTTTGCGTCGTAGTTTTTTAATCGTATGATCGGCGGCAGCTCGCGGACACGAACAATAGGCAACAATTTGCACGTCCTTTGGAATGCCTACAACGGTTTCATCTAAATCAGCATAATAAGGAAATGGAATAGCCCCTTCAATATGCGCCGTTTGCCATACAGACGGTACACGCGTATCCAGTAACACCATACGTTTTTTACCGTTAAGTGCTTCGTTTAAGTCTTTAGACGATACGTACATACCATCTTGTAATGAAAAATTAGGATCGTCACCTTGCGGATTCACGATGTACTGCTCAGGTTTTGGTAGTGCACGTAAAACGGGTTTATTCATTGTCCAACCGCTGGCTTTACTACGTAAGAATGCGGTTAGGTTATTGATTTGAATTTGTGACAACTTATCCTTAAACGGCAACATTGGCGTATCTTGACGGCCATTTTCAATCGCATGACGAATAAACTCGTCCGTATTATGGGCTAGCGCAGATTGATTCCCTAATGCTGGCGCGTTAACACCTTCGCCATTCACGCCATGACAACTTGTGCAATATTGCTGATACAACTTTCCACCAGCAACACTGTCACCAAGCACAGGTTTAGTTGAAAACTTTAAACGATCATAACCGGCTTGCTCCCACAACCAATAGGTAAGATCCCACGTTTCGTCAAGCGTCATTGGGCCGCCGACTTCATCTAAATAACCCCCCATCGCAGTGCCTTCACGACCATAAGACATCGGCCTTAAGATTGCGTGCGGCACACCCGACTCCATCAGACTCTTACTTCGCAATGATGGCGCGTGATCGTTTGCATACCCTTCTCGCTCTTTACCGTGGCACAATGCGCAATATTCTTGATAATTACTCGCGGCAACCTTTGCTTGTTCGCCCGTGAGCTTTCTAGGTGGAGAGATAGTTTCGCGCTCTGCTGCAACAATCCCATGGCACACCAACAACATGCCGCAACTTAGAACGATTAATGGTCTTATACTCATCGATTTACCCTCGAAAATAATCGGATAAATTTTAGACTATCGAGTTAACTAAGGATCCGCAATGAACTATGTCTGATAGAAAGATTTGGTAACAATTACGCAGGACTAATCAAGCATTGAAAGAATCTTGTTCATGGTATTTAAATTTCGTGCCGTGGCTGAAATTCCCAAACAAGACTCCATGTTTGTTGCAAACTTAGAACGCCCAATACCATCAGGCGCGAACAAATATAAGGTGCGTCCTAACACGCAATATTGCTCATTTTCTCGCTGATATTTAGTCACTTTATTAATATCTAATCTAGGTGTGTCATGACAAACAAATGCATGAACTAACTTACCTTCTTCATCTTGATAGGGATTATCGTCGGCAATACTTCTAAATTCACTCGCTTCTATTGTCATAATAGCAGGCGATATTCCACATAACTCTTCAACAACTTGTGCCACTATAAGTTGAGGTTCACCATCACTAGTTAATACTACATTTCCCGACTGAATATAATATTTAACATCGTTAAATCCAGCTTCTTCTAACGCAGCAACCAGAGGCTTCATGGCAACTTTATTGTTGCCGCCAACATTAATTCCTCGAAATAAAACAACATACTGCGTCACAATCAACTCCTTTTAATTAACTTATAGATATAAAAATACAAGGCGTTTAGTGAATCCGACAAGTATCAATCTTTAGCACTATTAGAATTAACATTTACATGGGAATATGTTCCGTAATAATGCTGTTCATCATGTTTCACCCGATTAAGAATAACACCTGTTATATCAATATTACTGTGTTGTAATTCATGCATGTTCTTTATAAATTTAGCCGTCGAACTTTTCGTAACATCGGCAACTAACGCAACCCCTTGAACATTCTTTGCTATTACCAAGGCATCACTCACTGACAGCAATGGAGGGCATTCTAAAATAATTCGATCATATTTTTTGAGTAAAGCCTTCAGCAATAATGAAAAACGTATTGATGACAAAAATAGCAATGCATTTTGTGGTTTGATACCAGATGATAAAACATCAGCATTAAGTTCATCACTGTTAAAGACACATTGTTCAAATGAATGAGTACCCGCAATTAAATTTGATAATCCCAACCGATGTGGGCTTTCGCCTAATACCTTAGCAATGGAAGGAGCTCGTAAGTCAGCATCAATGATAATGACACGTTCCAATTCTGAAAAGGAACGTGCTAACTGTAAACAACAACTCGATTTTCCTTCATTAGGCATCAGTGATGTCACTGCAATCAGTCGGTTATCAACAGAGCCTCTACTGACCATATAATTGGTGCGAATTGAACGTATTGCTTCCTGATAAGCAGTAAATCGTTTGCCTTTACCACGAACGATAGGCTCCTTTGCTCGAGCGACTTTGACCTCAGGGAGCTTTCCTAATACAGTGAAATTATGATCGGCAACAATTTGACGATAACGGTCATGATTAGAGCTCATAAAATAAGAAATAAGTGTGATAAAACAAGATATCATGTAGCCCAACAATAAAGCTATTGTCATAATCAGCGATTTTTTAGGCCCGACAGGGGTAAATTCTACGCGAGCAGGATCAACGATAATAAAACTAGCCATAGAACCTTCATTGTCAACGACTTCAATTTGTTTCTGCCGAGAGGTTAACTTTTTGAGTAGCTCTAAATGAATTTGTATATCATGTTGCAGTTTTTCGTATTCTCCCACCTTGATGATAGACATATCCAGATTGCGTTTTGCGACCTGCTGCTTTTTATTAATAATCGTAATTAAGTGCTTAACATCTGTTAGACGTGCATGATCTTGAGCCAATTGATGCTCTATTTGCGTTGATATTTGTCGCTGTGTTTCATCTATACGTAACACAATAGCTTGATATTTAGGATGCTTGCGTAAATAACGTAATTTAATTTGAGACAATTCAATTTTCAAAGCTTCTAACGTATTAAGCAATTCGTTAATTATTGGGATATCGGCAATTCGTTTTATGGTTAGTAGGCGATTAACATTATGCTTAAAGTTACTACTTTTAACCTTATCAATATGCCGTTCAAGCATCTCCCGTTCACTATTAAGTACACGTTTTTCATTAAACAATAGGCTAATTTCATGCTGCTCTTGCTTCACTAAATTAGTGATATCAATTGCACTATTGTCGTAACGAAAAGCATTTAATTGTTTTTCTTCCACTGCCAATTGTTGCTGCAAGCTAGCTATCTTATCATCGAGCCACGCACCATTCTTTTTCACACCTGGTTGCAACAATGAAGCTTTGTAGTCAATAAAGTTTGCAGTTATAACATTAACTAGTTGAGCGCTAAACTGTGGTTCTGTACTTTCAAAAGATATTTCTAACAAATTAGTCGCAGAAACTTTTGACACTGTTAAATTTTGAGAAATATCAGCCACATTAAATGAGTTCTCATTTCTCTTCAGTTGAATGCTGTCGGGCACAGACAGCTTAGGGACGATACTGTGTAAAAATTGATGCGATGTTAATAACTTAATAGAAGTATCAAAATCAACATTACTACTAACAGCGCCCGGCAATAGCGACGCAATGGTACTGTTAGTATTTTGACCATCTAGCAATACTGTCGCTTTGGATTTATATCGATGGGGTAATGAATCGGCATAAAGGTACCCAATCAATAATGCGCTAACACTAACAAATATGATGAAGAGCTTCTTACGCCATAGTACTGAAAATAATTCAGAAAGATCAATCTCATCATCAGTGGCATGCGATGACTCATGAGATAATTCAGACATCAGAAGAAACTTTTGTGAATTTTAATAACATCACCTGGATGAACAATCGTATCACCGAGTACCTTGAATACTTTCTTATTTAGTCCTCTTTGGATAGTCCAATGCTTACTGGATGCTCTATCTTTCAAACCACCAGATAAAGCAATCACCTGTTCGATCGTAATATCAGGCTGGTAAGCATAACTGCCAGGCGCACGCACTTCGCCATAAATGAAAAAAGGACGATAAGTCGTCACCAATACTGAAACGCTTGGTTTCACTAAATAGTCTTTACCTAGTAACGCTTCAACTTTTGTTTTCGACTCTCTCTGGCTAAGTCCGTTAAGTTCGACGTTTCCCAGTAATGGAAAGTCTATAAATCCTTGTTGACTTATTTGCCCTATGAATGAAAGATCTTCTTCTTGATACACTGTTATTTTTAAAGAATCACCAGGGCCTAATCGATATATATCTGCCTGACCATAGCTTTCAAATGAAAACAGCAAGATCCATAACCAGCTAAGATATTTCACCATTTATACCCCACACTCACTCCAAGTTTTTGTTGAGTGCGGCTGACAGCGTTCTGAACATTAAAACGAGAAGTTTCAGTGTGGCTAGCGTTCGCGCTTATCACGACGTCAGAGGCAACCTTCCACTGCCATGCAATGCCAATAGATTTATTTATCGCTCTATCTCTAATTTCTTTTATATTATTTTTTTGGTGGCGTAGGTTTAGATCTAATTGATGAGTATCATTAAACTTAAACATTGAATTAATTTGATAAATGGTCGCAATTTGACTAACACCACCTGCACTATTATTAAGTGTTGAGCGCTGAGATGTTTCCAGTTTAATAGTTAGTTGTTCTGATGCAGCCCAAGAGTTCGAAAGAGTCCAAAACAAACCTTTTTGATCGTTCTCTATCCGTTTGTACCCACCAGCAATAACGTTTAATTCATTACTTCCTCCGAGCCCTGTAATTGCACCGACCCCAGCTTCAGCCAATCTCGTTAGTCGACCATTAGATTGCTGCCATTGGTAGCTCCCGCTCAATTGAAAGTAGCTGTCTTCACTGATTCTAAAGCCATATTGAGAGCCAATTTTTTTGATGCTTTTACTAAAGGAAGCCTTTGAGCTCATAAGTTCACTATCAGAATAGTTTACATTGACCGATAAAAACTCATTCTTAGGTGCTTGGCCAACATCCAGCGACATACCAATAAAACGCCGTTTATTATCTAAAGCCTTAAATGATTCATCTGAAAATTCAGCACCGACATTGCCACCAAAAATTTGATTTCTATTTACTTTTGAAATGAATTTAAATGTCGTATTCGGAGACAAGAAAAACTGAGCCGATGGCTTAAACTCGAAAGATGTATTATCCAAATTTGAGTCTTTTGAGTATGAAAAGCGATGAATAGAAAATGGCAAGGCTACGCCATACCCTTCAAATAATGAAACGCTATTGTTAACAATTGCTAACTGCGAGACAGATGATCCCACTTGTGTATCAGCATGATTATATATATTGCTGTGATGATCTAATGTAAGAGATGTTGCAAACTGACTGATATCCTTATCCCATTGAGACGCATGGGCAATACTACTCATCATTAGAAGCCAAATACTGCATAAAAACAGTGACTTCAAAATTATTACTCTTTTTTATTATTATTTTATATATGACATTTAACGAAACTAATTCGTTAATAAATATTCTCTCACTACAACAATCTATAACAAATATGTAACAATAAATATTTCGGGCATTCTAACTAAATCACCCAACCATAGTAACACCCTAAAGGGTTGTTTATTTATAGTTACTAGCACTAAAGTAGTAAATATAAGAAATCAAAAAAAGCAATTGAGAACTCATACGTTGTATGGGGTTATTTTTACAAAACGTTTTGTCTCGTTAAAATAAAAAATGCCGCTAAAAAGCGGCATTTATCATCATTGAGCAGGTAAATATCAGTTAGCTACTTACGCTTAAACTGATCCGTCAGTTCGCTGTAGTTATCCCACACTTGCTGATCAGCAAAAGAGCGTAATAACTTAACGTATTCAGCGTGTGTCCAAGCAAGTGGAGTCGCTGAGTTAGTACCCTGACCTAGTTTGTAGCCGTATTTTTCGTTGCTACCAACACCGTCCCATACTTGCTCCGGTAGCATCATGCCTTCGTTAGCAAATAGCTCCATCGTACGAACGTATTTATTACGCAACTTATCCATCGTTGGTGAACTTACTTGCTGTTCTTTGAGTTTCGCAGCAGCTAGTTCATAGTGACCACGTTCACCAGTGAAGAATGGCCATACACGACCGCGCTGGGCTTCAATATTTTGCCCTGTCGCGTGATAACCGCGACCTTTGGTAGTATCTTCACCATAACCGTCATTACCATAGCGACGCCAGCCTGGGAACGAGCCCTCAACGCCGTCGAAGGTAAAGTTGTATTTAACACGCAAATTGTCTTCAATATTCTGGCTATCGTATTCAACCAGCGTATCTAAAATAGCAGCATCGTCTGCACTACGTACACCATAACGAACAAGTTCTAAGAAACCGCCATCGACGATGTTTTTCTTGTCAACACCAGGTTTTCCGTTGTTATCACCAAGCTTCTCGTCATCGTTTACCGCTTTGTCTTTGTTTAAACGAACAAAATACTGACCATTGTCATCACCTTCGGTGAAAGCGCCTTTAGTAGTGAACATTAGCTTTTCGATATTAGCGGCATACTCGGTCGCCGTTTTGTCAAATAACGCTGCACCTTCTTTATCACCAGCCAGTTTTGCAATATCAGCCGCCGCCGCAAGACCTGTAATGATAGCCGCTGTTGTCGAAGGTGAATGACCTGATTGCTCTTCCCAACGCTCTTGTTGCGTCATTGGCGGGGTGATTTTAGTGTTATTCCAATCAATATTAACCGTACCGCCTTTCACTAAGAATTCAGCAGCAGGTTTAAGCATTTTGTGATACCAACTCACCAACTGATCATCAGATAACACTTTGTTATTCCAAAGCTTCCAACCCAGCATAATCGGCATCGCCGTTTGATCTAGTTGAACGCCAACCCATTCGATAGTGCCATCAACGTGAGTTTTTTGTAGGAACCAGCCGCCATCGCCTTTGTTTTCTTTAAACTTGTCAGAAACCTGTACTTTCTCAAGGTAGTTAAATGATACAAGCGGCGTTTGCTCATCGCCCAACGCTAGAAGCGCCATGGCACATTGATAAAAGTCACGCGGCCAAACAGCTTTGTAACCTGTGCTACCTTTTTCAGCTGAAACTGTATCGCCCCAAGGATTAGACAATGAGGCAATCAACGCACCAGCGTGGGTTTTATCTTCTTGGGCTTTTAATACCAATGCACTGGTATGCAATAATTTACCGTTATCTGTCGTAGTTTTGATCATCGACTCTAAGCCGTTTAAGCTCGCCAAATAATCTTGCCAACCGATGGCATCACCTTCACCGTTGTAGTGAGCTAATACTTCGCTATAACCACGTTTTAGTGAGTTTTTAGCCGCGTGATTACTTTCATCTTTGCTATGGCCAAAACCAACAGCCACATTGTACTCAACAGTAACGCTGTCTTCGCCGTTAAGTTTTACTGGTGTAAATTGAGCAGTTAAACCAACATTACCTGCTGTCTCACCTGTCGTCTGATACTGCCAATCCATGGTGCCGTCTTTTAGATCTGTCATACCGTCAGATTCGCCAATGAAACCAACCGATGTTTTAGCAAAATCGGTGTCACTTAAAACAGTTAGATAACTACCGTTATCTTCAGCAGATAAGCTGTCTTTAGTTGCCAGCGCCATATCGTTACTGCCGCTGTTATTAACATGCGGGTTCACCACTAAGTTTGCACTAATACCGTCTTCGTTAGCAGTAAAGAAGGTTTTAACAAATAACGTGTTATTACTAGGATCGGTAAACACATGCTTCTCGATGCTATATTTACCTTCTTTGTCTTTATTGACGATTTTGTATGCCAATGAAAGTGGGCGGCCAGCAGCGTCTTTATAAAGGTAATCAATCGTAGAAATCGTATCGTGCTGCTCGGTATCAACGAAACCATTACCTGTAATCACAAACTGCATATCTTTGATTTGCGCTTCGTGGATCAAACCAAACATGGTTTCAGTAATAATGCCTTGGGCGAGTGAGAACCAAACTTTTGATACCTTGCCAGTAACAGCTTCATCGCTGTAGCCTAAATCTTTATAAGCTTCATAAGAGCTACCAATACCTGTTTTACCAGAATAAGCCCATGTTGATGGTGCACCCGGTGCGCCTGGCGCACTAACCAGTGCAGCAGGCGTCGCCTCTGCAACTGGTGTTGACTCTTCCCCACAACCCGCTAAACCTAACGTACTTGCTAGCGCGATAGCCACTAATGATGGCTTAGTGTTAAAACGATTAAAATTCACGACAAACTCCTATTATTGTTCTGATTGTGTCGTTGAGGCGTTAGCGTCGCTAACAAATAACGTTGAAATTCCGGCGATAATCATCGAAACACCACCGAGCACTAATGCATAAATAGTTTGATCATCAAAGACGTAGCGCACTAACACACCTAAAATACTTGCAGCTAATAACTGTGGGATAACGATGAAGAAATTAAAGATCCCCATGTAAACACCCATCTTGTGGGCCGGCAGTGAATTGGATAATAGCGCGTAAGGCAATGAAAGGATTGATGCCCAAGCGAAGCCGACACCAACCATCGATACCAATAAATAGTCAGGATTAGTAATGAATACAAAAGAGATAAGGCCAGCAGCACCTAAAAACAGATTGATTAAGTGACTAACACGCAGTCCCATTTTGCTCACCATCACGGGAATAAAAATGGCCGCGAGCGCCGCAAACCCGTTATAAGAGGCGAACAACACACCTACCCAATCTGCACCGTCGTTGTATAACTTACTGGTAGTATCCGAGCTGCCAAAGTGATGTATGGTAATGGCCGAGGTGGTGTAAATCCACATCGCAAACAACGCAAACCACGAGAAAAACTGCGTGATTGCAAGCTGTTTCATGGTTTTAGGCATATGGAATAGATCATTTACAACCTGATAAAAGCCATTTTTAACCGCATTACGCTTGACCATCAAGGCACTAATTAGCTCAATAATGGCAAATGCTATCAAGCCGCCAGCCACTAAATAGAGTTCTTTGTCTAAGTCGTTGCTGTAAATAAAAGCCAGTAACGCTGCGCCAACTACACTCCATAATGCAAAACCACTTAAGTATTGATTAGCCGTGCGGTGGTTCTCAACATAAGCCGCTTTCGACGCATTTTCTGCTTGTTCAAACGCTGATAATTGCTCTGGCGAATACTCTTTGGTGCGATAAACAGTCCAGCCGACGGCTGCTAATAACACAACAGCACCTGCATAGAATGAGTAAGTGACCGAATCTGAAATCTGCCCTTGTGGTGCAACATTGGCGACATCAAACCAGTTGGTTAGCACCCACGGTAAAGCGGACGCAACAATGGCACCAATACCGATGAAGAAACTTTGAAATGCATATCCTTTTGCCCGTTGTTTTTCAGGCAACATGTCGCCAACAAAGGCGCGAAATGGTTCCATTGTGATATTGATAGATGCATCCATAATCCACAGCGTACCTGCTGCAATCCACAGCACAGGAGCATTTGGCATTACGACAATTGCAAGAGAAGTAGCAATAGCACCATACAAGAAATAAGGGCGACGACGGCCAAGGCTATTCCACGTATTATCACTTAAGTAGCCAATAATAGGCTGCACAATAAGACCCGTTAACGGCGCAGCAATCCACAGAATAGGAATGTCATCAATGTCGGCGCCCAATGTTTGAAAAATTCGGCTAACGTTAGCGTTTTGTAATGCAAAACCAAACTGAATGCCCAAGAATCCAAAACACATATTCCAAATCTGCCAAAAGCTAAGATTAGGCTTTTGCTGCGACATAAACACCCCAAATTATTAATACTTATAATAGCCATTGATAATATAGCGAGTGCCTGATGATGCCTAGGTATTTGCATACGTATTCATCACAAGTCTGCAACATTGGTTCATGCAATAAACTTAACAAACCATTGTTCTTTATTAAAATGCTAGACGCTACCCTAAAAAACCAACATAATAATAATAATCATTATCAATAACAGGAAGCGCTATGACTAAATACTTTATCGGCCTGATCTTAATTATGGGATCAAATATTGCCTTCGCAAAATGCAGTATTAATATCGAGGCCAGCGATGCAATGCAATTTAATCAGTCAAATATCACGATTGATTCCAGCTGTAAAAAACTCACTCTAACCTTAAAACATACGGGAAAATTGCCGGTCAATGCCATGGGACATAATTGGGTGATGACTAAATCTTCAGATATGACAGACATTGCTAACGCTGGTTTGGCAGCAGGTTTAAGTAACAACTATTTGCCTAATAACGATCAACGAGTCATTGCTTCGACAAAAATTATTGGTGGCGGACAATCAGACATCATTGAAATTGATGTAAGCAAACTTACTAAAGGCGGCGATTATGTATTTTTTTGCTCTTTCCCCGGCCATTGGGCAATCATGAAAGGCAAAGTGTCTGTTATCTAGATAATACGAGTATTAGGCAGTGGCCAATTTACTTAGCTATTCCCACTGCTTAATCAACTAATGATTGTTCGTTTCAACGTGCGCTTTAATATCAGCTAAATCAGCTTCTAACATCTTAATCATCGATTTGGTCATGAAAAAACCCATTACTTTTGACATTAAGTTCACAAACCATGACTCTGAGGTTCCTGAAAAATCCATTGTTAATTTAGTTGTATCACCTTCGGGAATAACAGTAAGTTTGGACACATAAATAGCACCGCAATTCTCAGCGCGAGTGGTGTATGATTTTCCATCGACGCAATCCGTGATCCACATAGTTTCAGTGGCTTCCTTACCAAACATCTTACGCGTTTCTTGCCATTTAAAGCCGACTAAACCATCTTCTGGTTGCTCCAAAATAGTCACGTTTAAGATGCCGCCAATCCAATTCTCACAATGCTCAAAGTCAGTAATTGCTCGCCAAACATTATCTGGTGAGCTGTTAATATTTGTAGAAACACAAAGTTGCATAGTCATTCAAACCGTTGATATAAGTCTTTATAACCTAACACGAAATGAAATAATTATTGTTCTATTTTCGTTATCAGTTTTCTCTTAATTTATAAATCAGGAATCCTGATTTACATCTTATTAATGTTATATAGCAGCTAGTTAGATACTTTTGTTGGTGAATTTCAACAAGGAAAATATTATGCGTTTATCAACACCTGTATTTATCGTTGCAAGCTTATTCGCAACAAGTGCATTTGCAATGCCGCCAACCGAAATCAACGAAACAAGTGACCGTAAGCAGATTGAGAATACTTTGAATGACTATATTCAAGGTACCTCATTTTCAAACCCTAAACAGATTGAGCGTGCATTTGAATCTCAAGCCAATCTTTACCTCACAAAAAAAGATCAACCGCACTGGATAGTGCCATCAAAAACCTACGTTAGCTGGTTTGAAAAACGTCCTGTAGGAACACCGGGCGGTCGTATTGGTGAAATCATTTCGATTGATATTGAAGGTGATGTCGCAGCAGCCAAAGTCGAAGTCATCATGCCAAAACGTAAAGCACGTTTTGCCGACCTAATGTTACTCAAAAAACTGGATGGTCAATGGAAAATCATTAGTAAAACGGCGTCGAGTAAAGCATCTAATCAACATGGTAAACGTATTTTGTTTATTGTTTCTAGCCACGATTTTCATGGCGACTCCAAGATGCGAGCAGGAACGAGTTTCTCTGAGTTAGTAAACGCTTATGAAGAATTTAAAAAAGCAGGCTATACCGTCGATTTCATGAGTCCTGACGGCGGTGCCATCTCGCTAGCCTATATTGATACCTCAAAGCCTATGCATAAGAAATATGTTTATGACGAGCAGTTTATGAATGCGCTAGAGTTCACAAAGTCTCCGTCTGAAATTACCCCTAAAAACTATCGTGCGGTGCATTATGTTGGTGGCAGTAATGCAATGTATGGCGTGCATGACAACGCTGAAATAGCTAAAGTAACCATGGAGATTTACGAAAAGCACAACGGTATAATCTCTTCTGTGTGTCATGGGACAGCAGGTATTGCAGACTTAAAAACACAAGATGGTAAATATTTGGTTTCAGGTAAAAAGATCAGCGGTTATCCAACGGCATTTGAGAATACCAAGGCAAAATACTATAAGAATTTTCCATTTGATATGACTAATCGTTTAAAGCAACATGGCGCAGATTTTAAAGTAGGTGCTCAAGGCAAGCCCTTTATGGTGAAAGATGGACGCGTTATTACTGGCCAAAACTATGCGTCTTCAGCAGTCGTCGCCAAAGAAATCATTGCAACATTAACTCACTTGGACAGCAATAAATAGTTAGCGATAGTACGTACATTTAGTTACATCATTCGTATAATTATTACTCAATAAATCAGAGGCAAGGTCGATAAGTATCTATCGTAAGATATCAAGGAATCGATCATGCCTATTGAACAACTTAGTCAACAATCAAAAACCAACTATTTAGCCCAACAAACTCGTGGGCAACAAGTTATTGAAATTAAAGCTGATGATCCAAGGCATTCAGAAAACCAATCACGCAGTGGCGCTCAGAAAATCGCTTTAGATATCGTAGACTTTACATCAAAGGCCACATCAACAAGTCAGCCAGTTGATGAAGCAGATACTTATCAACGCCCCCTTTCGCCCCAACTACAACAAAATAAAATACTACTTGAGGCGATATTCGACATCGAAGTCCAAGATGATAACAAAGCGCTTGCCGAAGCTATCAATCAACTATCGTTAGCAGGTTCAAATTCTTCACTTGCCAACATCACAAGTCAAAGACCGATTTCCTTCACTGACATTGAGACCCAAGGGTTTGTTTCCATTCAAGCGTTTGGCCAATCATTTGCGCAAGACTCAGACCTTGTGATTATGGATACCATTACCAATTCACAAACACTTAATTACTCAACGTCAGGCTTATATAAAATCAATGATCAGGTGTTTAACTCATCGTTCGAATTATCATTATCTGAAAAGCGTGTGTCTATGACTCAGTCTCAAATTCCTGCAATCACCCTAAAAGATCCATTGTTAGTCCAATTTGGTCCACGAGCTCTTGGACAACTCAATGAACAAAGCAGCGATATTGACATCAATTCTGACGGTGTAATCGACAGTTTACCGATGTTCGACGGTGATGTTGGCTATTTGGTGCATGATAAAAACAATAATGGCAAAGCCGATGACGGCAGTGAACTCTTTGGCCCGCAGTCGGGTAGCGGTTTTACCGATTTAAGCGCGCTAGACAGTAACGGTAACGGCTTTATCGATCGTGAAGACGACGAGTTCTCCGCCCTAAAACTATGGCAAATAGACAGCAATGGTAAAGAGAGCTGGCGCGCTTTAAGCGATACTAATATTGAAGCCATTAATCTAAATAGCACAGCAACGCCGTTTAATTTCTACGATAAAGATGATGAACTTCAAGCACAGCTAACCCAATCAAGTGTCGCACTAACCGATAAAGGTAAAGCCTATGGCGTCCATCAAGTAGATGTACGTATCTAGGATTATCTATGTTAAAAAATTTTTATTGTTTGAAGCCTTTATTTTTGGGAGCCGCTATTTTTATAAAACAGTACTCTAAATTTAGCGCCGCCAAGGTTTTCACTTTGCTCAATAGCTAACGAGCCTTGATGCCATTGCAAAATTCTAGTCACGATAGCCAGTCCCATGCCATAACCTTTCACAGATTGTTCACTGTCGTTACCACGGATAAAAGGCTTGATGATTTGTTGGCGATCATCTTCTGGAATACCAAGACCATCGTCACTCACCGATAACAACACACTTTCGTCGATTTGTGAGATGCTAATAATTACCTGTTTTTCGCCGTAGTTAAGTGCATTTTGCAGTAAATTATTCACCAAGATCATCAAATAAGCGGGATCGCCGAACACATGAATATCATCATCATCATCAAATTCAATGTGCTTATCATCGACGGTTTTAGTCTTAATACAGCTAGCAACGATTGATGTCAGCGATACACTGCGTTTTTCAAGATTAATCATGGCTTGGTCAAGGCGTGCATAATTAAGTAGCGTTTCCACCAGCTCAACCATTTCATCAACATTGTCACTAATACGCTGTTCAAAACGTTGTCGCAGTTTAGGATCGTCTTCTTCAGCCAATGTATCTAACCCAAAACGAATTCTCGCCAGCGGCGTGCGTAAGTCGTGAGATACAGCATTACTTAGTAGCTTTACATCACTTACTAAACTCTCAATGCGCTGCGCCATATGATTAAATTCAGTCTCTAAATCACGGATATAGGTCACTGAACTTACATTAACCCGTTGCGTCAAATCTCCTTCACCAAAAGCTTTGGCGACTAACCGCAGTTTTAATAAGCGACGTAAAAGCGGATAAAGCCACGCTAGCATTAACATCATCATCAACAGATAAAACACGCTAGTTATAACCAATCGCAATGATGAATCAATGGGTTTAGTCATTAGCGGCGGTGCGTCTATCACTAACAATTGTTGGTGGTTATTGAGTAAAAAATAAAGTGATAATCCGGCATCGGTTTCTAACATCACCGATTGGCCAGCAATTAGATCTGTCATAAGTGGTTGCGGCAGCGGAAACTTATCGACAGCAATCAACTTCATTTGGTGTGAATCAGCCGTTGGCCATTGCGCAACAAAGTCGTTAGGTTGAGGTAGTTTGTCTAATGTTTGCGCCATATGACTACCCAGTGACTCTAATTCACTCACGGCGTCGTTTGAGGTACGAGTTGACGCAGGCGCCTGAAGGTACTGAGCGACGACATTATCGAACATCCACCCCAAACCGATAGTGGCAATGAGTACAACAGCAATGAGTGAGAATATTAGACGGCGCATAATTACCAGCTATCCTTAGCCAGCAAATAACCTTTACCCCAAATCGTTTTAATGCGAAAAGGGTTAGCAGAATCATCACCAAGTTTTTTACGCAACCGTGAAATTCGCAAATCTATTGAACGATCAAAACCATCGTAATCAAATCCCCGTAAGTCAGTTACTAATGATTCACGTGACACAACTTCGCCAGCCTGTTTGGCCAGCAACCACAGCACATCAAACTCATTAGATGATAGCTTCACCAGCTCATCATTTAGCATCACACTGCGACTTTCACTATTTACAGTTAAGCCACTTAAGATTACTTCATGACCTGGTGCTTCAATCACGTCATCCGATTGATTCGGCACACTACGGCGCAATGCCAACCGAATACGTGCCAATAAAGCACGGGCGCGAATAGGTTTGGTCATGTAGTCATCGGCGCCCATTTCCAAACCTAACACTTCGTCAATTTCTTCATCACGCGCTGTGATCATGATAATTGGATTAGTAAAATCAGGACGTACAGTTTTACACACATCCAGTCCGTCCATGCCGGGTAACATGCCATCCAATAAGACTAAATCCGGTTGCAATGATCTAATAAACTCCACGGCGTCGTCGCCACGATGGCAGGTAGTGACTTTAAACTCACGTGCAATTAAATAGTCTTCGACCCACTCGGCTAAAGCGATATCATCTTCAACAAGTAATATGTGTGGTGCGTCCATTGTTATTTTTCGATTCCTTAAAAAAGGCGCCACGATGTACGTGGCTTACCTTTTTTCTTGTAAACCCAAGCTAGCTTTAAAAAGCCTGTTGCCAATGCTGCTTCGCTATTAAATTGGCGAATACTAAAGGTAACATTTTTGCTGGTTTTAATGTCAATTTCGGTTTGGCCATCGTGTTGATTTTTCCAACACTGAATTGGCTGCTTCTGCATGGTTGAATGTAAACAGTAATGTCCAGCATCATGCATATTCCACGATATTTCGACAGTGATATAACACGGATTACCTTGTTTCATTGCGACACATTGCGCTGGTTGCACGTTAATTGCTGGCTCAGGCGTTGCCGGAGCAGCGTAAACTGAATTTGCAAACATATAACTGGTAAGTAGCAGTGTAAATAGAGCTTTCATGCTACCCCCTAAAATACGTACGTTAATAAGATGCCAGCGCGAGTGCCATCTTCTACGTTGTCATTACGAGCTGCTTTTGTACGCTCAGATAACGTATTAAAACGCACGAAACTACCAAATACCCAGTCAGTACTCAATGGGTATTCTAAGCCAACTTCTGCTGAATAACTCATGCCAGAAAAATCTTCGTCGCCGGTTAACTTATGGGAATAACTGTCAATGACGTCTTTAGAGCGATAATGTGCACCCACTGCGGTGTATATACTTACGTTGCGAACTTGCCATTCCATATTGTAGGAAATAGAGGCTTCAACACCGTCTTCGTCACCATTATCTGGGCTATAAGGTGAGAACATCACTTGCAATTGACTATCTTCAAAGTAACCCGTTGCTCGAATACCACCACGTTTACTGCGATGAAGATTTTCAATCCCTTCCAATCCTTCAATGTGACGTACCGAGGTTTCATAAAATAAATCCATCGTCCATATATCATCATTAAAGAAGTTAAATCCCCAAGCCGAAGGTGCATAAAGCCCATGGATTCGACGTGAGCTCAGTCCTGGTGATTCAATAAAAAAACCACCTAATTGCGCACGAACACTGATATCAGTTTCAAATTCGGCATCACCATCATCGTGATTCAGGAAACGAAAATCATCGCCAAAACTGCTAATTGCACTTAAGCCTAAGTAAAAGCCGTCGCGCACATTGTTGTCACCATCATCTTCTTCATCGTCATTACCAAAGCTGATATTTACATCAAAATTATGATCGTGTTCGTCATGGTTATGAGTGTGCTTGTGTTCTTTTTCATGTTCGACAGTAGGCTTTTGTTTTTTTTCAGTATCGTTGTCATTAGCCAATGCAGTAGCCGTTGGTACAGCCATCGCCAAAGCAACCATTGTTGAGAGCAGTAGTCGTTTCATTGTTTTTCCTTGATTCTTATTTTGAACTTTCATCCTAACGACAATGCCTAAGAATTTGCGTATCAGTATTTTTGTAAATGTATCAGTTTGTATCAAGTGTGACCCTAGCTCACGACGTCCATGACTCTTGAAGTAATGCCATCATGTCTTCCGTTGAAACACGCGCTAAATCATCACTTCCTTCTAACAAACTATTAGCTAAATCACGTTTGTGTTGGTGCAGTTCAAGAATCTTATCTTCAATGGTATTTTTAGCAATAAATCGGTATATCGTGACAGGTCTTGTTTGCCCCATGCGATGCGCGCGATCGCTGGCTTGATCTTCTACCGCAGGGTTCCACCATGGATCCATATGAACTACGTAATCTGCCGCCGTTAAATTAAGTCCTGAGCCACCCGCTTTTAAACTAATTAAAAACACATCGCCGTGCCCTGCTTGAAAATCATTAACCGCTTGTTGTCGCGCTTTATTGGGTGTCGCACCGTCAAGATATTGAAAGCTAATACCATTAGCGATTAAACGCGCTTTCAGCAATTGCAAATGTCCAACGAACTGACTAAATACCAAGCATTTATGATTGTTTTCCTTTAACTCAACGACTAATTTATCAAACGCCTTTAATTTTGAGCTTTCGATAGTGGTTTGCGGCATCACTAAACTAGGATGACAGCACGCACGGCGTAGCTTCATAATTTCTGCCAACATTTTTATATGTTGCTGTCCCGGTTCAACGTCTTCTTGCGTTAAGTTTTCTATCGCTTGACGTCTTAGCGCTTCATAGAATGTCACCTCTTGCTCAGAAAGCTCGATGGGAACATTGATTTCAGTACGTGCAGGCAACTCCTGTAGCACTTGTTGTTTTAAGCGACGTAACATAAAGGGAGCAATAATTTGTCGCAATCCGAAACTAGCCCGGCGTTTAGCAGCTGCTTCACTGTCTTTATTACTTTCTATAAGCTGTGCAAATCGTTTGTGAAATTGCTTTTGACTACCGAGTAATCCAGGATTGATGAATCTAAAAATGCTCCACAGTTCAGTAAGATTGTTTTCAATCGGCGTACCTGTTGTCACCATTTTAAAAGCGCCGTTTAGCGCTAACGCTGCTTGTGTTCGCTTAGCCATTGGGTTTTTAAGGGCTTGCGCTTCATCAGCGAC
>OJBM01000060.1_pt1 | contig 65128 bp, 51 predicted proteins | sample 1591061 | NCBI WGS metagenome assembly OJBM01 (sample SAMN05416872, study PRJEB24817) | seawater metagenome | isolation source: Sea water | place: Canada:Atlantic | collected 2013-11
CTGTAATGCTCCCAAAGATAAATAAACACCGCAAAGGTGTAAGCTTTTAATAAGGCATCGGATATGAGTAAACACAGTCCCATGGAAAGACTGGTCACTGTATCGTTATAGCGGTGTAGGTTTTTACCCTGCAATTTAAGCCACACATATTCCAGCACCATAAACACTAAAAACAACGGAATGGCCAAGCCATTGATATTGTATTCACCCATCTAACATCTCCCATACATCTATTGCTTTTATTGTTATAGGTTCAGTATCTACCCTCTTTTAACTGAGGTCATTGACAGGATGCGCTGAAAATTGACACTATACGACACTTTTATTTTATTAATTAAGTCGTGATCTGTACATGAGCACCATGAAGCGCAGCTATATTGAAGGTGAATGGAGCAACGCGCTACTGTTGCAGCCATTGTCAGAGTGCGCAGCCAGTTAAAACACCATACGACCGTTACTTCCCATTTAATTAGGTGAACCCTCTAAGTGACCACCATGAAGCGCAGCTATATAGAAGGTGAATGGATCAACGCGCTCATGCGTGCCTTCTCCAATTTAGGGTTGGATGCCGACACCATTATTAAAGACCTAGTGGGCTTTGAAAACCAAAGGTTTATCAGTGGCCACCGGCTAGATGTGGGCTCTGCTCGAAAAATGTGGCACCGTGCCGACAAACTCGCCAATGACCCTTTATTGGGATTGAAAGCGGGCTCCAGCCTAGATTACCGTGCCGTCGGAGTACTGGCCCCTGTCATTTGGCACAGCCCCACAGCGAGGGTGGCGTTAAATAACATTGGTGCCTTTCAAACCCTAGTGAGTGAAAGTGGCGCCTACCACGGCAGTGAAATTACCGTAGCAGATCAGGCATGCCTAAATTGGGAGTACCAGCCCAGTTACAATATGGTGCCCGTCAATCCCCATCAGGTATTGGCGGTCGTGACCGGCACACTCGGGATTGTCGCCGCCATTTCCAATCAGCAGGTACAAGCCAAACGTTTAATGGTGCCACCCACTCTTAACCCTAAACTCATTGCCCAAGCCTTAAATCAACAAGGGCTGTGTACTGAGGTGCAAGTGACCACGGGTAACCTCGCTCTGCACTTTGATTTAGACACATTGGATTTATCCATACAGGGCTGTGACGAACACCTTTACCAATTAAATAAAGGCTACGCAGAAGAGTTATTACGTAATAAACGCGCAGGCCTGGCGTTAATTGACATTGTAAAAGACTGGGTTATAGAACAGCATTTTTCTCAGGCCACTATTGAAGGGGCCTTGGATAAACTCGGTATGCAGCCACGTACCTTACAAAGAAATCTAACCGCGCAAGGCACCAGCTTTCGCCAAATAAAAGAAGAAGTATTAAAAGAGTTTGCAGTGAAATGTTTGCTGCGCGAAAAACGCTCGGTGAATGAGGTGGCCCTGCAGCTAGGATATTCTGAAAGCAGTGCTTTTCACCGGGCCTTTAAAACCTGGTTTGGGGTTACGCCTATTCAATTTTGCAGTGGCCATCATTATTGATTCCGTTAGCCCACACAGCCAGTTCGCTACTTCATTTTAATGCAAATTTACTTTTCTCAGAATATCGATTTTGTAAATTCTTTAATAAGTAATTGTTAAATTGAAGCAGCGACAGCAAACTAAAGTGCTAGCGACTATATCTTGCCTGAATTTACTGTTTCCCAAATTGCCCCATTAGATCATCTAAATTCTCGGCCACTTGATTCAGCCCCACCACTTCATCGGCGATTTTAGTAATATCCTGCATATTACTACGGGAATTATTTTTAATTTCATTCATTCGCTGACTAATATCTTCCACACTCACGGATTGCTCTTCAGTGGCAGCCGCTACCATATGGTTAGCGTCGGAAATAGACGTGAAATACTGTTTATTTTTTGCCAGCATCTCTTCCGCTTTAGCGAATGTTTTACTGGTAATTTCAGACTGCTTTATAATTAATTCTATTTCCGAATTGGCAGACACCGATGTGGATTTCAGAATATCCAAAATAGCTTGCACTTCCAGTGTTGAGGCGGCGGTTTTATTGGCTAGGTTTCTCACTTCTTCGGCCACCACGGCAAAACCTCTGCCGTGCTCTTGTGCCCGAGCCGCTTCTATGGCGGCATTTAATGCTAAAAGATTGGTCTGATCTGATATGGAATGTATCACCGCCAAAACGATCGCTATGGTATCTGTATTGTTACTCATGGAATGAATAACCTCAGAAACGTCCTGTATTTTATTGGCTAACCCATCAATGTCTATTTTGCTTTCTGCAATCACTTGACTAATGACACTACCATTCTCATCGATCACTTCTGCAATCCTAGCGGCCTCACTGGCATTGTTAGCCACTTCAGAAACCGCAGTACTGACCTCACTTAACGTAACGGATATTTGGCCAGTGCTATCATCATTACGTAAAGTACTGTCCATAGTGGTTTGCGCGGTGCTTTTTAATAATTCAGACACTTCTCTAATTTGTCGCCCAGATACGGCAATCTGATCAAACACGTTTTCTAGCTTAATCATGAAGGCGTTATATCCACTGGCTACCTCTACCAATTCTTTTTGACCCGTTTCAGGTAATCGATAAGATAAATCGGCATCTTGCTGGCCCATTTTTTGAAATAACTGAGCTGTGTTATTAATGGGTGACGCCACTTTGACGGCCATGTAATGGGCTGCCAATCCCGCTACCAGCACAACCAACAGTGCCCAAAGAAATATTTCAATGGCAGCCTGATTTAAAGATGAAAATATTTCAGCGTGAGGCACTTGCATCACCACATACCAGCCCATACTTTCAATATAACGTGAAGCCAGCAGTATCTCGTTACCGTTATACTTAGCCGTGGTGGTATTAACACCCTTCTTTCTCAACAAATCTTCACTGGTATATCGACCAAACATAGTTTCTAAATCTATATCGCTACGGGAGGATCTATTGGGGTGAATTTTAACTTCGCCTTGCTCATCAACAAGATAGACCACCCCACTGTCTTCTATTTTAAAATCCTTTAATAAAATCACCACACTTTCAAAAGATTTGGCCACACCGGCAAGCCCTCGACCGTTAACTTGTTGAGAATTAACGAACAAGTCGGTTTCACCGGTATCTTGATCGGTATAAACACTCACCATATTTTTTTCACCACTATCAAGGTAGTTAAAAAACCAAGCGTCTTTCGAATCATTATTTAATACCCTTAAAAAGCCATCTTGGTTCCAAAATTCAGCGCTTTTTCGGTCAACAAAAGAAACCGAGGTTAATCCATTTAGTTGGCCTATGGCATTAAGTTTATCCACTAATATTTTTTCCTGAGGTTCACCTCTTCCATCTACCACCCAGTCTAGAATATGAGCATCGGTAGCCAGTTGCGTGGCAATGCTTAACATAACTAAAATCTCTTTATCTATTTTTTCAGAGATCAGCCCTATCATATTGGGTAATTCATTATGAACAACGCGAGATTCAATGATGTTTTTAGCGGTCCACTGGCTTATTGTCCCCACCAATAATGCGACTAAAATAACAAAAGTTAGTAAAGTGGCGGTTATTATGGTTTTTATAGATGTATTATTCATATATAAATACAACCCATAGTGAAATTAGTCATCGTTATATCAACCTAAAAAATTACTAATTATTCGAATTAAATTAATACGCATCTATGCCATAAAACCTTTTACGTTCACGAACCCAATCTCTGTTATCACGTAAAAACTGATTAAATGCATAGACCTTATCCCCATAGTTAATTGAAGAAAGCATATATAGGGAATGTGACTTGAGTAATTCTCTGCGAAATATCACACGTTCTTTTTCATATCCAGAGTCTTGAACTTGCTGAATAAAGGCTTCTACATTGTAATATACGCCATCTGTTCTGCCGCTAAAAAGCCCGCGAATCATATTCTCTGTACCGGTTTCTTCTACTAACGTTACCAGTCCGGAGTCAACCTGGTCTTTATAACTCCAAGCAGTAAATCCTTTTATGGTCCCTAGTTTTGATATAGGTCTATTTTTGTTTTCTGAAAGACTAATTACTCCAGAATTAAAATAGACTAAAGGCGCGCTATAAGTCAGGTTGTAATCCATTTTTCTAGACCGTTTCCAGGTAATGTTATCTGGCATTCTAAAATCCACATCACTATTTAAGTAAGCTATCCAAAGTTCTTTGGGTGGCATAACCCTAAACTCGATATCAAAGCCTTCATGCTCGGCAAATTTTTGAATGAGTTCAACAAGGTATCCTCTTGGTTTAACTTTATTAAAATCATAGAACGGATAAAGGTTTACATTTTCCACCCCTATTATAAAAGTTTTGGCTTGTAAACTTGCCACAGGCATTAGCGAAATAAATACGCACAATAGCAACGATGATAAGCGTAGATGACATTTAATCATGGAATACAGTTGGTTTAATTTCGTTTCAAACATAGAGGCTAATCGATTACAAACGCTTAATATAACGCTCGCACGTTCCTGACAAAAACTATAACTTATTGATTTCATATTAACTCTTAACTTTACTTGATTAACCATCACGGCTAATCAATATTTAAACTTACGCTACTGAGAATCATCCTTAACCGCTTCAATAGTTTCTATGTCTCAACATTGAAAAATAGACTTAAAATCGATAAAGCCAGAACATAAACGCACTGGCTTTTCAAAAGAACTTTAGATTATTCTATTAGTGCGGGTTTCTTACGGGTACGCAGTATCAGCACACCAGGCAAGAGCAATAACAAATACCCCAAACCACCCAATCCACTGAGTTCGTCATCATCGTCACTATTTTCGCTGGCTAATTGCTCTGAATCATGCGTTTCACTTTTGGTGGTAGAAATGAAATCGCTCTTCACACCATTTATGTTCAAAGTCGTTGTTGTTTGTGTTGCATATTCACTAGAAGAAATATGTCTCACACAAATAAAGTCGCCATTGGAAACTGAACCTTCAGCAAAGGTGAAAGTATTATTACAGCCGATTGAATATTCACTGCCTTCACTAACATTAACTGCAACAGCCTGCTGAATACCCGCCACGATGACGATGCCCGACACCATAGTCGAAGACAGGTCGGCATTATGAATAGGCGACATAGAGAATGATCCTGGTGTTTGGTTGCTTGGGTGTTCGTTCGCTGGCACTTCATCCACAGGTTCTTCTGGTATGTCAATCACAGGAGGTTCTTCAATTACTGGACTGGGATCTTCTATGGTTAATGAAGAAAAATTAAAGACGGCTTCACCTATGGTGACTGCCGTATTAACCGTCGATGAATAACTGTCTGAAGAAGTGTGTTGTAAACAAAGGGTATCGTCATTATTAACCGTAGTGGCAACACTGGTAAAAGCACCTGTACAACCAATTGAGTATTCACCACCAACTATGCTCATCGTTAATGGGCTAGCAATACCGGTTAAGGTTTGTACTTCACTGGTGACTAAAGTCGATAACGCTACATTATTTTTCACAGCAAAACCGATTGGATTTACTTCGGTGACACAGGCATTTTCAAAGGCGGTGGCCACCCACTCTGGATGATCTATAAATGGATTACGATTGCCTTGATATTCATAAATAGCGTTATTTCGAGCTTGCTCAAATGTGTTTACAGGGTCGGCCGCGTGCCAAGTTAATAGATCACAAAGTTTACCCAGATTAGCCACTGGGTCCCCTTCGTTTTCAAATGCATCAACACCTATCTGATCAACTAGCACAAGATCGGGCATGGCGGCTTCGTTCATTTCATACCGTACATCCATATACAAGACCATACGGGCAACATCGCCCTTTACTTCATCTCTTGGCTCCCAAGATATGTCGGGGTTTAGTGAGTTCTCAGGTGCTTCTTCAATGGCACTTCCGCCATTAGCAAAATCCAAGTTGCTGCGTAAACTGTTTATCGAGACATCTGCCGGACGTAGGTGATGAATGTCCGTATAACCTTTTTGTGAACTACTGGGAAAACCATGGCTTTTAGCCCACACATGTTCACGGTTCCAATAATCTAAATTAGAGCTATGATCCCCCGAGGCATTTTGGTCTTTAAATATCGAGCGCCCCGAATAAAGTAAAATGACGTTGTCAGAATCTTCTGGGTCTTCATCGGTATGGGTTAAGGCCGTCCATACTTCACCGTAACTTAACTGAGTATAATTCGCGGAGATATCCTGAGTCAGGGCAGCCCTAAAAGCGGTTTTATCGTTCAAGCCCGCTGCAAGGGCAGTGGCGTAATAGCTGTCGTGAATATAAGTAGACATATCAGCCACCTTGCCAAGATCAGGGCAATTAAAACAGGCAGTGCTAATTAAAGCTGTGCCGGCTGTAGGCATGCTTTCTGCGCCAGTGCAAGCCGATTCACCATGGCAACCTAAACCATCAAAGGTGTCTTGCAACTCATAATGCCAATCAGCAAGCTCACTGGAAAAATCATTTGTGGCATTGCTATCCCCCGACACGATCGAATTTTTTCGGCGCAATGTGGCAGTTGCCGAACTGAAATCGGCTGTTAACCAAATCTGGTTGGCGCCAATTTGTCCAAAACTATCCACTACTGTTTCACCACTGCCTGATAACAAAACAATGGCATCATTACCATCAAAACTGGCCACATCGGCAGCGTCTAAACCTTGCGGGGCGTCTTTCTTAAAGTTATCGGTGGCGGCTGAGTTATAAACCACCAAGCTTGAACCGGCCACTAAATTGCCTTGCAGATAAACTTGTTCACTGGGCCAGGTAGCCGCGTCACGATATAAATGCAGTTTGAATTGGTTTTCGGCTAGATCAATATCGGCATCGCCAATATTAGATATTTCAATGACTTTATTAGCATTCGTGCCATTAACTATTTCAGAAATGATGACCCGCGAGCCTGTGGGTATTACCGGAACCTCAGGCTCTTCTGGATCAACAGGCACGGCACCGCAAGCATCGACACCTGAGCAACCCAAACCATCAGCAACGTCTTTACCGGCCGAAAACCAATCAGCGTTTGTCCAGGCATCGGTAAAGTCAGCATCCCCTTCAGTGATATTGTTATTGCGTCTTAGGGTGACATCTTTGGCAAAATTAGCCGTATTTAAGTATTGGCCTATGGAATCCACCACAGCGCCATCTTTATTCAAGGTAAATTGATCATTACCATTGTGTTGAACAATCGAAGTCTCAGCAATGGCGCCGGCCGCTGTTTTAAATGGGTCTAGAGCACTGCTGTTATAAATAACCAAACTGGCCCCTGCTGCTAAATTACCGCTATAGTCATAGCTGGCTTGGCTGTCGGTACCATTGCCAAATTTAATCAGTTGATATCCCGCCAAATCCACACTGGCGTTCCCCAGGTTTGAAATCTCGATCGCTTTATTATTACCCCCCCCCTCAATGTATTCCGTTATGATGACATCTGCGTTCGCTGAAGCGCTGGACAATATTGCCAACAAGGGAAATACTTTTCCGACTCTTAACCATGTTTGTTTCATGAATACCTCCTGGGTATCGCATTTTAATTCTGAATATTCACAGCACCAATATCATTCATTTAGCGGCGCTGAAATTTAATTTTTTACGAACACTAATTACTTAAGCTAGAATATTTAAAGGTCTTAACGGCTGCATCACTAGATGAGACCAGCGCCTCAGATTCAAGCCCCTGCACTGCGCAGCGATTAATACCTGGGCAACCCAAACCATTGGCTACATCTTTACCTACCGAAGTCCATTCACCACTTGTCCACTCATCGGTAAAATTTGTATCCCCAATGGTGATATTCGTATTACGCCTTAAAGTGACGTCCTTCAAGAAATAACCTAGGTTCAAATATTGGCCTATGGAATCCACCACTATTCCGTTTTTATTTAATGTGAATTGATCATTTCCATTATGCTTCACAATATAAATTTCAGAGATGGCATGACGAGCAATCTTAAAGGGCTGTATAGATTGGCTGTTATACAAAACCAAGCTAGCACCGGCTGCTAGGTTACCGCTATAGTTATAGACGGTTTGATTGCTCGATCCATTACTAAATTTTATAAGTTGATAACCGTCCAAATTAACATTGGCATCACCCATGTTTGATATTTCTATAGCCTTATTATTCCCAGTGCCTTCAACGTACTCGGATATGATTACCTCTGCTTCTACCGATAAACTCACCACGGATGTCAATGCAAAAAATAAACGGCCGATTTTTAGCTTAATTTGTTTCATGAACACCTCGGGTAATCATATTTTTACTTTGCATAATCGCAGCACCATAAATGAGCTTCCTATGAAACTAAGGCACTGCGTTGTATTGTTAGGAGTAGCTTAGTTTTGTTTTAAAAATTTCTTTCGCCTAGCCATTAATCCAAGAGCACTTATCAATAAGCTAAAGCCCAAGGGACCACCACCCCCAGTATTATCGTAAGGAGGAATCACTGCTTTTGCTTGTAAGCCTGACTTATTAGTCACTTCGATCATCATTGTTTTACTTGAATGGGTAATCAAACTGCCTTCAACCTGTTCGTCATTAATTTCATTTTCTAAAGCAGGACCTTTTTTCAAGTGCATTTCAATGCGGTACTGACCTTCGTCTAAATTACTCACTGGAAATAAAACGGTTTGTGCCCCTGCCTGTTGTAACGCCACTTTAGGAATGGCCACAGTAAAAGCTTCTTGCTCAAGGTTATGAATCACTAATTCAGCCACATCATTAATTTGTGGGTTTAATGACGCCGGTAAAATATAAGGCACTACTAAACGGCTTTCACTTGATACAATTTTTACAGGTTCTCCATCTGTTTCACCGTATTGGTAACTCAATGTCATCACAGCAGAGTCATGATCGGAAGAACGGTATGGGCTTACTTGGTAGAAGTTATTGTTAGATCCTTTGAATTCTTCGTTATAGTCAAACAAGGTGGATTCGGCTGCGTTAATATGCCACTCAACGGCATCTACCAAGCGCTCTTCTAGAGAAGGACTGATGAGCATGTGATCTAAAGAACCCACTTCATCATTAAATGAGAAGCTCCAACTTAATTGACCTTTTTCTTCATCTTTTAGTGCCGCAGCACTGAGGTAGCCATAAGTTTTGCTGATAATCTGGCCTTCTGGTCCAAACTGTTTGGCATCGCCTATGAAAGTATCGCGAGCGGCAACTATGGTTTTATTACTGGGGTTAGAAGTCAGCACTAAAATTGGGTCTTCAAAGGTATAAGCATTCATATCACCCAAAAGAATACGATCGCCACCTACTTTTTCCATTTCTTCACCTAGCTGTACTGCGGCGGCTACCCTGAAATTTTCACAGTTACCCTGAAAGTCTGGATCTTGAACATCATCATTTACTGGATCAAAGTCCTGCCAAGTTTCCCAGCCCTTCCAATCTTCCCAACAAGTGGAACCTTTCGACTTTAAGTGATTAGCCACCACAGTTAGACGTTTGCCGGTATTGTGAACAATGAAGGTGGCCATTAGCGAATCCCGTTGATAATTTTCACCACTTTCACGTAATTCGTCTTTATCATCCAAAATAGCGGCACCCATTGCATCGACAATAATCGGGGCGTGCTGTTCTGGCATAGGAATGACATTAACGGATTCAATCGTCAGCTTGCTAGGGCGATACAATATGCCGGTAGTGACCACATCACTGCCGATGTTATCTTGATAATCAATCACCATATCGCCATTACTATCCACAGCCACAAACGCATACTGGTTTTCTATATGCTTAGGATCACCACGGTCATCTGCTTCATCTTTGTAATACTCTGCGTTTAGTGAATCTTGAATTTTTTTAATCGCACCAAAGGTACCAAAGCCGTTGTTTTCTACTTCTAGTAATCCAATGACATCAGCATCCATGGCATAAAGGGTATTCACTAACTTATCGGTCTGACGAATAAATTCGGAGCCAGAATCAGCGCCTCGATTGTCGCCATTATGATTTTGTTCACCACCAAAAGGTGAATTGAAAAAATTCAGAACATTTTGGGTGGCCACTTTAATGGAAAACTCATCATAGTTAACCAAACTTGAAATGGCTGGGGTAGAAGTACGTGGGCTATTATGGATAATATTACTTTTATCAATATTAAAACTATTATTATCAGGCACGTATAATCGGTATTCATCGTAGGCATAAAGAACTACACCTTTCAGACCAACAACACTGTCATTAACACGTACGTAGTTATTTCTTGGATCACTTTGAAAATTAGGGTAGTAAGGGATTTCACCATTCGATGCACGATCATCGCTTTCTATGAATAAACGATAATCTTTATTTTGATTATGCTGCAAAAGTGCCGCTTCGCTGCCTGGTGCTGCAACTTGGTTAGGGTGCAGGTTAATACGAGAATAACTGAGTACCATATTGTTACGGCCCGCATCATAATCATAACCAAAGGTTCGGGCGATACGCATATCCTGGTAGCCCGTTTTTGCATCATCCATATCCGTGGGCAGATTCACTAGCATGCCTTCATGGCGCTCAAGTGTGGCTGAAAAAGAACTGTCCTGCGCACTAACTTTTAAGTCAATCGCAACAGGTGCGCTGGTGGTACTATCGATCAATTCCCATTCTTGATTGGTGGCCGAGACCTGAGTTAAACCAAAATATTCTTTAACCACACCTTTCACACAAACTGTATCACCTACACTTGGGTAACTTGTATTGCCAAGGTAAACATAAAGTCCATCTGAAGTGGCCTCTATTGCATCATGGTTATAAAGAAGAATGGCATTATTAATAATGGCACTGACCACACCGGTCACCCGATACTCTTGTTCGGTTTCGTATACGCCCGCAGACAGTAAAGGTGAAATAGTCGAAGTACCTTGAATTTCATTAACGGTTTTAAAGGTAATGTCAGGGGCATCGGTACAGACACTGGTGGCTGACGCCATAACGGTCTGACTAAAGACCAGACTTATTAAGGAAGAAAGCAGCGAAAGCTTGTGTATTTTTTTCATAATCATGATCCACTAGAAAGAGTCGATAAAATTTAATCGTGACAATTTAAATAACGTTTAAAAATAAATTCGAGTGTAGGCATAAAGGCTTTGATCCGCTTCACCCACACTGCCTTCGGCTGCTATGATGACGGATGGATAGGGTTTGAAGTTAATGCCCAGTGTTTGCCATACTCTCTCTTTTCCCCAGGTATATTTAGTTAAATCACCAAATTGAGTATTAAATTCATCCCACTGGCCGTATTCCTCATAATTATGAGACATGACCAACTCCCATTTTTCGCTGAATATATATTTCGACGAAACTAACCAGCCTTTATTTTCCAATTTTTCATACTGGTTATAAATATAAGTAAACTCATCATTATTTGACGCTTTACTAATAGGCGTGCGAGACCGTGCAAGATATTCTTCTTCGTAAAATCCATTTAAGCCAATTGAAAATGAATTCCCCATATTTAAACGAAGCCCCAAACCAGCTAAGTTTTTCTTGCCTTGCTTAGAGACGCCTTGAGAACCCTGAAGTGTTTCCAACCCCGCGACAATAGATAAAGCATCGGTAAATAAACCCAGATAACCGTTACTAACATTCCCCAGTTCGGAACCTGACTCAGACTTCCCTTTGAAACTGAATGACGAACCAAACTTTAAGTATCCCCACTGCCCTTCATATTTTATGGTGCTACCCTGATCGCTGGCTTCGCCTGTTTCCACTGTGGTATCAAACGTGAAATCACCATAACTGTCATAGTCGTCAAAAGCTGTGTCAGTCAGGCCCATTTCTAACGCATGATTGGATGTAAAAAGGTAACCGAAATAGCCTTTATCTATCTCTAACACCATGTCTCCAGACCCTCCCTGCCAATTTTCCCTTAAGTAATCCATTTCCAATTTGTAATAAATTTTATCGTAGGTGCCTTTAATGCCCAGTGAGGCAAAACTATCATCAATAAATTCTTCATCACTATTAAACTCTCCATATTTATTATCGGCGTTAAAGTGACCGCCGTTGCCAATTTCACCGTAAAGATCAATTTTGTGACCATACTGATCTTCGTAAATATTTAAACCATGGGATTGGTTCGAAATAAAAACAGTGGTGGCCATAATGGCTAGAACAAGACGTGTGTATTTCATCAAGGTACCTGCATTGATTCTTGAGATATTTAAAATAAAGTTTATTAATCGGTTATTGGTAAGTGATATGGTCGCTGGGTTGATAGCGTTTTATATCTAGGGGAGTGTTTTCTTCAATAAAATTCTTTAAGGCATCCGCATCCACATAACCGGTATTGGAATAGCCTGGATGAGTGGTGATATTGGGGTAGTTATTTCCGCCACTAGCATTAAAAGATGGCACACTGAAACGGTAATTACGGTGTAATTGCAAATTATCTTGAGCAATTTTTACTTGGGATACCTGTCCATTTTTTACCGACATAGATAAATTAGCGTACTGAGCATAGCCTCCAGAACCCGGTTTAATATTGGCTACCACAGTGAGATATTTCAAAACCTCAGCACCAGACATTTCAACCACTGAAATCATATTGGAAAAAGGTTGAACTAAAAGAATGTCTCGATAACTAATGTCTCCAGGGGAAATAGAGCCGCGAATGCCACCGGAATTCATAATACCGAAATCGGCTTTTGCCTGTTTCATCTGGGCCGTCGCAATTAACCGACCTAAATTAGTTTGCTGATTTCGTACTACATTACGTTCACCTATGAACTCACCATTGGTTTTCCCAACTATGATGTCTAATGACGTTTGGCCTTTCTTTTGATAGGGTAATAGCGCTTCATATAGAGCAGGATCGGGTTTTATTTCGTCTTCTAAAAATACACGTTTATTCTTACCCAGTAGTTTAACTTTTTGTTTCAAATTAACGGGAATAAGTTGGTAATTTACTAATTCCAATTCACCATCATTCATTTCATAATCAGCACGACCCAGGTATTTTCCCCATTCGTGAGCTTGAACAATAAGGGTGCCGTTTTGCTTGTCTGGAGTGCATGCTTGAGTGGGCTTATACTTTTCATTTAGAGAATTAGCCGCATCCATACAGGCAGGTTTTTGAGAATGGCCACCGACAATCATATCCAGATCACCGAAATCTAAATATCTAGCAAGTGCCACATCGCCAGGTGCATTAGAGCCATTATTGCCGTTGGCATAGTGGCCCATATGAGTAGATGCGATAATGACATCCGGTTTAATCGTTGATTTTAGCTCGGCAATGATTTGCTTCATTTCTGATTTTGGGTCTCTAAAATCAATGCCCTTCACAAACTCTGGGTTGGCAATACTGACAGTGTCTTCAGTGGTTAACCCCACCACGGCTATCTTTAATCCACTTCGATTAAAAATTTCATAAGGTTTAAATAGGCGCTTACCTTCTTTATAAATATTAGCGGCTAAAAATGGAAATTCGGCTAGTTGTTGCTGCAATTTTAATACACTAAAAGGATTATCAAATTCATGGTTTCCCACTGCCATAGCATCGTAGCCCATCATATTCATGCCAATGAAATCAGGCTCAGCATCTTGCAAGTCTGATTCAGGAACACCAGTATTGATGTCGCCACCAGACAATAGCAATAGACTGCCGCCACCTGCTTTCACTTCTGCTCTAATTTGATTAATCAAAGTGGCACGAGCGGCCATGCCCAGTTCGCCATATTTGTTTTTCCAAAAATGTCCATGATTATCATTAGTATGAAGTACCGTGAATTTTTGAGTGCCGTCATTATTTTTATCGGCATGAACAAATAAAGAGGTACTGGCAATAAGCACAATAAGTAGGCAACGGGAGAGATTAGCTCCTCCTTTTTGGGTACGACTGCTTTTTTTCACTCTAAAATTCCTATCTAACTCATTTTTAACGATGAAAAATCCAAAACTCTGAATCCCACCTATCTTTCAACGGCTTTCCTTAGCGATCTAACGAATCACTCAATGTTGATGTATTAGTTTTTTAATCACTGGAATCTTCCAATGCAAATATGTGACGCAAGTCTAATTGGAAACGTTTTTTTTATAACTTAGCTTTCGACTGATTGACTGTTTCCCAAATCGTTGTAATCAAAGAAGGTAAATGTGATATGAAATCCTTGGCTTTGTATCAAGGGGTAATTTTTTAACCACATAGTGAAGTCTTTTTGTAAAGTTAGGTAATATCTTAAAAACGTATCAGAGAGGGTTTCATAAAGTTAATGGGAGTTTTCTGAGTACGAGAGGAATATGAGGAATGTTTCGGTCACCGACTAATTTATAAAAAATTAGCATTAAGAGTCTATAAACGAGGAGTCTAAATTGGGCTTATGCCGAGCACAGGGTTTTATAAATGGGTAGTCTGCATTCAAACAGACTTAACTCAGTGTCTATAAAATATATCGCTGCTTTTTAGGCATTGGCTATTAAAAGTGTCGTCACTGGTCATCAGTAAAAGAACTGATATCCCCTAGGAAAAGACGCCATCACATGGCGGAAACTAAAAAATCAATAAATACTCTTAATTTTGAAGAAATATGCTTACTTGAAGGATACACAGCATAAACCCCAGTATCTTTTCGTGTAAATTCACTTAAGGCCACTTCCAATAATCCTTTCTCAAGGGCCTCTTCTACGTAAAATGAAGGGGCATTCATTATTCCCTGACCACTGATAGCCGCGCCTAATAATAGACCACCTTCGTCAGTATGCAGATTACCTGAGACTTTAACATTCAAAGTCTCGCCCTTTTCATCTTCAAACCGCCATTGTCCTGATCGAGTGCCCGGCTTATAAATAAGACAGTTATGCTGCGATAACTCAACGGGATGAGTGGGCTTGCCTTGTTTTTCCCAATATTCAGGAGAGGCACATATTTTCAATGGACAAGGTGCAATGAGTCGCGCTAGCAGAGTTGAATCTTTAAGCTTTCCGATTCTTAACGCCACATCTATTCCATCCTCAATGAGATCAGAAAACCTGCCTGTTATTTTAATATCCAGCGTTATCAAAGGATGTTCTTTTTGAAAAACGGGCAATATTTTGGGCAAAATAGAATAGGCCAAACTTTGCGGCGCTGAAATGCTCAAGGTACCCCTAGGTTCGTTTTGCATGGGCATAACAGAGTATTCCGCTTCCCGCAGATCGCTCATTATCTTTAAGGCATGAGTCGCAAAGGCTTCACCAGCTTCGGTTAAACTTAAACTACGGGTGGTTCTTACAATAAGTTGAACCCCCAAGACTTCTTCTAATTGGGATATTTGCTTACTAACGACGGGTTTAGATAGGTTTAACTTTTCTGAAGCAGCGGTAAAACTGCCCTCTTCCACAACTGCGGTGAAGGTTTTCAAATATTGAATCGTACTCATAATAAGAACTCTTAAGCCTCTTTAAAATATAGCAGAAAAAGTGCAGATACGGACCCTGTCGATGACAACCAATCAATCAAGCTTGCTAATTTATTAATGCCAAGAAACCAAACGCTAACGCACATATAACGGGCCCGCCAAGCATTACCCCATATTTGGAAATAATCATTTAGCCTAAGCCTAGGTTATTAAAATAGATTTTTTAATTAGTATTGCACCCCATATTGAGGTGAGTCCCCCCCACTGGTCTCCCTTTGACTATTTACCACCGTTCGGCTCAAACAACCGATAAGGATTGGTCATTACCTATCAGGCAAGGGCTTTAAAGCTTTAAGCCTTTACCGATTTTTGGAGTAAACATGTATCGAGTTAATCTTTCTTTCATCTATGGGTGGATGAATCCAAATTTTTCTCGAATAAAAAATCCGCTAAAGATCCAAGATCCTCTTATTATTTTTTTCTTTGTCATCATGCTCTGCAGCAGTTATTCCACTTGGGCAGCACCGGCTGATCTGTTTGGTCACCTTAATCGCTACGCACAAGGCATGGGAGATGTGGCGCCTGCCAGTCAGGATATAACTATTTCCAATGTGAGAGGCACCCATCATTTTGCCATCAACGAAACTGTGCTTATTATCCAGATGCAAGGGGCCACCTTGGATACGGATAATGACGATACCTATGGGGATGGCGTGGGTTTAGGTATCTCTATGGAATCCGTTCCCACAGGGCTGCATGGTACAGACAATTACGCCGGTGGCCTGCTTTCCCAAAGTGCAGGCACCTTCGAATTTGCCACTATCACGGGAATTAATGGCAATACCATTTCCCTGCTTAATCCTCTTAAGAACGGCTATTTAGATACGTTAGAAGCCAACTGGCAAATGGTCTCTGTGCCTCATTATACAGACGGTGCAAAACTCAGTGCTGACCTATTAACCCTGCCCTGGAATGGCGAGACTGGCGGCATTAACAGTTTTAAAGTCAGCGGAAATCTCGACTTTAATGGTTTTAAAATTAACGCTAATCACGTGGGTTTTCGTGGCGGGGTAGAAGCGGATACCACTAGCGTCACAGACAATGTCTCTGACGTGGCCATAACCGGTGGGGATGGCGGCTCCAAAGGTGAAGGCATTGCGGGTACACCCCAATTTCTATATGACGGCACGGGTGAAGTAAACTCAATAAACAGCACTCTTCAAGGAGGAGACCAAGGCCGTGGGGCTCCTGCTAATGCCGGTGGCGGTGCTGGCCCTCATAATTCTGGTGGCGGCGGCGGCTCCAATGCCGGTCGTGGTGGCACGGGAGCGCAGGGCTGGGTGGGCGGCACAGCTCTTAATTTTGCTGGGTTTGGAGGGCAATCTGTCTTGGCTGGCCCGTTATTAGGAGGCGGTGGCGGCTCTGGTGAATCTAATCAAAATAAAAGTAAAACCTATGGTGGCTTAGGGGGCGGCATCGTCTTTATCATGTCGGATACAACCACTGGCAGCGGGGCCATACAAGCCAATGGTTCTATCGGTATATCCACCACCCGCAACCCTGTTGTTAAAGATGGTGGCGGCGGCGGGGGCGCTGGCGGCAGCATAGTTTTTCACAATACAGATCCCAGCAATAGTGATTTAAGCGCCCTGCATATTTCGGCTAAAGGTGGCGACGGTGCCCCAGGCAGCCAGGAACATGGCGGCGGCGGCGGTGGGGGCGGTGGTTACATAGTGGTGAATGCCAGCCCCGCCACTCTTTTCGTATCCGGTGGGTTGGGTGGCATTCACCAGGGCGTTAATGGCGTGCCTTCTGAAGCAGGTGCCAATGGCGTCATCAGTCAGGGTATAAACAGTGCGTTAAGCTTGGGTACCGATTATGGCGATGCACAAAAATCCTATGGCACCACCTCTGGCGGCGGGGCTTTTCACCAGCAAGCAGATTACAACCTGAATGGAACATTAGACGCTAGCGAACAACTTTTTTTAGGTTTAACCGTGGATACCGAAGCCGGTGGCATACCCAGCGACCCAGCAAACCATGATGATAACCACCAAGTAAATGATGAAGATGGCATAACGCTGCCCCCCCTTCATAATGACGACGATTTAACAGACCGCACTCGAAATTATGTCATATCAGCCAACCACATTACCCTTAGTAATGGCTTAGACCAAACAGCGAGGCTCCATGGCTGGATAGATTTTAACGGCAATGGTTTATTCGAGTCCTTCGAATATGCCAGTGCACACGTTTCCGCTCAAACCCTTCAAGGCCATCCTAATAACGATCTAGTTTGGCCTCATACTCTGGGACTTGATGCCTTGTTTGATGGCTACCCAATTTACGCGCGTTTTCGCCTAACCACAGACAGTACTTTTAATTCTTTATCTTTTGAGGGCGGTGCCACTAACGGTGAAGTGGAAGATTATGTATTGGCACTTAATCAAAACTCGTTTCAAATTGCAGCGGAACACTTCCTTTATGTGAATGAAGATCTACTTAGTCATCAAAACATTGGTGTTTTAAATTCAATCAATGGAGATAATAGTCACTGGGCCATTAAAGGGGGTGATAGTGATCGTCAGTTTTCAATTAATGCTGGAAATTTAAGCGCCGCTAAAGCCATCTCTTTTTCGACACAAGATAGCGTCACCATAACAGCAACCAATGAAGCCACTGCCCCTGCCACCTTTAGTAAAATTACGGTGGCCATTCGTCGCTTATTACTGAGTCATAATAAAGCTCACACCGGCTCCAATATTGTCATCACAAAAGATACTTTGAAACTAAATGCTGATACTGCCCGTTATCAATGGCAATCCAGCAGTGACAATGTTATTTGGACAGATATAGCCGCAGCAAATACGGATCAATATGAGGTAATTGAAAGCAGCGGTTACCTGCGTTTAAAAGGCATTTATCTAAAATCAGGTGAAGCAGATATCACTGAATTTTCTGAAGCTATTTCAATTCAAGCCAATGATATTCCAGTCAAACTATTATTAAACTCAGTGACTGATATTCAGGAAAACAATCTGAAAAATATTGTGGTATTTGACGTAAACGACAGCACCACAGGTGGTGACACAGATGAAGATGGCGATATCATTAATTACTTTTTAGTAAGCGGCAACGAAGGGGGAGAGTTTGAAATAGATGCCAGTCACGGCATAATATCCTTGGTAAAGAGCCTTAATTACGAACAAAAAAGTCAATATGATTTATGGGTTTTGGCCAGTTCAAATGGAATAATAGAAAATACTCACATCATGGTTCAAGTTCAGGATGAAGTCGAAAGCGCCATACTCAGTATTGGCAGTATTGCCAACCAATTTGTTCCAGAGGGATTTTCACATTACGACACCGCAACCGTCACAGGTAATATTGGTCAAGTCATCTGGAGTAAATCCGGCGCCGACGCTGCACTTTTTAGCCTTCACCCCAGTACAGGTGCATTGCAACTTTCGCCCCGTGACTTTGAAAATCCCACAGACAGTAATCTCGATCAAATTTATGACGTGACCGTCATTGCCACCGATGCCGACGGCAATACAGCAGAAGTTTCCGTTACCATAACCGTGGTGGATATGAATGAATATTCGGTGACTCAAGCTATCGATACCGACACTAAGGTCAATGAGTTTAGTGAATACAGTCAAGAAGGGCAAACCGTCGGCATTACATTATTTGCAAATGATGACGATGTGGTCGATACCACGACAATTACCGTTAATGACGACCGCTTTATTGTGAGTGCCGATGGAGTGGTGAAAGTTAAGGCAGGTAGCGTCTTTAGCGTGGGGCCCATTTTACTGGTGGCTTTTAGCCTTTCGAGTGATGGCTCAAGCGCTTGGAGCTTTTTTCCCATTACAGTTCTACCCGATCTTGATCAAGATGGCCTTGCCGACAAATTTGATGACGATAATTTTTTACCCGTTATCGAAAATGCCATGGTCAATATCATTGAAAATACCGCAGGAATGATTTTAGACATTAATGATGGACATGATGATAAAGACGCTGATGGTGATGCGATCACCTATCAATTACTGAATAAGGGTGATGCGAGCTACTTTAATATTTCAGCCAACAGCGGCCAACTAAGTTTTAACAATCCGCCTGATTTTGAAAGTGGAAAAAGCCAATATCAAGTAACAGTAGACGCAAAGGCTAACGGGGCTCACGACGAAGCGATAATCACCATAAACATTATCAATATTGATGATGAGTCTCCACAGTTTTTTCAAGAACAAATCACCCTGACCATTAATGAAGAAGAAACGGCAACAGGTTACATTACCAATGCTCGCGATCCTGACAGTACATTGATTGACTATCACATAGCTGGTGGTAAGGATTCTGGGCTATTTTTACTATCCAATAATACCTTAAGTTTAAAAAAAGGGTTGGATTACGATCATCACCTATCCACGTCAGGCAATCATTTATATGAGGTGATTATTGCGGCCAGTGATAATGTAAATGATCCCACCTTACAAACTGTAACGATTTCGCTTATAGACTTAAATGATGAATCCCCTAAATTCAATCACGTTAGCGTTCATCTAATAGTGAATGAAAATGAAACTCAAACGAGCTACTTTCCCAGTGCGCTTGATCCAGACACGCAAGAATTAACTTACCGAATAACAGGTGGTGCAGATGCTTCTTTATTTTCATTGGTAAATGGCCAATTGGTTTTGAATCAAGCACTGGACTATGAAACAGACAAAGCCGCCGATGGCAGTCATGGATATCTAGTCATCATTGAAGCGGATGATGGCATCAATGAGAAGGACAGACAAATCGTCGCGATTTCCTTAAATAATGTTGATGATAATTTTTTGCAAGCCATTACCGATGAGGACCTCGAGGAAAACACGCTATTAGAAAGTGCCAGTACTGGCACGCTTACCGGCATAACTGCCAATGCAAAAGATGCCGATGGTGATTTAGTACATTACAGTTTAAGCCTAAATGAAGATAATATTTTTTCCATTGATGCCTCCTCGGGGCTAATTAGCCTGTCTAAAAGTGATGCCCTTAATTTTGAAAAAAAAAAGCAATATCCAATAGAAGTTCGAGCATTTTCTAGCGCCTATAGTCTTGAACAACGAGCCACTTTTACTATTTCAGTTTTAATCGATGCTTTGGATACCGACCAGGACGGCATTCGAGATCATCAAGATACTGATGATGACAACCCTTGTGTCCCTAATGCACAGAGCACCCCTTGTATTGATTCACAACCTAAAGACAATGATGGTGACGGGGTTACCGAAGAATTTGATCTAGATGACCATGATCCCAATAATGATTCTGATGGCGATGGCCTTACGAACTCACAAGAGTTACAACTTAATACCGACCCCCTTCTAAATGATAGCGATGGTGATGGCTTGCTGGATGGAGAAGAGGTTTTTGATGTGAACTTTCCAAGAGACACTGATGGCAATGGTGACATAAACCCACTGGATAACGATGATGACGGCGATGGCAATAATACTCGCGATGAACTGGATATCATAGATCTTGATAACGACAACAACCCGCTCACTAACCCCTTAGATTTGGATCAAGATGGCATTGCCGATCATTTGGACGCAGATACTGATCCCTCTGATGGCAATGACTCCGACCAAGATAACTTAGATGATTATTTTGAATGCCAGCAACAGGTTCCTTGTGCGGATAGTGACCTGGATGGGGTGCCCAACTACATGGATTTAGACTCAGACAATAATGGCTTAAGCGATGTATCCGAACCCTTACCTATGAGGGATACCGATGGAGACCAGCAGGCAGACTATGCAGATTCCGATGACGACAACGATGACCTACTTGATGTGTTTGAAATTAACTCTCCAAGCCATCTCAACCTAGATGACCAAGACTTGGATGGCATAGTCAGTTTTAAAGACGCCGATGAAGATCTAAGTGACAGGGATAATGATTCTGATAAAGATGGTTTGAGCGATGTGATTGAATGTCCAATACCAACGACTTGCCATGATAATGATCAGGACGGCATACCCAACTACATGGATCAGGATTCAGATAATAATAGTATTGATGATCAGGCTGAATTATTACCATTAATGGACACAGATGGTGATGGTCTACTTGATTATGCCGATATTAATGATGATAACGATGACAAGCTGGACATTGAAGAAATAGAAAATATTCAAACTCCCAATTTCATTGATATAGATGAAGACGGCATAGTGAGTTACAAGGATGCCGATGAAAACCTAAACGATGGCGACAATGATTCAGATAAAGATGGAATAAGTGACACACAAGAACTTGGATTTAGCCCCAGCAATCCTTTAGACAGCGATGGCAATTTAATGCCAGATTATATGCAAGCAGCATTGCCCCCATCGCCTCAATGCACCAGTATTGATTGTTTAGATTTAGAGCCACTTGTTCCAGAGCCACCTGTTGATTCCCATCAAGGTCCCCACACAGAAGATAAAAATGGTGCCATTCAAACCGGAAAGAATGGTGTGGGCAGCCTTAATTTTTTAGTCTTATTAATCGTAATTTTACTCATTAAACGGCAAGCTAGATTTCCTATTTTATTGCTGCTCTTTACTACTAAGTTATCTTATGGGGATGATTTTCATTCAACGGATATCTATTTAGGAACAGGTATAGGTGCCAGTGAATTGTATCCAGATGCGTCCCATTCAAATTACACTGAATCGGGTAGCCAATTTAATGCAGCGTGGAAATTAACCGCTGGCTGGGGGATAAATGAATTCTTCGCCGTTGAAGGGTATTACGCGAAATTGGGTCAGGCTAAATTTAAGAGGTCAGGGAAACTTGAATACCGTGCTCAAGGGCTTACCAGTGTTTTTAAACATAACTTAACGGGTAACCACCAAGATCGCCATAGCTTATCGGTCATTGCAAAGGTCGGAGGGAATTGGTTAATCAATCAAAGCGACGATATTAAGTATGAACGAAACTCCAATGTACAATTACACCTGGGCATGGGCTTGCAGTATTCCCTTCCCAATCTTTTCAGTGTTAGAACAGAGTACGAACGCTTTGGTAGCGATGCTAGTTTATTGAGTATAAGTTTAATTAAACGTTTTGGATTTACATCCGAAAGAAAAACCCAACCCCAACCAAAACAAGGCTTGAAAGACGCCATAGGTTTTTCTAGCAATACAGCACAATTAAGTCTTTCCGCTAAAAACAGTTTAAAAACAATCGCTTCTAATCTAAAGGTCAATCCACAATTACGCTATGAAATACAAGGGCATGCCGATAGCCGTGGTACCCGCGCATATAATCTTTGGCTATCCACTGCCCGAGCTCAAGTGATTAGAGATTTTTTACTGTCGCTAAAAGTTAATGAATCACAGCTAACCATAAAAGGACTTGGTGAAGACTTCCCTATCGCCAATAATCTTACCCTACAAGGACAGGCTCAGAATCGCCGTGCGAATTTTATTGAACTCTAAAAAATAATCAAACTCAAATTCTCTATTAAAAGTACAATTCACACAGCGTAGCTGATTAAATAATAAACTCACTAAACATTGAAAATAGGATCAACATCATTGAGGAATGCTTAATCAATGAAATCGTTTTTCTGACCCTATTGACTAAAATTAAGTAATTGAGGGATTGTATTGAAAGACCGCTTTGGCTTTAATAGCAAAGTACTTTTATTACTCTTTAGTGAATACAAAATGCTGGATTATCAAACCCTAGATACCATTGCCGACAGTTACACCCCTTTACTAGCTATTTTGTGTCTAGGGTATTTGGCGAAAAGCCTATACAGAAAAGAGTTTACTGCCTTTAAAACACTGGGCTTATTCGTTATTTACAGCCTAGCGGTAAGCTATGGCATTATGTTTTGGGATAACCATTTTAATATATGGCCGGCTTTTGAGCTTGATTACAGTACCCATACTGCAGTGGCCCTATCACTGGTGGTGAGCTTGTGTTTAATGGTTAGATCATTAAGCCGATTATGGATTGCATCGTTATTAATGTATATGACATTAATGGAATACCAAGATTACCATAGCTTGGCCGATATGCTTAGCACGGCTTTGGTGGTGGGAATTTTTTTAGCCCCTTTTAGTGTCAGAATTCTGAAACAAACATCTTCCGATGCTATTATGGAAAGCAACTCTTAACTCCCGTCATGGCAATAATTGTTCAAATAAAAGTCCATTAACTTCTTAGCCAGCAGCGATGGTATTTTTAAGGTTTACTCTTTTCAATTTAGTGTCATTTGACTTTAATCTCAATTGATACTTTCTCAATATACTGAGCATTACATTAATGAAGAAAATATCAATTGAGCAGAAAATCTATACAAACTGCAATGTTTTTAGGGGCTTTTATTTAGTCAAGTTCTCTAAGGCTTCTTCTAAAGCGTAGTCACGATTTTGTTCTCGTTGCAAAGAGGTTAAAAAAGGTATTCGGGTATCAACAGGAATGCCTACATGTTCAAACCACTGCCCTGTAGTGCTAAGGTAGTATTCATTTGAGAATCCAAACACAATGTCTGACGTCACCCGGCTGGTTAATACATCTGAGAACGCACCCTGAGTAGATTCGCCCATAATGGTGACATTTTCAAAACTGCCCATTGCTAAGACAAATACCTCGGCTGCGCTGGCGGTGGTGGCACTGGTTAACAAAACAATGGGACCAAGATATTGATTATCACTGGATGGCTCTAAATAAACATTAACCAATGGGGTACGGCCATTACCAAGACGAGCCTGTTTGGAATACACATGTCCACTATTAGCCATGAATTTTTGGGCAATCAGCATGCTTATTTCATCCTGCCCGCCGCCATTCATTCGTACATCAATAATAAGGCCGTCAATATCTTTTAATGCTGTTAAAGCACTCTCTAACGCTTGTGTTACTACTTGGATATCATCTTCTAAAGACGAGTCGCTGTCCAAGAAATTGGCCATGGAACGAATCGAAAGGTAGCCAATGTTTTGATCCGTAATGAACCATGTGAAATGATTATCCGCAGCATGGTCTAGGGTGCTCTCTTTGGCATATGCGAGTATGGTTTCATTATAAATATCTAGCTGGCTTTGAATGTATTGATTAGCGGCCTGCGCTTGCTCTTGGGTATGTAACTCTTCTAATTCATTTATTGTTAGAAATTCACCCAGTAAAATCTCTACAAAATCGGGTTTATGGGATACTGAAAAGTCATCCTCTTCCCCATTATTGATGGTGCCAATGGCCAAACTATTGTGGCCATCTTGAAGAGGCGTGATCATAAGAGAGAATAATTCAAATAAATCCTCTTCAGATTCTATATCATCAATTTCAGAGAAAGCAGTTTGATAAATTTCATTCCAATCTGTATCGCTTAAACTGAAGTCTAAATAATATTGATTAAAGGTGTTCCAGAATATTTCAAAATCCAACGCTGGACTAAATGTATAACCCGCGTCACCTTTCACAATATTTATACTTTCTGAACTGCACACTGAAGGAAGTTGATCAATACGTTCAAATTTAGTCCCCGGTATAATCGTTTGACCCGGCTCTATTAGTGTTAGATCGTAACCAAAATCATCACTCACCAAATAATGACTAAGTTCATTGTAAGAAAATACCTCACGTTCACCAGGCAAGCAGGTTTCATTTGTTACATGGTAAACACGGTATAGATAATTATTTTGTGCATTTTCTTCCAGTAACGTTATCGCCATCCCTTGGCCATATGCTGGGGCAAGCCAATACCCCATGGCAGCGTGTTGTTTATTCTTTCCCTGCGGGTCGGTCAGCTTGGAACTATCGTCATCACAGGCGGAAATCAATACTAAAAATAGCCCCAAAATAAGACCGCAGCCTTTCTTAACAAAGGCGCGCTCGCTAATACTAGCTAAATACAAACTGGCCTTTTTTTCTGTGATTAAGTTATTTATTAAACGGTGCATCGCGGTTTTCTCCATAAATTTTCAATGAAGAATAAAATATAGTGCAAGGAAACACTCAGAGCTGTAAACAGATTTAGCAAGGTATGACAAAGTGTGGCAAGTAAAAATACGGTGAACTATTACTAAAACTCTAAACTAATTTACGGAGCTGGCTGGCTAATACGATTATATTTATTCGCGCATTGCTCGGCAGCTAAGGCAGCATTACCGTCACTTTAGCCCCTCCTAAATCGATAGAGTCCTCAATATTAATGCGCCCTTCATGCAACTGAACCACCCTATCCACAATGGCCAAGCCCATTCCGTGACCTTGATTGGTAACTTTTGTATGATGATTACGAACAAAAGGTTTTAATACCTGAGAGCGCTCTCCTTCAGGTATGCCAGGACCATCATCTTCCACTGCCAGTGTTAGACCTGAATGATCATTGCATTCGCCAGAGGCAACAGTAATAAGCACCCTATTATTTCCATAACGAAGCGCATTTTGAATTAAGTTATTAACCAACATTTTCAAGTGTTTCTCGACGCCTTTAATGTTAATCGCCACTAAAGGTTTAATATATTCCAAGCGCGTGTCAGCATCGTATGCTTGCTTCACGCAGCCTAATACTAACTGACCAAAATCAATAATACTTTTCTCAGCCACAATATTATTGTGAGTCATCTTTGAATAACCCAGCAACACCTCGATTAACGATTCCATTTCATCAATGTCGTCATTCAGATGTTTTATGTATTGCTCTTTTTCAGATTGATCATGGGTTTCACTTAGGGTATCCACCCCAAAGCGAATGCGTGACAAAGGGGTGCGCAAATCATGAGAAACAGCACTGCTTAATAATTTATTGTCTGCCATTAAGTTGTCAATACTAACAGCCATTCGATTAAATTCTTTTTCAATGGTTTGAGTGTAAGACAGTGCTGAGGGTGGCATGCGAACAGAGAGGTCTCCTTTGCCTAACTGTTGAGTCAAACGAGTCATCATTGCTAAGCGACTAATCAATGGATATAACCACAACAATAAAAAAGCTAGCACACCAGCATAAAAAATAAGTGTTAAAACTTGGCTGCCAGGATTTTCGTGATTTAATGACTGTAATTCTAATGGTGAGAACAACATGATGAGGTTGAGCTTAGGAAGATAATAATAAATAGCTAAATTATCTGAAGATTGCAGAACCAACGCTTCACCGCTAGTGAGTTTGTTTAATAAAGCATCGGGCATGGAAACATCTTCACGCTTGAGCAAGGATACATGACTAAAATCGCTGCTATTCCAGTCCTTAAGGTAAGCTTCATAATTCGTTAAGTGATCAATTGAAGTGGCCAATTGCCGCCCGATACTTTCGTAGGCAGAAGTATCGGTGTTTTTATCGGTTTTAATATAATGGGAATATAGCCAGTCTAGTCCCCATCCTAAGCCTATCAAAACGGTAAATGTGGTGACTAAAAGTGAAAAGGCAATATTACGCATGAAAATTCACCACGCATCCGGTGCAAAAATATAACCCTTTCCCCATACGGTTTTAATTCGCTTAGGGTTAGCCATATCATCATTTAGCTTTTTGCGAATACGAGAGATCATAGTATCGATGGTGCGATCAAAACCATCATAGTTAATGCCACGCAATTGCGAAAGTAACTGCTCACGACTCATGGTAACCCCTGCATGGCTGCATAGTATTAATAACAGCTCATACTCATTGGAAGAAATGTTAATAGCTGAACCGTTTAGCCACACTGTGCGAGAGGTTTTATCTAATTTAAAACAGCCAAAACTCAGCTCAGAGACAACTGTATCTTCCTCCATGGATTCAGAGCGCTTTTTAAGCAGCAGCTTTATTCTTGCCAGTAATGCTCTTGGCCTTATGGGCTTGGTAATGTAATCATCGGCTCCTATCTCTAAGCCCAATACCTCATCAAGTTCATCATCACTGGCGGTCATCATGAGTATGGGGTTAGTGTAAAAAAGTCTGGCTTCTTTACAAACTTCAAAGCCATCTTTTACCGGTAAATTAATGTCCAGTAACACTAAATCAGGATTATCCTCCTTGATCAGCAGCAAAGCCATGTCCCCTTGATTAGCGATGGAGACTTCGTAGTTATATTTAATAAGGTAGTTTACTATCCATTCACATAAAGAGGCGTCGTCTTCCACCACGAGAATATGGGCATTGCTTTTAAAGCTAGATGTGTCTGTCAAAAAAGTCTCCAGGTAGCTCGGTTTTTTCTAATGGCTTCATACACCCATACCAGGGTAACCGTATCACTGGCTAGAATATTTTCTTGGCCCTTCTCTTTTAACAAATAACGGCTGGGCTTTGTTATTTTTTTTTCAATCACTAAAGATCCTTTAGCTGAATTTATCCAACACTCAACTGGTAACGGATTTTCGTCACTGTGTATACAGTAGCTACCCGTCCGAGTAGCCTGCCAATGCACCTGTATATTTTCATCACAATATTGCCCTTCGCGAAACACCACGCAACGAGCAGGGGTGACTTTCAGTGTGGCCGCGTTACTCGGTGCTTGTGCAGTGGCTTGGCTTAATACTAAAAAACTGAAGCTAACAGCAAAAAATGTCTTGCAAACAAGTAAGGAAAACAGTTTTACCCTAGCCAGTAACTTAGTTTTTTCAAAACACATAATTCACCGTAAACTCAGTGCTATTGCGAACGTTTGAATCACTGGCCAGCAAGGGGCTATTGGCTAGTTCGTCTGATACATAAGCGACGGATGTATTAAAACGCAACACCCATTCTTTTGTAAAAGGGTAAGCCAGACCCAATTGAACGGCAGAATAATAAGCATCATTAACATGGTATTCATTAAAGGTACTATTCGCCTCGTCTGCCGACACCCCTAGATAAAAGTCTGCCATTTTCTTTGAGACAAAGCCCAGTTTAAAGTTAGAATGAAAGTTAAATCGAGATAATTGCCAGTTTCGCCCCACGAGTATGGATGCGCTTGAGCCATCATGGCGGCCAGATAAATCGGTTCGCGCAATAAACTGCCCTATATAATCGCCCATGTACAAGGTGGCTCTCACGCCTCCCGTGGCATCTCCTTTGCGCTCCTTAATGCCTGCATATTGCTCATCACTGTTTGAATATCTTTTACTGTGCTCTGGCCCCACTATGAGATCCAGCGCTAAATTTTGGCTATTGTAGGCATTAAAACCCAGTATCACGGTTTCACTGCCAATGGGGATATTATCGGATTTATCATTATCAAATTCGAAAAATGCCCCTCTCCATTGATAGCTGGCCACTAACCTTCCTATTACATCTAGCTCATCATCATGGCCACCAAGGTACATGGGCACACTGTCTGCACCAAAGCCAATACCTAGCTCTAATGCACCGCCATCACCAGCTGTCTCACTGGAGTTTTGCAATGCATAATCGTTTAGTGCTTGTGCCATTACCTGACCCACCAGCCCCTGTAATAGCAATATAACAAAACCCGCTTTTAGAATTTTGCCCATGACATTTTCCTGCTCTATGTTAGAAGTACTTTATGTTAGCAGCGTGCATTTAGTTAAGTTGTAACAGGATGACGGCAAATATTACAAAATGTACACATTTCCCCACAGCTCTTAGTTAGAGCCATTTATAAAGGCTAGCAAAAACAAAAAAGACTAACACCAACACAAGGGCACTATTTAACAAAATAGAATTCTTGAAATTAGCCGTGACATGCTTATTGTTTAACCACAACAATGTTAGCGCCAATATAGGCATGAAGAACGCGCCTACTACTGAATACAGTTTTTGCACTTCTTTAAATGACATGACAAGGGATAAAATAGGCACCAGTGCCAGTGCCACTAACCAAGCTTTATAAGCTGTGCTTTCTGGCAAGACTTTTAACGAGCGAGACTCACCTTTTAAACTGTGAAAACCATCGGCAAAGATAAGCGGTACCGCTTGCCAAACCCCTAGCAAGCTAGAAAAAATCGCCGCCCATGCGCCCACTAAAAATAAGCCTCCCATAAATGGATGAATATGATGAGAGAAATATTCGCTGACGCTTAATAAAAGATTTAAACCCTTGCCTTCCTGAACGGCCACTGAACCAATAATTACCATGGCGATACCAAATAGACAGGTAAAGCTATAACTAATGGCAATGTCCCAACGACTGGTTTTTAAGCCAGCAAGTCCTTCTCTTTCACTATTGGCCAGCCAATAGCCATAACAAATTACCGTTAAGGTTCCACCCACGCCACCCATTAAGGCAATGGTCCAACTTAGCGCCCCCACTTGATCGGGAATACTCGGCACAAATAGGCCAGATAAAATCGCCTGTGGGCTCACGGGTACCATGATCACACAGCTTAAAACGGTTAGAAAAAGTACAACAGCCAACACACTCATTAAACGATTAAAGACCGCTTGGCGCCCCATTAATAAAAGGATTAAGGCCAATGCACTATGAGCAATACCCGCTTGGGCCTTGGTTACATCAAAGCCCATTAAAAACATCACTTCTTTTCCGGCCACCCCTGCTGCATTAATTAAAGCGCCCCCCACAAACCAACACCAAGGCACAAAATAAATAATCATGAAGATAATGAAAGGGATTCTTAAGTGGGCAATGGCCCCTTGAATAATGGAGGTTTGAGTGGCCAGCTGCCAGCGTGCTATGCCTTCGGTTAAGATGTATTTAAACATCCCTCCTAATAATACTGCCCATAAAACAGAGGTGCCCAATTGTGCGCCGGTAAATCCGGCCGTGGCCAAGTCACCTACCCCCACCCCCGTCATGGCCATGAGTAAGCCAGGTAATATAAACAGGTAAGCTCGACTAAATGCAGTGGCCGCCATAAGTGCTCTCAATAAGTGATGTATGCACCATCCTAATTGAGAGCGAAAGCCATGTCATTACCATGGCATTCTATAAGGGCTATTTTGAATGCAATGGGCTCTTAATTTTGCCTAGATACGTCAATGGCGGGAAGAAGACCAATCGACTAATAAAAGATGCAACAGGAAATAAAGTGCAGGCCACTAACATTGAAGACAAAAGCAATATCTGCCAGCTTTCAATATTCACAGAAAAGGTGTAGCGCAATAAGGCCAGCAAGGCAAAATAAGCGATCACAGAATACTGTAGCCACTGCCCTAATAGGAAAGACTTGGCTGAACTAAATGTCTTTGAGCGTCGTTTGGCTGAATGAATTTTACGACCAACATACAAACCCAGTAAACCACATAATGCCACCACCATTCCCACCAGAATAAATGAACTCCAGATCAGCCATTCAGACCAACCGATTACCTGCGCCGATTTAGCAGGCCCAGACCAAAGCGCATCCCAGCTCACCGTTAAAATTAACGCCCAAGATAAGATTGAGTGAGTGGATGTTGAGTCAGAGCGTTCACTTGCGGTTTCTTCTCGCTGTTGTTTTATATTGATATATTCTTGTCGCAAAAAATAAGCAATGAGTGAAAAGGCCAACAAACCAATAATAGGCGTTAGTATAGGCATATTCTGAACGCTAAAGTAGGTGAGTAAATACCCAAACATGGGAAACAAGGTATGGGTTAATGTAACACCCACCAGCCAAAAGCAGGCTTTACGTACTTGTTGCAATTGTCCTGCTTGTAACACAGTGGCTATGCCCACATCAGCCCCTATGCCAAGGCCCATTACGATACAGACCAATAAAAATTCAATCATAGATGTATTTCCACAGCGCGGTTGCTAAACACGTTCATTAATACCACTTGTTAAATGTGAATCTTTGGCTCGTCTGGCGCGAAAGATTCCATAGGTAAAAGTATTTCTTCTAGACAATGGTTTTTAAAGCGTGTTGTCCCAGTCCAATCGGATATCCCAATTATGTCGATTGCTCGCTTCAAGAGGTTGTATTTCGGTGTCTATTTTTTGAATAACATTTTTAGCCGGTTTTAATACCGCGTCACGACCAAACAAAAAGCTTTGCTCTTTCACCACCAAGTAATAGGCCTTATTTAAATTTAACGCCCGCGCTCTTGAAGGGGTGATCAATTGCGCAATGTTATCCAGCGCTTTTACTTTGTCTTTTTTCACTTGCCCTTTCTCATCAAACCAGCGAGTGATCATTTCACCGTTTTGCCTAAACTCGTCACCGCCGCCTACTCTTTGCAAATAGGTAAGGTATTCTCCTTGAGTTTCATTAATGTTTGGCACATCCATAATAAACGCTAAATCTATGTAGCCCCATCCTTTGGCACCAGACACCTTACGAGGAAACGAAAAAGTTTGATCGATGGTGGTGCCAATGGTTTTATGACAGCCCACACAAAAGAATTGCTCCTCATCGTGCTGCTTTCTTAAGTTTCCATTTTCATCTTCAATGAAGCCCCACAATAGCCAGCCAAAACTGTTGGAGATGCCTTTGTCTCCAAAATCCACTGCGGTGGGTAAATTTTCCGAATGTTTTTCTTTTGCTTCACCATAATAAACACTGGCCATGCGCGCTTTGGATAGATGACTGCTTTTTTTCATGTAACGGTATTCTTTGAAGCGTTTAGATACCTTAGTGTTACCCTGTTCGTCAAACCCTAAATAGCGAACCGTATGCAGAAATTCAATGCCTAATGGATACAGCATATGCTCCACCTTTACCGAGCTGGCATCTCCTAAGTAATGAGTTTGCGAGACGATATTTTCTACCTTCGAGCTGAGTATGCCATCTGCGTTAACATCAAAATTTAAAGACTTTTCATCTATCGCAATACTTGAAATTGTTGGTTTATTTGTAATGGCCATTTCCACAAGCGCAAGGTTGGCGTAATACACATCACGAGAAAATTTGCCGTTTATTTCACTAAATTCATTGGGTAAACGCAGCATCACATCGTCGGTGGAGCCATTGGTGGGCCAAAAGGTACTGGGCATAGGTTTATAATTAAACGCCACCCAACGGCTGCCATCTTTTGCTAAACCGTTTGCATCAAACGCCTGGGCACCATTTTCAAGGTTATTAATAACCGGTACTTCCCCCTGCCACTGATCACTATTAAGCCAATTTACCAAATCACTGTAATTCTCTTGATTGATATAATTTAAAATCTCTTGATCAGATATTTTTTTGATATCTTCAGTTCGGTCTTTAAATAAGTTGGTCCAATGATTATCGGTACCGATATCTGAAAAATCGTAACTGCCTTGCAATACTCCATCGCGCATCACATTGGGTCTTAAGTTATCTTTTGAATAAGATTGGTGGCATACATAACAAGGATTATGAACACCGTCTGTTTTGGTGTAACACTGAGGTGGAATGACCGCTTCTACGTTAAACTTTTCATTATTCTTTATATAGTGATCGGCTGTTTTTTCATTGTCTTGGATAATATGAAGCTGAGCCATTTGTGGGCCATTAGCATACAAACTAGTAACCTGCCCGGCTTCATCAGCCATTAACAATTCCTTTACGTTTTCAGCTTGTTCATACTGACAAGCGGTAAGAACCAAGATACACACAATACTTATTATGCGTGTGAAATTTGGCATAGACACCTCAGACTTAAAATACAAAAATAAACATTAAAAAAAGAGAAGGCTCTCACCTTCTCTTTACACATTAGTTAACCTTAATCGTTAACTTTTGGGTTATACATCCAAAGTGTGTTGTTGGTTTGAAAACCATCTTCGCCAATCACTAAGCGCCCATCATCCATCACAATCACGTTATCCGGCTGAGACAGAGAGTTCACATCGCAACGTTCTGGTTTGTCTAAGCTGCCACGGTAAGTTGATCCCATAACGACAGGCTCAATACGATTAACGTCATAACCTGCCTCCAACTTCATGCGATAAACACCGCCGCAATCTGAAACACGAGGAGACAAATGAATGGCACCCACACCATCGGTCATGGTTTTATTCATGTAAGAAATGGCAAAGTAAACGTAAGCGTCTTCAACGGTTTCACCAGCCACTAGATCCACACCCTCAACGGCTTCTTTGGCACGTTTTTGATTAATGGAAACCCCTTCGAATTTACGCCATTCAGCAGTAGCGCCTTTGGCACGGGCTGCACGACGAGATTCAAGAAATGCAACTCGGTTATCCATATCACGACCCGCTGTCACCGCTCCGGCATACAGGTTTTCAGCTTCATAACCAGCATCTTCTGCAGCCGTTGACTTCACGTTAGTCGCTAAATATTTAGCCTCACCTGCCGCCCAAGCAATGGCATCTGCATCGGTTAAGTAACTGCTGCGATCGGCGACATAATCATCAAAATCAATGGCATCGTATTCACTGATCCAGGTTTCAATTTCATCGTTACTGCCGTGAGCCAGTTCGATCCATTCAACATCAAAGCCAGTAACCATTGGTTCATCACTGCCTGCGTCTTGAGTGACTTTCGCCGCGTACAAGGTGCCGGCTGTTAGGTCTTTAGCCACATCTGCCACAAATTTAAAGAACACACCGCCTGTGCTGTCATCAGATAAATACACTGTTTTTTCGTCTGGCATCACAATGCCATTTTCATGGGCATAACGACCCATGGCAAAATGTTTAATGGGGGTAGGTGTGGCTGAAGTGGGTTCTTTTACTTCTAAAATATAGTGATAACGATAAATATTTGGGAACACTGACGCTGATTCAACATCTTCACCAGGTGCGGTATAAGCGGCAAATGACGCGGCACCATCTTTTTCAGCCACATTGTTCCAAGCATAAGTGGCTTCACCTGGACCGCCCCATTCTTCTGAAGACAATGGTGTATTCCAAGGGGTTACTGATCCAAAGCAATTGGCCACGGTACCGTACTTACCAAAGTCCAACATGGTCACGTCATCTGAATCCACCGCCCACAAACCCGACTCAGCATTTTTGGATAACTTCATGCGACTCATGCCACCCATAATGTGTTCCCAGTTGGTAAACAGGTAACCTTCATTATCAGCGGTTTGAATAAAACCGTTATAGTCTGGATTGTGGTTTTCCACGACTAACGTCGTGCCGTCTACTGCGTAGGTGTTACCTAAACCGTTTGGTAAACTATTAAACACCTCGTTGGTTTGACCCAAAATTTGGTACTGACCGTAAGCGGTCATGACCGTTTGTTTTTCAGTGTCAGATATAGGCACAGGTGAAGACACCAAGTTCATGGGGAGCTTATTCATATCCACGCCGGTTAAAACCCCTACCGAACCTGAATTAACAACTTTGCCATTGGCATCCGCGATGGCGTTGTTTGAGTCTGGGTGTTGTACATTAAAAAATAAGTCACCGTTTTCCGTTAAAAATGCACCCGTCACTTCTGCGCCCAAAGGAACCGTGGCCAGACGCGTAAGTGCAGAACCTGTATTGTGGCCATCTGTTCCGTTCGTGCCATCGGTACCGTTACTGCCTGCAATGCCATCCGCGCCATTACTAACACGTCCATCTATTCCGTCTTGACCATCATCACCATCAAGAGCTCCACATGCCGCCAATGAGCCTGTTAATGTAGCGAAGAGTATCGCTTTAGCTAAACGATTTTTTTGTAATATTATCATTGCTCTCTATCTCACTATTAAGATTGAGCGCGCAGATTAGAAGGCGCAAGTGACAAACGCATGACGAAAATATGACGATAAGAATAATCGTAAACATTTTGTAAAATGATTAATCAAGGACCCAGCTGTTAAGTAAAATAGAGGTTAATATTTAACCTCTATTGGAATGCTCCATCCACATGTTTCATTGTTTGATTTCTTGCGTGGCTATCTACCCCATTGACTATTCTGAACCTATTGGTACATTATGTGACAATAACTCTCACATGCCGATTAATTTAGGATTTAAAAATGCTATCCGAGCACTTGCAATACACTAAAAAATTCAAAGAAATAAACGCTAAGCAGCTCGCTTATATAGATGAAGGCACAGGTGACCCCATTGTGTTATTACACGGCAACCCTACTTCTAGTTACCTATGGCGTAATGTCATTCCTGAACTCACCCAAAGTGGGCGCGTGATCGTACCAGATTTAATTGGCCAAGGAGACTCAGACAAACTGCCAGAAGAGCTTGGCCCACAGCGCTACAGCTTCCATACGGCTTATGAGTATTTAGATAAGTTACTAAGCTCATTAGGCATCACTAAAAATGTCACGCTTGTGATTCATGATTGGGGAAGCGGGTTAGGCTTTCATTGGGCTAACTTGCACAAAAATGCCATTAAAGGCATTGCCTACATGGAAGGCTTTGTGACACCGCTCACGTGGCAAGATTGGCCTGAAGGAGCAAAGGGGGTGTTCAAAGGTTTACGCAGTGATAAAGGTGAAGATTTAATTTTAAACCGAAATGCGTTCATTGAAAAAATATTACCCAGTTCCGTCATTCGGGAACTAACCGAAACAGAAATGAATTATTACCGCGCCCCTTTTGAAAATAAAGAAGACCGTCAAGTAACGCTTAATTGGCCTCGCTCCTTGCCCATAGAAAATGAGCCTGCAGACATCGTAGCATTCATTAAAGACTATGGTGAGTGGCTTGCCCAAGACAAAGGCATTTCTAAACTTTTTATTAATGCTGAGCCGGGGTCCGTATTGGTGGGGCGCCAGCGGGAATACTGCCGTAGTTGGCCAAATCAAACTGAAGTCACAGTAAAGGGCTTGCACTTCATTCAGGAAGATTCACCCGTTGAAATTGGCCAAGCAGTGGCTCTTTGGTTAAAACAACTAAATACACCCTAACGAGCATTACACTTTTTAAAGTTATTAAAACAGTTAACTTAACATTAAAAAGTGATTTGAATTAACAAGGCCAATATTGATTATCTGTGAAAATTACGTCAATATTGCGCCTTATATTTTGCTTAGGAGATATTTGATGATTGTTACCCACCTTATGCCGGCGACCAAGGGTCTAGCCTAATAAGTGTGTACCGGTTGTTTCCATGGAAATAACTGGTGAATATAGAGCATTAACGTAATTTATTTTACTTTGCCTATAGCACCCCGCTTTTGTTACACCCTTTATTGTTTATTGCCCATAAAAGGCAATGACAAGTTCTCGTCCGGCTTTTAATTTTTTCTTATTAAATTTGCCCGGAGCAAAACATTGAACTCATTAAAATTACAGTCTATTGGCTGGAATAACTATTTATTACAACAACTCTCTTTTGAAGAAGTAGCCTTACTGGGCGACAAAATAAATGCATTTCGCATCACCGCCATTCACCGAAATCGCATTGAGGCCATAGGACAAGTGGGCGCACGAGATTTAATGTGCCCGCAGTTTCTACAGCCTGTTAGCCAGCATTTAGCGGTGGGTGATTGGGTATTAGTGAAACCGTTTGAAGAGCATTTAAGCATCAGCCGAGTCATCACACCTAAAAATCGTATAGAGCGCTTACAGAGCAATCACAAACAAGTTATTGCTGCTAACCTTGATTATCTTTGGATAGTCACCAGTGCCAACCACGATTTTAACCTTAAACGCATACAGCGTTATCTTTCACTGGCTTATGAATTTGAAATTGAGCCTGTGGTCATTGTCACTAAAACCGACTTGTGCAATGAAATTGATGGGAAGAGTGCTTGGGATTTTATTGATCAAGTAAAAAGTCTGAATGTGAATTTGGTTCATGGCGTGAGTGTCACCGATTCAACGAGTTTGGAAGGTCTACAAGACTACTTTAAAGTCGGTAACACCATTGCTCTATTGGGCTCATCAGGGGTGGGGAAATCCACTTTAGTGAATGCTTTATCGAACTCTCATCAAGCAACCCAGTCGATTAGAGATAGTGACAATAAAGGCAAACACACCACCACTCATCGCCAATTGTTTTTCACAGATAATAAGGTGGCTATTATTGATACCCCTGGCATGCGTGAATTGCATTTATTTAAAAGCGATACAGGACTGGAGAAAACTTTTGAAGATATCGTTACCTTAATGAGTCGCTGTAAATTTTCAAACTGCCAGCATGAAAGTGAACCGGGTTGCGCAGTTATAGCGGCCCTTAAAACAGGGGAAATTCTTCAGACTCACTTTGATAACTATAAAAAGCTATTAAAAGAAGATGAATTCATCAAACGTAAAGAGTTGGGCAGTCACGCCGAAAAGGCTCACGATCGAGCCTTTTTTAAAATGATTGATCAGCATCGAAAGACAAAGTGGTAGTCAATTGGTTTAGCAGCCATTGAGCAGTGTAACCTGTTACGCCGCTTATGCTTTAAATTTGTGAACGTAAGCGGCCAATATTATCTTGTATGAATTCTAACAAGGCTCGACTTTTTCTTGGCATCACCCTGCCTGGATACATAACACTCACCGTTAGTGCTTCTAATGGCCAAGGGATGGGCAACTTCTGCAGTGCCCCTATTCTTACTTGGTGCTCAGCCACATAGCGCGGCAACTTAATCATGCCCATGCCCCGCACCGCCCCCACAATTCGCATTTGCTCGCTGTTCATCGTGAACCTTGAAGAAATAGGCACGCTGATCACTCCTTCTTGCCCACGAAAATGCCAGTCACGCTCGCCACTTTGCACTATGGCCTTTTGCTCAGAAAGCTGATGAAGGTCCTGAATAGACATATTTATAGCACAACGGGGGTTCACGTAAATATCCTGCGGCAAGCTCATTAAAGAGCGAGCAATCATATCTGATGGGGGCAAGGGGCGGTCATGCACCACAAAGCTTAAGTCACATGGCTGATGACCCTCGGGGAACTGCCCGCTGTAGTGGTTAATGGTTAAATGTATGTCTTTGTATTTTTCCATGAACTCAATGGCCAATTGCCCCATGTCTTCATTAAAGAACTCCATGGGCAAAAGCATGGTTAAAGCACCCCGCGGCTGTTCACGCCAGTGCTCCATGAAATTCGATACTTCATCTAGCCCCTCCATTAATGGCGCCACTTGATCAAACAACAGCTGGCCTGCCTCGGTAGCCGCGAGGTTTCTTGGCCTGCGATCTAATAGGCGAATATTAAATTCTTTCTCAAGGTCACTAAGATGGCGAGACAAGCTGGATTTCGCCATCTTAAGATCCTTAGCCGCTTGAGTAACCGAGCCTGACTGAAGGGTTTTAACAAATAAATTAAGGTTATCTAGCTTCATTATCTGGCTGCCAAATTAAAAGGATAAGGCCATTTAGGTTAATTTTTCACATATATCATGAAAGTTCGTTCCATTTTTGGAACGTAAGGTTGTTATTATTGTGGCTAGTTCTGAAATCAACGTCAATTACAATGCTTAGCAACTTCAACAAGACCAGATAATTCAGGAGTACCAAATGAGTGAAGCCACCGTAGAGATGATTTCAAGTAAGCAGTTTGAAGCAGACATAGAGCAAGGCAATGGCGTAACCCTAGTGGACTTTTACGCCGACTGGTGTAACCCATGTAAAATGATCACACCCGTACTGGAAGAGCTGGCCGAAGAATATCAAGGCAGAATTAACATCGTTAAGTTGAATGCCGATACCGAGCCAGAAGTATTGGCTAAATATGGAGTACGAGGCCTACCCACCATGATGATGTTTAAAGATGGCCAATCAGTGGATGTAACGGTTGGCGCCCAACCTTATTCTGCTATTAAGAGTTGGATAGAAAAACACGTTTAACCATATTAACGCCCTTTTATTAGGGCGTTTTTATTTTTATCTTTATTTTTAAATATCCCACCACCCCATCACAGAATGCTTAATTAGTTGGAAATTCGAAATTTTCAACTTGCAATATCCACCACTCTTTAATATATATGGCGCCCTTTTTGATATGTCATGTGCCATTACTGCCATTACGCACACGACAATATACAAAAAGACGAGGACTTTGCCTGACGGTTAACATCAGACAGAAACATAAAACAATAATCAAAAGCTGATATTGGGAAAATAAATGCCTACATTCTCTCGTTTACTTATTTCGCCATTCATTCTGTGTGGATTACTTTTTACATTACAAGCCAATGCCGGAGCGGGTCATGATCATGACCACGGTGAAGCCCACGACCATGCGCTACCCGCTATCACGGGTGAAAAAGCCACCCAAAACGCCTTACAGTTAATACAACGCTTGGTTAAAAAAGAGAAATTGGCCAACAGTTGGCTACAAGCCAAAGCCATTAAAACCGAAAAGAAAACCTACAAAAAGGGCCCTGAGTGGGTAGTGCTGTATCGTAATGAAGCGATTAAAGATGTTAAGAAGCAAAACCTATTCGTATTTTATAGTTTAACAGGCCAATACATTGCGGCGAATCACTCCGGAATATAAAGTACAGCTCATATATTGAGTGCTAATCAAATACAATAATTCAGTAAAGGCGTAATTATGAACGGTGCAGGCGGTACATCCGGTGGTGTGGGAAGTTTTTTTCTAGGGTTAGTGATGATGTGTGGCGGCTTTTATTTGTTGCTCAATTCCATATCGGTCACGTCTAGCTTTGGCATGGGCTCTCGCCTTTACGGTTTCTCAGCCTTCGGCGGCCAATATGCCGTTACCAGCGGCATGATCATGTTCCCCTTTATGATTGGCATCGGCATTATTTTTTACAATAGCCGAAACCCAATAGGTTGGATTTTATCCATTGGCGCTATCACAGGACTCATTTTCGGCGTAATTGCTTCCATACGCTTTAGCTTCACCCACATGAGCGCTTTCGATTTAATTACCATTTTGGTACTGGCCATTGGCGGGCTAGGCTTATTTTTACGATCCTTACGAAATCTTTCCTCTGATCCCGTCAGTCATTAAATAATTAAAGGTTCTTGTTTACTGTGTACCCAAGAGCCTTTATCAGTTAAGCCTTCCTTACATTTTGCGTTGCCAGCACCTTCCTATAATTAATAGCAGCCAGTGGCAATAGCGCTTTCAAGCCCAATAGAGAATCAAATATTGGCATTTTCCAGTCATTCTTTCCTTCCGTGATCTACACTGAACTGCATACATTCTTTTTGCTAAACTAATTCATTATGAAAATGACCATTATTTGCAGGGTAGAACCTGGCTGTTTAGGACCAGATGGTGCAGACCACGTGGAGGAATTTTGCAAATTGGGGCAAAAAGAGTTTGATGCCATCGACCCAGATATTTTCGATTGGGAAATCATTCCTAGATTTGATAAAACTCGCCCTGAATTACAGTACAAACTACGAGGTCGAAATTTAAATGAACAACAATCAGAACTCTATTTAAAGGCCCTTGGCAAAGATCCTGACACGTTTGAAGAGGCATTATTCAAACAACTATCATTGTCTGTTAACCATTATTTTGGCCGCTAATGAAAATAGAACTTAGCGTAAAAGTAGCAAGGGTCGTTCTAACTCATCATTTTGCATTTCACATGGCAGTTTGCCAACAGCGCAATTATAGATCCGTCACGTAACGCTCATTGACTCCCTTATCATAGTCACTGACAAATTCGTCATCGGCCTTTATGTTTTCAGCCACTTCAGTCCCTAACGAGATAGTCATAGGTTCAGGCCAGTGCTCACTTTGCCATGCGTGACTGCGCAACATGGCTTTTCCACAATGAAAATAGCCTTTATGGACCAATACTTCAACGACCATTAAGGCTGGCTGAGTGGCCGATGCCAACCGTTCACACAATTGTGTGTCTTTTAAAATTCGAGCACTGCCTTGTACACGCAATACTTCATTCACCCCTGGTATCGTAAACAACAACGCCAATTTGTTATTGCTTAACAGGTTGTGAAGAGAGAATGCTAATTTATTGCCCTTGTACTCAGGAATCAGCAGGGTTTGGTTACCCTCGCTTTTAACGAAACCAGCCGCGTCTCCTCTAGGGGAAATGGTGGGCCAGCCCGCTTCATCAATACTGCTCATCATCATTAAGGGAGAGCGCTGAATGAATTCAAGCATTCTCGGGTTAAGGTATGAGTAGATCTTTTTAAGGGCGTGCTCTCTAGGCTGGCCAATGGCTTGTTGTATTTGCCGAGCCGTATTTAATTCTTTCATGCCTCATTCCCTGATAAATATGCAGCATCGTCACCATAAAAGTTTTTATAAGAGAAATAAACAATATGGTAAAAAGATGGGAAAGCACTGTCAGACACGTTTGAATTAAGAAGTAGGAAACGTTTTTTGAAGGAAGTGTAAAAAAGCCTGCGGATAGGGAGCAATAGCATCTATCCGCAGGCTCTATTTATAGCCAATTTAGGCTAGCTAAACACAAAATACTCATGACTAAAATCTAATACGTCATCGCCTACAATTTCTTCAATTGGCTTGGCATTCAAATGTGGCTTAGCTACTTTTGCCACGGCAAGCTCTTTCTTTAAAGCTTCATAAGCGGCAGCATTCACCACAAGATCACCGTTGTCTTCCGAAAATAACACGGCAGGGTCTTTGATGACTTTTAATAGACGCTTCTTTTGGTTATTGGCAACCGAGACTTCTTGAATACTCATTAATTTACTCTGGAATTGGATAACATTTTAAACAGCAGAATTATAACCCAGATTAGCCAACACATGTATTCCAGCAACTAATAGGACCGCTCTTCACATTAAAGTAAGTACTCACTACAGAGTTTATTACATGACATTTGTAGCAAAAAGGACCAAATTCAAAAATTTTAGAAGGTTTTTATGACAAAAAAGCGACAAAATTGAGGATTACTGCGCCAATATGGCAATTAAATATAACCAAACAGTAAAAACACCTGAAAAAAGGCCCAGAATATGTATAATAATCCACCACCTATAATTCTTTGAGGGCCCTGAAAAATGGCAAAAAAAGCACTAACTCGTACGGCCAAAAAGAAAGAGCCTGATGCTGTTGAAACTTCCATGTCTATTGAAGAGCAAACTCAAGCATTTTTGCAATCCGGCGGTAAAGTCGAGCAAGTTAATACAGGTGTTAGCGGTCAAGTTGGCATCGCAGGCCCACGGCACATTAGCCTAGGCAATAAGAAGTAAAACCTGATTAACAGGTAAAGAAACAAGGCCTCTCATTGAGGCCTTTTTTGTGCCTGATGCAAAAGGCCCAATGATGAACTAGAGCTTATCCTGTGAATCTAGGTTGTCTTTGCTGGTTTGTTCGTCTTTCTGAAAGGCACTGGGCAAGAATTCAATATCAAAACGCTTACCTAGGGCATAAATAGCTGGCAAGGTCAGTACACTGCCTGGCAAAGTAGCAAATACCAAAAGACCCGCCATACGGTGCACATCTTTCAACTGTTCAACGGCTGCTTGAATCTCAATGTCTTCTGGCTTACGGCCTTTAGGCAAGCGATGTGTCAGAACCCGGAAAAAGGTTTTCATCATTACTTGAGTTTCTGCACGTTCTTGGTTTAGCCCAACAATCACTTTGTCGACTGAATCCAAGAATTTCTTTTGAGACATAAACCTAAAACCCTTCCTAGTTATACTGGCAATATACTGCTCAGATTGCCTTTAGCAAGCAATGTTCATATTTTAGGGCAATTCAGGCCAAGATAGGTAGCTAAGTGAAGAAAACGGTTTAAAACCCGCGCAGTTAAGATCAAAAAAAAGCCAAACACCCAATGCCTTATTCTTTAAATTCCACCCTTTAAACATTTCTGTGTATCCTTGGGGCGTTAAAGACAACAGGGTTTATCAAGGCAAAAGCATGGCGAAAAAGTATTATGTGGTATGGGCTGGACGTGAAACCGGTGTCTTTAGTGATTGGGCTTACACGAAGTCTTTAGTGGACAAGTTTCCTCAGGCTAAATATAAATCTTTTCCTAGCCAACAAGCCGCACAAACTGCGTTTGCAGCCGGCAGTGGTGCTCAAGCTAGCTCAGCCACATCCGTCAGCCAAGCAAAAACCCAGTCTCAGCCAAGCCAAGATATAACTTCGTCATTGGCACAAATTAAGATTTACTGTGATGGGGCCTGTGACCCTAACCCAGGTGAAGCCGGATCAGGGGTGGCGGTTTATGAAAATGACGCACTGCTGCAGCTTTGGTACGGGTTGTACAATCCTCAAGGCACCAACAACACGGCAGAGCTAAATGCTTTGTTCCAGTCTTTACTGATTGCCCAACAAAGTATTAACGACAATAAAACCGTACAAATCTTGTGTGACTCTCAATATGCCATTAATTGCATCACCAATTGGGCATTTTCTTGGAAAAAAAGTGGCTGGAAGAAAAAGTCGGGGGAAATCAAAAACCTTGAAATCATTCAACAAGCCCATGAGCTTTTTATCCTCATCGATAAAAACTTACAGGTAGACCATGTCAAAGCCCACATTGGCGTAGAAGGCAATGAGTTAGCCGATCGCATGGCTATGTTTGGTGCCCAACAAAAAGAGCTGGATTTTTGCCTGTACAACGCCCCTTTAGATATTGAACAGATTTTAAAATTCGAAAGAGGTTAGCGCTATGAATCCCCCTGAGGGGTTTACCCCCCTGTTTAGAAATAGCCCATTTTTAGAGTTGTTAGGGCCCATTTATAATGAATCGACGGATGCAGGTATTGTCATTGGGTTTTATGCCCAGCAAAAACACTGTAACGCTCGAGGAATTGTTCATGGTGGTGTGCTTAGTAGCTTAGCTGATGTGGCTCTAGGCTATAATGCCGCTTTTTCAGGAGATAACTCGGTGCACTTGGTAACCGCAAGTCTCACCATCGACTACGCAGGTTCGGCTAAACAAGGTGAGTGGATTACCATTGCAAGTGACGTTCAGAAAGTTGGTAAAACCATGGCGTTTGCCAATTGTTATTTTCTAGCCAATAACATCAGAATAGCGCGCGCCAGTGGCGTATTTACAGTGTTAAACAAATAGCACTTATTGAAAGTATTTTTGGGTAAGTTCAGTGAGTTTTTCTTGCCTTAATTCCTCAATGGCATCCCAAATTTTCTCGCTTAATTGAGGGTGTTGCTGGCTAAATTGATGAGAGATCATTAAATAATAAGGCTTGGTTTTAATAGGCGGCTTAACTTTCAGCAAATTTTTAAACTGGTCAAAATTATTAAGATAATAGTCCGCTGTCACTTCTTGCAAAGCCACAGCCGAAATCATGCCACGCGATAGCTTCTGTAAATTGGATAAGGTGGCATGAGTTTGCACCACCTTTAAGTTCATTTTTTTTAAGTCATCCACAATTGAGAACCCCAAAGGCGCGCCAATAAGGGCTTGCGGATTGGATACCTGTTTTCCATTCCACGAAAAAGTACTGTTATTCGTTTTATAAAAGTAATAGGAAATGGTTGTAATGCGGCGACGGCTGTCGACCTGTCCATTCTTTGTTGGGTAACGGCCAAATTCTTGCCGCTCTTCTTTAAAGGAAGAGTTAAAGAGGCTGTCGACATTCCCTTCTTTTAACTTCAGTAAGCAGCGTTTCCAAGGGTAGCGCACCAAACTCACCTTCAGGCCCGCTACTTTTCCCTCTAGCAACCTTACAAGCTCAACAATGGCACCCGGCTTGTCTTGCGGAATTTCACTGCTTTGCCCTAAATAATAGGGAAACTGAATGTCTGTATCGTAGGCTACCCTCAACTCCACCTCGGCGTAAGCAGACCAAGAGAAACCTAAAAACAGCATGTAAAACAAATACTTACAAACCATCTTCTTATCATAAACCCTGTAATAAAAAGGCAGTTAAAAGTATAGTTCATTTACGACAGACCAAAGGATTGATGTGACGCCTCTCTTCACCAGAAGACTTCACACCACTTTAAATGCGCAGTAAGATGAAAAGCTCATGGATTTGTACATAAAGAATAAGAATAGAGATCATGAAGAAAATTAAAAATGAAGCAGAATTAGTCACTGAAGCCCTAAAAGTAGGCGCTAGCTACGCCAAAGCACGTGGCGTGGGTGAGTTTGAGAACACCGACTCGGCAAAAGAAAAGATCACCTATTTGTACCGACTTTTGGTGCACGACAAGCAAATTCAAGCACTTGCAAAGGGACAAGATAGCGGCGTAAACATGAAACACAAACTGGCTTTATGGATTTCTCGAAAATTACCTGAAGACCATGCCTTACTGAAATAACCACCACACACCACGACGTAATTTTGTAATAAAAAACGGGCTTTCGCCCGTTCTTCTTTTTAATTTTACGTCACAATATTTAGTCTTCTAAATACAAACTTACCCAAGCCCCAATAGATGTAGAAACATATTGGGCATCTTTGGCTTTAGTGAGTAAATGATCTGCGGAATCTAGGCTTACGAAGCTTTTAGGGTGCTTGGCAGTATTATAAATATGCTCAGCTTCTTTAATTAACACGGTTTGATCAAGAGGCGAATGGAAAATCAAAAGCGGTTTCTTCAACTTCTTAATTCTTTCATCTTGATTTTGCTGAGCAAGATCATCTAAAAATTGTTTTTTAATGGTAAAGGGGCGACCAGATAAGCTCACCAAGGCTTCGCCCTGAGTCTCAATGGTATCGATATGATCAATAAACTGTTTGCATACATGTCTGGGATTTGAAGGTGCGGCAATGGTCACAACCCCAGCCACTTCTTTAATATCTCCTGCTGCTGCCAACACTGCGGCACCGCCGAAACTGTGGCCAATTAAAATGGAAGGTGCTTGATATTCTTCGCGTAAATAGTCACTGCAATCTTTTAAGTTTTGAACATTGCTTGAAAAGTTAGTGTCGGCAAACTCCCCTTCACTGGCGCCAATGCCACCGAAATCAAACCGCATGACTGCAAATCCTTGCGCCACTAGGCCTCTAGATACTCGTGAAGCGGCCATATTGTCTTTACCACAGGTAAAACAATGGGCGTATAAAACGTAAGCTTTGGGCTCTAATTCTGGCGTTTCTAATACGGCTGCGATATTCAAACCGTGACTGCCTGGAATTACCAGTTTTAAGCGCTGCTTGGCCATGCTAACTCTCACCTCAAATTAAGCGCCGCATAATAGTATTAGACAAGAATGTCTGCCACTATTTTATAAGCTTATTTTGAAATAAAAAAAATCCATGTCTATTCCAAAAATAATTGCTCTAAGGATTAGCCATTACCCTCCATTTCGCACAACTTAAGTGCAGAAAATAGAAACATAGTGGCACTCATCATAAAGCTCATACATTTGATGAGAGCAGCCCTTAACAAAGCATTGTCTAAGTTTAGGTGCTGTCACCACCTACGGCCAATTCGCCCTAGAATAGGTCTTAAAAGGGCTAATAATGGCTTAATTAGACGACTGGATTAGGGCCGTCTACTCTATGAAGGTTCATGTGATGTTTTACATTTCCCCTCATTTTGGGAATAGCCAATATGCCTTCTCCTTTTTTTGTTCATATTAAACAAGCACTGGCTTTTTTCATGCTGCTCAGCGTTAGCCTCAATGGCTTAGCTGATGCTTTTATTGGCCAGGTATCAGGAGCAGACTGTGCCAAACACGGGCACCTTTGCCCACTTGAGAAATTCGAGCAGCACTTCAGCGACGAAAAACACTTTGTATTGCTTACCAGTAACCAACAATTCTTACACTTATCCGGCATTAGTCGCGACATATTACTCAGGTACGCCTCCAAGCGTGTCATTGTTATTGGCGAACTGGATAAAGAAAAAATACAAGTGGAGGTCTCTGAGCTGCAGGTACGGCAAGGGGAAGGTTTGGGGCATTATGAATCGGTTTGGCAACGGTAATTAGTTTTAAACAAGCAGCGCCTGACCAACCAGAAGAGGTTAATATGGGAAACATGATAGAAAAGCTTCTCGCACTGGATCTTCTGATTCGGGACAAACTCACCTACGCAGGTCAATATATCCCCCTACTGTTGGTAAGGTGTTTGTTGGCATGGGAATATTGGGAAGCTGGCTTACAGAAATTCTCTGGCGAAAACTGGTTTCAGCACATTCAAGATAATTTTCCATTTCCTTTTAATATTATCGACACGCAAATAAGTTGGTTCATGGCTACCTGGTTTGAATTGCTAGGGGGGTTAGCTTTACTTGTGGGCCTTGGGGTTCGCTATGTTTCCATGTCTTTATTGGTGCTCACTGTAGTGGCTACATTAGCAGTGCATATTCCTCCTGAAGGATGGAGTTCCTTCTCAAACATGCTGGCCGGCTATGCCATTACCGATAAGGGATTTGGCAATTATAAACTGCCTCTTTTGTACACTATTTTATTTATGCCTTTGTTGTTTTTAGGGCCAGGTAAAATAAGTTTGGACCATTTAATTTATAAGCATTTTAAAAAATAGTGCACTATTGCACCAAAAAGACACTGTATCTTAACCCATGTAATGGACGCTGCAGCACAAGCTTGTCAGTATGCAAAGCGTCATTGGTCTGCAAACTTATTTATAAAATATTATCATCAGGAAAGTAAAATGACCCAAGCCATTATTCAGCTCTATTCATTGGCAACCCCTAATGGGGTAAAAGCCTCCATCGCTTTAGAGGAAATGGGCCTTGACTATGATGCTCACAAAATCAATATCATGGAAGGGGATCAATTCACACCTGAGTTTATTAAATTAAATCCCAATTCAAAAATACCCGCCATTCAAGACCCTAACGGCCCCAATGGCAAGGCCATTGATATAATGGAATCAGGGGCTATTCTCATTTACCTTGCCCAAAAAACAGGAAAATTACTGCCAACCGATCCCCATCAGCATTCACAAGTTTTGCAGTGGTTATTTTTTCAGGTAGGCCACATTGGCCCTATGTTTGGACAGTTTGGGCATTTCTTCCGATATGCCACCGAACAATGTGATCACCCTTATCCGGTGGAGCGTTACACCAATGAAACCAAAAGATTGTTAGAGGTACTTGATAAAAAGCTGCAGGGCCAAGATTTTATTGCCAACAATCAATACAGTATCGCTGACATTGCTATTTTCCCCTGGGTGAACTGTTTAACTGAATTTTATGAGGCCGGTGATGCGTTAAATATGAACCGCTTTAAGAATGTTAATCGCTGGTTAACCACCTGCCTAGAGCGTCCTGCTGTTAAAAAAGGCATGAAAGTATGTGGCTTTGATTAGCGTTAAATTTAACGCCTGCAATGAATAACTGATTCAATCAAAAGACCCAAGCCCATCAATTTATCTAGAAATGAATGGGCTTGGGTCTTTTATATTTACACTTTCTAATTTTCGCTTTCTAAAAACTAAAGGCCCTTATGCTAAGCGCTATTTATTCAAAGCCCCAGTTAACCCCAGCAATGACCCTATCCGCTTCATCAAATTGCCCAAACAAGCCATTATGATTCCCATAAAAATGATCACCCCCTATGTAAACATCTATATTAGCCTGCAGGTTATAATTCAGCGTCACTTGGTTTAAGCCATCTTTATCATTAAGAGAATAAAGGGACAAAACCTCAAAGCTTAAGGTTTCATTTAAAAACTTCGATTCCCACATGAAAGACAATTTACTGTCTTGCTGGTCGATAACCGCATCGGATGCGTTTTGTAAAATATGGCTTTGAAACAACTGAGCCGACACAAATTGATCGCTCCACCCTTGCCAGTCTAATCCCACCACATAAGACACCACATCCGATTCTACCACTCCGGGGAAGGCCTCTTTGCTGCGCAGATATTGATCGGTTTCATAGGCCAGTTCAGTGCGCACAATCCATTGACCTAAAGACGTACTGGCACTGCCACCCACAAGATGACTGCGTTCATAGTTCTGGCTCACCTCAATCATATCCCCTGTAAACTTAGCTCTCACCACAGGCGTATCTCCATAGTGATACAGGTAATTAACCGAAACATCCCAACCAGATACAAAACTCACCAACCGTAACCCTAGGTCACTGTCTTTTAATCCACCATCTGGGGCTTGGGCTTCTTCAATTTCTACCGCCACCCCAGAGGGAACTTGAGGCACCAAAGTAGAGCTGGTAAAAGCATATGGTGAAGAAGCACTGGCTAATTCATGGGCTGTGGTGTCGGTAATAAGCAAAGCTTGTAAAGTGCTGTCTTCCCCCACATTCATTTCAGCGTTCACCATCCATAATGGAATGCGCGAATCATCAAAATCATCCAAGGTAAACTCACGATAACTTTGTGGGTTTATTTTATCCAACAGCTTCAGGCCATCCGCTTCACCCCATACCACTTGCTGCTTACCAACCCTCCAATAAACATCATCCGTGGACAGTTGCCAGTACAACTCTCTAAGCTCGACGAAACCTTCTTTACCGGTTTTAAAGGCCGAACTTTCAGTGGAGAAAGAGCCCGGCGATTGGGTATCAGCAGAATTAAGACTGGAATCGGAATCCCAACGCAGGCGTGCAATCGCCGTTAAGTCCCCCTGATAAAAATCGCGATTCAACTCTGCATCCAAAAGCCATTCTTGTTGCTGTTGTTCATTTTCTTGAGTGCCAAAAACATTTTGGTTTTTTAACATGCCGCTAACCTCCACGGCAGCTGCCGTGGACGCCAAACCGGTTAATACCAAACCCCCTAGCACAGTATTAACGTGGGTTTTCATCTAGGTACACCTCGAGTGATGGCTTGACGCGTAAATAACTTATCCTTCACTTGAGACTCATAATCCACTTCTGAAAAAGTAAATTCGGTACTGTGGCCGGTCTTATGGTTTGCCACCTTCATGGTGTGACGCGTCCAAATACCGTCTACTTTGCGCACATCCCCCATGTTCAGGGTTTTCAATTCATTTAATTTGGTGTCCCAATACTTGGCTTTCAGTACAACCCAATTACTGGGATCCACCCACCAGTGTGCCTTACCGTAGCCCAGCTCTTTAGCGATTTTTTTACCCTTAGGAACCCCTTCCACCAAATAAGTTAAGGTTCCGTCTATGGTGTCTTGGGCTAATGTGGTGAAGTTATAATCCCGTGTTTCTACCTTGCCTTCTTTTTTAATGTCTTCGTAGGTGTAGTCTGTCCCTAGAAAATAATCCCCTCTATCAGAGGCCGATATTCGACGCGCTTTTCTTAACGCAGGCAAATACAACCACTGATCGTCTTCATTGTCTGGGTAGTCGTAGGTTAAAAATGCCGTGTCTTTAATATTTTTAGGCTTTAAATAAAACAACACAGTACGTTTTTCTTCACCGTAATACTTACGGAATCCTAGGGTGTAACGCTCACGCACTTTCCCGCGGCGATCCACCATCTTCATGTGTAATTTACGAGTTTGTTGAACCCCTTCTTCCACTTGGTTTATATTTTTCGCAATATCCAAACCACTTAATAAGCTGCTTGCTTGGACTGGATTATTCATTAACCCGTAACTTAACGCACCAAAAATCACCAATACCGAAGCGGCTTTAAAGGTTTTGATTTTATTCACATCAGAATCAGTTTTCATGTTATCTCCTACCACAAATTTAGGTTTTACAAGTTGAACTAGAGCCGGTAGCAAAGTAAGGGATACCAAGAAACTGGTCACCACAGACACCGCCACAATTAACCCAAAGCTATTTAATGGAATGACTTTACTTAACGTCAGTACACCAAACCCCAAAGCCAGTGCAAGCACGTTAAAAAATAACGCACGGCCTGTGCTGGGGTAAAAATCTTGCAGGGTTTGGGTCATGTCTTGCGTTTTTGCATAAAGCACTTTCAATCTGTCTATGGTGTGAATGGCAAAATCAACACCCAGCCCAATAGCCACTGCGGCGAACATGGATGTGCCTACTCCCAATGAAATAGATAAAAAAGCCATAGAGGAATACACCAACAAGATACTGGTTAATACCGGCATCAAGGCATATACCCCTGCCACCATAGAGCGAAATAATAAAGACGATACCAACCACACTAAAAACAAGGCCAACACCACACCACTAAAGTGACTAACACCTATGTCTTTAATCCAGTGATAAGTAAGCAATACCCGACCACTTAGATTAGCTGTCATCAAGTCATCATTTACGGTTTTATCTATATAACTTTGCATGGCTTCCACCACCAACTTGTTTTCAATGTAGGCTCCTGTATTTAACACCACTCGCACATTGGCAAGGCGATAGTCGTAATCCACTTCTTCTTCAAAGTCAGATGGATCACTAGAGGCGGCATACAACAAAAAATATTGGGCAATAAGATCTTTATCTATGGGTAACTTATATTCTGTTTTATCGCCGCCATTTAAAGAACGGTTCATTTGTTTTAAATAATCAACGATAGAGGTGGCCCCCATGACATGGGGTAAGGTTTGCGCATACTCCTGTAACGCTTCCATCTTGCGCAATACTGAAGGCTCAAATATGCCTTCGTCTTCAGGGGTCTCGATAACAACATCCAAATAACTGGTGCCATCAAAATGCTTATTCACCACTCGATCGGCTTTGTATAAAGGCTCACTGGGGTGGAAGTTAGTAATGCGATCTTCATTCACAACAATATTCGTAGCGGATATGGCCCCTACGGTAAAAATAATCACCGCCAGCGCCACAATCACCTTGGCTCTTTTTTGAGTAAAGTTCCCCAGCACCACCATTACTTTTGCAAAAGCATCGTGATTGGTGCTGCGAATTTGTTTGGCTAAGCCAGCTTGTACTTCGGTTTTTAAAAGCGCCATTAAGGCAGGCAGAAACACCAAGGAATAAACCCATGCGACGCTGACTCCAAACGCTGTAAAGTAACCAAACGCTTGAAAAGGAGGCATATAAGCGGCCAGTGACAGGCCAATAAACCCTGCCACTGTGGTGAAAGTAGTGAGCGTAATGGGGCGCCACATTTCCATTAAGGCATGAACAATGGATGCCTTTATTTCTTCATCAGGGAATCGAGCCCGACGTTCAAAGTACTCGCTGTAAATATGAATGCTATCGGCCACGGCAATACCAATTAATATCACCGGTAACGCATTAGTGATCACATAAAAAGGCACATCAAAAATGACCATGGCCGCCACCGTCATCACCACCGAAGCACCAATAATTAAATTACCCGCTAAGGCCACACCAAAACGCCGAAAAGCCACAATAATAATTAACGTGATGATCAAACCGGCTAATGGATTTAAACGTTGCGCATCTGTGTCTATGTAGGTGCCAAAGAACCCTGAGATGGCCCCTTCCCCTGCCACGTGTACGCTTAAACCGGCAGGCAAGTCATAGGCATTTACAGCGCTGACTAAATCTTTATAAGTTTGCTCCGCCAGTGTTTCATCTAATAACTCGGCCACAATGAGTGTGGCAGTTTCATCGTTTGCTAATAAACTGCCCTGATACAAAGGGAAATCTCGTAAGGCTTGTTTAATGGCATTCACTTCACTTAAATCAGTGAGACGCTCCTCCATAAAAGAAGAGACCTCCATGCCCTCTTCGGTGCCGGTAATATTATTTTCTGTGGCCAAACTGGTAATGCCATCAGGATCAATATTATTAATATCTGCCACTATTTCGCTTAAATCATAAATAGTGTTTAACGCATCAAGGGTAAAAATAGAGCCATCACTTACCACCGACACCACCATAGGATCACTGAGCCCAAAAAGGGTTTTAACTTTTTCTCGGTACACAAGCGCAGGATTATCATCCGCCAAAAATGCATCTGATCGGGTGTCTTTCTGAATGCCAGGCACCAAAGAGAGCATGGCAAAAAACAATATCAAACCGGCCAACACTATTTTTTTCGGGTGATTAACCACCGTTTGAAAGAAACGCCAAGCGGGGCTGTCCTGCGCTTGAGGTTTGGGTACATTTTCTTGTGTCATGTTTTTCACCTTCTCAGTCTAATGCAAACAAAAATGCATACGCATGTATCATTCAAATATAAATGAACATTAAATATTCATTGGCGGGTTTTACTATTTAATCCATTTAATGAACATAAACATGTGCATGCATGTATTAACATAAATAAAATTAATTTTTAAGAGCCACTACTTGGCGGCTTAGTTCAATAAGGTTATCGGTTTGTGTGGCACCCAACTTTTGCTTAAAGACTTTTTGTGCTTTTTTCCATGGCACCAAGGCTTCGGCGTATAAGGCCTCGCCCGACTCAGTGAGTTTCAGCAGCTTTTCACGCTTATTTGCCCCTTGCGCCACACTAATGAAGCCATCTCTAATAAGAGGTTTAAGGGCTCTTGAAACAGTTGTTTGGTCCATCACCAGCCCCTCTTGAATTTGAGAGGCTGTAATACCGTCTTTGAACATGGAGATAACGCGCAGCACAGAAAACTGCGTAATACGCAAACCCACAGGTGCTAAGTACTCGTTATATAGCTGACTCATCACGCGGTCGGCTCTACGAAGGCTATGCCCAAGGCAAATGTCAGATTTTTTAATGTCCATTCCTAGACACTACATGCATATACATATAAGTGCAATAGTGATCGTCCGAAACTAGGGCCTATATATACGAGATATTCATAAAAGTGGGTGGGTGTTACCTTCAAAAATCCAAAAATATGGAAATAACGGCCTAATTAGCCATGCATAAATTAAGTCATGGAAGTTTTTGAATACACCTCTAAACGATTGCGACCATTATGTTTAGCCTTATACAAAGCTTGATCTGAAAATTGCATTAATGCCTCTAAGGTTGCACCACTATGACTAAATTCAGCCACCCCAATTGAAGTGGTAAAGGCAATGCTTTTATCTTCATATTCTACGCGCAATGCTGCAACGGCTTCCAAAATTTTCTGTGCCATAACACTTGCTAAAGCTTGGTTGGTTTCGGGCAGTAATATTGAAAACTCTTCACCTCCCAGGCGACCAAAAATGTCACTGGCTCGTAATTGTGCTTGGCAACACTCACTAATAGCCTCTAATACTTTGTCCCCCCCTTGATGACCATAATTATCATTTATAGATTTAAAATGATCGATATCCAACGCCAAGATTGAAAGGGCATGGCCATAGCGTTTTGAGCGGTTAAATTCTTTATTGGCCTGCTCCATAAAGTGTCTTCGGTTACTAATACCTGTTAAAGAATCAGTGGCGGCCAGTTTTTTAACGTAACGCAAAGCCTCCCTTAAGGATTTTTCAGTGTTCTTTAACTTAGTAATGTCGGTGGAATACATAAATGTACAGCCATCTTCAGTTCTTACCCGAGACACCTGGGTCCACTCACCATGATGCCTTTCACTTTCAAATGTACTAAACCCTTGGGTTTTCATACTTTCCATGGCACGACGAACCATCCCATCCACATCACCATCATCGGCAATGACCCCTGCCCCCGTAGCCCATGAGTGACGTAAATTTTCCTCAAAGGAGCGCCCAATGGCCTCGCTTGCTTCATAACCCAAAATGCGCCCCACCGTGTCATTACAAAACACCATAATGTCGTTCTGGTCGTATACCCCTACCCCATCTTGGCTGGCTTCAAGGGCCTTTATGATGCGTTCATTTAATTGCTCTAAAGGGAGTTTTTCCATGGGGTACTCACCACTTTCTGTTTTAATCAATAAAATGAGTATAGTGCAGAATGCAACGATGAAAGGAATCAAAAGAACAGATAAACTGAGCGATACTGCTGCTTGCTCATTATGGGATGATATAAAAAATATCGGGTTAAAAAACAAATAGAATATTAAAAATCAGTCTATTCTCATTTAAACCATTAACTTATTTCCGAACTAAAAATAGAAACAATATTTAAATCAATCCAACTACTTAAATTAAAAAACCTAGCGCCTTTAGCGCTAGGTATAAGCTTAACTTAATCTACTGGGCAGCTATTTTATAATCGTAAACAAATGTTTCGAAGTCCTTAAACTTAGTAGATGGTGTACTGGACACTACCAGATAAAGTTTATCGCCAGAGTTAGCAAACACATCAATACTAGATGCAATGCCTGCACTGGTCACAGGAATTTTGTAGTAGGTTCTTTGACCCGTTTGCTCGTTATGAATCACCACCTGTGCTCTAAACTCAGCATAATCTGGGTTATTCAGCGATGGGTTAATGCCCACTGTGTAACTGCTATTTTGCGTGACATCCACTTCATAAGCATTGTAAGCCCAGGCTCCAATTTTGTAACGACTGGGTACCGTTAACCATTGGCCATTGGTGCCCGACACATCATAAAATTCAGCAATTTTATTATCCACTTCTTCGCTGGGAATTGGGTCATCAGAATTATTGTTATTGCCATTCATACGATTAAAGGAAGCAATCTCAGACTCTAAAAAAGTATCGCCATAATCCATATCCCAGGTAGTCACTCGGGAAGCAAAGTCAGAAAATACTTCACGCATATCAAACCCGGCTTCAGCCAATGACGAATGCATGGCTTCTGTGGGGGTTCCCGATAATGGTGCAAGGTTTAAGTTACTGCGATTAAACACTCTGCCAATAAAGTTATCGGCCAATACATGATGAGACACATAAAACTCAAAAATGCTGGCGCCATATTGATGCCCGCCTTTTGCGTAATCAATAATTCCATCTTCAAAGACTGAGCTTTGTGTCGTCCAAAGGGCCAACTGTGGTTGCAAAGTATACATGCCTAGTAACGAGTCTTTTGCACTGGGTTTCATGGAGAAAGCACCCCAAGAGGCGGTGGATTCAGCTAAAAATTTAGTCGAACCATTTGTGCGGCTTTGATAGGCGTGAAAGTTTTCGTGAAGCACATATTGATTCCATGGATTTTCAAAATTGAATTTACTCACCCATGATTTTCGATAACCATCACTTAACTCTAAGTTTCTGGGCTTAGCGTATTCTTCACATAATTCCCCGTGTACATACATGCCGGTGGTTAATACGTTATGTTCCCACGTCATGTCATGGCCACTTAATTGGTATTCAAAGCTGTCTTGCGTGGTATCAGTTACCCCTTCAGGCCAAAACATGCATTGATACACACCACACAGGTAATTAGGGTACTCAGGATTAGGCACAGGCAAGCTCTTAGCATCATCACAGTCTTGAGCCAATTCTAAAATCTCGGCAGCGCTTAAGGCTGTATCAAATATTCGAACATCCCACACTTTACCAGGATAAGGGCCAATATTAAGCTGGCCTGCTAACGCTTTAAGCGTGCTTTCATCCACAGCCATTTGAGAAGATTGGCCGTTGAAATAACTTTTTATGGCCCCCTCATCAACCTGAAAAGCCACATGGTTACAACTGCGATGCTTTAAAAGACTACTATCGTTTAGTAACGTGACCGCCACGGCATCAGTGGCAAAGGTAGCCGAAATCGTACCGGCTATTTCCTCAACCGTTAAAGTATCACTTTCCATAATCACCGCACTTTGGTCATCGCTTGCGGGAATCATTTTAAATGATAAGGTCATGGGACCAGCCAGTGTATTATCAGCAAAATCCATGTTGATACTTTTATCGGTCATGTCGGTGGTGGATTCAAAGGTAAATAAGTCGTCACTCTCATCATGGGGCAACAAGGTGGTGCTTAGGGTGTGTTGATTGCTTGATAAATCTTCATAAGCAAACTGCAATGGTGCGTAGGCAAATAAATTCGTTAATGGGCCGTCGTCAATTTGTGCTAATTGGCAACTGGCTTCGCAGCGATTATTCGAACAACTCTCACCTGTGCCGCACCCGCCACAACTAAGTGTATTGCCTAATCCATCGCGCACTGCCCCACATTGAGCGCCTGCCGCAGCACACACGGCCACAATTTGATTCTCATCAATGGCTTCACAACGGTTACTATTGCAACTTGAATCGGTTGAACAAGAACCACATTGCAAGGCGCCCCCTAAACCATCATCAATGTTGCCACACTGGGCACCCTGAGACTCACAAACGTTAGCGGTATTATTGGAAGCAATAGAAAGGTTATCAAACTGGGCCACGTTGTTAGCTGTAATAGAGTGAGGGCTGGCCGCTAAACCTAAATAGATATTCTCACCCATGGCCACTGTTTTCTGAGTGGTCAGTGTCCAATCAACCCCGTCTAAAGAGTAATAGCCAAAAAATTCATTGCCAGTTCGCTCTAATTTTAACCACACCGGTCCAGTGCCCACATTACGCCCCCAGTAGTAAGAGCGCTCGCCCTGCACTGGGCGCCATTGAAAGGCCACATGCTCGTGTGCTGAATAATCCAGTGCCACATTAACCGAGTCAGACGACAACGTTTCACGAAACATCACCGCCCCTTTTGCCCAAGCATGCGTATTCTCAACGCTTAACACCCGTACCGTAATACTGGCATCGCCACTAATAGGTACATACACATAATAAAAATCATCACTGCTGTTCCAGATATCATTACCTGAACCGGTAAGCGTAATGACCCCTTGATCCTCAGCCACAGAGCCCGGTACGTTTATATTGCCTATATCCAACTTTTGCCAAGTTGAAATACTGGCAGAATAACTGGCAGACGATGCAATTAAAAACATGATTGAAATTAAACACGCCACGAGACGGCTTAACAAACCCATTCGAGGTATTTTCATTTGAGTTCCCTTTTCTATTTCATGATCTATTGATGATTGAAATAAATTATTTACTGACTTACGTAAACAATTCTCTAATTATTTTCTTTATGATGGCGCTGGCCATTTTCAATTATTTAATGCATGTAAAATACAATTAAAAGGAATTGAACTAATAAAAGACTAGGAGATCAGCAGGAACAAACAAAGGATTTTTAGAGGTAATTTGTAATGAATTAATTGGAACATGTAACACACAAAAATATAATTTGTAAAAAACAAAACAATAAAAAAGTGATGATATTTTATGGGAACAATATTATTGGGCAACAAAAAACACGCAGAGCAATATAAAACTGGCTCTGCGTGCTTTAACTCAAGCAATCAACTAAAGATAAGCGAAAAAAACAAACAACATCACCTTAAATATAAATTATTTATTTCATCCGCAGTTAATTGTTTACGGTACAAGCGCACATCATCCATATAGCCTTTAAAGGCGTTTGAGCTACCGTTGCCACCACCCGAACCATCACCTATGGCCGACTCATACTTATTAATCTCGCCCGATAAATCACTGATACTGGCTTGCCCCACTTCTTGGCCATCAATATACAAACGCATTAATCCTTCAGAAAAACCAAAGCTGGCTGCCACATGATGCCATTGCCCATCGGTCAAATTAACATTCCCTGCTATGAAGCTTTTCGTTTTATCTATATGAGTATTGTGATCATAGCTGCCCACAAAGCCTTTTATGGCGGTGCCATTATTGGCAAGGGTTAATGCAAAACCTGAGCGAGAATTATAATAATATTTATTACTCATGAGAATTTGCTCGGTACTGACACCCGCATCGGGTTTTACCCATATGGCTAGGCTAAAGTCTTCATCCGTGGTGAGATTTAAAAAATCATAAACCGGATATTGGGTTAAATAATGCAACAAAGTGCTGCCATCAAAATAGGCAGAGTGGCCTATGGCACCGGGATGTTCAAAACTCACTGAATTTCTTACAACCTTAGCCGTGACACCTGATGCAGCGTCGTTAATGGGTTCTGCATTCGTGTTATCAAAATCATAATGCAATGCTAACGCATCGCTATTATCTCGTACCCACACAGTGACCTTCGCAGCATTGCCCATGCGCCCATTGTTCGTGCTGGTGTATTCAAAGCTATCGGCCCCAACAAAGCCCATATTAGGCTGGTACACGAAACTGCCATCACTGTTTAAGGTTAAGGTGCCTTGAGATACATCCCTAAATAAAGTGGCCGAAGTGACCCCCACATCATTGTTTAAAATGCTGTCATCCACATTGATGACCAATTGATTACCAGGCAATACAGTAAATTCATCATTCACGGTTACCGCGTAATTGAGTTGTGACAATGCAGCTTGTGCAATGCGCTCACCGATCACGATGTAACTATCATTGCCATAATGGTAATAAGGACGCTGATCACCTGTATACACCAGTTGAGCCAAGGGATCTTCTTGCACCACTTTTGCTTGTGCTGCCATCACAATATCTCCGGCCACCCCTCGGTTATCATTTATTTGGGTAATGATGACAGGTAAATCAGGCAGGCTTAAATCATCTCGTACAGATGATATTAAGTTTGTTAAATGGTCTTCATATAGCCCTTCGCTGCCAAATGTGTCGTTATACCCCTGAAACCAAATAAAGCCGGCTATTTCATAATCTATATTATTAGCCACCATTTCAGTTTGAATAAAATCGTTAAAGCCTGTTATGAGTTGATCGTACAAGTTACCTTCAACACCCCCATGAGCAAGAGGTCGCCAATGGGCAGTATTGTCCAATGTGGTGCCACCTTGTGAGCCTTTAAATAAATAAACATTTTCAGGTAACACATCCCCTAGCACATTACCCATTTTTAATTCCACACCGTATTTACTGCTGCGCTCTCCAAAACCTGGGGCCAAACCTGAAAGGCCGCGATTATTAGAAATAATATTCTTCATAAATACATCGCTGCGCTGGGCGGTTAAATCGAACCCCGAAGTATCTGCTAAACCACTGTTGGCACCATGACCCTGCATATTAGACTGCCCTGCCATTAAGTAGATTTTCACCTTGTCATTAAAGGGCTGTACCACTTGAAGGTCAGAAAAAACCACTTGGTTATTCGCCGTACTAACATGAGGGCTGGCTGCTAAGCCCACATAAATATCTTCACTCATTTCAATGGTTTTACTGGTGGTTAATTGCCAATTAACCCCGTCTAATGAATAGTGCCCCGTAAAGAGATCCCCTTTTCTGTCAAGTTTTAACCACACAGGCCCTGTTCCTACATTTCGGCCCCAATAATAAGAGCGCTCATCTGCTACTGGGCGCCACTGCAGCGCCACATGTTCATGGGCTGAATAATCTAAGGCAACATTTTTTGATCCGGTATCCAACGACTCACGAAACATCACCGCGCCCTTAGCCCAAGCTTGTGTGTACTCAACGCTTAACACTTGGGTAATAATAGTGGCATCCCCTTTAATGGGTTTATACACATAATAAAAATCATCATGGTCATTCCAAATGTCATTTCCCGATCCGTTTAACGTAATAGTATTATTATCACTGATGAAACTGCCCGGTAAATTCATCTCGCCGATATCATTGGCCGACCAACTCTGAATATTCTCTGAAGAAAGACATGTAATAGGTAATATCAACGCTGTCATCGTTATACTCATTACTCCTTTGGTTAGTTTAGGTTTTAATTTTTTACACCAGACATTTAACATAAGTGACTCCTCATAGACTAAGCACTACAAAATATTTTAAATTTATCGTGAATTCATTTTTAACTGTGTGCAAAAAAATACTAGTTAATGACATCTTTATTGCCAGCAAGAAATTAACAACATATTCAGACTGACAAAGATAAAGAACAAATAAATGTAAAGCTCAGAGACAACCCCAATATCCGGAATATGTTTCGCACTTTTTTTAAAGCACGGCACCCATTGATATACACACAAAGCAACATATACAGATCAGTACACCCTATAAAATTGAATATCACTTACATCTGGCAATGTTTTCATTAAATTAAGACACTCTAAATTTACAAGCCATATAAAAAATTACAACTGAGTTACCTTTAAAAACCACAGCAGATCAATTCAGTCTAAAGCCACCTTGGCGGCAACTTTTTTGCTACATTGACATCTGGGCAAACACCGCTATTTAGGTGCAACTTATTGCATACTAAAATTCGGCATTCTATTTTTTACAATCTCAAAAAAAGTTTAAATATCCAGACAGACAACATAAAATCACCGAGTAACTGTATATACCCAATAAAGAATAAAGTGATCGTTTACAGTGAAGCCAGCATTAAAACTGCGCTCAATCCTGGCCTTGCTTAAAACAGCAATAAACTTAATGTATTTACCATTTCAAGAAGGTTCGTTTATTTAATTAGGGAAAAATACAACAGGGAAAGACAGCTAACACCAGAATATTTCACTTGAAATAAGGCACTGTCAGTTGTGTGAATTTAAAGGCAATCGTTCACGGCCAGCAGTACAGAGGTAGAGGTAGAGGTGAGGATAGATGTAGATAAAGGAAGGCACTAAACGAATTTAAATTTTCTCTCAAAGTGTGCTAATGAAAATAATTTCATTAGATTAGGCTTGCAGTTTTTTATTATAATGGTCTGATCTTCTTTTTCTAAATGGTTTTTCATATTGAGTACCATGCCTAATGCCGAACTATCAATATGCTCTGTTTGAGAAAAATCTAAGGAGATATCCATGCTTTTATCCACGACTCCCATGTAGCTTTCTCTAAACTCATCAATCACGCTGTAATCAAAGCGCCCCACAATGAAGAGCTTTAATTCGTTTCCCTCGAGCACGACCGTTATATTAGACATAGTAAGACCTGCAAATTATGAACCTTATTGTAGAGCGTAGAGTTTACACACGGTATATCAAATAATTTTCTTATAAATAAATAAATATGCACTTTCATATCTGTGACTTTCACGTTATATGGTGGAGCTAACAAAGGGTAAAAAAGGCTCATCAATGGGTGTATCTACCAAGAAATTTACGTAGTTGCTAAGTACTTTATGGCTCACCCCTAGCAGAATATCCAACAGGTTTTGATTGGTGTAACCCAAGCGTTTCATGTTGACGGCATCTGCTTTATCTATATTACCTCGATTAATCACCACAGAACGGGTGTACTGGCGTAAGGCTTCTAGCGATTCATCCTGAATGGGCTGTTCGGTGCGTATGGCGTTAATTATATTTTTTCAAACCCATCCATGGATGCAACCATGCTATGAGCAGGCACACAGTAATGACAAGCATTGGTTACGGAAGCGGTAAGCCAAACCACATGGCGTTGTTCTTTACTTAAAGAACTATTAGAAAATAAATCATATAAGGATTGGTAGGCTTCTAATGCTTGAGGGCTTTCTGATAAAACAGCGTGCATGCTGGGGATCATGCCGTAATCCTTATTGGATTTTTCTAATAGTTTTTTAGCCGCTTTAGGTGCGCTATCCAGGGTATGCAGTTTAAATGAAATCATTTCGCCTCCTAACGTCATTCCTTACAAGGTTTAACTGAGCCTAACTTTCTTCTAAAGTACATTCACTTATAGATATGAATAAGAGTTAGCGCTTTTGATTCTAAGCCTAGGCCATAAATGCAAAATAACTGAGCTACATTTATAGATACCCTTTATAGATACCCTTTATAGATACCCTTAAGAAGGACTATAGCTATGCCTATTAAGCTCTTTTTCATATTAACCCTAATAATGGGGTGCTGCACTGCCCAATCAGGCCCACCTGAAGCCCAGAAATGGCTAGACACTGAATTTACCGACTCCACATTAAGCAAAGCGCAACAACTAAAAGAAATGGATTGGTTTATCAACGCTGCCAAGCCCTATCAAGACATCACCATTAGGGTGGTATCTGAGCGCATAGACACCCACTGGTACGAGGCGAATGTCTTAACCAAAGCCTTCACAGACATTACCGGCATTAAGGTCGTTCACGAGATTACCGGCGAAGACGATGTTGTAAAAAAAATTAAAACCCAAATGGATTTAGGCTACAACATTTACGACATGTACATTAATGACAGTGACTTAATAGGTACCCATTACCGATCTGGAAAGGTGGTAGCATTAAGCGACTTTATGAAAGGTGAAGGCAAAGACGTCACCCTGCCCACTCTTGATATAAAAGATTTTATTGGCACTAGTTTCACCACAGGGCCTGACGGTAAGCTTTATCAACTTCCTGACCAACAGTTTGCCAATTTATATTGGTATCGCCATGACTGGTTTAGCCGCCCTAATTTGAAAAAGAAATTCAAAAGTATTTATGGCTATGAGTTAGATGTACCCGTTAACTGGTCTGCTTATGAGGATATTGCTGAATTTTTCTCGGTTCATGTTAAAAAAATAGACGGTGTTGAAGTTTATGGGCACATGGATTACGGAAAAATGGATCCCTCTCTTGGCTGGCGTTTTTCAGATGCATGGTTATCCATGGCAGGAGCGGGTGATGTGGGCATACCCAATGGCTTACCGGTAGATGAATGGGGAATTCGTGTGGAGGACTGCCACCCAGTGGGGGCCAGTGTGTCTCGTGGTGGCGCCTTAAACGGTCCTGCCGCTGTGTACTCGCTTCGTAAATTTTCAGATTGGTTAGGGAAATACGCCCCACCTGATGCTCGCTCCATGAACTTTTCAGAAGCCGGCGCATGGCCAGGTAAAGGTAAAATTGCCCAACAAATTTTTTGGTATACGGCCTTTACTGCCGCCCTAACCGACCCTAAGTTGCCCGTGACGGATAAAGACGGCAAGCCCAAGTGGCGCATGGCCCCAAGCCCAAGAGGCCCCTACTGGCAAAAAGGCATGAAACTTGGTTATCAAGATGCGGGTTCTTGGACCATGCTCTCAAGCACGCCTCTAAAACGCCGCAAAGCTGCATGGCTATATGCCCAGTTTGTGGTATCTAAAACGGTATCCCTTAAAAAAATGCTGGTGGGCCTAACCCCCATTAGAGAGTCGGATATTAATTCACAAAAAATGACCGATGTGGCTCATAAATATGGGGGACTTATTGAGTTTTATAGAAGCCCCGCTAGAAAGGCATGGACACCTACCGGCACCAACGTTCCCGATTATCCAGCCCTTGCAGATTTATGGTGGAAAAACGCCGCACTGGCCGCCAATAATAAAATGACCGCTAAACAAGCCATGGATAAAATGGCCAAAGAAATGGATGAGCGCTTACAAAAAGTCGCTGATGTGGGTCAAGCTAGATGCCAACCTAAATTAAACACCCCGAAAAAAGAAGAATATTGGCTGTCTCAGCCCGGTTCTCCAAAGGCTAAATTAGCCAATGAAAAACCACAGGGTAAAACTCAAAGCTACGAAGATTCACTGAAAGCTTGGCATTAAAGGAGTGCAATTATGAGAATTTTTTCTATTTTGTTATTCACACTGTTTTTGTCTGTGAGCCATGCTGCACCTCTTAAGCTCATTACCGAAGAGTTGCCTCCTTATGCTTATCGCCAAGGTGGACAAATAACCGGAGCCAGTGTTGATATAATTAAGGCACTGTTTAAAGAAGCCAATATTCCCTTTGAGATAAAAATATTTCCATGGAAGCGAGCTTATGAAACGGCTAAAGCAGAAAAGGCCTGCATTTTTCCCATTCAACGCTCTCAAGAACGTGAGGTGTTGTTCAATTGGATTAGCCCAGTACTCATTACTCAAACCGCTTTTTACGCACTAGACAATGGTAAGACTCAGGTGAGAACCCTAAATGATGCGCAAAAATTAAAAGTAGGCACCTACCGCGGCAGTGCTGTGGAGGAATATTTAGTGGGACAAGGCTTTCAAGTGGAGTCTATCTCTAAAGATTCAGCCAATGCCAATAAACTGTCCCATGGACGAATTGATTTATGGGCAGCCGATACACTCTCGGCGCCCTATTTTGCCAAAAAGGCCAATATCAACAATTTAACAGAAGCCCTCGTTTACTTTACAACCTTACGTGCACTTGCCTGTAATACTTCGGTACCCAAAGACACCATCACCCGTTTGCAAGATGCATTACAAAGTATTTATAAAGCAGGAAAAGTAGACAAAATATTAGCGAAATATAAATAGCAGCCAATCATTTAAATGCCTTATTACTGTTTTTATAACGTAATTGGGCATGACTTATTTTTAATGACTTTCACACTTTTTCATTTTTCTGAGAAAACAATTGTACTGCAGAGTTTTAATACTTCCAGACTGCCATTAACTGCCCTGTGTTTGCCTATCGGCCATTGCGCCATTACACTAGTCCTCCATTTATCATTGATTTATCCATATGAGACTGCGCGATTTAAAAGGATTTGGCCCTAAGAGCGAAGAAATACTGGCCAAAGTTAATATTAATAATGTTGATGAATTTATGGCCTGTGATCCCTTTGAGCTTTATAAACAATTAAAGCTAAAGGTAAAAGGCACAGGTTTAAATTCTATTTACGCCATCATTGGTGCCCGAGAAGATATTCATTGGCAAGAAGTAGCAAAAACCAGAAAAATTGAAATTTTGATGCGCCTTGATGACATGGGCTTAGCCCCCAAGTAACGCCTTAATACA